>Ga0180009_10000073_pt1 | contig 186308 bp, 181 predicted proteins | sample OS_PC_MetaG_FD_123537 | JGI IMG/M metagenome (GOLD analysis project Ga0180009, IMG submission 123537) | Groundwater microbial communities from the Aspo Hard Rock Laboratory (HRL) deep subsurface site, Sweden - OS_PC_MetaG | ecosystem: Environmental > Aquatic > Deep subsurface > Groundwater...
AGCTGGGGCAAATGAGTTTTCGCCAGCCGTTCACGGACATACAGGAAAGTTACATGATTATTTGACTAATGTAAAAGGCAGTTTTGACCAAACCATTCAAGGTATTAAAAATTTAAAAAGTTTAAACCAGAGAGTCATAACGAACACGGTGATTACAAAATTTAATTATCGCTATCTGCCTAAAATAGCAAAACTATTGGTTGATTTAAATGTAGATCAGTTTCAATTTGCATTTGTTCATATAGCAGGCGCCGCTTGGAAAAATAGAAAATTAATTGTGCCAAAAAAGTCGGAGATTATGCCATATGTAAAAAAGGGATTAGATATTGGCATAAAAGCCGGCAAAAGAGTAATGACAGAAGCAATACCTTATTGTTTTATGAAGGATTATGAAAAATATATTGCTGAGCAAATCATACCTGATGCAATGGTGGTTGAAGATATGTTCAAAATTGATGATTACAAGAAATACAGAGTTAATCGTGGCAAAAGCAGGGGTTCTAATTGTAAAAAATGTGATTTTTATTCAATTTGCGAAGGTCCATGGCGCGAATATCCGGAAATTTTTGGGTGGAAAGAATTTAAACCTGTTATCAAGAAAAAAAACTCTCCTAAAAAAAATTATGAATTATACAAAAACTTTTTAAAAGATTATAAACCATACTATAATATTTTTTTTCTTGCTGATTTGATGCATTGGGTGGGAGAAAAAAGGTTTGTTGGCGCTGATCTAATAAGGAAGAAATGGGAAAGCCATATCCATTTAATTAAAAACAAAAAAGTAAATGATGTTTTAAATTTTTATATCCACATTCCATTTTGCGAGTCTAAGTGCAGTTATTGTATGTATTATTCAGAGATTGCCAATAAAGAAAAATTAGAGGATTATATTAAAAACTTAATTAAGCAAATTAAATTTTTTAAAAATACATTTACTGACGCAGAATTTAGTAGCTTATATATTGGTGGTGGCACGCCTTCAATATTATCAGAAAAGCAGCTTAGCGGGTTGTTAAGTATTTTATTCAGATATTTTAAATTTAAAGAAGATGGAGAAAAAACTTTTGAATCTAATCCCCAAAGCATTTCAATAAAAAAGTTGAAATTACTTAAACAATTTGGATTTAATCGAATAAGTATGGGCGTGCAAACTTTTAATAATAAAGTGCGAACTTATACGAAAAGAAATTATGGAGATTATAAATTTTTACCAGAACTTATTTCCAAGGCCAAGGAATTTGGTTTTGAGGTAAATACCGACATAATGGTTGGGCTTAAGAATGATACAGCCGAAATAGTGGTGGATAGTTTTATAGAATTAACCAAAATGCGTCCCGATACGATTACAATATATCCCTTAAAGCCGACGCAAGAATATTTGGAAAAGTATTGTAATAATAATTATTGTTCTTTTAATAAAAAACTTAATAAAAAAGCTGGTGAAGCGCGACAAAAATTAAAATCAATGGAAGATAAATTAGAGTATTATATTATAGATAAGGGGTTTGAAATTTTTTCATCCGCTGAACCTGTATTTTACAATAAAAATTTTAAAGCGTCGTATAAGTATGATTATGACTATACTTCTCCAATAAACTTTTCTTCTCCTTGCTCATTATTCGCCTTAGGCACCAGGGCAAGTTCGTATATTTTTAATTCTTCGCAGCATCATCTTATTTCCAGAGAAAAAAGCTTTGGTTTTAATCCAAATGAAAAAAATTACTGGGCGCTAGAATACAATCTTAAGGATGAAATGAGGTATTTTATCCTGCAGCAGTTATCTTGCCGGCTGTGTTTTTCGCAAAAAAGTTTTAAAAAGTTTTTTAATGCTGACTTTAAAACAAATTTTAAAGAGGCAATTAATTCCTTAAAAAAGTTAAACAAAATAAAATTTAAGGGAGATTTGGTGTTTTTACCCACAGATCCGCTTGAGAGATACGCATGTTCTTTATTCTTTTTTGACGAGAAAAAGGTTTATAATTTAATCAATAAGAGCAATGCATTATAATAAGATACTTAATTTTGCTTAAAAACATTTTACAAAAGGCCTTAGGCGTAAATGAAAATTATTAGCTGCATCAACAAAAAATATAAATATTATCAGGAGTTTATGTTTGGCAAAAAGGCGAAAGATTTGGCCGCTGATTTAATATTAGATAAATGGGAAGAGGAGATAAAATTTATAAAAAAAAATAATAATAAAATAGGTCTCTATATCCATATACCTTATTGTCAAAGCGCTTGTTATTTTTGCGATTGTTTTTCAATCCCCAGTTCGCGGGAAAAAGCGGATAAATATACAAACGGCTTAATTAAAGAAATTAGAAGATTTGCTTCAATTTTTAATGGGGTAGGTTTTGACACTCTTTATTTCGGAGGCGGCACTCCTTCAATTCTCTCTGAAAATGCTTTAGATGAATTATTAAAAAATTTACATAAATATTTTAATTTTAAAAACGCCCATTCTTCATTTGAGGGCTGTCCAAAAACATTAAATAAAAACAAGCTTGAAATTTTAAAAAAATACAACATAAATAGATTAACTATAGGCGCGCAATCGTTGGATAAAAAAGTATTAGGATCAAACAATCGATCTTTTACTCCAAGAAAGTCAATCAAAGAGTTGGTTGAAAAATGCAAGAAGCTTGGAATTTTGGTAAATTTAGAGTTGATTTGCGGCTTAAAGGATCAATCGCAAACTTCTTTCTTGAATGATGTTGTTCAAATTGTTGATATGAAGCCAAACCAGATACATTTGTATTATTTTGAACATAACCCAGCGACTTTAGTTTGGCATGATGGCACATATAAGGGTCCAACGGTGAAAGAAAGAATATCTTGGAAAAATCAAGGATTGGAAATACTTGAAAGAGCTGGTTATGGGGCATTCCCTTTTAGCGGGTTGGCAGATCGGTTTGACGCGATAAATGTTCAAATTTACAATAACAGAGTCCATAATGCCAGCCTGTTAGGTATCGGCGATGGCGCCACTTCCAAGATTAACAATAATTTTATGTACGGCAGTGTATTTGACGGAGATAAGTTTATCTATAAAAAACTTTTGAAACGATTTATTAAATATTCGGAAATATTTAATAAATAAACCAATCTTATGAATAACAATGTAGTTAAGCAAAAAAAGTGGAATAAAGTTTTTACCGTCACAACAGAAGGTCCTTGTAATTGCCGCTGTCTTGGTTGCGGAACGCCGCGTTTATATAAACCGCGCTCAACGGCTGAGATACTTAAAGATATAAAAGCAGGGGCTCGGGCTGGATATCATGTAATTGAAATTATTGGCGGGGAGCCAACAATTCATCCGGATTTTCTAATACTATCCGAAAAGGCGAGAGAGATGTATAAAAAAATATATTTAACTTCAAATGGGATAACATTAGCGAATAATACTTTTGCGAAAAAAGTTTTTTCTATTTTTGATAGTATTAATATTACGCTTTATGGCCACAACGCAAAATTACATGAATCTTGGACAAAAAATAAGGGCAGTTTTATAAAAACCACACGGGGAATAAGAAATTGTCTTTCCGTAAATCCAAAATCAGTTTTAGTTACTCATCTTGTTTGGAAAAAAAACTTTCCTTATCTCCGTCAATTAATAACGCGCGACATAAAATTAGGAGTAAAGAATATTGATTTGTTAAATATCCAGCCAATAGGAAGCGCTAAACATATTTTTAAAAAATTAGTTGTTCCGCTAAAAGAATTAAGTAATTTTGGATTAAATTTTATTGATTTATTGGACAATTTTGAATCAGTTGAGATTGAAGATTATCCTTTTTGTATTTTCCCAAAAGAAATTTTGGAGAAAACAAAAAATAATGTGCATATAATAGATATTGCCGGCCAAATTTTTTTGAATGACAAAAAGCAAATAAATTGCTACGATCTTTTCATGACGCATAATATTTCTTCAGGAATGGATTCCACGCTAAAAACTTCAAAAAATATTAAATTAATAAAAGATAAAATGAAAAAATACAGATATCATTTAAACGCTTGCAAGGGCTGTTATTTTATTAATGAGTGTAATGGCATTTTTGAGGAATATGTAAAAATTTTTGGGCGGAAAAAAGTTGAAGCAGAAATCAAAGCGATACGCGCGAAATTATCTTAACGACTTAAGCTATGATTAAATACAATAATTATCCGTTTTATAATTTTCACGCGATAAAGGCAGCGTATATTCATGCCTCGGATGTTTGTAATTTTCAGTGCGAGATTTGCAAATTACCTCAAGTAAGAAAAAAATCTTTTGTTCCGTTGGATGTATTAAAGATTAAAATAACTAAGGCGGTTAGCCTTGGTTTGGATAATATTATCTTTACGGGCCAAGAGGTTATTCTTCATCCGGATATTGCTGAAATAATCAAATTTTCATTTAATAACGCTAAAGTAAATTATATAACCTTTAACACTAACGGACTAGCTTTTGCCAACGATTCAGTATGGGAAAAATTAGAGTCGGTTAAAAAACATTTACATAAAGTATACATAGCTGTTTCCGTGAATTTTTATAATCAAAAAACATTTAGTAATTGGTCGGGACATGGGAGCGATATATTCGAGAAGTGGCGCCGCGGCTTTAGTAGAGCCGTTAATAGTTATTTAAATATAAGCGGCATAGATATTATTTTAAAAAAAGATTCTAATATAATTAAAATATTGGATTTTTTGTTCCAATTTTCAAATAACAAAAAAGATTATCAAGAAGGTGTTAGAATAATTAATTTAATGCCTTTTGGTCACGCTATAGGCAGCCCCTATAAGAGCTTAAAATATAAACTAACTGGAGCTAGTAAAAAAATTATTCAAGTAGTTAATAAATATCCTGGAAAAATTCATTTTGAAGGTTTTCCGATTTGCGCGTTTAATCAAAATGACTTAAAAAAAAAGAAGTATTTTATTTATAATTTTCATATTTGTCATTTTAATGGCGTTTTAGCGCAGTACGATCCAAATATATATGAAACTTATTATTCTGGTCCGACTGAAAATTGGCTTATTAATAAAAAAGAACTTATTGGCGCTTACGACAAAATGTTTTATTATGTAGACGAATGCCAGAATTGTTATTATAGAAATAAATGCAATGGCATTCAAAGGGAGTATCTAAAGTTTTATTCCGCGAAAAATGTTAATGATGAAATAAAATCGCTTAAATTATTGAATTGGAAATAATTACTTGTGATTATTTTATAAATTTATGGAAAAACCGGCTTATTGGTCGACAAACAAGATATTTATAAACGGAAAAACACAAAATAGATTAATGATAGTTTTTAAAACTCCTCCTTGTCGAAAAATTATTCAGGGGAAGAGATGTTTTATTTGTGGTTTTGATGTCCATTGTAAAAATATTAAGAACTATAACATAGTATCCCAATTTAAATCTCTTAAAAAAATCGTAGAGCAAAACAAAATCAGGCGTATTGATATTTTAAGTTCAGGCTCTATTTTAGACGAAAAACAAATTGATTATAAACAAGTATTAAGATTAATGGAAGAAATTAAAAAGTTAAAAAACATTAAGAGTGTTTTAATCGAGGGGAGGACGGAATATTGCGATTTAGATAAATTACGGCAAATAAAGGGAATATTAAATGGAGATATAGGGTTAGAATACGGAATCGGATTAGAGTCCTATTCAAATTATGTTCGTAATGTGATTTTAAAAAAAAATTTAGCATTGAAAGATTACGAGGAGTGTGTTAAGAAACTGTCAGAGATAAGCGTTTCAATATGCTCTTATATCTTAGCGGGAGTTCCAATGCTATCTATAGAAGATTCCTTAAAAGAAACAAAAAATTCAATTTTAAGAGTTATCAATTTTTACGAAAAACATAAATATAAAGGAAGAATTGCTCTTTTCCCAATTTTTATTACCCATGGAACCTTGCTTGAAAATTTATACAATCGAAAAAAATACAAATTAATAACTTTAGAAAATATCGCGCAAATTTTATCAGAGATAAAAAATAAAGTTGATCTTAAAAAATATCCAATTTTTGTAGGATTGGATGATGAGAGCATATCATCTAATCGTAATATTCTTTTTCGCAACAACAATAAAGAAAAGAGAAATTTAAAATTAATTCAAAAATTTAACCGCACTCAAGAAATATGATTTTAAAAAAAGTTAAAATGGAAGATTGGTTTATTAAAACTGGACCCTGTAAGCATAATTTTTCTGAAAGCGGCGTTCCTGATTTTACCTTGGACAAATTTTTACAAAAAATTAAAATAAATAATTCATTTCTCAATAATATTTTTTTAGGAAATAACTCTACTTGGGGTTCCTTAGATTTAAGAAAGAAAATATCGCGCGCGTACGAAAGCGTAAAGCCAAATGATATAATAGTAACCAGCGGAACCTCGGAAGCTTTGTATATCTTTTTTAATATTTTTTTAAATAGTAAATCAAAAGTTCTTCTTTTGTATCCGGCTTTTCCTTTACTCTATCTTATCCCTCAAGCGCTAAAGGCAAAAGTGCATTTTTTGGACGCGTTGCAATATAAGGGGAAAGCGGAATTATTGGAAAAATTGATTTTTAAAATAAATAAAATTAAGCCGAATTTATTAATTCTTAACATTCCTCACAATCCATTGGGCTTTACTTTTAACAAAAAAGAAATAATTGAAATTGCCGAGGCGGCAAAGAAAAATAAGGTTGATATTCTTTTTGACGAACATTATAGATTTTTACCAATCAATACTTCAAAAAAAATATTTTTCTCTGGTTATGGAATAGTTAAAAATTTTTATGACAGAGTATTTGCCACCGGTTCTATTATTAAATGCGCCGGAATTGTGGGAATCAGAGTTGGCTGGATGATCGCCGACAAAAAAACATTAAGCAAAATAAGGGATTATAAAGACCATACAACACATTGTGTTCCATTAATTAGTGAGACAATAACAGGGTTGGCCATAAATAATATAAACAAAATTACCAAAGATTACATAAGAAATATTAAAGATAATTGGTTCGCGTTAAAAAATAGCAGATTAGTAAAAGAAAGAAAAATAATTTTAAATTACGAACTGGAAGGCGGTTGCGTCTGTTTTCCCAGAATAAGAGGCATAAACACTTTTAAATTAGCTGAAATATTAGCCAAGGAATATAGTATTTCAATAATGCCCGGTGAAGTGTTTAATAAAAGCGGATATATAAGGATTAATTTATCCCAAGATAAAGACAACTTTAGACATTTATTAAATCTTATTTGGAAAATAGCGCGGTAATATCATTACAAATTAAATGTTGCAAAAAATAGATTTTATAGCTGTTAAATATGGCTTAAAACAATTAACGAAGGAATGTTGTAGTACATTAGACGAGCTCAAGAAGATTAATCAATTTTGTCAAAATCAGGGCTTGTTTGCAATTTCTAATAAAGTTAAGAGAAAAAACTCTGTTTTTAATAAGGAAATTTTTTTTGATATTTATATTTCCAAAGACAAAAAAATTGCCCAAAGATTTGCTAAGGAAGATCCAGAATATAGTAATTTTGCCACAGTATCTCAATTAAGAGATTTTTCCGAAGCGTTGGGCTATCCAAAGTGTTGTATAGATAATTATTTAAATTTTGATGTTGGAAATTATGACGAAAAAACAAAGAAAGAGATTCTTTTTAAAAGGATAACTGAAAAGAAAAAGAATTTTCTTTTAAATAATTTTTTATATGGTTTAAACTTTAGTTTAAGTTTCTATCAACCCTGTTCGTACCATTGTAAAAATGCGTTGAAATACAATAAAAATATATTAGAAGCTGTTAGGAAGGAAAACCCGAATTATGCCGCTGAAATTGAAAAAAATTTGCGTTTTCCATTATTAATTTGGTTTGATGCTCTGCAAGACAGCGACGCAAATGATTTTTTTCATAAAAGAATCCAGTTACTTTTCAAAGGCGTTGTAAATAATTCCAGCATCTATTATAAAGATGTAATTCTTTATAGGAAATATCCTCGTTGCAATGATTCTTTTAAGGAAAATCAATTAAAAGAGTTTCTCTTGGGTACTCATTGTCTGGTTAGCAATGATAAAATCACAATTTTTAAGAGAAATAAAATTTTAAAAAAATTAAAAATAAACAATAAATATCACGCCGTATTAGTAAAGTTTAATTAAAATTAAAATTAATGAAAAAAATAAAAATTTTTTTAACCCAAGGAAGCGGCGAGGGAGCCACTGAAGAAGGCGCTTACTGCAAAGCGTTGGAAAAAGCAGGTATGATTAATCTAAATTTAATTTGCTTGTCGTCGGTTCTGCCCCACAACTCTAAGATTATAAATAAAAAACCGAATTATTCTTATAACGATTACGGCAAGAAAGTTTATGTTATTTTATCTCAATCCAGAACCCTTAATAAAGGAGAAACCATTTGCGCTGGCTTAGGTTGGATAAAAGAAGAAGGTAATTCAGGGAATGGAATAGTTGTTGAAATTCAAGGCAATAGCAAAAAAAAAGTTGAGAAAGACATAAAAAATTCATTGAGCGAAATAATGAAATATAGAAAAGAAAAATTTAAAAAAGAAATAAATATCGCGACGGAAGAAATAATATGTAAAGATAAGCCAGTTTGCGCTTTAGTGATTATGGCCTTTGGCAAAGCGCATGGTTGGGTTTAATAGTTAACATATAAGACATCATGAATCATATTGAAATGCCAATTTGGAACAAGTGTAATAATCGCTGTGTAATGTGCACCAACACGGAAGAAATGATCCAAGAAGATTGTTTTACTTTTGAATCAGTTGTTAATTATTTTGAAGAAAAGTTAAAAGAGAATAACTACACAACACTTGGGAGCATAAGTTTAACTGGCGGCGAAACAACAATTTGTCCTTATTTATTTAAACTACTAAACTACATACGGAAAAGATTTCCAAAAGTTATTATAAGGATTTTAACCAACGGAAGAATGTTTTTCTATGACAGTTTTAGAAAAGAATGCTTGTCTTATCAGAATATTGATTTTGCCATTCCTCTGCATGGCCATAATGCCGAAATTCATGACGGCATCACGCAGATACCCGGCAGTTTTCACCAAACAATAGAGGGGTTAAAAAAGCTGTTGCGCGAGAAAGGAGTAAATCAAAAGGTTGAAATAAGAATTATCGCCAATCGCCATAATTTAGCGATAATACCAAATTTTTTTGAATTCATTAAAAATAATTTTACTGAAGCCGATAGGATTGTTTTAATTTTTTTGGAGTTTGAAGGAAAAGCGGAAGTCAACAAAAACAATGTCGGGATTACATATACGCAGATACAGCCCGCGCTGGAAGAAGCTAAAAAATATTTTAAATTATTTAATGACTTTCGCTTATATCATTTTCCGCTTTGCGCACTGGAGCCGTCTTTATGGCCATATGCTTGGAGAACATTGCCTGCCGAAGAAGTTGTTTATTTGGCGGAGTGCCAAAAATGTAAATTAAAAAAATATTGCTTAGGAATGCACAAAAGTTATCTGAACTATATTAAAACGCCGGAGATAAAGTCATGGTTAAATCTGGATGGAATAAAGATTAAAGCAACTGGAAACTTTCATCATCCAATAGATTCCATAAAAATAGACAAAACAACCGCTCATTTAGAAGCGTTAACCAGGCTAACTGATTTTTTATCTTATCAAAGATCAGAAGCAACAAAATACTTTTTCAATTCAATGTTCTTTCGATTAAATAAATTTAATTCATATAACGCTTTTGAGATTAAAAAAATGTGGGTAAAAGCCATTAAAGAGATTAAGAAAGGCAAAAGAAAAGATTTACTTAGCTATTACATTAACATACCATTTTGCGAATCAAAGTGTAGTTACTGTATGACTCCTTCGGTAGTAACCAAAGACAAGGAATCAGTTAATCGTTATCTCGCGCGGATTATTAAAGAGATGGCTTTTTACAAAGATGTTTTTTCGGGTGTGGAATTCAATAATATTTATATTGGTGGAGGCAGTCCCTCTATATTAAATGAAAAGCAATTAGATAATTTTTTAGTTAATTTATTTAACGATTATAATTTTAGTAATTTGGGCGAAAAAACATATGAGTGTAATCCTTTTACTACTACTCGCAAAAAATTGCAAATTATTAAGAAGTTTGGTTTTGACAGGGTTAGTTTTGGGGTTCAATCTTTAGACCCAAGAGTGTTAAAATATGCCAATCGTAGCTATCAAACTTATGAATTAGTAAAAAAATCAATATTAGACGCGCAATCTTTTGGATTTACAGTTAATGTGGATTTGTTGATCGGCCTTAAGGGCGATAGCCACGAAACAGTTAGGAAGAGTTTTCAAAATATTATCAAATTAAAGCCAGATAATATTTCTTTATTTCCGTTGAAACCGACAAATTTTTATTTAAAAAAGTATTTTAAAGATAATGAAGCAACTTTTTATCTTCAAATTCAAAAAAAAATTGACCGGACATTAAAGTTGCTACAGCAAATAGCTATTAAATTTAACTATACTTATCCGGATTCTAAAAAGATTTGTCTAAGCGAATGGTATGGTGTTAATTTTTCACCCAAAGATAAGACAGAACAAATAACTCCTTATTATAATATTCCTCGTCCATGTTCAATGTTTGGCATCGGCTCTTTTTCCGTTTCAAAAATAATCGGAGTTAATAGATACCAAAATAATTCGCCAATTAAAGATGGATTTAACGCCTCAAACCGCGTCTATCAAGGGGTTCCTTGTAAATTAATAGATGATATGAGAGATTATGTGTTAGGCCATTTTACAAAAGGGCGGCCTGTTTCCAAAAAAGAGTTTAAATTTTTTTTAGCAAGAGTTTAATTCCTAGTTTTAAACATGCATTTTTAGCGTTAAAAAAGTTTAAAAAAGTCAAAATTAATAAAGACAAAGTATATTTTTTACCAAAAGATTTTAGAAAAATGTTTATTTACGGGCTATTTTTTTGGGATAAAGACAAATTGATAAAAAAATTGTTAAAAAACAATAATTAATAATAAAAAAAACCGTTTAGCTATAAATCAAAATGAGTATTATTTCTATCACAAATCAATGCAACCAAAACTGTCTTTTTTGTTCGGCTAAAGGGAGAAAAGACCAGTTGGAAAAAGAATTTTTTAAGCAGATAATTAATCAAGAAAAAAGCGGTTTGGTTATAAGTGGCGGAGAACCGACTTTATCGAAGGATCTTTTTTGGGTAATTAGAAAAGCGAAAGATAAGAAATTATTTGTTGAATTGCAGACCAACGGAATAACTTGTTATTATAAAAAATTAGCGATTGATCTTATTAATTCTGGTGTGGATTTGTTTAATATAAATTTTCCTTCTCATATTTCTTCAGCGCATAACCAAATAACTCAAACCAAAGGATTGTTCAATAAAAAAATAATAGGAATAAAAAATCTACAAGAAAGAAGAGCGAATTTTCGCTTAACTTGCATTGTTAATTCTTTAAATTATAAGCGCTTAAAAAACTATGTTGTTTTTGTTAATAAAAATTTTCCAAAAGTGGAATATATCCAATTTAGTTTTATAAAAATAATAGGAGCGACTGGGGAAAATCCCGAAATTTTAATCAGTTATAAAAAAGCGAGACCTTTTTTATTGGAAGCATTTAGGAAATGCCAAAAATTTGATATAAAATTTATTATTGACCACATTCCCCCTTGCTATTTAGAAGAATATAAGGAGCATCACATTGATTATCAAAAAATAAGCCGTGGCGAAAAACCAGAATATTCTTTGAGGGAAAAGATAAAAATGATAGAATGCGAGCGTTGTTCTTTATCGTCTTATTGTTGTGGAGTGAGAAAGGATTATTTAAAGTTTTTTGGCCAAAAAACTAAAGTCAGACCAATTAAGTAAATGAACATTATTAATATAAAAAATGAATTTCCCGTTTTGAAGAAAAAAATTAATGGTAAAAAATTAATTTATTTTGATAATGCCTGTACGGCGCTAAAACCAAAGTCCGTAATTAAAGCAGTTAATGATTATTATCAAAACCTAGGGGTTTGCGGCGGTAATCGTTCAAGCCATTATTTAAGTTGGCAAGTTCAAGAATTAGTCGAGAAGACCAAAGAAAATGTAAGGCAATTTATAAACGCTTCATTATCTGATGACATAATTTGGACTAAAAATACGACTGAAGGCATTAATTTAATCGCGGCCTCACTGCCAATAAGTAAGGAAAAAAATGAAATAGTGCTGACAACTCTTGAGCATCATAGTAATTTACTTCCGTATTATGAACAAAGCAAGAAAAGGGGATTAAAAATTAAAATTTTATCGCCTAACAAAGATGGAACTTTAGATTTAGATAAATTAAATAAAATTATTACCAAGAAAACAGCGTTAGTCGCGATTACTCATTTGTCTAATGTTACAGGGTTAGTTTATCCAGTGAAAAAAATTGCTGATTTGACGCATAGTAAAGGAGCGAAGATTTTAGTTGATGACGCGCAATATGTCGCCTCGCATAAAGAAGATGTTCAAGAAAATAAAATAGATTATCTTGTTTTTTCAGGGCACAAACTTGGCGCTCCGACGGGCATAGGTGTTTTATATGTTCGCGAAGGCCATCTTAAAAATTTTAGCCCTTTTAATGTTGGTGGCGGAACCGTTCAATCAGTAAAAATAAAAGGTAATAATATTTATGTTAAATATCTTCCATCATCATCGGGATTTGAAGCCGGCATACAGCATTACGCAGGAATAGCCGGTCTTAATTCCGCTATTAATTTTTTGTCTGACATCGGCTATCAAAAGATTACTAGAAAAATTGAATCCCTCACTCATTATGCTCAACAACAGTTGCGAAATATTAGTGAAGTTAAATTTTTAATCGATTATAAGCAGCAGAAGCCCAGCTCATTAATAGCGTTTTATCTAAAATCCAAAAAATTATCTCTTTATGATTTTAATCTTTACTTAAATTATGAATTAAAGGATCATGCTATCGCGGTTCGTTGTGGCCATCATTGTGCTCAGCCTTTGCATGATTTTTTTGGCTCTCCTATTTCCATGAGATTATCTTTTTTTATTTACAACACAGAAGAGGAAGTTGATATTTTTATTAAAGCTTTTAAAAAATTTTTAAAAAATGATTAATTCTAAAAAAACTTCAAGATTATTAATAAAAACTTCCGAGGGCAACAGACCATTAACCGACCTTGAAAAATGTTTGATATTAATATTAAAAACTGAAAACAATATCTCGAGCAAAAGAGTTTTGATATTGGCAAAAAAAATTAAAATGTGCGCCACCTGTAGCGACAGGAGCGAAGTTTTTTTTATTGGTGAAAAATTATCTAAAAGAAATTTAGTTAAAAAAGAACTTAAAAAAGGCGAATATTTTTGGAGTTTAGCCGAGGAAGGCGAACAGTATAAAAAATTAGTTTAAACTTATGTTTGGAAATTATACAAAAATATTAAAAAAGGAAGATAGAGACCTCTTTGAGTTATTGCCTGGTTATGTCTGTAACGCGAATTGTAGGTTTTGTTCTATTGATCCAGAAAAAAGGAATGTTAACAATTCAACAAGAGAGCTTCTGAAAATAATTTATGACGCTAAAAAAGATGGTTTTAAGTATTTAGGAATCGGTGGCGGAGAGCCGACAGTAAGAAAAGATTTGCAAATCTTAATAAATTTCGCTAAACATTTAAAATTTGATATTGTTAGAATAGAAACAAATGGCATTGCCCTCGCGTATCCTGATTATTGCAAGCATTTAGTCGAATCAGGTTTAGATTTTGTGAAAATTTCAATTCATAGCCATAAAGATAAAATACATGATTATTTAGTAAATGTTCCAGGAGCTTTTAAAAATATATTAAAAACTATCGAAAATTTACAAGAATTAAAGGTTCGTATAGAGATAAATACAGTTATAAACAAATATAATTACAAAGAGTACTTGCAATTTGTTGATTTTTTTAGTCAGATGGGGATCGGAAGTTTTTGCTTTATTTACCCCCTATATACAGGGAGAATGGCCAAGAATTGGCGTGAAGTGGGAATTAGTATTAAAAAAGTCGCGCCTTATTTAAAAAAAACGCTTAATTTAATTGACAAATTAGAATTAGATAAAGGAATAGTTTTTAATATCCCTTTTTGCTGTTTGTCTGGTCACGAAGATAAAATGGTTGAGTCCAGCCCTTTTAACACCAAGGTTGGCGCGCCAGACATTATTGTGGAAAGTATTGATTTTGAGCGAATTAAAAATAAAACTAAATTTAAAAGATGCCAAGAGTGCAAATACTACCAAAATTGCGAAGGTGTCTGGAATAGTTATTCCAAACTTTTTGGCGATAGTGAATTCCAACCTGTTTATGAAAAATAAAAGTAAAAAAATTAATAAAATAGTCATTATTACTGGTTATCGTTGCAACAACAATTGCCAATTTTGTTTGAATGTTGATAAAAGAGATTTAGTCGATAAAACCACCGAACAAGTTATGAAGGAAATGGCATGGGCCAGGAATAATGGTTTTACTTATTTAGAATTAATTGGGGGCGAACCGACCATTAGACCTGACATTCTTGATTTAATTAAATTTGCTTCTCAATTGAAATTTAAGAATATAGTGATGGCTACTAACGGTCGACTTTTTGCTTATGAAAAATTTGCTAAAAGAATTGTTCAAGCTGGTTTAACTGATTTGATTTTTTCCATTCATGGGCATAACGCGAAGCTACATGATTTACTAACTCAATCAAAAGGAAGTTTTGAGCAAATGGCGCGAGGCATAAAAAATATTCAGGATTTGGGGCTCAAACGGTTAGGCACCAATACGATTATTATTAAGCAAAATTATTTGTATTTAAAAAAAATTGGGCAGTTAATTATAAAATTTGGATTTAAAAATTCTGAATTTATTTTTGTGGATCCTACTTACGGAGCTGCTAATAATAATTTTTTTCGATTTGTTCCGAAAATTTCTAAAATTGCCCCCTATGTTCGTCAATGCTTGGAATTGGGAAGAAAAAATAAAATTCCTCATTGGACAGTTCGTTATGTTCCTTTTTGTCATTTTGTGGGATACGAAGGTCAAATTAGCGAATTTCAGGAATCAAAAACTTTTCACACAGAACATTTGGCGCCTGATTTTACAAATTTAAATGTAGAAAATTCCAGAAAACAATTGGCTCGCGTTAAAACAGACAGATGCAATGGTTGCAAGGCCTACGATATTTGCGAAGGAATTTGGCGAGATTATATAAAGCATTATGGCGATAAAGAGTTAAACCCAATTAGTTAATATGATACTTGATTTCCTATTTTTACCATGCCTTTTTTTAATCGGTGTAATTACGAGCTACCAAGATTTTAAAGAGGGAAAAATAAAAAATAAATGGATTGTATCGGGATTGATTTATGGCGTCGCGATACTAATTGTTTTAGCTATTTGGAATTTAATAGCTGAACCAGTAATGGTTTTTTACTATACAAACATTAAACATGAGGCGGTAGACGCTTCTTGGCAGATTATTACCATTAGGTGGGATTATTTTGGGAAAGTGTTTCTTAATTGCGCTATTGCTTTAATAATTGGTTACGCTCTTTGGTATTTTAATCTGTGGTCAGCTGGCGATGCTAAATTGTTTTTTGTTTTTTCTTTATTGTTGCCTCTTAAGTATTATCAAGACGCGGCGTTTCCTTATTTTCCCTCTCTTTCTTTGTTGATCAATACTTTTATTCCAATTTTGCTTTTTTTAATTTGTCAGAATTTTTTTCTTTTTTTCAGGGACATAATGGCTTTTAAGGGGAAAATGTTAAATCTCAAAGAAAGAATTTTAAAATTAAAAAATTCATTAAAAAAAGATTATTATAATTATTTGAAGATTGGAACTGGGTATTTTATGATTTTTATATTCTTTCAATTAATCAAAACAGAACTTAGAGTTCAGCTTAGTAGTGAATTGCAGGGTATTTTGTTTTTATTAATTATTGTCTTTCGCAAAATTTTGGAAAAGTTTTTAAGAAAAGTTTGGATTGTTATCACTATTTTTGTTGTAATAAGTTTTTATTTAATAATAAATTATATTTTTTATTCCCGAGCGATATGGTCAAAACTTTTTCTCTCAATTGAAAATTCAATAGTTTTTATGTTTGTATTTATACTTATTTCATCTTTGCTCTCATTTGTTCCGCAAAAACAAAAAACTCACATTTCCTTCGCTTTTTGGATGTTTCTTGGTCTTTTAATTACTATTTTTTTTAAAAGCTTCATTGTTTCTTTTTCAAGGACATTATTTTAAAAAAGGAGAGATAATTTTTTTAAATAAAAAAGTTAATCTTAATAAATATTTTTGTTGTGGATAACTTTTTTTTGTTTGGATGCAAGTTTTTTGTTAGAATGTAATTGAATCGTGGTGATAAGCGGATAACTGTTTTGTGGTTTTATTTCTATGCTAAAATTTTTTCATTTAAAAACACAATTGGCATCAGTAGTCATTTTTATTAGTATTTTTTTAATTGTTGCCATTGTTGTTTTTTTTGGTATTGGTCAAAAAATTACTATTGTTCAAGCTGGATTAGAAGACAATGTTGTTGGATTTGCTTGGTCGGAAAACATCGGTTGGATTAGTTTTAATAATCTTTCTGACGGAAGCGCTGTTAATTATGGAGTTAATGTAGATGTGAGTAATGGTAATTTTTCCGGGTACGCATGGTCGGAACATATTGGTTGGATTAGTTTTAACGAAAGCGATACGGGGGTTCCTCCTTCTAATGATCCTTGTCCAGGTAGTAGTTGCATTGCCAAGGCCGTTCCGTCAAATCAGTTGGGTAGATCAAATGTTAATATTAATGGTTGGGCTAGAGCGCTCTCTTATGGCGGCGGTTGGGACGGATGGATTAGGTTTGATCATGGTCAGGCCAACCCGGCGTATATTGGCGCGGATGGCGACTGGCATGGATGGGCTTGGGGTAGCGATGTTGTTGGGTGGATTAGTTTTAACGGCGCCGATGCCGCCGCGGGCGGCAATTACAAAGTAATCATTGATGTCCAGTCGCCTATTGTTTCTGATCTTAGTGTTTCTGTCGGAGATTCAACGACATATTGCGGCAACGCGGCTCACTATTTTTCTTGGAATTATTATGACCCAAGCGGCGACGATGAAGAAAGATTTCAATTCCAAGTTGACAACAACAGCGATTTTAGTTCTCTTGAGGTAGATCGCGACTTTGGCGGATTATCTAATCCGAGTCCGACGACAAATAATCAAACAGTGACAGTTGCCGAAACGCCCGTGGCCGGTCAACTGGGATACAGCACGACATATTATTGGCGGGTAAAGGTCTATGACAGCGAGGGTAATGATTCCGGCTGGGTGGTTGGTCCTTCTTTCGCGACCGAACCGCATCGGTATCCATCAATTAATTTCAATTGGTTGCCAACCGAGCCAAGCGTGGAAGAAGATGTTCTTTTTTCCGACCAGTCGGTTGTTTACGGCGGGGCGTCAAAATCATCTTGGTCTTGGACATTTGAAAACGGTAATCCAGGTTCTTCCAGCGCGCAAGATCCGACAATTCAATTTACAACGACGGGCGAGAAGGATGTTGTTTTAAGGGTAACTGATTCAGACGGATACACCTGTTCAAAAACCCAAACAATTGGCGTCCAAGAGAGTTTGCCCGATTGGAAGGAGATTATTCCTTGGTAAAAATTATGAAAAATATTTTTTGGCGAGAGAGAGGTTTTTCAATGACGGAATTATTAGTAGTAATGTTCATTATCAGCTTAATCTCCGCCATCACTTTAGCAAATTACAGGCAAGGCCAAAGAAAATATATTTTGGCTCAGTCCGTTCAGAAATTGGTTTCCGATATTAGAAAAGCGCAAAATATGGCTTTGAGCGGTTTTGACATCGCGGGCGCCTATTACGGCTACGGCGTTTATCTTGAAGAAGGCGATTCGTATTATATTATCTACGGGGATGTAAACGATAATTCAACTTACCAGTCATCGGACGATATTATCGAAGAAGTTTCCTTGTTTCCTCAAGGCGTTGAGGTAGATTCGGTTTCAACGCCTGCCGGGAAAATGAGCATATTTTTTGAACCGCCCCAGCCAACCACCTATATTAACGGCAATAATACGCCAGGTCTTTCGGGGACTATCTCGTTAAAGGTTACAAATTCTTCCTTATCTAAGACGATTCGGGTTACCACAGCTGGGTTGATTCAAGTTGAGTAGAACTATATGAAAGTATCTATTTGGGGGCTGCCCCCTAAAACGGGGGCAGCCCCCAAATCTGGGTTTTCTCTAATCGGCGTAATTGTCGCGATTTTTATTGTTTCCGTTGGCATGATTGGCATCTTAGATTTAAGTCAGGCCTCTTTGCGGGCTGCTTCTTTGAGTCAAGCGCGATTAACCGCTTCGGGCTTGGCGCAGGAGGGGATAGAGATGGTTAGATATATGAGGAGGACGCAGTCGGATTGGAGCGATTGGTATGACACAGTTTTAAGCGGCGATTATTTGGTTCAATACGACAATCCTAATTTGTTGGCTTTTTCTGAAATGCCTTTGAAATTTAATACTGTGAGCGGGCTTTATCAATATGATTCAGGCGATAATAGTCAATTTTATCGTAAAATTAGTTTAACGAAAATATCTTCTGATGAAGTTAAGGTGGTTGTGGAAGTTAAATGGCAAAGGGGCGGCGCTTGGCGGAATCTAACCGCGGAAGATAGGTTATGGAATTGGAAATAATGAAAAACAAAGATAAAAAGAACGGATTTACATTAGTTGAGTTATTGGTGGCTATGGCTACTTTTAGTTTAATTATGTTAAGCGTGTCAACAATATCTATTTCTGTTATTAAAACCCAGCGAAGGGTCTTTGTGATGCAGAATGTTCAAGAATCAGCTGGCTATATTTTAGAAACAATGAATAAGGAAATCCGAGCGAGCGAAATTATTTCAGCTTCAGGTGATGGTTTGATTTCTTTAAGTATTATTAATTCTAATGGAGATAGCATTGATTATCAATTTTCCAGCGACAAAATTCAAAGGCGAGTAAATGCGGGAGTTTGGCAGGATTTAAGTCCTTCGGATCTTGAAGTGGTGGGCGGATTTTATGTCACGAAAGAGTCCTTTCCCGCGCGCGCGCTCGTTACGACAGTCATGAAGATAGGAACAGTAGATGGACAGGTGGAAGAAGAGTTTGAAATGGATTTGCAAAGCACCATTGCTTCAAGGCGGTTCTAAGATATAATAAATGGCAAAAAGACAACTAGTGGAAAAAAATTTTCAAAAAGGGGCGATTTCCATTGTTTTGGCGGTTTTGGTTTTGAGTATGATTTCAACGATTGTGATAGGGATAGCTACTCTAACAATCCAGCAGACTAGATTAGCCGGGCAAACAGGCCAATCAGTCATCGCGCTTTACGCCGCTGACGCCGGCGCGGAGAGATGTTTGTATGAGGTGAGGAAAGAAATGGGAATTGGATGCGATGTTGCTGGCGGGGGAACTGTTGCGGATAGTCTTGACTTTAACGCTCGCGCGAAATATACTGCCGACTACAATGGCTCGGATACTATTACTTCAAAGGGGGAATATATGAGTATTAGCCGCAAGATAGAATTGAATTGGTAGTCGTTTGAGGCAAATCTTGTTTATGCGTAAAAAAGTTTTTAATTTGTTCGCAATTTTGGTCATTGGAGGGCTGGGCGGCGTTTTGGCTGACCAGTTTTTTTTACCGTATCTTTCCACAATTCCTTCATTTTCTAAAATTAAATTTATTCATCAATCGGGAAATGGGACAACTATTATCAATCCAACAGAAAAAATTGTTATTACTGAAAATACGGCGATAGAAGACGCCGTGAGTAAGGTCGGACCTTGCTTGGTTATTGTCCAGGCGCTTCAAGGGGAGAAAATAATTAGTCAGGGTTCGGGTTTCGTGATTGCGAGCGATGGCTTGATTATAACGGCGGCTGACAATATTTCCACTAAAGCCGACCGGTATTTAATTTTTAGAAATAGTCATTCTTTGGCGGCGGAAGTCGTGAAAAAAGACGTGGGAAGTAATCTGGCTTTGCTTAAAATAGGCGAGAGTAATTTGCCAGTCGTTTCTTTTGTTGATTTTGAGGACTTGCGATTAGGACAGAGGATTATTTTAATAGGCGCCGAATTAACAGAAGAAGGGTTAAATCGTTTTGTTAATTTAGGCATCATTAGAAGTATTTACGCGAAAATTCTCAAAATCAATTTAACTGAGCAAAATTCTTCAGCCAATGGCGGTCCGTTGGTTAATATCAAGGGCGAGGTCATCGGTCTAAACCTAGTAGACCAAAAAGGCCTCATTGAAACAATCCCCTCCAGTCAAATCAAATTATTTGCAGGGTTTTAATAAAAAAAATCCTTGGGTTAAGAAGCATTGAGGTCAGACCTTTCAAAACTGAAAAGGTCTGACCTCAATTCTCTTTCTGAAGGTCTGACCTTGTTGTTGTTGCTGTTATACCCTCCCATTTTTCCGCAAGCGATTTTGTGATATAATGGGAGAAAAAGGATTTCAAATCATTTCATTGGGATAGGGATATATCTTTTGGGGACAGTCCCCATTTTGAATGGGGACTGTCCCCGATTAAAAGTTAAAATTAAAAAGAAAGGAGAATTTTATGGACAACATAATATCGTTAAAGAAGTATTTATTGACCGTCGCGTTGGGGTTTGGTTTAGGCGGGTTGATTTGGGGGGTGGTGATGTATATGGGAATTCCTGATATAGAATATACTTTTCATTACTCATTTGCTATCGCTTTAAGTATATTCGGCGGAATTGCTTTGCAATGGTTTTCGAAAAGCGCGAAGAAAATGGCAGTGTCGGTTTTAGTTGTTTTTGTGGGATTGGTGATTGGATTTATTGTGACGGCGATATTCCAGTATCCTTTGTATCTTATTGGAATTTATCTCTCAAGTTTTTTTATGGAGCCACTTGCAAGCGCTGCGACATTTAATAAGTTTTTGAATTTAGATCCAAATATTACAGTAGGCGACTTTTGGCTATTTTTCTTCATAATGGGCATTATTGTCAGTTTTCTCTACTCCCTATTCTTCAAACTTAAAAAATGGTCTTTGACTTGGAGAGGCGGGGTTGGATTCGCTCTTGGCTCCTTAATCGCGCCTGTGATTGGAAATTCGTTTGGTTTTTTGTTTGATTGTCAAATGATTAGTTATCTATTAACTTTTTCTTTAATGAGCGCTATTTTTGGGGTGTTTTTGGGGTGGGGAGTTTGGGGCAGCGAGAATTAGATAAAGGGGGCAGCCCCCGATTTGGGGAAGGGGGCTGCCCCCGCAACGGGGGCAGCCCCCAAAGATCCTGGATGAAAAACTTTTATTTTCCAAAGTCATATATCTTACTTTTTGTTTTTTTTATTTGCTCGATTGCTTTTTTTGTTTTGGGGCAGAATGACGGGAATAATCCTCCTTCTGTCTTAAATTACGCGCCTAATTTTCAATTTGACCCTGATGAGCAATATTATCCAACCGACCCGTTGGATTTTTATTTTGTCAACGGAGAAGAAATTGAAGGAGCGGAAGCTAGAGCGAAATATAATAATCTCTCTTTTGCTGAAAAAACCAACAATATTGTCGTTTTCTACCACATAGAAGACGAGGGCGACCATTGGGTTTATGAGTATTGGACTTTTTTTGTTTTCAATAATAATCCAGTAACAGTTAAAAATAAACACTATAGCGACTGGGAAGCGGTCTTTGTCTTTGTTGATAAAGAAACAAAAGAAGTTATTAGAACAGTTGGAACGGCTCATCATAGAAAAACCTTTGATACAGAAATTGAAAGTCCTAAAACAAATCATATTTGGGCTTATGTTGCCAATGGTTCGCACGCTGTTTGTGTTGATGAGGAAGGTGATGAGATTTGTAATTTTTTTATGTGGGATAGAATAGAAAAATGGAGTAAAGACGGCTATAAAATCGCGTATAACAATTACAAACTAAAAGAAATAACACAGGAATATATTGCTCAATTTAATGGCGCGATAACTCTAACAAAGTCGCCCATATTAGGAATAGATTTGCTTCATTTGGCAAAACTTGGCAAAAGCAAAGAAATAGAAGCGAGCAAAAGTATTTTTGTTATTGAATTAGGCGGCGGAACATCTAAATATCCTTGGGAACAATCTATGTATTACAATCCCGAAGAAACAAGACCGATAAATGCTGGATATGTGATGGAGGTTGTTGGGAATTTTTGGGATGAACTATTTGGCGGAAATAATGGTTTAACATTTCAATCAGCAGGAATTGGCGGGGCATTGGTTAATAATCCTGTTGTTAAGGAAGTAAAAAATATAGAAGTGATAGAGAAGGTAGAAGTAATAGAGAAGGTAGAAGTGATAGAAGAAGTAAAGGAAATAAAAGAAGTTGAAGTAATAAAAGAAGTAAAAGAGGTAGAGAAAATAGAGGAAATAATTATTGTTGAAGAAGAGAAAATTGAAGAAGAGGTAGAAGAAGAGCCAGCGGTTCCGTCTCCTCATCCTTTTGGATTTTCTTTTCCGATTGGGGGTGGGGCATCGGGGGCTGCCCCCGTTGCGGGGGCAGCCCCCGTCTCCGTTCCCGTGGTCTCCATCACATCTCATGCTTCGGGGGATATTTTGGGTTTTAATCAAATCAATTTGATTGGAACATCTTCACCTGGTTTTCTTGTTTCTGTCTCCCTCGCCTCAACAACGGCAGCAACGACAACCGCGGACGGATTGGGCGATTGGGATTGCATTCTTGATTTATTGGAAGGCGAAAACAATCTCGCCGTAAAAGCGATTGACGCGGCTCAAAACGAAAGCGAGGATGTATTGCTAAATTTAATTGTTGACACGACTCCCCCGTCGGTTGTTTCCGACTTGTCAGCAACTTCGGGAGTCACCCGAGGGACAGTCGCCCTCTCCTGGACTGCCCCGGGTGACAGCATCGTTGTTTCGTCATACATCATCAGATACTCCACTTCCTACGAAATCACCGCTCTCAACTGGGCGTCTTCAACTGATATTGTCGGCGAGCCGTCGCCGTCTTCCGCGAGCAGCACGGAAAATTTAACTATATCTAACTTAACGCCAAGCAAAACATATTACTGGGCAATAAAGTCCGAAGATGATATGGGAAATCTTTCTGAAATTTCCAATATCGCCTCTTCCAGCCCATCAGCCATAGCGGAGAATATAGTTATTAGCGAAATATCCGTTCAGCTGGGCGATAGCCGCAAGACCGACGAATTTATTGAATTGTACAACCCAACCAATGATCCAATCAATTTGAGCGGTTGGTCTATGCGACGCGCTTCGTCTCAATCAACTACTACTTGGTATCGCATATATTTTAATGTTGACGGCGAAGCAACTAGTTCCTTGCCTAATTTCAACTTACCCAGCCATAGTTATTATCTCTTAACTTCCGCTACTAGTTCTGCTGGTTATTCTTATGGTATGGAGCCAGATTTGACGGCCATGGCTCTTTCCACGGGCGATCCGACTTATTTAGATCTATCCGCCGCAGGAGGCAAAATCAAGTTATTAAAAAGTGATAACGAAACAGTTGATTTGATCGCTTGGGGAAAAGATAGTTTGGGAGCGGAGGGAAAGCCAGTTGATACTGATAGTTTTCCTTGGGGTAGTTTAGAACGCCAAGCATTTGCTAGTTCTACGGCGGAACTTTTGGCGGTCAACGGCGCGCATCATTGGAGCGGGAATAATATAGACAGAGATGACAACAGTCAGGACTTTGTTTTGCAAACCGTTCCCAATCCGCAAAATTCTTTAAGTTTAATTGAGCCAGACGCTGTCTTCCCTGAATTAGCCGACACGGCTTGGCCTATGCTTCAAGGCGATATCCGGCATAGCGGATTAAGTTCTAATACGGGAACAGCTACAGGAACTCCGACCAGTACTCCGAGGGAAATAATTTTAGGAAGCAGCAGCCCATCGTCTCCTGTTATTGGTTTGAAGGGGGAAATATATATCGGCGCAGGCAGCGGCAACCTCTACAAAGTTAGCTTTGACAACGCCACAGGAACAGCGGAATTGTTTTATAACACTCAAACCATAGGAACCATCCAGACGCCCGCCATCGCTTCGGATGGAACAATTTACATATCTGACAATTATCATTATCTATACGCTTTATCTTCAGAAGGCCAATTAAAATGGAAATACAATATTCACGACGGCTCCTCACCAACAATCACCTCCGACGGAACCATCTATGTCGGCTCTAAATACGGTCTTTACGCCCTCAATCCCAACGGAGAATTAGTTTGGCAAAATCAGGATTTAAGTAATGGAGATTGGGTCAAAGCGCCAGTTTTGGATTCAGATGGAATTATTTATACTGTTAGCCAAATAGGTCCTGGCGACAACAGTAGAAATGTCTACGCCCTTAACCCTCAAGACGGAAGCATCGTTTGGAAAAGCGCTTCAAGCACATTTGATACCGCCCCCGCTTTGGATGATAATGGAACAATTTTTGTTGGCGGTATTTATGGTTTATACGCTCTCAATTCATCTGATGGTGGTCTAAAATGGTCTAATCTTGTTCAGGTTGGCGAGATTAGTAATTCAATACCAGTCGTTGGGCAAGATGTGATCTATGTTGGCAGTCATGATTATTATCTTCACGCCTTAAATAAGACAGATGATAGCACTAAGTGGACTTTCAACGCGCAAGGAAAAATTCACGCCTCGCCAATCATTGACAAGGAAGGAACAATTTACATCGGTTCCAACAGCAAAACATTTTACGCGGTTAACCCCGACGGCTCTCTCAAATGGCAATCCGAAGAATTAAACGATGTCATTTCCCAAGGAGCCGCGATTGATTCCACAGGAACAATCTACATCGCCTCCGACGACGGAACTTTGTACGCATTTGGGGAGTAATGAACAAAACTCTTGCTGTTTTATCTCTTTTCGCCTATACTGTATAGAAAACAATTGGGGGCAGCCCCCGCGTGGAAATGGGGGCTGCCCCCGCAACGGGGGCAGCCCCCAAAATACATATGGCAGAATATAAACCAAGAATTTACTATGAAGGAGCGTATTACCATGTTTATAATCGTGGTAATAATAAAAAAGATATCTTTTTAGATGAAGAAGATTATATTTTTTATTTAAAGAAAGCAAGAGAATATAACAAAAAATATAATGTTACAATTGTTTTTTATTGCTTAATGCCTAATCACATTCATTTAGCAATAAGGCAAAATACAGAAACGCCTATTTCCAAGTTCGTTTCATCTTTACATACAAGTTATTCAATGTATTTCAACAAGAAATATAGTAAAACAGGGCATCTTTTTCAAGGTCGATTCGGGTGTAAGATTATTGATAAAGATGAATATCTTCTGCATCTTTCGTCATATATTCACCTAAATCCTCTTTCTGCGGGTTTGGTTAGTAAGTTGGAGGATTATCAATGGTCAAGTTATCCCGACTATATCGGAGCGCGCGAAGGAACGCTTTGCGACAAAGAGGTGATAATGGGGGATAATTCGCCGGAATGGTATAAACGAGTTACAGAAGAGGAGGTAGTTGACCTTCAAATTAAGGAAAAACTTGATTTTGAATAGTTTCTTGGGGGCTGCCCCCGCAACGGGGGCAGCCCCCTTCTCCAATCGGGGGGCTGCCCCCGCAAAAACGGGGGCTGCCCCCCCTCTAAACCTATGAAGAAGAGGGAGTTTGTTAAAATTTATGATAGGTATGCGGGGCGGATTTATCGTTTTGTTTACTTGAAGGTTAGTTCGCCTCGGGACTCGGAGGATTTGACTTCGGAGGTTTTTTTGCGTTTTTGGCGGAATGTCTCGGAAGACGGCTCGGATAAGACAGTTATTGAGAATCCAAGGGCTTTGCTTTATAAAATAGCCAATAATTTGGTGATTGATTTTTATCGCAAAAAATCGCGGACGGATCTTATTATGGACCCAGAAGACAGTATTTTATCTAAAATTGAAGATAAATTTGATTTAAACAGCCGATTGAATATAGATTCTGATGTGGAGGAAGTAAAAAAGGCGCTTGGTCAGATTGAGAATAAATATCAAAATATTATCATTTGGCGCTATTTGGATGACTTTTCAAACAAGGAAATCGCCCAAATTTTAGAAAAGCCCGAAGGAACGGTTAGGGTGTTGATTCATAGGGCGTTGAAGGAGTTGAAGTGTAAGATGGGGGCTGCCCCCGTTGCGGGAGCAGCCCCCGATGCCTAGAAGATGGGGGCTGCCCCCGATTTCCCCGATGGGGGCTGCCCCCGCAACGGGGGCAGCCCCCATCTTTCCCCCCTTACTGTGTAACAAAATGAGCGGGGGTTCGTCATACTTAGTATGGAGACAAGAGATAGAGATTTAATTAAAAAAATCAAGGGATTGCGGAAAGTTGAGCCATCGGGAGAATGGGTTGATTTGGCGCGACGGGATTTGATGGCGAAGATTGGCTTTGATGAGCCAGTTGGCTTTTTTGAATGGATTAGACAAACGCAGTCAATGGCTTTGGCGGCTTGTCTGGCTTTGATTTTTATTGGAGGACCTTGGATGACCTTAAAGGCGGCGCAAATGAGTTTGCCTGGGGAATTGCTTTATTCCGTTAAAAGAGCGGGTGAAAGCGTTCAAAGCGCGGCTTTATTAGGTGGAGAAAAGAGCCAATTGCAGGCGGATTTCGCTTGCCGTCGGTTGGAAGAATTGACGAAAATAACGAAAAATTCCCTTGTTTCAGGCGAATCGGACGCAAAAGCGAGAAAGGTAGTTGTTGATTTCAAAGGAAATTTGGCTAATTTCAGCCAAGATATTGATAAAATTTCAAAAGAAGAAGCGGTCGCGGTTGTAATCAGAACGAAGCAGATTAAGGAGGATTTGGATAAAGTTAAGGAAAACGCGTCTTCTGATATTAAGAATGAATTAGTGGAAGCGGATGAGACGATTAAGGATATTGGGCAGCAGATTTTGGCTGTTTTGTTGGTTGATGGAGAAGAGGGAATGGGGACGACAACGCCGGGTTATGAGATACTTACCTTTTTGAGAGAATTGGAGACGGGAGGAACGACAACGACGGAAGAGGTGATTAATGTTTGTGAGTAGTTAAGATGGGGGCTGCCCCCCAAACAGTAAAGATGGGGGCTGCCCCCGTTGCGGGGGGCAGCCCCCTACATTTAAAAATTTGGGGTTTGGTTGTTGAGGGGTCGAAATCCTTGACAGTCGGACTTGTATGAGTTATAAATTAGTCAGCCGTAAAATAATTTGTTTTCAGGTCGATATGGCTGAGAAACGAAAAAAGATCGAATAAGGTTATCTAATACCATATGAATTAGCTAATCTTAGAGATTAAAATTAAACAGATTAATGAGTAAAATATTAAAGAAATCAGTTTCTATTTTTACTTCTATTACCACCATATGTTTTCTTTCGGGAATCGCTATGTTAGCCCCGATCGCGAGCGTTGGCGCTGTAAGCGTTGTGGACGGCGATTTAGTTCGCAATCCTAATGCTGAAGGCATGGCTCAACTTGACATTTATATCGTCAAGATAGTTGGTGATAAAAGTTTCAAGAGATTAATTCTATCTCCTCATGTGTTTGAGAGTTATATGCACTTTGATAAAAACGGAAATGGTGACAACTGGGATGATGTTATGGATGTTGATCAAGCAACCATGGATTCCCTCACCACGACCGATTTAGTCAGAGAAGATGGAAATGACAAAGTTTACAGATTGTACGCCGCGGATGGCGCTGATGACGGTAATAAGTATTGGCTCAATATGACTGCCGCGGAGTTTTTGGCGGTTTTTGACGCTGACGCGATTTACACGATTAACGGCACCGACACAGCAGGATACACGGCAGGAGCCGATGTTGCGAACGCGAGCACGGTTTTCCCGCCCGGAGCAGTTGCGAGCGTAGGGACTTTAGGAGTTACCTTAGCGGCTGACACTCCAGCGGCAGGTATTGCGGTTGGCGGAGCGGCGAGATTGGCCTTTACCAAGGTTAATTTGACCGCGACTGGCGGCGATGTCATCGTTGATTCGTTGGTTGTTCAAAGAGTTAGTTTGGCTAATGATTTGAGCTTTAGCTCAATAGATATTATTGACGCAAGCACAAACTTACCTCTCAATAATACGAGCAAAACCTTTAACTCTTTGCACGAAGCGACCTTTACCGATGACTTCACGATTGCCAATGGCACAACCAAGTCAGTTATTCTGGCTGGAAACATGGCCGCGAAAGCGACTTTGGCTAGTTACGCTGGCGAGGTTCCCGCTTTGGCTTTATCTGGTTTGACATTGAAAGATAGCGCGACATTGAACGCTTCATTGCCTCTTACCGGCAATACGATGACCATCAACAGCACAATTACGATTGGCACAGCGACGATTTCGCAAGGCGCTTACAGAAACGCTTCTTCGACAACGGCTTCTCCCACTCCAGTAGGAAAAGAAGATTATACTTTCTTCTCATTCCAGGTTGCGGCGGGCTCGGATGAAAAAGTTGAATTCAGCCAGGTAAAAGTTTACCAAGAAGGAAGCGCGAGTTTAGGAAGCGATCTTGTTGATTTTGAGTTATTGCAGGACGGAACAAAGATTGCTGATGGCGTTGTGGCGAGCAGTAAATATGTCAACTTTAGTTTTGGCACAATTACTCTTGACAAAGGACAGACGAATCAGTTCCAGGTTAAAGCGACTGTTGCGGATGGTTCTGCTAGAACTGTTAAATTAGCTATTTACAGAAATACTGATTTATTGGTTAAGGGCTTAACTTATGGATACAACATTACTCCGACATATAGTGGCACTGGCTCTAGCGCTACAAATCCTCGCTTAAGTGATAATGAATTTGTAATTGGCAATGGAACATTGCAAGTTACAAAAAGCAACGATGTATCATCTGGGAATATCGCGGTTGGCAACAACCAATATCTCGGCGCGTATAAGTTTACCGTAACCGGCGAACCAGTTACTATTAGCGCTGTCACATTGACTATTACCTCTTCGGGCGCGCTTACTCACATTAAGGACGCTTTGTCCGGTTTGGAATTAGTTGACCCAAGCGGCAATGCTGTCGCGGGTCCGACCGATATTACCAATAATGCCGTAACAGTTGCATGGACAGACACATTTACCGTGCCGGTTGGCGATACTGTCTATAAGGTTAGAGGTGATTTGTCCACAAGCGGCGGTTGGGCAAGCGATGATACTATTTATGTGAGTATTACCCCTTCCGGCTTTACAGCTACTGGCGATGTAACGGGAAATAGTATTACAGGCACCCCGTCTTCAGCTGTTAATGGAAACACTCAGACAGTTAAAGCGGCTTCTTTGACAGTAACTAGAAACGCTTTGCCTGCGGCTGCCACAATCATTGCTGGTCAGAATAATGTTGTTTTGTCCTCGTGGACATTTGATGCTACTTCTTCAGGAGAAGACATTAGAGTAACTTCAATTCTTATGGCTGGCAGAGGGCAGGCGGCTACAAATACGGGTTCCTTAACTATATTTAAGGATGTTGACGGAGACGCTGTTTGGGATGACGGTTCGGATGTGGCATATTCGCCGATCAATAGCGCTATCGCAAGCGCGTTGGCTACCTCAACATTCGCTTTCAGCGACGCGATTATTATTGCCGCTGGAACAAGCGTTAATATCGCTCTGATGGGTAATAAAACATCAGTTGCTTCTAACGCTACGGAAAATTGGGGATTAACAGATAATGGCGGAGCTTCTATTATTGCTTATGGCGTAACAACCGGGAATACAGTTACTGAAACATTAACAGAAGATGATGGTCCGACTATGACTTCTGCCGCGTCTGGCACTTTGACTATTAATTTGGATTCAGGCACTCCTTCGTCAAAGATAGTCACGGCCGGCGAGACCGTTGAAGTTGCCAGAATCAAGTTAACCGCTAGCAATGAAAATATTGATGTAACTCAATTAGTGCTTAATTTGCAAGATGGCGGAACAGCCAACGGAACAGTTGCTGGCGATTCAGATGATGTAACAATGTTCTATCTCTATAAAGCTGGAGAAAGCACGGCGTTTGCTTCTGGAAACATTTCAACTGGACAGACCACCAGAACATGGTCATTCAGCAAAGGTATTTTGCAAGTTCCTAAGGACAGCACTGCAGGATTGGTTATTTATGTTAAGGCAAAATTAGCTGGTATTGGCACTGGTCAGACCGGCGCGTCAGGAGCCGACATCAAAGTTGGATTAGGCGGAACTGATGGCATTAAGGGCTATGGCGCGGCTTCGGGCAGCGAAGCGTCAGAAACCTATACTCAAAGCACGAGTAGCGCGATGACTCTTCATTTAGCGCAGCCAAAGGTTAGCTTAAACACTTTGAGCGCGACCGCGTTACAGAGCAGCGCAGTTATGTTTGACTTCAACATAGCGAATGACACGACCGAAGCAATCGCTGTATCTCAATTGAACTTCTGGACGGCCACAAGCGGCGGAGGCGACATCAATGTTAATGGAGCTTATCTTCAGGCCAAGTTGAGCGGAGAGACCTCTTATAGCACGGTTTCGGCTGGCAACGATGGAACAATGGTTAACGATAACAGCACTTGGGCTGAATCTTTCCATTACGACTTGCACGGGAAGAATACGGCTACACAGACATTTATGCCTTATGTTGTCCCGGCTGGCGATACGGCTAGGTTCCAATTGATGGTTGGCACAATTACCGGATTAGACGCCACTACAGGCGAAAGTATTTCCACTTATCTATGCGGAGATACGGCTACTACTACCGCCGAAGCTGCTGTTGTCTTGAATAACTCAAATTCTTATAGCGAGGACAATCAAGGCAACTTTGTTTGGTCAGATCTCTGGTCTAACAATAGCACTCACTATGGCGCCAACTCAAACGCTACGACTACAGTTGCTCAATGGTGGAATGGTTACTTAATCGAAGGATTACAGACGACCTCTTCGCCACAGACATTGTACGAGTAAAAATGCTAATTTCTTGTTAGCATGAGAGTAAAGAGCCCTTCGGGGCTCTTTACTTTTTGATTAAATTCATTTAAAATTAGTTCTAATGAACAAAAAATTTATTATTTTATTAATTGTATTTTTTTTATGCTCGGCAGGGGCGACAGTTTTTTTGTTTAAAGATTATTTCTTTTCAAGCAAGAGCCAACCAACGGTTGAAGAAACTTGGGATTTTGAAAAGTATTTGGCGATTGGATACGACCAGGAACAGATAGATAGATTATTTGCCGAATTAAGTCGGCTCAATTCTTCATTAGAAAACAATCCAAATGATTATAATACTCTCTTAAAAGTGGGCAATATCTATATGATGTTGGAAGAATATGAAAAAGCAGAAGTCGTTTTTCTTCAAATTATAGAGATAGAACCAAGTTTTGCTCCGGCTCACGCTAACTTGGGCGAATTATACGGTTCTTTTTGGGAGGAGAAATCAAAGGCCGTTGATTATTACAAAAAGGCGATTGAATTGCATCCTTGGCGTTCCCAATATTATCGCTCATTAGCCGATTTGTATAGAAGCGATTTTCCAGAGAAAAAAAATGAGATAGAGTCATTGATATTGAGCGGAATCAAAGAATATCCCGGGAATATTGATTTTTATACTTATTTAGCCAGTTATTTTACGCAAGAAAATAATATACCCAAAGCAATTGATTATTTAGAACAAGCGTTAGAGATTGAACCTGATAACGCGGTTTTAAAACAAGAATTAATTGAATTAGAAGGACATTAAATTAATCGCGCTATTACTAACATTAAATTGGATTAGTAGACGCTAAAAACCCTTGATTTCTTGCGAGGGGGGTTTAGTTTATTTAATCAACTTATCCACAATTGGCAGTTTTTTTAATTTTTGTTCTTGTGCTATAATTCACATGGGTATCAGAATAAACAGAGACACAAGGAGGTTGGTTTGCGTTCTTGATTATTATATATAAAAAAGGTCGAAAAATAGTTTATTAATTTAATGTTATTTATTGTTGTTTATTAACCCATAGTAAATAACAATAAGAAAATAATAATTAATTGAAATATGGAAAAATTTATTAAAAGTCATCGTTTCTTATCTAGTTTATTGAGTGTTTTTATTTCTGTTTTTTTGGTTACTATAAGCGTTTATGCCGCTACTACAATTGGCGCTAATATTGAAACAGCCGGGACATTAACTGTTACTGGCGCGTCAACTTTCACTGGATTAGCGACTTTTGACCACGCTACTTCTACTTCAGCCACTACTACAGATTATCTATATATCGGTCCAGATTTTACTGAAGATTCTAATATGAATTTTACGGCAGGAGATTTATTTGTTGCAAATGATGTAAATGTTGGCGGAGTTACTTATTTAGATGGGGCCTTGCAAGCTACCAGCACTTCGCTTTTCACTGGCGCGGCTTCGTTTTACAGCACATTAAATGTGACCGGTTTAGCGACTTTTGACCACGCTACGTCTACTTCAGCCACTACTACAGATTATCTGTATATCGGTCCGGATGGCGTTGAAGGTACTTTTGATTTCAGCGGCGGTGATTTATATGTCGCGGATGATGTAGAGATTGGTGGTTTAGCCACTACTACGGAGGCGCTAAATACTCAAGGAACGCTTCATGTTGGCGGAAATGCTGATGTTGATGGAACTTTTGACATTGGTGGCGGCAATACGATTACTAAATTTATGTTTGGCACTTGTAATATTGCCGCTACTACAGTTAATGCTTCAAGCACTGCTTATGCTGAGTGCGCTTCCGCGACTGGGGTAGCATCCGGTGATAATATATTTGTTACCGCAACCAGTTCTTTGCCAGAAAACTTTATTATCCAAGCCGCTTCCTCCACGATCTCTAATGAGATTTCCTTAAGGATATATAATACTGGCAGTATTGAAGGAACATCTACGGGTGTTCGAACATTCTTTTGGCAAGCAATAAGATAAATATTATTTATCATTAGAAACAAATATGAAAAAAATTGTAATAACAATTTTAGCTTTACTGATTGCGCCAATGACGGTTGGAGCTGTGGCAGATCAAATGATTTTTGACGCTAATACTAATATTGAAGTTGGTGGCGTTACACTTGTAATTCAAGACGAATCAATAGTTGACGATATGGTCGTTGGCGCTAATAATATTGTTTTTAGTTTATCAACAAATTCAACACTAACAATCAGGTCTTATGATAGAAAAATCTTAAATACTACTGGCGATATTTTAGCTGTTTCGTGCAATAATACATATTCTGAAATAAGCGCTACAGGAGCTCCGGTAGCAAGTTTGACAGTTACTCCTTCAAGTGAGGTTTGCGCGAGCACTGATCCGCCTTCTGGCGGAAGTGGCGGTGGAGGCGGCGTTGCTGTACCAGCAACTCCGACCACTCCAACGACAACCACAGGCGCGGTGACGGCGACGGCTGGCGGCGGCGGAAAGACCACTTTAACGACTGACCAAAATGCCACAGCGGCTGTTAGTTTGCCAATCGGGGCAGTGAGCGTTTCCACAAACATCCTTATAACAGCTGAATCTGAAGGAACAGTTACTGCTTCAAGACCAACCCCATCCAGCAGAAGTGTTGTTGGCGGGTATATATATGATTTTACAGCAACTTCCGGCACGCAAGCAATAACTAATTTTAACCAAACATTAACTTTGACTTTCACTTACACTGATGAACAAATCAGCGGATTAAATGAATCAAACTTAAGAGTATTTTATTGGAAAGAATCAACTTCGCAATGGGTTGCTCTTGTAACAACAGTTAACGCGGAAACTAATACTTTAACGGCTGAAACGGATCACTTTACCTATTTTGCCGTTATGGGATTAACAGAAGGGACAGAAGATGAAGAAGAATTAGTTGAAGAGGCGCCAACAACTATCATTGATGGCGATCTTATCCGCAATCCAAACGCCTCTGGTATGGCTCAATTTGACATCTATATTGTTAAATTGGCAAATGGCAAAATGTTCAAGCGCTTAATCTTAAGCCCTCATGTTTTTGAGAGTTACGAGCACTTTGATAAGAATGGAAATGGAAGTCCATGGGATGATGTTAAAGATGTCGCTCAATCAGTTATGAATGAGTATACTGTTTCCGATTTAGTTAGAGCAGTTGGCGATTCTAAGGTCTATCAACTAATCGCCAGCGGAGATACTGGAACAAAGCGATGGATGAATATGACCGCGGCGCGGTTTGCCAACCGAGGGCACGATTCAGATTCTATTTACGAGATTAACGAAACCGACAGAAACGCTTACGCGACCGGCGCGGATATTACGGAAGGAGAAGTATCAAGTTCAGAAACCATTATTATTAAAGTATCCACTTTAAGAGTAAGAAATTTGCCTTCCACAGAGGGAGAAATTTTGACTAATGTTTCTGAAGGAGAGGTCTATGATTTGCTTGATGAACAGAATGGATGGTATAAGATTACTGTCAATAGCGTCACAGGATGGTGCTATGGCGGAGATACTGGCGGCTACGCGGCTAAGCAATAATAAAGCTAATAAAAAGTTAAAAGGCAGGTCTGTTTTGGGCTTGCTTTTTAATTTTTTATTGTAAAAATATTTTTTTCTGGTAATATATAAATAAGAAAATAATTTTTTTACTTATGGAAAAATTTTTAAAATATATTATCTGGGCGGGGTTGGTTGGAATTTGCTTTATTCCTTTAATTGTTAAAAGCAATTATTTTTTTCCATATATTGTTCCAAAAACATTGGCTTTTAAGGTTATTGTTGAAATGATTTTTTTGGCCTTTTTAGGATTGGCTGTTTTGAAGAAAGAATATCGGCCCAAACTAAATTTGGCTTTAATTCTATTTTCTCTGTATATCGCGACTGTTTTTGCTTCTTCTTTTTTAGGAAGTAATTTTTATTTGAGTTTTTGGAGCAATAATGAAAGAAGCGAGGGATTAGTTTTGCTTTTGCACCTTTTTCTATTTCTTTTAGTTTTAAGCGGTTTTTTCCGAAAAACAAAAGATTGGCTGATAATTTTTGAGGCGTCATTTTTAAGCGGCATTTTGGTTAGTTTGTTTGCTTTGGGTCAATATTTAGATGTTAGTTGGATAATGGGATCGGCGGGCGGCGCGCGGCTGGCTTCAACGCTTGGCAATGCTGGATATGTGGCGGGGTATTTAAATTTTAATATATTTTTTGGCTTGATTTTGTTTTTTTTAAGAAAAAACATTTGTCTCCGTTCGTATTATGTTTTAGGAATTCTTTTACAGATATTTATTGTTTTGAATACTTTGACTCGCGGGGGCATTATGGCTTTAGGGCTTTCTCTTTTTGCCTTTACTGTTTATTTGGCTTTCGTCCGTTTTAGAAAAAACATTCTTATTAGAAACAGCGCTATTTTAATATTGCTTTTGGGGATAATTTTTACTAGTTGCGCTTTTTTATTTAAAAAAGCCGATTGGGTGGTTAATAGCGATGTTTTAAGGAGGGCGACCAGTATTTCTTTTACTGATACCACGGCTGAAAACCGTTTAATGACATGGCAAGCGGCCTATTGGGGGTTTAAAGAAAAGCCATTTTTGGGTTATGGATACGAAAATTTTTATCAGGTTTTTGATAAGTATTTTAATCCTAAGATTTATCGCAAGGCGGGTTCGGTGGTTTGGTTTGACCGCGGTCATAATATCATCGCTGACAGACTGGTTACAGGCGGGTTAATTGGTTTGATTTTATACTTAAGTTTGTTGTTTATCCCTCTGATTTATGTTTGGAGATATTTTTATCAAAGCAAAATTTCGGATAGGTTTATAGTTCCTCTTATTTTCAGTTTGATTATGATCGCGTATTTTATTCAAAACTTTTTTATTTTTGAAGCGCTGGTGACATATATTCCATTATTTATCACGATTGCTTTTTTGTCACAATTTTGCCCTGATTACGCCAAGAGTTTTTCCCAATCAAAAAAACCGTATTTGGTTTTATTAACTATTGGGGTAATCGCTTTTTTGCCTGTTTTGTTTAGCGCCAACATTAAACCTGCTTCCGCTAACAAGGGACTGATTGACGCGATGATCTACGCGAGAGCGCAGAAACCGCAGGAGGCGTATAATAAATTTATTGAAGTGATTGAAATGGGAACGCCTAACAATCAGGAATATCAGCAGCAATTAGGCGAGTTTGTCGCGGGGATGGTTGGAAATTCAAGCGGTTTGGACGATGATTGGATCAAGCAAGCTGCCTTTAGAACGGAGCAAGAATTTGACAAACAAGTGGAAGAGAAGATAAGCGCGCGCAATTATTTGATGTTCGCTAGGTTTCTTAATAAGACATATCAGTTTAATGTTGGACGGTTGGATAAGGCGTTAACTTTACTTGGAAAATCGGCGGAATTAAGCCCGACCAGGCCGCAAATATATTACGAAATGGGATATAGCCAAATTTATTTGGGGAAATACTATCATTCTTTGGGCGAAGAAGAAAAAGCGAAAGAATATTTCGCGCGATCAAGAGCCAACATGCAAAAAGCGATTAATCTCAATGACCAAGTAGTTGAATCATACATTAATATGATTATGGTTTTGTTTGTGACGGGCGAAAGCGGGCAGGTTCAGCCATATTTGGATAAAATGGATGAGTATAGTTTGGCTTATCGCCAAAAAGAACCATTGGAAAGAATGGCTAATTCTGCCATCCACTCGGGCGATTATAAATGGACAGCCATTTTTTACAACGAATTATTGAAAATATACCCCGATAATCCAAATTATTTAATAAATATTGCTTTGTCTTACGCGTATTTAGGAGAAAACGATAAAGCAATTGAAGCAGCGGAGAAGACAAAAAAATTTGGCGAGGATCACGCTAAACAAGCGGATTTGTTTATCCAAGATGTTTTGGCGGGGAAGTATAAAAAATAGTTTGTCGCGCGTTTTTTGTTTGGCTAAATTTTTTAATTTCCAATCAAATAATCAAAGATGGCTCGAGGCAAGTAAGGTATCTGTTTGAGTTTTAATTTCAAAAGGTGGCTGATTAAGACCTTGGGCGAGAAGTAAAATCGGAGAAGGGCTTTTCTTTGAATTTTTTTAAGTTGATCCGCAGTAAGACCGACTGTGTCTTGGGGCGTGTAGTAATTAAAACTGCCCCAATCCATGGACTCAGTCTTTTTATTTTTGATCCATTCTTTAAAGACAGCCGACCCGGGCAAGTAAGCCAAAGTGGCATAATTGGCCACATCAAGACCGATGGATCTGGAAAACTTGATTGTGTCCATGGCTGTTTGGTATGTTTCGCCTGGAAAGCCAATCATAAAGAACCCGTGGACTTCCAACCCAGCCGCTTTGGCTCTTTTAACCGCTCCCGGTATGATTTTAAGATCAAGCCGCTTATTAACGCTGTTAAGTATTTCTTGATTGCCCGATTCAATGCCAAAAGCCAATTGATAACAACCAGATTCTTTCATTTTCGCCAGCAATTCTTCATCTAAACTGTCAGCCCGAACGCCATTGGGGCATTTCCAGACAATGTTTAATTTTCGTCTGATGATTTCGTTGCAAACATCTAAGGCGTGTTTTTTAATTAAAGTAAAATTATCGTCTTCAATATGTATTTCTTTAACGCCATATTTAGTGACTAATAGTTCAATTTCATCAACAATATTTTTAACGCTTCTGGTTCTGTATTTTCTGCCCCAAATTGATTCCGCCGCGCAAAAACTGCAAAGATGAGGGCAACCCCGCGTGGTCATGATCGGAGCCACGGGATACTTTTTAAAAAAGAATTGATGGGGCATAGGTGGATATTCTCGGGGATCCATCAGATGCCAGGCTGGAAAGGGAATTGAATCCAAGTTTTCAATATTGGGTCTTCGGGGATTGATTTTAATGATTTCGTTTTGCCAATAGACAAGACCAAGAATATCTTCCAATTTTCTCTTTCCTTGAAGATGTTCTAAAAGTTCAAGTAAAATATATTCTCCTTCTCCTATCGCGCCGTAATCGGCTTTAATGTCTTTAACTGATATTTCGGGCAGGGCGGAAATATGGGCTCCGCCAACAATAGTTTTAATTTGAGGCGACTTTTCTTTAACTTTAGCGATTAATTCTTTGCTGGCGTTGTATCTGGAGGTAAGAATGCTTAAGCCCAAGACATCAGGGTTCGCGGAGATTATAATTTCCGCGACATCATCAAGAGACAGTTTTTTTCTTGAAGGATCCAGGATTTCAACTTGATGGCCGTTATCCAAAAGGACTGAAGCGATGTAGCCCAACCCCAAAGGAGGCGCGATCGTGTGAACATTGAATGAGGGAGAAACGAGGATAATTTTCATTTTTGAGATCTAATAAAGTTCTTTTGTTTCTTTGACCATTTTTTCGAGAGAGAATTTGCTTGATATTTTTTGTTTGATATTTTCGCGGTTATTAATAAAGTATTTAATTTTTTCAGCCAATTGTTGGCTGTTTTTTGGTTGGATTAAATTTAAAGAAAGTATTTCTGGTATTCCACCAACATTAGTGGCTATAATTGGCACTTCAGCAGCCATGGCTTCTAAGATAGTGTAGGGCAGGCCTTCTTTGAGGGAGGGGAGGACGAAAATGTCAAATGCCTTGAGATAGGCGGCGGCGTTTTCAACGAATTCAATTAGGTGGATATTTTTTTTGAGGGGGTGTTTTTCAACTAATTCTTGGATTTGTTTTTTGTCGGGATTTTCTCCGCTGCCGATAAAAATTATATCAAATTCTTTATCTTTAATTTTTTTAACCGCTTCTAAGAGGTATTTTAACCCTTTGTTTTTTGTCCATTCGGCGATTGTTCCGATGACTAAGGGTGAGGTTTTGTTGATTAGTTTTCTTTGGGCTTCTTCGCGGGGGAGAAATGAGATTGCTTCAAAATCAATTCCGTTGTGGATTGTTTTTAGTTTGCGCGCCGGGGCGATTTTGTTTTTGAGGGCGGTTTGGCGATCGTATTCGGAAACGCAGATTATTTGATGGTAAAACAAAGCGGTTATTCTGCTAATTATTTTAATTAAAATAATTTGTATTTTGGGTCGGTCTTCCGAAAAAGCCCATCCGTGGGCGGTGAAGATAAGGCGAGGCGAGCGCCGGCTGAAAATTTTATAAAACCAGGCGGCCGCGCCGACAACGCCTCCCGCTTTGGAACTGTTAACATGAATAATATCGGGTTTTAGTCGGGAAAGAAGGGATAAGATTTCAAAAAAAGCGAAAAATTCTCTAAAAAAACTAATTTGGCGTTGGAAATTTGCTATTTCAATATAAGGAATTTGGGCTTGGGCTATTTTTTGGGCGAATTTTTCCTTTCCGCCCGCGGCGACAGTAATCTGAAATTCGCTTTTTGGAAGATGAGTCGCTAAATCATAGACATATTTTGCCGCGCCGCCCCAGACCGATTTGGTGATGATGTATAAAATTGATTTTTGGGTCATTTTATAGTATATTAAACTTAATGTGGTTTATAATCAAGTTTTAAGATGTTAATTTTTATTGATGAATCTGGGGATTCTGGTTTGAAAACAGAAAAAGGTTCTAGTAAATTTTTTACGATTGCCTTGGTTGTTTTTGAAGACAGAGAGGAAGCATTATTTTGCGACCAAAAAATTGCTCTTTTGAAAAAAGAATTAGGATGGTCTGACAATAGCGAATTCCACTTCAAAAGAAATTCTGATAAAGTTCGCAGAGCATTTTTACAGGCCGTTGCTCCTTATAATTTCTTTTATTATGGAGTTGTTATTAACAAAGACCCTAAAAAATTATGGGGCGATGGGTTTCGCAACAAAGAGTCATTTTATAAATACGCATGCGGATTAGTTTTTCAGAACGCGAAAGACAAATTAGAGAACGCTATTATTGTAGTTGATAAGAGCGGCAATTTAGATTTTAGAAGGCAATTAACAAAATACCTAAGAAAAAGAATGAATGAAGGGGATAAAAAATTGATAAAAAAGTTAAAAATGCAGAGGTCGGAAAGCAATAATTTGTTGCAATTGGCTGACTATGTTGCTGGTGTTATAAACAGATCTATCCAGAAAAATAAAAAATTTGCTAAAGATTATAGAAAAATTGTCGCTCATAGAGAAATTTATGTGCAAATTTGGCCCAAATAAAAAACTTCCAAGTTTATTCCTTACGGAAACGCGACGATAAACGCCACAGTTCAACTTGGAAGCAATTCCTTATTAAATAGGGTATCAATAAATTAATCGCTTGTCAAGCATAAAAATGTGAATAAGAAAATACTTGTTTTTTCCACAGCGTATTTGCCTTTGGTCGGGGGGGCGGAGGTGGCCGTTGATGAGATTACGAAACGGCTGCCCGATTGGCGGTTTGATATGATTACTGCCAAAATCAAGCGCGGGTTGGCTGATTTTGAGAGGGTGGGTAATGTTAATATCTATCGGATTGGTTTTGGCTTTGGTTTTGATAAATATCTTTTGCCTTTTTTAGGGCTTCAGAAGGCGAAGCAATTGGAAAAGGAAAACAATTATGATTTGACATGGTCAATTATGGCTTCCTTTGGCGGATTTTTGGGTTTGCGGTTTAAGAAAAAATATCCAAACAAACCATGGCTTTTGACTCTACAAGAAGGCGATACGCCGGAGTATATTTTGGGAAGAGTCGGAGTTTTTAAGAAATGGTTTGAGCAGATTTTTCAGAGAGCGGACTATTTTCAGGCGATTAGCGGCTTTTTGTATGATTGGGCGTTAAAAATGGGGGCGAAAGCGGGCGAGGTGATTCCTAATGGGGTGGACATTACTAAATTTTCAATTAAAGATTTCAAAAACAAATTAAAGATTAAAGATAATAAAAAACTGATTTTGACGGTTTCGCGGTTGGTTGGGAAGAATGGGGTTGAGGATTTGATTGGGGCGGGGCGATATTTGGATTTTCCTTTTAAGATTTTGATTGCCGGCGAAGGGCCTGATGAAAAAAAATTAAAGAACTTGGCGGAGGAATTAAATCTTCAAGATAAAGTATTATTTCTTGGGCATATTAGCCATAGCGATTTGCCTAAATATTATTCTATGGCGGATGTTTTTGTCAGACCTTCTTTGTCGGAAGGACTGGGAAATGTTTTTCTGGAAGCGATGGCTTCAGGTTTGCCCGTAATTGGAACGCTCGTTGGCGGCATTCCCGATTTTTTGGAAGATGGCGAGACAGGTTTATTTTGCGAAGTTCAAAATCCCCAAAGTATCGCCGAAAAAATTAAAAAGATTTTAGAGGATGGGGAATTAAGAAAAATTTTGACAGACAATGGGCTAAGATTGGTTAGGGAGAAATATGATTGGGATAAAATAGGTAGGGAGATGGAGCGGATTTTTTTGAAAATTACTAATGAAGAAAAATAGGATTTTAATTTTGAGCGGGGTTTTTCCTCCTGATATTGGGGGGCCGGCGACGCAGCTGGACGCTTTGGCGCGGGAGTTGATTAAGAAAGGATACACAATTCGCGTTTTGTCGTTTGGCGAAGCGGATGGCGTTCAGTATCCTTATTTTGTTAAAAGAATTTCTAATAAATGGCCCGCTTTTTTGAAAAGTTTTCTTTATTTAATAAGCGGATTTGTTTTGGCTTCGAGGTCGGATATTGTTTATAGTTACGATTTATATACGGCTGGATTGACAGGTTTGGCGCTTAAAAAAGTTTTGAGAAAGCCGCTGGTCAATAGATTTGTCGGAGATTCGGCTTGGGAAATCGCTTCAGCGCGCGGATTGATTGGCGATGACGATATTGCGGTTTTTCAGGAAAAAAAATATTCTTGGAGAATAGAATTAAGGAAGAAAATCAGAAGAAAAATATTAATGAGTTCAGACCGAGTTATTGTCGTCAGTCATTTTTTGGAAAAATTGGCTGAACAAATTGGCGTTGCTGGCGAAAAAATTAAAGTTATTTACAATTCAATTGATTTTTTAGATACGACAGAAAATTCGGAGGTTCGACCTCCGAATGAGGGTAAAATGATTTTGACGGTGGCCCGGCTGGCGCCTTGGAAGGGCGTGGATACGATTATTGAAATTATGCCGCAGTTGGTTGAAAGGTACAAAAAGATTAAATTTGTTGTTGTCGGGCAAGGACCAGAAATGGAAAATTTGAAAAAAATGAGCAAGGAGCTTGGTTTGCGGGAAAGCGTTTTTTTTGCGGGAAAATTGGGTCGGCGGGAGGTTGTTGACTACTTGCGCGCGGCGGATGTTTTTGTTTTAAACACAAATTACGAAGGAATGTCGCACACGCTTTTAGAGGCGATGAAAATGGGCGCGCCCATTATTACGACTAAGGCGGGCGGAAATCCAGAGACGATTAAGAACGGGGAGACGGGGCTTTTGGTTGATTACAGAGATAAGAAACAATGGTTAGAAGCGATTATTTCAATTTTGGATAAGCCAGATTTGGCGGGAAAATTAGCCAAACAAGCGCGCGAGGATTTGAAGAGGTTTAGTTGGGATAATTTGGTTGAGGAGACGATAAATGTTTTTGAAGGAGCAATAAATATTTAATTTATTTCTCCAATTAAATCCTCAAAACTTTATTTCATAAAGTTTTTCCGGGAATTTTCGAAATAAAATAAATATTTTTTTATGACAAAAGTTTTACTTATTAATCCTCCATTTAATGTTAATAAGGAGAATTATGATAGTTCCATTTCGGTGGGGCTTTTGAGTATTGGGACATATTTGGATAGTCGAGGCGTAGAAGTGGTGATTGTTGATGGCGTGAGGCAGGAGAATTATTTGGATTTGGTTGAGAAAGAAATTAAAAATTGCGATTACGCGGGGATTTCGGTTATGACGACGCAGGCGCCGGGCGCTTTGGAGGCGAGTCGTTTAATAAAAAGAATAAATTCTAATTGTAAAATTATTTGGGGCGGCGCCCATCCGAGTTTTTTTGTTGAGCAGACGGCGGCGCACCCCTTAATAGACGCTGTTTGCTATGGCGAAGGGGAATTGGTTATGGGGCATATCGCGGAGGGGAGGGATTTGTCAGAAGTGGACGGAATCGCCTACAAGAAAAATGGCGAGGTTGTTATCAACAAGCCGCAGGCGCTTCACAATCCCGCGGAAATGCCTTTGTTTAATTGGGATTTAATGCCCAAAGAGATTTTAGACAGTTTACATTTAGTCCCCTCGTTAACTTCTCGCGGGTGTCCTCATCGCTGCACATTTTGCATCAACGCGATTTTGAAAAATAAATGGCGGCCGAGAACGGCCGAACAGGTTTTGGAGGATTTAAGAATTATTCAAGAAAAGCCGTATTTTAAAGGGAAGAAATTGCGTTTTTGGGATGAAAACTTTTTTGTTGAGATTGAAAGAGCGAAAAAAATTATTGAGGGCATGATAGAAAAAAATTTAATTACTCCCTGGGAAACGACCGTCAGGGCAAATTACTTAAGAGAGGGAATGATTGATGAGAATTTTTTGGGCAAACTCAAAAAATCTGGCTGTTATCTTTTATCCTTTGGCGCGGAATCGGGCTGTCCGAGAATTTTGAAGAAGATTAAAAAGGATATTATGCCCGAGGATGTGATTAATTCGGCGAAGATGTGCCTTGCTATTGGCATCATTCCGCAGTATTCTTTTATGGTCGGCTTGCCGGGCGAAACAAGGAGTGAAGCGATGGAGACGCTTAAACTAATTGATGAATTGGCGAAATTGAGCGATAAAATTCAAATCCTTGGCCCGCAAGCGTTCCGCCCTTATCCGGGTTCGGAACTTTATCGCGAATGTTTGGAAGCCGGCTGGGAGGAGCCAAAGTCGCTTGATGATTGGGAAAGCCGAGTCAAAGATGAATTAAATTATTTGAATGTTCAAAATTTTCCATGGCTGGAAGACCCTGATTTTGTGGAATCGTTGGAAGCGTTCGTCAGATTTGGCGCCCATTCAATCAAAAGCGCGCTCGGTTCAACAGTCAAGTCAAATAAGCTTCTTAAATTATTATTCATCCTCGTTTGCAAACTCCGCTGGAAGTTAAAATTTTTCAAATGGCCGATTGAATTTAAAATCGCAAGGCGTTTTGTTGTGGGAGGTTAATCAGTCAGATGTGATAAAAGGTATTGTCTATTTCTGTTAAAATATGCTATTATAGAAATAATTATTATGAATGAAAAAAGTTCAACATTTTATCTTTTCGCTAGACCATCTTTTATTGGAGGCGTAGCGCATGTTTTGGATTTGGGGGCGAATCTTCAAATTTACAATAAAAGTAAGACTGCCGATGAAGCAGATTATATAGCATTATTAAATGACTGGATAGCAGTAGGTGACGATATCAGAATGTCAATTAATAAATATGAGCAAGAAAACAAAGACAAAGACATTAAATAATCATCAAGTTGTTGTTGGACGAGCAACAGCTCATTTCAGTAGCGGACCTTTGCCACCACCTGTTGTTTTAGAGCAATACGATCAAATTGTGTCTGGAGCGGCTGAAAGAATTCTAACCATGGCTGAGAGTCAATCCAAACACAGGAGAGAAATAGAAAGCATGGTTATCGGATCTGATATTAAAAATTCAAAATTGGGTTTAGTTTTTGGTTTAATTATAGGATTAGCAGGAATTTTAGCCACTGTAACTATTGCTATTTTCGGGCATCCAGTATTGAGCGGTGTAATAGGGTTTTCTACTTTAAGTTCGTTGGTGGGTGTTTTTGTGTATGGTTCGCGAGAAAGAAGGCAAGAAAGAGAAGGCGCGAAAAGAGTATTAGAGACCAAAAAGTAAATAAAAATCTGTTATAATTTTTTCAAAATCCGCCCTTTTGAGAGTGGATTTTTTGATTGACCGAGTATGGTTGATGGGATATGATAGGGATAATAAGAATTATGAACAAGCAATACTTTTGCAGTTGACATAACTTTTGGTGTGATTTGAACTATACATAAGGAACAAACTAATATCTGGTTCCTAAGACATCCTGCGCAAGAAAAATATGAGAGTTTTAATGGTTAGCACAGACAGGACATTGTTAAGCGCCGAGAGCGGCGACGCTTTTGAGCGTCATTTGGAATATGCGCGGAGAGCGGGGAAATTGGATATTATTGTTTTTTCTAAAAAAGGATTTAGAAAGGCGGCGAGCGGTTCTTTGGCTGTCTATCCAACTAATTCAACCGCTAAGTTAAATTATATTTGGGACGCTTTTCAAATTGCCAAAAATATCTATTTCCCAGACAGATTTGATTTGATTGTTTGTCAGGACCCATTTTTAACTGGATTGACGGGCTGGTTGTTGAAGAAAAGATTTAAGACGCCTCTTTTAATTCATTTTCACGGCGATTTTTGGGAGAACAAACATTGGCTAAACAAGCCCAAAAAATGGTGGCATTTGTTTTGGTATAATTGGCTCTTGCTTTTTTTGAGCAAATTTTTGGTTGATGGAGCCGATGGAATTCGGGTCGTAAGCGCGGGGATTAAGGATAAATTAGTTAGGGCGGATGTTCCCAAAGATAAGATTAGAGTTATTTCAACGCCGGTTGATTTGGAAAAATTTGAAAAGGACGACGAGAAGAAAGTGGAGGAATTAAGATTAAAAAACAAGAATTATAAAACAATTATCAATATTGGACTGCGCGATGCTTCCGCTAAGGACTATCCGACTTTATTCAAGACGATTAACTTGGTTCATGAAAAATACGGGAATTTGGCTTTTTGCCAAATCGGAGCGGGGATTTGTCTTCAAGATAGAACAAAAGAGAGCGAGAATTTAATCTTGACTTGCGTTGGAGAAATTAACCAAAAGGAATTAATTAATTATTACCACAGTTCCGATGTTTATGTTTCTTCTTCGTGTAATGAAAGTTTTGGCAAGGTTTTGATTGAGGCGATGGCGGCCGGATTGCCAGTGGTTGCGACAACAACGACGGGCTCCAAAGAAATTGTTGTTGACGGCGTGAATGGATTTTTAGTTCCAGTGGGTGACAGCGTTGCTTTGGCTAAAAAGATTTTGTTTTTACTTAACAATTCTGAAAAAGCGAGAGAAATAGGAGAGGCGGGGAGGAAAATGGTCAAAGAAAGATTTGGGAAGGAGAAGATAATTGGGGAAATGATAGGGTTTTGGAAAAACATCAACAAAAAACAATTATGACTAAGTGGGAAAGGTTTTTTGAGGATAAAATTAGAGAAATCGCCAAAGAAAAAAATATTTTAGATATTGGCGGCGGTTTTCGTTTTCAAAAGGGATTAGATAAATTTAAGGTTCTTTTTGAGAAGACAAATTATCGGGTCTTAGATAAAGAAACATCGTACAAGCCAGATATTATCGGCGATGTTCAAAATCTTCCGTTAGAGGACGAATCATTGGACGCGGTAATTTGCAAAGCGGTTTTAGAACATGTTCCAAGACCAAGAAAAGCTGCTCAGGAAATTTATCGGGTTTTAAGAGTTGGCGGCAAGTGTCTTGTCTATGTTCCTTTCTTATACCCTTATCACGCGCACAAAGGCGTTTACAAGGACTATTATCGCTATACGGACGATGGCATCAGATATTTGTTTAGGAATTTTAGCGAAATTGAAATCTGTCCAGTCAGGGGAAATATGGAAACAGTTTTTAATTTAACGCCCTTGAGAAAAATATGGATTTTAACGACTTTGATTAGGTTTTTTGACAGGTTTTTTTCAGGGGAACAGCCGTCGGGCTATCATGTGTTTTTGATTAAATAATTATGAAATTATTGATGATTACAAGAAAAGTTGATAGAGACGACGCTCAAGCGGGCTTTACTTATGGGTGGGTCAAAAAATTCGCGCTTAATGTGGAGGTTTTGAAAGTGATTTGTTTAGAAAAAGGCAATCTTGAGGGATTACCAGATAATGTTGAAGTTTTTTCCTTGGGAAAAGAAAAAGGCAAAAATCGTTTCAGAGAATTTATCAATTTTCAAAGAGGCGCCTTGAGATTTATTAGAGAAGTTGACGGAGTTTTTTGCCATCAAAACCCAGAATACACAATCTTAATCGCGCCTTACGCCAAGATATTTAGAAAAAAGACAGTGACTTGGTATTCGCACAAGGAGATCAATTGGAAAGTTCGATTAATCAATATTTTGGCTGATAAAATTGTTACTCCCACTCAAGAAGGATTTGGGTTGGAATCAAAGAAAAAAAATGTGGTTGGGCATGGGATTGATACGGATTTATTCAGACCAGCCGTTAATAAGAAAAAGAGGGATGTTTTCCGTATTATTTCTATTGGTCGGATTTCGCCGATTAAGGATTACAAAACCCTAATTAAGGCAGTTGATATTTTAAGAAGCAATCAAAAATTTACTTCAGCGATAAAAGTTTCTATTATTGGCAGTCCTGGCTTGCCAAGTCAGCAATCTTATTTTGACGAAATTAAACAGATTATCCACGATAAAAAGATGGAAGATATTTTTGAATTTAAGGGAGCGATACCCAATCAAGAATTGTATAAGTATTGCCAGGAATCTGATTTGTCGGTTAATCTTTGTCCGACCGGCTCGCCCGATAAAGCGGTTTTGGAATCAATGGCTTGCGGTTTGCCAGTTTTGGTTTGCAACAAAACATTTATAGATGATTTTTCTCCTTATGCCGACTTGTTGATTTTTAATGAAAAAGACCCGATAGATTTATCTGAAAAAGTTTTTAATTTGGCGCAAAGCGATAAGATGGAGGAAATTGGCAAACATTTAAGAAAACAGTCGGTCCAAAATCATAATTTGGATAATTTGGTTTTGAAAATAATCAATGTTTTTAAAGAAATATCTTAAAATTTTTATTTATTTTTTTAAATATTTATTTCTTTGTCAAAAAGGAGCTTCTATTTTGATGTATCATTCGGTAGATTATAATAATGTTTTTTTTACCGTTAAGCCTGAAATGCTTGAAACACAGATGAAGTATTTAAAAAATAACAATTATAATGTTATTAAATTATCTGATCTGATTGATATTTTGAAATATAACAACAAAATACCTAAAAAAATAGTTGTTTTAACATTTGATGATGGCTATAATGATAATTACACAAATGTGTTTCCCATTCTAAAAAAATATAATTTTCCAGCAACCATTTTTTTGATTACGGGGTTAATTGGAAAAGAAATTAATAATTCTCAAAATATAACATTAAAGGCGCTTAATTGGGATGAGATACAAGAAATGCATAATTCCGGTTTGGTTGATTTTCAGCCGCACACGGTTAATCACCGAGAATCAAATCAACAAGAAATTATTGATTCAAAAAAAGAAATAGAAAAAAAACTTGGTAAAAAATGCGAGTTTTTTGCTTATCCTCGCGGATTATATAATAAAGAAATTATAGATACTTTAAAGAATAATGGTTTTAAAGCAGCTCGGACGGTTGAAAGGGGAAAAGTGAATCAAGGAGATAATTTATTTAAATTAAAAAGCGTTTCTGTTAATTCAACAACTTCTTTTGTCCAATTTAGAGCAAATTTATGAAATTTTTTGATTTTATTAAGCAGGTTTTTCAAGGCAAAAGCATAGCGCGGATTCTTTTTAATTGGCGTGTTCAAGAACATTGCCGAGAATTAAAGGGTATTTGCATTGATTTGGCGGCTGGAAGCAATCCAAGTTATTATAAATATCTAGATTTTAAAAAAATTAAGATAATTAGAGCGGATTATAATTTAGACAAGTCGCCAGATTTAAAAATTGATTTAAATCAGTCACTGCCCTTAGATAATAATTCAATAGATAATATTTTTCTTTTTAATGTTATCTATATTATCAAAAATCCGAAAAAATTGCTCAAAGAGATTCATCGAGTTTTAAAAAAAGGAGGTCGTTTATTCATTAGTTCGCCTTTTATTTTCAACGAGGCCAGGGAGCCAAATGATTTTAGGCGGCTGACTTCGCAGGGGTTGGAAAGAGCGCTGGGAAAAAGCGGTTTTTCTGATTTTGAAATTATTCCTTATGGAGAAAGATTTTCAGTAATTGTATATTTGTTACATAATTTTTTTATATTTAATTTCATAAGATTAATTGCTTTTAGTAAGGCGTTGTTATTTGATAAGTTAATTCCTAAAAAAATTAAAAAACTTCATCCTTGCCCGCTTGGTTATTTTATTATCGCTAAAAAATAATTATTAATGGATAAACACTATAATTTTTTCAAATATGATTATAAAGATAGGTGGACAAGCTATTGGCATCAAATAGACGAAGTTTTGAAATTGAGACCAAAAACAGTTTTGGAAATTGGCATCGGAAATGGGACAGTGGCTGATTGTTTGAAAAAACAGGGGTTAAAAGTAAAAACCCTGGATATTAGCGAGGATTTGAGGCCTGATTTTATAGCCGATGTCATGAAAATGCCCATAGATAATAATTCATTTAGTGTTGTTTTATGCGCGGAGATTTTAGAACATTTACCTTTTAAAGATTTCGAAAAGGCGCTCTTAGAATTAAAAAGGGTAACTAAAAAATATGTCGTTTTGAGTTTGCCGCATTTTGGTCCGCCGATTAAAATTAGTTTTAAAATTCCTTTTATTAAAGAGATTAAAATTGTCTTTAAGATTCCTTATCATCCAAAACATAAATCAGGCAGAGTTCATTATTGGGAAATAGGCAAAAAGGGGTATTCACCAAGGAAAATAAGAAACATTATCAAAAAATATTTTGAAATTCAAAATGACTTTGTCCCTTTTGAAAATCAGTATCATCATTTTTATATCTTAAAAAAATGAAACTTGTTTATTTAACTAATGCAAGAATACCGACAGAAAAAGCGCACGGCATTCAAATTATGAAAATGTGCGAGGCGTTTGGAAATGCCGGAGTAGAATTGGAATTAGTTTTGCCGTGGCGGTTTAATCAAATCAAAGAAAATTCTTTTGATTTTTATGGCGTAAAAAAGAGTTTTAAAATTAAAAAAATATTTTCTTTGGATTTCATTTTTTTAAATATTCCTAAAATATTTTTTTGGGTCCAAAGTTTATCGTTTTCTATTTCGGCATTTTTTTATTTATTATTCAAAAAAACAGATATTATTTATTCTCGGGATTCTTTTCTTTTGTATCTAATATCTTTCTTTAAGAAAAATCTTATTTTAGAGCTTCATTACTTGCCAAAACATCTTTTTCTACACAAAAGGGTTTTCAAAAAAGCGAAAGCCGTTATTGTCATAACCAAACAATTAAAAAAATCTCTAATTGAAAAGGGGATTTCGGAGAATAAGATTTTAGTCGCGCCAGACGGGGTTGATATAGGTAAGTTTGATATAGATATTTTAAAAGATGAGGCAAGAAAAAAATTAAACTTGCCCCAAAACAAAAAAATTGTTCTTTATAGTGGCCATTTATATAAATGGAAGGGAGCGCAAATATTGGCTAACGCGTCTAAATTTTTAGAAAAAGACACAATTGTTGTTTTTGTTGGCGGGACTAAAGAGGATGAAGAAAGATTTAGAGATAAAAACAAAAATTTAAATAATATTTTAATTTTGGGACACAGGCCTTATTCTGAAATTCCATATTATCTGAAAGCAGCCGATGTTTTGGTTCTGCCTAATTCTGGCAAAGAGGAAATTTCCAAGAGTTGGACTTCGCCGATGAAAATGTTTGAGTATATGGCAAGCCAAAGACCAATTGTCGCTTCTGATTTGATTTCTTTGAGGGAAATTCTTAACGAAAACAATGCGGTTTTAGTTGAGCCAGACAATTCGCGCGCTTTAGCAGAGGGAATTATGAGCGCGTTGAAAAAAGATGATTTTTCTGCTAAAATTCTAATAGAAGCATGGCAAAATGTTCAGAAATATACTTGGACGGAAAGAGTTAAAAATATTTTACTTTTTATTAAACCATTATGAAATTAAGCATTATTATCCCAATTTATAATGAGGAAGAAAGTATTTTTAAGTTGTACCAAAAACTTAAAGAAGTTTTGTCTATATTAGATGCGCAATACGAAATAATTGCCGTGAATGATGGTTCAACTGATAATAGTTATCAAGCGCTTAAAGAGATTTCTCAAAACGATAATGCGTTTAAAGTAATTAATTTTAGGAAAAACTTTGGTCAAACAGCGGCAATTTCAGCAGGAATAGATATGTCAAAGGGAGAAATTATTGTTCCCATTGATGCTGATTTAGAAAATAAGCCAGAAGATATTCCTAATCTTTTAGAAAAATTAGACGAAGGATATGATGTTGTTTCTGGATGGAGAAAACATAGATGGGAAGAAAGTTTTTTTACCAGAAGATTAACTTCTCTTATTGCTAATTTGCTAATTTCAAAAATAGTTGGGCTAAAGTTACACGATTACGGATGCACAATGAAGGCATATAGGAGAGATGTTATCAAGGATATTAAATTTTATGGCGATATGCATCGCTTTATTCCGGCTTACGCAATGTGGTATGGCGCGAAAATAGTTGAAATTCCAATTGCTTATGAGCCCAGGCAATACGGAAAATCAAAATATGGGATAGGACGAACCTTCCGTGTTTTATTAGACATCTTAACAATTAGATTCTTAACGGATTATTTAAATCGTCCAATGCATTTTTTTGGCAGAATTGGATTTTGGTTGTTTCTTTTTAGTTTCTTATCAGGTTTTTTAGCTTTATATCTTAGATTCTTTTTTGGAGTATCGTTAATTTTAACTCCATTGCCGCTATTGACCGCGTTCTTGGTTATTATTGGCATTCAGTTTATTTTAATGGGTCTTTTAGCGGAAATATTGATAAGAACTTATTACGAATCTCAAAAGAAATCAGTTTATTTAATTAAAGAAAAAATTAATTTTTAATATGTGCGGATTAGCTGGCTATCACGGCAAAGGAAACAGAGATATTTTAGAAAGAATGACGCATTCTCTGGAGTATCGCGGACCCAATGATAAGGGTTTTTTTGTTCAGGATGGAGTTGGTCTGGGGCATCAGCGACTTTCTATTATTGACCTAAGCGACAAAGGACGCCAGCCGATTAGTAATGAAGATGAAACAATTCAAGTTGTTTTCAACGGAGAAATTTATAATTTTCAAGAGTTAAGAAAAGATTTAATTGCGCGCGGACATAAGTTTAAGAGCCAAACAGATAGCGAGGTTATTGTCCATCAATATGAAGAAGATGGCGTTGATTGTTTTAAAAAATTTAACGGGATGTTCGCCATCGCTATTTGGGATGGCCTACAAAAAAAGATTGTTTTATCTCGCGACCGCTATGGGCAAAAACCGTTCTATTGGACATTAGCGGGGGATACTTTAATTTTTGCTTCCGAAATGAAAGCGATTTTATGTCACCCTTCGGTTAAAAAAGAATTAAACCAATTGGCGGTTGAACAATATTTTTCTTTTGATTATGTTCCGCAACCGCTCACAATTTTTAAAAATATTCATAAACTTGAAAATGGAGCATTACTTGTTTTTAAGGACAATAAAGTTAGTTTGGGTAAATATTATCAAATAGAATTTGGCGGAGAAGAAATGGCTTTTCCGTCAGCGGTTAAAAATTTTGGAGAATTATTAAACGATTCGGTTAAAAGACGATTAGTCGCGGATGTCCCTGTCGGAATCTTTTTATCTGGAGGGATTGATTCCTCAACCATCGCGTATTTTGCCAAAAAACAAAAAGAAGATATTAAAACATTTTCCATTGGATTTAGCGAATCAAGTTTTGATGAATCCTCTTACGCTCAACAAGTGGCCAAATTATTAAAAACAGAACATTATCACCGAGAATTCGGACCGCAAGATTTATTAAATGTTATTCCAAAAATTACTGAAAAATTAGATGAACCATTTGGCGATCCCTCTATTTTGCCGACATATCTGCTTTCGGAGTTTACGGCGGAAAAAGTTAAGGTTGCTTTAGGCGGAGATGGAGGCGATGAATTATTGATGGGTTATCCAAATCATCAGGTCCAGAAAATTATTTCCTCATTAGGTCTAGTCAATTTAAAATCTAAAGTTAATTTTGCTAAATTTTTAGAAAGATTACTACCGGTTTCTGATAAAAATTTAACTCTTTCTTATAAAATCAAAAGATACGCGCAGAGTGTTTCTTTTCCCGCTTTATTTCGCGATTTTTTGAATATAGGCGGATATATTAGCGGGTTTGAAAATCTATTTAAGTTTAAAGTTGAATCGGGAGAATTATTTAAATTCGCCGGAGATTTTTTAAAAAATTATCAGGACAAAAATTATTTAAATAAAATTAACGCCTTATTCTTGAAATATTACCTACAAGATGATATTTTATTCAAAGTTGATCGCTCGAGTATGTATAATAGTTTAGAAGCGCGAGCGCCCTTTTTAGATTTTCGCTTGGCTGACTTTGTTAATTCTCTTCCTTTGAATTATAAATTGCGAGGATTTGAGACGAAATATATTTTGAAAGAATTAATGAAGGATAAATTGCCTAAGAATATTATTTATCGCAATAAAAAGGGGTTCGGCGTTCCTTTAACAAGATGGCTTAAAAAAGATTTGAAGGGATATATGATGGAAATTCTTAGCCAAGCAGAGATAGACAAGACGGGTTTATTTCATTATGAGTTTGTAGAAAAATTAATAAACGATCATTTAAAAAACAGAAGAGATAACCGGAAGATATTATGGAATTTAATTGTTTTCCAAAATTGGGCTAAAAGATATTTATAATATTATGAGTTCAGAAAAACGTTTTGGTTATGAATGGCAAAAATATAATGTAATAGATTTAAATTACGAGTTACAATTTTGTAAATGGATTAAGCCATTGAAACCAAGTGATTTTGAAGATAAAAAAGTTTTAGATGCTGGATGTGGCATGGGCCGTAATAGTTATTGGTCTTTAAAATATGGGGCCAAAGAATTGGTGGCTTTTGATTTTGATAAACGAAGTGTTGCCGTAACTAAGAAAAATTTGTCTTGTTTTAATAATGCTCGTGTTAAATTTGGTAGTATTTATGAAATGTCTTGGCAAGATAAATTTGATATAGTATTTTGCATTGGGGTTATTCATCATTTAGAAAATCCTAAGAAAGCTATTAAGAATTTAATCAAAGCTGTTAGGCCGGGCGGAAAAGTTCTGATTTGGGTTTATGGGTATAATAATAATGAATGGATAGTTAAATTGGTTGATCCAGTTAGAAAAGCACTCACCTCTAAATTGCCTTTATGGTTAGTTCATTTTTTAAGTTATTTTGTTTCTATTCCTTTGTGGATTTCAGTCAAAACATTTAATGGTCCAGGATTATATTTGAAACAGTTGTCGGATTTTAAATTTTGGCATATTCATAGTATTGTTTTCGATCAATTGATTCCAAAAGTTGCTAATTATTGGACCAAACAAGAGGTATTAGATTTGTTTGAAAATTTTGATAATATTAAAGACATAGAAATTCATTCAGTTAATAACAATAGTTGGACAGTTTTAGGCGAAAAGAAATAATTTTATGAGCAATAAAAGATATGACAATTTCGTAAAATGGAATAATGAAATGATTAAAAAATTTGACTTAGAGCATTATCATGATAATTTTAATTTTGTGATTAGATTTATTGAACACAAAAGAGTTGAATGCATTTTAAGTTTTTTAAAAATTAATAAAAAGGACATTGTTATTGAAATCGGATGTGGAGTAGGTGATATTCTAAACAAGATAAATAGTAATAAATTAATTGGAGTAGATATTTCACAATATATTTTAAATATTGCTAAAAAAAGATATAAAAACATTAGGTTTATAAATGGTAATGCAGAAAATTTGCCAATAAAAATTAGTCGAAATAAATATGATAAGATAATTTGCAGTGAGGTTTTAGAGCATGTAGAAAATCCTGTTAAGGTTTTAAAAGAGATTAAAAAAATATCTAAAAACAATAGTATTATTGTTATTTCAGCGCCTAACGAGAAACTAATTAATCGAATCAAGGTAGTCCTACAAAGAATGAAAATATTTAATTTTCTTTTTCCAAACATATCTAAAAAAATGGATGATGAATGGCATTTACATTCTTTTGATTTGAAAAAAATAAAAAATTTAATTTTTGATGATTATACGATAGAGAAAGTAAGGGGTATTCCGTATAATTTTATACCAATAAGATATGTATTTAAATTAAAGTTGAAAATAAATGATTAAAGAAAGAATACTTAAAAATTTAGTTTGTTTAGATTGTCATAACAAACTTAATTTAGATAGTCAAAATTTAGTTTGTTCTGGTTGTAACAAAGTTTATAAAATAATAGGTGATAAGCTCTATTTTTTAGATAATAAAACAGAAATTTTAAATCGAGAAAGTAGCGATATTATAGTTAATAAATTAAAGATTTTATTTAAAAAATATCCAAGATTATTTTTTATTTTTTATTATGCTTTTGGAGCTTCTTTTGTTGGTAAAAGTGCTAAAAAAGTAATTAAAAATATTGAATCTGATAAATTAATAATTAACTTAGGTTCTGGAATAAAGAAAATAAATAACAATGTAGTAAATATAGATTTTTATCCTTTTAATAATGTTGACATAGTCTCTGATATCTCTCGTTTGCCTTTTGACAATAATTCAGTTGATGTAGTGATAAATGAATTTGTTTTAGAACATGTAAAAAATCCTAAAAAAATTGTTAAAGAAATTTATAGAGTTTTAAAACCAAACGGATTGATTTATTTAGCGGCGCCTTTTGTGGCTAGTTTTCATTCTTCTCCAAATGATTATTATCGTTGGTCAAAACAAGGACTAAGAGAACTTTTAAAGGATTTTAAAGAAAAGGAGATTGGTATTAGATGCGGTCCTACTTCAGCAATGCTTTATATCGTTAATGAATGGTTAGCTACGCTTTTAAGTTTTGGTTTTCAAAAACTTCATCAGTTTTTATTTATGTTTTTTATGATTATTACTAGTCCAATAAAAATTTTTGATTATCTAATTTATAAATTTAAAAGCTCGGAAAACATAGCATATGGCTTTTATTTTATAGGTAAGAAGAAATAATAAAATGAAAATATTTTTTAAAACTATATCTATTCATAAATTAGCTATTATTACCTCTATTTTAATTGGGGTAATCACTACCTTTCCTCAAATTTATTTTCAACTTACAGAGAAAGATTCTTATGAAGGAATTGCTCTGGGTGGAGCTAGCGATGAATATGTTTTTTTAATGCGTATCCAAGAAGTTAGGGATGGTCATTATATGCTTGCTAATAGTGGCTGGGCAGAAGGCAAGGATTTGCCTTATTTATTTCCTTTCCTTCCCGAAAATATTTCAAGTTTTACTGGTCAAATTTTTGGACTTAATTTAATTAATACAATTACCTTGAATAGATTTCTTTTTCCTGCTTTTGTATTTTTGCTTATTTATGCCTTGCTTTATCAATTAACTAAAAGAAAATCAATTTCTTTGATTGCTTCAATAACTGTTTTGTTATCAATTAATTTAATAAATCCTATAAGAGTTTGGAATTTATTTATTCATCAGCAAACCTATGCAGATTTTATGCTTTCTAGTAGATTAATATCTCCCATTCATTCGATTTTCTTTTTTGCTTTTTTATTGCTTTTTTGGTTTTTTTTACAAAAAAGACAATGGATTTATGGTATTTCTAGTGGTGTTCTTTTGGGTCTTTCTTTTTACGAATATCCTTATACTTGGACATTTATTTTTGCATTCCTTGGCTGTTTGATACTTATTTTTCTTTGGAAGAAAGAATGGACTAAAATTAAAGATATTATTTTGATCGCTTTTATTGCTTTATTAATAGCTATTCCTTATTTTTGGAATTTATGGCAAGCGATGCAGCATCCATTGTATTCAGAGGTAGCTTCTCGTTTTGGTTTAATGAAAACACATTCTCCTCAGGTGGGAGCATTGGTCCTAATTCTTTTAGCTGTTTTTTTATTGTTTTTTTCACGAGAGTGGAAAGATAGATATTATTTTTGCCTAAGTCTTATTTTAACGCCTTTTGTTGTTCTTAATCAACAGATTATTACTGGAATGATTATGATTCCAGATCATTATCATTGGTATTTTCATAGTCCCTTAGCGATTATTTTTATTATAATAATTGTTTTTGAATTGCTTGAAAAGAAAATTAATAATTCTTTTTTAAAAAAAATAAGCTGGTTAAGTTTGATTATATTGATTTTATTTATTAATTTTTATAATGCTTGGGTGCTTCAAGTTTCTCTTTATGATCGTCAAAAACCTATAGCCATTGAGAATCAGCGCTATGGACCAATTTTTGAATGGTTGCGTAATAATACTCAAAAAGATCAAGTAATTGTGGGAGATGAAATTAATTCTTATTCAATTGCTACTTATACTCCACTTAATGTAGTTAATTGTGAGGATGGGCGTCATTCGTTAGCAGCTGATGAAAAACAATTATTAGAAAGAATATTTCTAATACTTCGCTTTAATGGGTTAAAAGGAAATGACGAGATTTTATATAAATATTTTTTTGAAAATAAAGCAGATCTTTCTTTAAAGGTTTATGGTGAATATTATCGAAAGCGAATGGGTGGTTATGAATTAATTCCAGATGAAAAACTTTATTTTTTTGTTGATAAATATAGAGAATTTTTGGCTATTCCTTTGGAGAATATCTTGAGAAAATATCAGACAGATTATTTACTTTGGGATACTTTAAAATATCCTCAATGGAAGATTGAGCAATATTCATTTTTTGAGCAAATTTATGAAATTAATGAATTTAAAGTTTTTAAATTAAAATGATAAAATTAATAATTTTTTTATTCTCTAATTCTTTTAACGTATTTATTTAACCCTATTATGAAAGTCTTATTTATTGTTCCTAAAATTGGCTCACAAGCGAAGTGGTTGGTTGGAGTATCTTTTCTTTCGGCTGTTTTAAAAAAAGATGGGTATCAGATTGAGTTGTTGGAAATAGAAGACAAAAAAGAAATTGATCAGATCAATTCTTTTGTTGAATCGTATCAGCCGCAAATTATTTGTTTATCAGTAAATTCTCATCAATATATTCACGCAGTTGAGATAGCTAAAAGAATCAAATCAGAGTTTGATATTGCAATATTTTTAGGAGGAGTTCATGCTACTATTAGACCAGAAGAAGTAATTAAGGAAGAAAGCTTTGACGGTATCTGTATTGGTGAGGCGGAAGATTCTCTTTTAGAATTAGTTAGACGAATTGAGCAAAAACAGGACTATACTGACATTAACAATTTTTGGTTTAAACGACAGGGCAAGGTTATTAAGAATAGAATTGGTCCTTTGTTGATTGATTTAGATCAATTACCCTTTCCTGATTATTCTATTTTTAAATATTTTAAAAATGCCGGTCAAAAAGAGATTACTCCCCGTTTTATATTTTCCCGTGGATGCCCTTTTAACTGTACTTATTGTTGTAATCATGTTTTTAAGAAAATTTATTTTGGACATGGTCGGTATTTAAGATTTATGAGCGTTGATTGGGCTATTGAACAAATTAGGGATTTGAAGAAGCAATATAATTTTAAACATTTTAAAATTGATGATGATACTTTTTCTTTGAATAAGAATTGGGTTTTAGAATTCTGTCATAAATATTCAAAAGAGTTTAATATGAGTTTTGAATGTAATGTTAGAATTGGCGCGGTTGACAAAGAAACTTTAGTGGCTTTAAAAAAAGCAGGTTGTAATCTAATCAAAGTTGGTTTAGAAACGGGCAATGAAAAATTAAGAAAGAAGATTTTAGGAAGGAATATTTCTAATAATCAAGTCATTGAATTGTTTAATTTGGCCAAAGAGATTGGTATTTTAACTTTTTCTTTTAATATGATTGGCATTCCCGGAGAAACTAAAAAAACTATTCAAGAAACAATTAATTTAAATGCTAAAATTAAGCCTGATTTTATGCAAGTAACTGCTTTTTATCCTTACCCTGAAACACTATTGGGTCAAAAATGTATTGAACAAGGGTTAATCACTAAAGATCATATTGATTCTTATATGGATGAGTCGGTTTTAGAACTGCCTGGTTTGAGTTCTAATCAAATAAAAAAGGCGGTCAGGAATTTTGAATATAATGTTTATAGGCAGTATAATGTTAAAAGGGCTATTCAAGAAAAAATGAGAAGTATTAAAAAATTTATTATTTCAACGCCCTTGCTTTACAAAATAGGGAAGCCGGTTTATCGTTTAGCTAAACAATTATGAAAATTTGTTTTTTGGTTAATCAATTATCTTCTAGGGATGGATGGGGGAGTTACGCAGTTAATTTAATTGAACATTTGTCAAAACAAGGTGTTGATTGTTTGGTTTTGTCGTCAACGCGAAGCCAGCAAAATGACTTATCTTCAATTAAGGATTATAAAATTCTACCTCCATTATTTGTTAGTCGTTGGATAAAAATATATTTTTTAATAAAGAATTTTTATCAAATTAGGAAATTTATCCAATCGGCGGACATGGTTCATATTTTAGCTGAACCGTATAGTCTAATCTCTTATTGGACATGTCGGAAGCGTCCAACGTTAATCACTTTACATGGAACTTATGCCGTAGATGCCTTAAATAAGTGGTATTTAAGGGGATTGTACAAGAGGGTTTATAAAAATGCTAAAAAAATAATTTGTGTTAGCAGATTTACTCAACAAGTATTCTTAAAAAAAGTTCAAGTTGATAATACTATAGTTATTAATAATGGTATTGATTATAAAAAGTTCCGAATGTATCAAGACGAAAGAAAAACAAAAAATAATAATAAAAAAATTATTAGCGTTGGGGCATTAGTTTTTCGCAAGGGATACTATATTGCCATTTCAGCCGTTGGAAAAGTTGTAAAAAAATACTCAAATTTAAAATATTACATTGTCGGAAACCAAAAGAACAAAAAATATTTTTCTCAACTTAAAGATTTGGTTAAAAAATATAATTTAGAGGATAATATAGTTTTTTTGCAAAACATTTCAGAACGAAAATTATTAAAACTTTATCATCAAGCAGATTTGTTTCTACTTACACCCGTGAATATTGATAATAATTTTGAAGGATTTGGTTTAGTTTATTTGGAAGCCAATGCTTGCGGGAAACCAGTTATTGGTACTTATGGTTGTGGCGCCGAAGATGCAATTATAGATGGGTTTAATGGATTATTGGTTCCTCAAAATGATATAGAAAAAACTAGCCAAGCTATTTTAAATATTTTAGATAATCCAAGTTTAGCTGAAAAATTAAGTCAAAATGGATTGAAGCAGGCCCAAAAAATGGATTGGCCTAATATGGTTGAACAATATATTCAGGTTTATGATTTCAAGATTTAAAGATTTTTAAAAAATCGATAAATGAATAATTTTTTTGAGTAATTTTATGACAGACAAAGAAAGGCCATCAATCTTTTTATCTATTATTGTTCCTGTCTTTAACGGCGAGAAGACTTTAGATAAATGCTTGGAGGCAATAACTAAAATAAAAGATTTTGAAAAATGCGAACTAATTGTAGCCAATGACGCTTCAGTTGATACTTCCGTTCTAATCGCCAAAAAACATGGAGTTAAAGTTGTTTCTAACCCAGTGAACAAGGGAGTTGCCGCTACTCGCAATTTAGGCGCTAAAAATGCAAAAGGCGAGATATTGCTTTTTGTTGATAGCGATATTGTTTTGTCTTCCAGGGATATTATTAAACATATCAAAGATGATTTTAAATCATTTGATGTATGCGGAGTTTCCGGTGTTTATGACGAAAGAATAGTTTTCAGCGATTTTTTCAGCACCTACAAGCATTTGTACATGTGTTTAGGGAAAAAAATTGCTTCAAAATTTAATTTTGCCGCCGATTCGGCCATATTAGCTATACCCAGAGAAATGTTTTTTAAAGCGAACGGATTTAATGAGAATTATCTTGGGGCGACGGCGGAAGACATAGAATTTACTTTAAGATTGTCTTTAAATGAAAATAAAAAGATTTTACAAGATAACAGAATAAAAGGGGAGCATCATAAAAAACACAATCTAAAATCTCTTTTAAGGACGAATTGTTTAAGAATAGGGAGTATTGTTAGAATTATCCAAGAGAAGGAACTTCGGAAGACATATTTAAATATGTCTAAATCATCTTCAGGCAAATCGCTGTATCCAATAATTTTGGCATCTATCTTTCTTATTTTATCATTTATCTACTGGTTTTTTATTTTCGGTTTTTTATTTTCGGTTTTAATGTTTTTTTGGGTTCAAACAGAGTTTTTTAAATATTTCAAGAGAAGAAAGGGCGTTTTTTTTGCTGTTTTGTCTGTGTTGTTTTCCGCAATTGAAATGTTTTTTGCCGCTGTCTGCGGGCTTTATTTTCAAATATATTTCAAAATAAAAAATTAATTATATGTGTCTATTAAAACAAATTTCTCGTGTTTTTATAAAACGAGGGATGCCGCTTAATTTAATATTTTTTGTTACTTCCAAATGCAACGCCAAATGCAGGCATTGTTTTTATTGGCAAAAAATTAATACAATTAAAGATGAGTTAAGTTTGCTTGAAATAGAAAAAGTCGCGAAAAGCGCGCCCGACCTTCTCACAGTTACTTTAACTGGGGGAGAACCATTTTTAAGGGATAACTTAGTTGAAGTGGCTTCTATTTTTAGTCGGTTTACTAAAGTAGCTAATCTCCAAATACCGACGAATGGAATTTTAACAGACCGTATATTTAGGACAACTAAAAATATTTTGGAAGTTTGTCGCAAAGATATCAGGGTTGCTGTTGGCATTTCCATAGATAATTTAGGAGAAAAACATAATCAAATCAGGCAGGTTGACGGTTGTTTTGAAAAAGCGGTAAAAACAATAAAAAAACTTAAAGAGTTAGAAAAAGAATTTAGTAACTTTCGCCTTGGCAATATAGTTACTATTACCAAAGATAATCAAGAAGAAGTAGGGGAAATAGTTGATTTTTTGGAGAAAGATTTAGGCGTTGAGAATGTTGGGGTAAACATAATTCGTTCAGAGGTTAGGGATATGTCCTTAAAAGAGTTGGATATAAAACATTATGACAACATTATGTTTAAATTAAGGAATGATTTTTTAGAAAAGACTTACAAAAAAAATCCCTCATGGATAGAGAGAATTCTTTCATCAAGGCAATATTATGGTTCGCGGATTTTAAGTAGAATATATTCGGAAAAAAAATATATTACTCCCTGTTATGCTGGTAATTTATTAGCGATTTTAAAAGAAAACGGAGATGTTTATCCGTGTGAAATGTTGAGTAACAAAATGGGCAATCTTAAAGATTTTGATTTTAATTTAAAAAAACTATGGTTTTCTAAAAAATCAGAGACGGTTAGGAAAAAAATAAGAAAAAGCAAATGTTTTTGCACCTTTGAATGCGCTATGACCTCAAATACTTTATTTAATCCCCGCCACCTTTTTCATATTTTAATAGGTTTTTTTAGAAGAAAGCCGTTATCTTAAGGATTTGTCTAAAAGTAAAAGAAAAGACCCCTCAATTACGCCAATTGTCCAAGCAAATGTTCGATAAAGAAAGAAAAATGGTAAAATTAAGTAATACAGAGGAGAGGGGTTTATTTTGACAATATTTTTTATATAAATTGAAAGAAGAATCGAGAAAGAAACTATAGCAAAATAAATAAATATTTGATTAAACAAAGATAAAAACAAAAAAACAATCCCCGCCATTAAAAGCGGAATTTGGATAGTCATACCTAATCCGGTAATTGGATCCGAAATAGCTCTCTGTTTATGTTTAAGAATTAATCTCGGGCCCCATTTGGCCTGATTTTTTTGTTGATTAAAATAACTTTTTAAGTCGCTTCGGTGATAATGCCAAACTTTGGATTTTGGAACATAAAGTATTTTACCGTGTTTGCTTAATCTAAATCCAAAATCTGTTTCTATCGCTACTTTTTGTTTTTCATCAAATTTAACATTTCTCGCTATATCAGTTCTAAAACATAAATTCATAGTTGGCGCGCGGCATAAATAACGAGGAAGGTTATCAAATCTATTATCCATATCCATCCCGATTAATTTTTGGAGAAATGAAGTCTTTTTTGGAGTACCGCAATAACCGGCAGTAGCGACAATATTTTTTTCTTCAGAAAATCCTTTCAATAACTCGGTAAGCCAATCCGGTTCAACTACGCAATCAGCGTCCGTTAAGGCGGTATATTCTGTATTAATATTATCTAACGCCCAATTCATTCTTTCAGAATGGCTTATAGGAAGTTGGATTAAATCTATCTTATTTTTATATTCCTTTTCTAAAATTTGATAAGTTCCATCAGTTGAACCGCCATCAAGAAATAAAAGTCTTGCGGGAGGAGAATCGAGATTCAGTAAAGATTCCACGCAATTTACAATTGTTTCTTTTTTATTAAAAACAGCCACTAAAATAGTTGTTTTTTTATTCATTTTTGTTTTTTTATCCAGTGAGTATAGTCGATATAGCCGTACTGGCTTTGGCCCAAAGATGGATAATAATCATCCATAAAGGCTTTTTCTTCGGCGACTAAACATCGGGGGTGAAAATGACTAAACCATTTAATTTTTGAAACACGATTATGAATTTTTCTTAAAGAGTCTTTTTTGAGGCTGCCAAAAAATGTGTGGTTAAAAGGACAAGCTAAGACATCTCCCCAAGGGTTAATATAAAAAATCTCCTTAGCGGCTGGACAACCATAATGACCGTTATAATTAAAATTTAAATGCCTATTAAGACACGGAGAAAGGGGGACTATATTTTTATTATAATATTCTATATCTTTTTCAGATAACATTGCGCTTCGATATTTCTTCCAATTACCCAAAGCGCAGCCAAAAATAATGTTTAAGAGTATTTTTTGTTGATCGCAAAATTCTATTAGCTTTTTAAATCCTTCAGAATAAAGGTTTCTTTTTGATAAAGTTAAATTAATTCCAACCTTTATTTTATTCTTTAAGGTGAGATTGATGACCTTCATAATAGCATCGTAGGCTCCAGGTTGATGGACTGCCTTATCATGTTCATAAGGCAAGCCACTTTCTAAACTAAATAATATCTTATCAATTTTCAAATCTACCAATTTTTGGATTTCTTTTTCATTAAGAAAGGTTCCATTAGTAGTAATAGTTATGTAATTTTTTTTTGGTTCAAAGGCCTGAATAATTTCTCTAAAATCTTTACGAAGCCAAATTTCTCCCCCTTGAAAGGCGTAAGAGATAGCCCCCATTTTTTTTGCTTCTTTGGAGATTCTTTTATAGTCAGTCAACTTTAAAAATTCTTCCTTGCCTCTTTTTTTCATCATTTCCCTAGTAAGACAGTAAGGGCAATTGTAATTACAGGCATAAGTGATAGCCAAACATAAAGAGCGCAAAGTAAATGTTTTTTTTAAATTTAATCGGTGAAGAAGAGTATTTTTTATCGCTTTTGCTAAAAAGAATGGTTTTCTCCATAAGAAACCATATTTAAAAGTAAGTCCGATTCGATAAATTAAGTAATAAATTTTATTCATTGGTTTTTAAAAAGAATTTTTAATTATGCTTGGCAATCCTTTAACACCTAAGACGAATTGTTTCCGTGTTAATTTTGATATAGTTTGAAATATATATTTAAATGAAAAATATATTTCGCGATACGCTTTTTTATACATTTTTTCAACCAACTCGGGTGATGGAAAATCAGGATGGGAAAAAATCATTTTTCCGCTGCTTTGATGAAGGTCGTCATAGTCTTCAATTAGGAATTCTCCATTTTCTTCAATTGTTTTCCAAAGCGGCGTTCCTGGATATGGAGTAAGGATGCTAAAAAATGGGACATCTACGCTAAGTTCTTTAGCAAAATCAATTGTTTCTTGCATACTTTTTTCGTTATCTCCGCGGAGACCTAAAATAAAAAAACCAATAGTTAAAATATTTTCTTTTTTAGTGTATTGAACTGCTTTTCTCACATCTTCCAATAAGAGCGCTTTTGGTATTTTGTTTAAGACCTCTTGATTCCCAGATTCAATACCGTAGGCTATCTCGACGCAACCGGCTTTTTTCATTTTCTTAATGAATAATTCATTAACATTATTCGCTCTAATTCCATTTGGAAATCGTAGTTTTATATCTAATCCGCTTTTAATAATCAAATCAAGAATTTTTTCGGCTCTATTAATGTCGGCATTAAAACAGTCATCATAAACATCAATTTCTTTTACTTGATATTGTTTTACTAAAAATTCTATCTCATTGAAAATATCTTCTGGACTTCTGGGCATAAATCTATCAAAAACTTGCTTGCTACAATAATAACATTGGTAAGGACATCCGATACTTGTAAATATAGGCGACCAAGGGAAGTACATTGTTCCAGCCAACTGGTAGGGTAAATTTACTCCGTTATTAATTAATAAATGTCTGGCAGGCAAGGGCAAGGGGTCTGATTTAAGGTTATTTGCGGCATGCGGAGGATTATGGTTTATTTTTTTATCTTTTTGATAATATATACCAGGAATATCCTCTATTTTTTTGCCTAAAGCCAAGTCCAACATCGGCTGCTCCCCTCTTCCTTTAACGGCAATATCAAAGCCATCTTTTATGATTTGTTCTGGAACACTGCTTGGATAAGCTCCTCCGCAAACAGATAAAATATTTTTTGGAATTTTCCTCGCGATTTCTACGCCGTATTTATATCCAGTCATTAAAATACTTACGCCAACGATATCGGCTTGAATTTCTTTTACTTTCCGGACAACATCTTGAACACTTAAATTCAACGCATTAGCGTCAAGTATTTCAACACATATTCCATTTTTTTCCAAAGTAGCCGCGATATACGCCAGTCCCAATGGCGGACTAATACTGTATCTCGTATATTTTTTTTGCTGGGAATAATTAGGTTGGACTAAAAGAACTTTTGCGTTTTTTTTATTTCCATTCAAGCGCGTTTTCATATATTTTTAAGAATTATTCGCTTTTTTTCTAAATATGCCTTTGTCAAAAATTAAAAATGTTCCAACTTTAATAATATATCCCCTTAATGGCGTTTTTAACAACGGAGAAATGATAATAAAAAAAGGAAGCAATAGCGGATATTTTTCTTCAATATATTTTTTAATGGCAAAATTCATAAATTGGCGGTGGCCAGTGATAACTTCCTTTTCCGAGATTGTTGGCAATTTTAAAATTGAAGCGCTTTTTTCATTCAAATAACTTGAGGAAAAATGCATAAAATCTTTTTTAATAAATTTTTTTTCTTTGCAAAGATTATAGAGATCTGTTCCTGGGTATGGAGAAAAAATAGAACAAGCCAACCAATCGGGATCTAATTTCTTATTGAAGTTTATCGTTTCTCTAATCATCTCTGGTGTTTCTTCGGGAATGCCAACCATATTTAAAGAACAAATTTTAATACCAGCATCTTTTAATAATGCCCTGGCTTTTAATATTTCTTCGTTGCTTGTTTTTTTGTTGAGAATTGTTTTTCTAAGCCATTCATTTCCGCTTTCTACCCCCACGGTGACACTCACACAATTGGCCCTTTTTAATAATTTTACCGCCTCTTCGTCAATATGTTCGATTCTCGCGCTAATATGAAATGGGATTTGGCAGCTTGCGGAATATTTATCCGCAAACTCTCTTATCCATTCTTTGTTAAGTAAGAACATATCGTCTTGAAAATGAATTTCATTAACGCGATATTTTTTTAAAATATTGTTTAACTCAGTTAGAACATTATCCACGCTTCTTAAGCGGATAAATTGTCCGTTATTTTGGTAAATTTTACGAAGAGCCGAATTACAGCAGTAAGGACAATTATAAGGACAACCGCGTCCGATGGCTATGTCTAAGCGGAAGCCATTATTTTTAAGGATTTCCTCTTGATTAATAAACTCTCTGTCGGGGAAGGGGAGCGAGTCAAGGTTTTCTACTAATCGGCGTAAATTATTTTTGATAATTTTTCCGTTCTTTTTGACCCAAAGATTAGGAATTTTTGTGTAATCTTCTTTTTTCTCCAAGGCGTTGACTAATTCAAGGACAGCGAATTCGCCTTCGCCTCGACAAACAATATCTACATACGGGTTTGATATCGCGCTTTCAGGAGAAAGAGTTGGATGAAAACCGCCGAAAATTGTAAGGACATCTCTGGTTTGTTTCGCAACTTTCGCATATTCAATAGCGTATTTAAATTGATGAGTGGTAACCGAAAAACCAACCAAGTCAGGGTTAAATCTATTGATTATTGAAATAAATTCTTTTTTAGAGAAAGTATTTGGATTAAAAAAAAGAGTTTGATGTCCCGCCTTTTTTAAGATTGAAGAAATTAAACAAATACCCATATTAACTTCGTAACGGGCATTGCTTTCAATATTTGGCCAAACAATCAATATTTTCATAATTATTTTTGCGCCTTAATTAGAAAATAGATTCTTCCGATAGATGGTAAGCGACTCAATAGATTTTTCATTTTATGAATCCTCATTGCGAATCCTGTCAAAACGCTACCGCATTTAGAAATATCAACATTTTGATAATTTTCGTTAACGACTAACTTTTGCCAATCTTTTTTACAAAACCATGCTTCATAAGGACGATTTTCTATTGGACTTAATAAATGGAAAATAATTCTATACAATAGAGACCCACTAGGGACTTTCGCGATCATCCATCCGTTTGGTTTTAATACTCTTTTCATCTCTTTTAACGCTTTTGGAATATCAAGATGTTCAATAACCCCATCAGAGAAAATTAAATCAAACGAATTATCAGGATAGGGGATATTATATATATTTATCAATTGGGTTGGGACATCTATATTATGAAGTTTCAATCCTCTTTTTTTAGTTAATTTTAACGCGTCTTCGGAAAAATCCGAGGCGATGCATTTTCTGTTATTGGCTAATAATTCAATGGCGTAAGTTCCACTGCCACAGCCGAGTTCAATACAATTTGAATTTTCATCGCTTAAATTTAGAAGCAATTTAACAACTTCTGGATATGCCGTATTTGCTTCTTTTAATCTTTTAATCACATCTTTAGAACCCCAATGTCCTCCCCATCCTTCTTTTGTGTTTTCTTTACTCATAATTTTTTTTATTTATTAAATTAAAAAAATGTCGGGTAATAATGTGCGCCAACATTAAATGAATATCTTCCGCGATATCATATTTATCTACTTTTGCTGTGATACAAATATCAGCCATTTTAGCCAATTTTCCTCCATTAAATCCAGCCAAACCAAGAGTAATCGTTTTTTTCTTTTTCGCTGTTTTTATGGCGTCTATAATATTAGGGGAATTGCCACTAGCGCTAATTCCTATGACCGCGTCGCCTTCGCGCGACAAGTTGTTTAATTGTTCCGAAAAAATTTTTTCATAACTAAGATCATTGCTCCACGCGGTAATGGTTGCCATGTTGTCCGTTAAAGATGTTACTTTTAATCTTTTAATCTTTTTATGATTTTTCGGAGATAAAACGCCCTTGCTTAAATCGCAAGCGAAATGCGAGGCGGTTGAAGCGCTTCCTCCGTTGCCCATAATAAAAATATGTCCTCCCTTTAGATAGACATTATAAAGCGTTGAAGCAAATTTTTCTATATCTTTAAGAGGTATTTTATCCAGCGTTTGCTTAATTTCACTGAAGTAATTTTCGGTTAATTTTTTCATTGTTCATTGTGTATTGTTGTATTAATTGCTTTTTTTAGCCCGAAGCTTAAGTAACTGTAATGCGCCAATGATATAACTTTTTAGCATTGCAAAATTTTTAATTCGTAATAGACTTTTAAAAACTATCTTTGGTCGCATATAAAACCCTAAACTTGCTCTCCGATAAGCCTTTATTAAGTAATCTGATGGCAAAGAATCTTGATAAAAATAAATTTGGTTACCCAAAGGTGCATCAGGGTTGTCCCATACTTTTGGCTCTACTCTATAGTTGTCTTTTATTTCTTTATACATTTTGGTGCCAAAATGTGGGATAACTAGATTAAAACCAGCATAATCAAGATCTAATTCTCGGGAAAAACGTATTGTCTGTTCAGTGGTTTCTATGGTATCTCCAGGATAATTTAACATAAAAAGACCGTTTACATATAAGCCTGCCTGTTTAGCTAATTTTACAGCAACTCTTCCTTGTTGAGTGGTTGTTCTTTTATTCATCCTTTTTAAAATTTCGTCACTTCCAGACTCAAGACCAAAAGAGATACTACAACATCCACTTTTTTTCATCAATTTCAGCAATTCAAGATCAACTGCATCTACCCTAGAAGCACATCTCCATATTACATTTAGCTTTCTCTTTAAAATTTCATTACAAATTTCTACTGCCCGCTTTCTATTTATCGTAAATGTATCATCAAAAAACTTTATCTCTTTAACTCCATATTCTTTTACCAAAAGCTGCATCTCGTCAACTACTTTTTGAGCACTACGGAAGCGAACCTTGCCTTGCCATATAAGTGTATCAGCGCAAAAATTACAGTCAAAAGGACATCCTCGAGAAGTAATTATTGCAATTATTGGTTTTTCAAAAAACAATCCGGGATTAGTTCCATATTTTAAAAGATCTACCATATGGTAAGCTGGATAAGGAAGAGCATCTAAATCTTTAATTAGCTCTCGTTTGCCGGTTTGCACTATTTTTGAATCTTTTCGAAAAGCTATTCCACAAACTTTTTCCAATGGCTTTTTTTCTTCTAAATTTTGCAAAAGTTCTATTACGGTTTGTTCGCCCTCTCCAAAGACTGCAATATCAATATCTTGGAATTGTTCTAATACTTTAGGTCCAACCACCGTAGGATGAGCCCCTCCAATAATCGTAATAATACAGGGGTTTTTTTGTTTAGCTAATGCTGCCAATCTCATAGTGCTTGTGATAGAAGGAGTAACCGTACTAAAGCCTATAACATCAAAATTATTCTTATCAAGTAAATTAGAGAATTCTTCTTCTAAATTTTGGGATAAGCGACCATCAAAAACTTTAACTTTTTTACCATTTTTTTCCATTAAAGCAGCTATATAGCAGAGAGACACAGGAAACTCAAAATCACTATTAGTTGAGTAATAACCTTTAGATATAGCAATTGGTGGCATCACTAAAAATAATTTCATTTTTTTAAGTAAATTATCTAATTATAATATATCGTGTATTATTTTGCTCCCGTTTAGTTCAAAACTAAACGGTGTTTCCTCTAAGTCGCTTAACGCTTTTCGGAGGCGATTTTGCTTATTTTTTTCGCAATAGAAAAGCAAAAACCCGCCTCCTCCCGCGCCGCATAACTTCCCGCCAACAGCTCCGTTGTCTATGGCTTTTTGATAGTAATAATCTATTTTTGAGTCGGTTATGCCGTCAACTAATTGTCTTTTTTCTATCCAATTTTGACGCAATAATTCTCCAAATTTATCTAATTGACAATTATCCATACACTCTTTCATTGTTTTTGCCAAATTTCTCATTTTAAGAAGGGACTTTATTTTTTCTTCCGTTTTGTCTTTTTGCTTGCTTAAAATGCTATTCGCCTTTCTTGTCTTGTCAGTATAAAACAAAAGCAGATTAGAGTCCAACTCTTTTTTTTGATTTTTATTTAATACAATTTCTTTCATTTTTACTTGTCCGTTCTTGTGAAATGTAAAAGATCTTAAACCGCCGTAAGCGGCGATATATTGGTCTTGCTTTCCAATAGGATTATTTAATATATCAATTTCTATTTTACAGGCGTCCCTTGCTAATTCTTCAGGCGATTTATATTCGCCTTTATAAGCGTACAAAGCGTTGAGGACGCCCACAATAAAACTGCTTGAAGACCCCAACCCTGTGCCCGTGACGGGCATATCGGACATAGAAACAATTTCCACTCCGCTTACCTTGGTCAATTTCATGGCCTCCCTGATGAGGTTGTTCTTTATTTTATTAACATCATACCCTTCTTCTATCTTTGAATATTTGAGCAAAAATTTGTTTCCGTCAAAATGTCTATGGACGCAAATATAGATATATTTATTAATCGCGGCGTTAACCACCATGCCATAATGATGTTTGTAAAATGCTTCTAAATCAGTTCCTCCCCCCACGAAACTGATTCTTAATGGCGTCTTGGAAATTATCATTTTAATACATATCTAACCGCTGAATAAATATTGTTTGTTCTTTTTGTCTTTATTTGGCATTCTTCAAATTTTCTTTGGTTTTTTTTAACCAATATTGTTTTAATGCCAGCGTTTATTCCCGCTTCTATATCTCTTTGGGAATCTCCAATTATCCAAGATTTTTTTAAATCAATATTGTAATCTTTTCGCGCCCTGAAAATCATTCCTGGTTTCGGCTTTCTGCAATCGCATTTAATTCTTAATTTAGGAACACCAGGAAAGTTTTTTTCTGGATGATGGGGGCAAAAATAAATACCGTCTAATTTCGCTCCTTTTTCTCCTAAAAGAGTTTCCATTTTTTTGTGTATTTGTTCTAAATCCTTAAAAGTAATAAACCCCTTAGCGACCATCGGTTGGTTTGTGACTAAAATAGATAAATACTCGGATGAGTTAATTAACTTAGTGGCTTTTGCCGCGCCTGATAAAAGTTTAAAGTCATTTATGTCTGACAAATTATCAGGGTCATAATTAATGACTCCATCTCTATCTAAAAAAATAGCCCTTCTTTTATTCTTTATATTCAATCTTTTAATTTTTCCGCTTAAATAATCCTTGGTTACTTGTTTTAACCGTTCTGGAGTTCCCATATCTTTAATGTATTCTGGTGTATTATAGCCGAAAAGTTTTTCTTTTTTATATATTTTTGGGAAAATATGCTTACCGAAGTCTAAGATAGTATTTTTTTGAGGTTTAAGATATTTGAATATTTTTTTAGAAAATATATAAACGCAAGCGTTATCGAGATTTCTTAAATATTTTCCTGGCTGATGCGGTTTTGAGTGAAATGCGACGATTTGTTGGTTATTATCTATTTCAACTAAATCGCTGTCATAGGGATGATCGTTTGGATGGATTGTTAAAGTAGCAATTCCATTTTTGCTTTTGTGGAAATCAAGCAATTTTTTCAAATCCATATCCAACATAACATCTCCGTAAAAAACAAGAAAATCATCAGTTAAGTAATTTTCAGCTGATTTAACTCTGTCGGCTGGTCCAATGTTTTCATCTGATTTAAGGCAAGTGATTTTTATGCCCGGGAATTTTTTATTTTCAAAATGATTTTCAATAACTTCCGACAAGTAACCGGTTAAAATAAAAATATCTTTTATACCATATCTTTTGAGCAGGTTAATTTGGTGTTCTAACACAGGTAAAAAACCGATTTTTATCATCGGTTTGGGGATTTTTTTAGTTTTTGCGTTAAGTCGCGTACCCTTGCCTCCCGCGAGAATAACTGCTTGAATCATAGGTATTTAAAAAATGTTTTAGCTGACTTTATCGTCCTTCCAATTTCTTGAGGATGGAGAATCATCTGTTTGATTTTCATTAAAATATAGGCAGGCCTTAAATAATATTCTCTTGTCGCTCGGTTGCAGTAATTAAGAATTTCTTGAGAGCTTAAGTGGGGGAAATTAAGAATGCAATTGTACATCCCTTCTTTAGTTGCCCATTGTCTATAATCTGAACTGATTAAATATTTATTTTCTTTTGCCCATTGATACGCTTCGGTTCCCGGGTAAACTATCAAGGGATAAAATTGCATACTGTCGCAATTTATTTCCTTAGCGAGGGTTAATGTCTCTTCTAATGTTTCTTTTGTCTCTCCTGGATTGCCAGCCATAAAACAACCATGAACTAAAATGTCTGTTTTTCTTGCGTTTTTAGTAAATTCCTTGATTTGTTCTATGGTTATTCCTTTATGAATATTATTAAGAACATTTTGATTCCCGCTTTCAAAACCGATCGTCAGCAAATGGCATCCGGCTTTTTTCATCCATTTCATTGTTGCTAAATCCAAGTCGGCTCGGACATTGCAATACCATTTCATTTTAATTTGTCTTTCAATAAGTAGTTGGCAAATTTTAACTGTTCTCTTGCGATCAGCTGTAAAGGTATCGTCTTCAATGCCTATTTCTTTTACTTCTGGAAGATTTTCAACAATATATTCAAATTCTTTAACTACATTTTCAGGGCTTCTAAAGCGATATTTTCTACTATGAAATGTTTGCGGATAAACACAAAAAAAACAGCGAAAAGGGCATCCTCTGCCGGTAATCATCATAACAAAAGGGTAATCAGAAGCGGCGAAAAAATATTTTTTAATATTAAAGTATTTTTTATAAACTTGACTAACAAAGGGGATTTCGTCAAGATTTTCGATTAAGATTCGTGGCTGATTGATGATTATTTGGCTGTTTTTTCTGAAGATTAAACCGTCAACTTTTTCTAATCCATCTTTGTTTTTTAAACAATAAGCCAAATCTCTAATCGTATAATCGTATTCTCCTTTAGCGACAGCGTCTATTTTGTTGCTAAAACCCAAGGTTTCTTCTGGAACGGCAGACGGGTGCGTGCCGACTAGAACAATAAAGGCGTTGGGCAGGAGTTTTTTCAAGCGCTCCGCTACTTTAATATCGTTAAAAATACTTGGCGTGCTTGTGTCAATTACTATTAATTGCGGCTGAAATTTTATTGTTTTTTCTAAAACATGGCTTAAGTTATAATTTTCGGCAGGAGCGTCAATAATAGTCAGATCAAAACCTTCTTTATCAAGAACGCCGGCCGTGTAGGCCAGCCAAAATGGATAATAAATTGTTCCACCTCTGGTTACGGACGGACTGCGAGATGTCCTAGAAAATCTTTTTTTAAAGGGCGGATTAAGTAATAAAATTTTCATTTGTCTAATTCTCTCAAGGTTTCTTTTCTGACTTTTTCTTCTAATTTTTGTTTAAGCCTATAAATTGAAGTGTAATTATAGAAAGTCATAAAGGTGATAAACATAAGCCCTAAAATTGTTAGCAGATCCATCGCTCTATTTACGCCCATTTTATGAACAATGCCATTGGTTATTTTTGGAAAAACAACAATTAAGATAAATACGCCCCAAACAATCTCCCAAAACAAAAATTGAATCTTGCTAAATTCTTGGCGCTTATAATGCAGAAAACTAAAATAAATCATTAAAAGGCCGAAAATGATTCCTATAATTTGAATTCCTAAAATCATAAAATTATAACTTCCACTTCAAAAGATTAAAAAATATTTTTATCCCGTCAATAATAGTCGCGCCCTTATGAGCGTTTTTGTAAATTGTTTGAATTGGTGTTTGCCCGTATTTTAAATTATTTTTCCCTACATTAATAATCATTTCTGTTTCAGCTCTATAATCACTTGATGTCCATGCGATCTTTGGGTAAATTTCAGACCTGAATGCTTTAAATCCTGATTGAGTATCAGTTATTGACACACATGAAAGGAAGTTTATTGATTTAGTTAAAAATCTGTTTCCTAAAAACCTTACAAAAGGAATTTCTCTATTGATTTTTCTTGACCCAAAAACAATATCTAATTTTTCTTCTTGTAGTTTCTTGACCAAATTTGGTATGTCTGCAGGAGAGTGCTGACCATCGGCGTCTATTAAAACAATTACCTCGGAACCTAATTGAATTGCCGCTTGGCATCCTGTTTTCAGCGCGGCGCCCTTTCCTAAATTGACATTATGTCTTAAGACAACGGCGTTTTGAATGTTTTGGGTTGATTTGCGAGCCAATTCATAAGTGCTATCATTTGATCCGTCGTCAATAACAATAATATTTTCAGTATATTCTCTAACCCCCTCAATAACTTGAGATATGGTTTTCTCTTCATTGCAAGCCGGAATGATTACGAAAGGGTTCATAATTATTAAATTCACTCTTATCCCATTCTATCTGTTTTCTGGCTTTTTGTCCACAATTCAATTAGAATAAGAAGAGATGAAACAATGGATAAAATAAAAAAATATTTCTCGGAAACAATTAAAATTGATCTTATAGATCTAATTGTTGTTTTGTCTTATTATCTTTTTTCTGTTTTGTTGTTTCTAAGTTTGTCGGGCTTATTTAATAAATACTGGATAAGCGCGGTTTTTTTGGTAGCTGTTTTTTTTGTTTTTGTTTTTCACCGCCGGATTGTATTTTCTAAATATTATCTTTATTTTTTTATTTTCGTTCCGTTACTATTTATTGGTTTTTTCTTGTTTAAGGGATATTTTACCGGAGATGCTTTGAATTATTGGTTGCCTTGGGCAAGGGAAATTGTTTTACAAGGTAAAATGCCGGACTTTTTATTGAATATCACCTCTTTTATAAATTGTCGGATGCCGTTCTTGCCGCTTTTGTTCGCAACAGTTTTTGTTTTTTTGCCGTTTAAAGAAATCTTTGTCTTTGCTGTGCCACTTTTTTTTATGGCGGCAACGGCTCTTTTGTTATATCAATGGGCGCGAGAAAGTGGGATAACTAAAAAATATCTTATTTTTGTTGTTCTGCTTTTTTTGGTTAATCCTGTGACAATAAAATACGGATGGGATCTCATTCAAGAACCGCTAATTATATTTTTCTTTACTGCTTTTTTCTATTATTTAGAAAAGTATCAACAAAGCAATAATTTATTTTATTTCTTTTTAATGCTTTTTAGTTCGGTTTTAGCTATTGCTTCAAAATTTACTGGTTTGTTTTTAGTATTGCCGTTACTTCTAATAATCATTAAAGACAAAGCAATTAGAAAGTATTTCTGGTCTTATTCTGTTTTCATTTTCTTGCCAATTATTTTTTGGCTTGCTAGAAATTATATTATTTACGATAATCCGATGGCGGCCTTTTTTAACGAATTATTTAGAGGGCGGTATTATGAATTGATTAAAGCCGCGAGCGCGTCGTATGCTCTATACACCCCGTCTTCTTTTAATAATATATTTATTAGATTTGGATTTATTGCCAAGGAATTTTTGTTTGTTTTTCCTTTTGTTCTTTTTTCTTTTTATGGATTTTGGAAAAAGAAGAAAATTCAATATATGTTTCTAATTTTGCTATTTTTATTTTTAACAAATTTCTTTTTTCTTGCCCCAGGCGCGATTACTCGTTATTTGTATCCAGTTTTAGGGATTTTAGTAATTTATGGCTTAATTGGCATAGAACATCTTAAATCAAGAGTTCTTTCGTCTTTTTTCTTTTTTTTGGCGCTTTTGGGGATATTAAGAACGGAGGTATATTCATCTAAAAGTTATTTTATCGCTCTTTTCGAAAAATCATTAAACATTTTTTTTGTTTTCAGCCAATTCATCTACGAACACAGGTTGGCTATGGCAATAGTGTTGTCGCTCTTTTTTTATTTTTTATTGTCTAAAAAGAAATATTGTTCATATCTCTTTTTGTTGATATTTTGTTCTTATTTAGTTACTATAAGCACAATTCAAATTAGTTGGCTCAATATTTGGCTGCCTATTTTATTTTTAATTCTTGTTATTCTAACTTGGAGATATTTACAGCGATTTGAAGGGATACTTTTACGAAAGTTAGTTATCGGATATATTGTTATTTTGTTAATTATCAATACTTTTGGGTTGGCTTTAATGTTTTTTATAAATCATAAGCAGTTTGTTTTTCCTAAAATGGAAGCGTATGGCATTTTGCCCGAAGTCGCCAGTCAAATTAAAGAAATAGAGGGTGATAATAAGGATTTTTATATTTATGTGGCTTTCCCCACTTATTTGGCGTGGTACCATAATTACAAGGTAGTTGGTCCGGATAGTCACACTCTTTACCGCGTTACTAATGATTTGCGGCCTTGCAACAGTTTAACGGCTCAAGAAATTTATGATCTTTTCCAAAAAAATGATATTAAATATATCACCGAAAACGCGCATCGTTCTTTTTGGCAAGATTTTTTTAACACAATAAAAGGAAGACCTGATTTATTTGAATTAATTTTTGAAAAAGAAGGATATTTTCTGTGGAAAGTAATTTAATGAAGACCGAAAAATGATTTCTAAATTTAAAGATTTTACTAAAATATCATTTGTCCAAGATGTCGGTATTTTGCAGGTGGGTAAGTTTTTTTCTATTCTTCTGAGCGTATCTACTTCTGTTGTTTTGGCTCGTTTGTTGCGTCCTGAATTATATGGAATTTACGGCTTGATTTTTGCTTTTGTTGGTTTAGTTGGAATTTTTATGAATTGGGGCGGAATGTATGCTGGTTTGACGCTTTTGGCTGGGGTCTATGCTAAAAAGGATAAACAGGAAATTAAGAATGTTCTGACTTATTTTTTAAAAATTACTCTTTTGGCTGTTGGCGCGGTAGGGATACTAAGCGTTTTTTTAGCCCCCTTTTTAACTAATTTGCTTTATCATAATAGTCAGATAGGCCATTGGGCAAGAATGGTTTTATTAGCTACTTTTTTGAGTGTTATTTATAATTTTCTTATAATTGTTTTACAGGTTCTTCGCAGAATTAAAGAGTTAACAATTTTAGAGACCTTTAATAAATTCATTTATAGTTTGTTGCCCATCGTTTTTGTTTTATTGGGCTGGGGTTTGCTTGGAGTGGTTTGGGGTAATTTTATATCTGCTCTTGTTCTTTTTATTTTATCTATCATCTATTATTTTTCGTTAATTAAGAAAGACGAGCTTTTACCAACCTTTAGACAAATATTTTCTAATTTCAAGCAAATAAGATTAAAGAAATATTTTAATTTTGGTTTTTCAATTGCCTTGGATAAGAATATAGGTAATCTTATTTCTATTTTGCCAGTTATATTTTTAGGTATTTTTGCTTCTGTTCAGGAAGTAGGTTATTTTAAAATTGCTTTTGGATATATTGCTATTCCCTCAATGCTTTTGGAGCCAGTTGCTCGTCTTTTGACTGTTCAATTGCCGAAATCTAAGACATATAATTTACAAACTCTAAAAAACCATTTTTACAAAACAGTTTTTTATTCGGGTTTTATCTCTGCTCTGTTGATTATTCCTTTTATTATTTTAGCTCCTTATCTAATTAAATTTTTTTATGGGATGGAGTATATTCACAGTATCCAGATAGTGTATTATTTGGCTGTTTTAATTATTTTTTCCGGTTTTAGCGTCGGTTTGAGCGCTTTTTATAGAACGGTCAATAAAATGAAAATTTCCATTATACTCAATATTTTCCATGTGGCGGTAATGGCTTTGTTGATATTTATTTTAGTGAAAATTTATAGCGCTCTAATGGCCGTGATTTTATCCTTAATTTTTTGTTCTGCTTTCTTTTTGGCGTTACATCTTTTTGTTGTTAGAAATATTTTTAAAAATGAAAAATTATCCTAAAGTATCCATTATTATTGTCACATGGAATGGCATCCGGCATGTCTCTGATTGTCTTGAATCGGTTCTTAAATCAACTTATCCAAATTATGAAATTATCGTGGTTGATAATGGTTCAAAAGATGGAACGCCAGAATTGATTAGTAAAAAATTTCCAGAAGTCAGGTTGATTAAAAAAGAAAAAAACTTAGGTTTTACAGGGGGTAATAATGAAGGAATAAAACAGGCAGAAGGAGAAATTCTTTTTTTATTGAATGATGACACAAAAATTCATTCAAAACTAATTGAGGTTTTGGTTGGGGAGTTAGAAAGTTCGCCGGAGATGGGCATCGTTGGTCCAAAAATATACTTCATGGACAAGCCAAATGAAATTTGGTTTGCTGGCGGGAAAATAGATTGGGCAAAGAGCGATAGTTTCCATTTGGGCAGAGGATTAACAGACAAAGAATTGATAGGCGATTCAAAAAAAGAAGTCGATTTTATTACGGGTTGTTCATTAATGATTAAAAAAGAAGTAGTGGATAAGATTGGATTATTAGATGATGTGTTCTTTGCTTTTTATGAAGATGCTGATTGGTGTCAAAAAGCAAAAAAAGCCGGCTATCAAGTTCTCTATATTCCATTTGGTGGCGTTTGGCACATTAAGTCAGCTACGGCTAGTCATGTTTTTTTAGATGATTTAATGTCGCAGATTGAGAATAAAAAAATAATCGCAAGAATTAAAATTTACCTAAAAATAATTAGACGATATTTGTCTAATGTTAATGGACAAAAATATAGGCATTACAGAAACCGCTTTATCTTTTATATAAGACATGCTAATTTTAAGTATAAGATTACTTTTTTAATTAGATTCGTTTTCATTTTTACTCCTCAATTTTTGTGGACGGTTCTTGTTTGGACGCCGTGGTATATGTTAAAAATAATTAAAAAGCGCATTTATGAATTTTAGACCATTGTTAAGTTTTTATAAAAATAATCCAGATTATATAAAGTTTTTTTTGAGGTCTTTGCCTGGGAGATCCAAACCTTTTTATAGTTTGATTTTTCAAATAACTAATGTTTGCAATTCTCGTTGTGTTACTTGTTTTAATTGGAAAATTTTAAACAAAGACATAGATAAAGAGTTGACCCTAAAAGAGATAGAAAAATTTACTAAAAAATTGGGTGATTTGCATACCGTAACTATCGGGGGCGGCGAGCCATTTTTACGGGATGATTTAGTGGAAATCGTTGGTTGTTTTAATAGAAACAACAATATTAAGATGGTGGCTATTCCGACCAACTGTTTATCGGTTGATAAAATTTTAACCAAAACAGAGGAAATATTAAATAGATTTAAGGGCGGAGTTAAGATTGGATTGTCATTGGATGGCATTGGCAAGGACCATGATAAAATTAGGGGAATTGAAGGTAATTTTGAAAAATTCTTGGAAACCTATAGGGGGCTGTCTAAATTAAAGAAAAAATATTCAAAATTAAGATTAAGAATATGTACGACGGTTTTTAACTTAAACATTGATAAAGTTGTTGATTTAGTAAAATATGTTGAAAACAATCTACCAGAGGCGGATATTTATGGCGGATTAGAGTTATTGAGAGGGGATTATAATCAAAGTAAAGTAAAGGAAGCGGATTTGAACAAATTTGCCCAAGTTGTAGAGATATTAAAAAAAGAAAATAAAAACGAAAATAATTTTTATAAAAGAGTGATTATTCCGATTTATCACAGATTATCTTTGGATATTTTGAGAAAAAAAAAGCAAATTATCTCTTGCCGCATATCCGCTTTTTATCCAGTGGTTGACGCCTTGGGTAATGTTTACCCTTGCGAAAACAGAAAAAAAATTGGCAACTTAAGAGAATTTGATTATGATTTGACTGAAATCTGGCAATCAGAAGAAGCAAAAAGAATGAGAAAATCAATTAGAAAAAAAGAATGTTATTGCGCGCATTCATGCTACCAAATTCCAAATATTTATTTAAGCCCAAAAATGATTTTCAAAATTATTAAAGGTGAATATTAATGAAATTAAGTGTAGTTATCCCAACTTACAATAGAAGAGATACTTTAATTGAAACGCTTAAAGCATTTTCTCGACAATCATACAAAAATTTTGAAATTATTATTGTGGACGATGGAAGCACTGATGGGACAGAGGAGGTTGTTAAAGGGATAAATTTGTCTCTCAAAATAAAATATATTTTCCAACAGAATAAAGGTCCTGCCAGCGCTCGAAATCTTGGCATCAAACAAGCAAAAAACGAAATTATTTTTTTCACAGGAGATGACATAATTCCTTCAGAAAATTTACTTGAGGAACATATTAATATTCACAGAACAGCAAATGAGAATATATCAGTTTTGGGTTATACTAAATGGGCGCCTCAAATCAGAATAACTCCTTTTAGAAAATATATTACCGATTATCATTTCGCTTATCCGTCTATTAACGATGAAAACAATGTTGATTGGGGATATTTTTATACCTCTAATGTTTCTATTCGTAAAAAATTTTTAGAAAAAACAGAATTATTTGACGAAGAATTTCCGTATGCCGCCTACGAAGATTCAGAATTGGGATATAGATTATTTAAAAATGGGATGAGAACAGTTTTTAATAAAAAGGCAGTCGCTTATCACAATCATCCAATTAATTTTAAGAGTTATCAAAAAACAATGTTTAACAAAGGACAATCATCTATTATTCTTGCTCAAAAAATCCCAGCACTTGAATATAAGTCTAAATATAAAGAAACTAAGAATCCGATAAGATTATTTTTTAAAAAACTTATTTTTAGTAAGCCAATAATGTTTTTAACGACCGAAATTATTTGTTTTTTAGATAAGTTGCTTATTCCCTTGCCCAAAATAATTTATGTCAAAATTTTAGATTATTATCGCGTTCAAGGAATAAAGAAAGCGACAAAATAAAATGTCACAAAAAATTTTAAATAGCAAAATTAAACATTTTTTACTTGTTGGCTTATTTTTGGCGGCCGTGTTTGTTTCGGCAGTGGTTGTTTGGCGCGCTCCAGCTTTATTTAAGGGATATACGGCTTACACTGTTTCTCCCAACGCGTTGATTGCCAGAAACCTTTATTTGGTTGATTCTTTTTCAATAGAGAATGATTTGAATGTGTTGCTTTCTTCAAATTTGGTTGAAGAAGAAGGACATCTTTCAAGATTTGGCAACAAACTGACTTCTTTTTCTTACGCTGAAGTTTTTAAATTTACGGGTTTTCCAAGCGAGAGTCGTTTTCTGTTGTTATCTGTTATTATCCATGCTTTAACTTTATTAATATTCACAATAGTTGTTCTTTATTTATTTAATATTAAAACAGCTTTAATTTTTTCTCTAATTTATGTTTTCATACCATTTAATTGGCAATTGCCGTATTATTTCGGTAATTATGAGTTTGCCTTATTCTTTTCATCTTTGTTTTTCTTGTTTTACTTTTTAGGGACAAACGAAAATAAAAATTATTTTTATTTAGTTATTTCGGGAGTGTTTTTGGCTTTAGCTGGATTGTCTAAAGAGACATTTTTATTGATTGTTCCGTTTTTATTCTTTTATTTATTGTTTTACAAAAAAAAATTAGCCCTAACATATATTCTTATTCCTTTTGTAATTATCTTCGCTGTTTTTTGGCTGCCGAGCGCGACAGAAAATACGAATATAAAACTTCTATTTACGGAGACATCGGAAGAAACTAAATCCTCTGATTTTGCTTCATACGGACATCTTTTTCCTGACCCATACACCTATCATTTTAAGTTTGATGAATTTATAGGAAACATTCAAAATCAAATAGAAAATAATGAACTTGATTTATCAAGCGAAGTATACTTTAAAAAAAATATGAGCAATTTGGCTTTTGGCCGCATTAATCCGTTTGACAGATTAATGGTTGGAACAATGATGCTATCAAAACACATATCAAAATTCTTTTCATTAGAAGGTATTGGCGGCGCTTTTGTTTTTCTTCTAATTTTAATTGGTGGAGCCGCGATTAGAAGAAAAAATAAGGATTTGTATTATTTTATTTTCTATTGGATTATTTCCTCCATTCTTATTTTCTCATATGCTGTTTTAGTGAGCAGGTCACATTTAATGGATTTTGGCTGGGCTTTGTCTTTACTAATTACCTTAGGAATATTATCTTTATCCGAAGCTATCGCAAATTATTTTGGATTAAAAGGCAAAAAATTAATTGTTGTCTATGCGGTGATTGTGATGTTGGTTTCGTATAATTTTGTTTTGGTTGGTCATGTTGTTTGGAATAATATTTATGACCATAATACTAACTTAGTAATTAAGTCATACGCTCAAGAGATAGAAAAGATGAATATTTCTGATGAAGATATTATTGCTGTTAATTTAAATCCGTCAGAAATAAATAACTTGAACTATATGACAGATAAGTCCCTTATTTCGTTTCAAGAAAAAACAGTAGAGGATTTATTGGAAGAAAACAAATTGAACGAGGCCTTTGAAAAATTCGGAGTGAAATATATTTTAGGATATAGCGACGAATTAAATAAAAAAATCACTAATTATAGTGATGTTATAAGTATTGCTTCTAATTCAATTGAACCAATAGAAATAGAAGTTTCCGCGAACAAGGGGTGGCTAATGAATTTAGTTAAGTAAATTATTTATTAACTATTCCTTTAACCACCAAGGCATGTCCTTTTTTAGAATAAGAAAATAAAAAATCTTCTAATAACGCGACTCGCGCTATTAGGGGCATAATTGTTTTGTAAAAAGCAAAAAGTTTGCTTTCCGTGACATTAAATATATCAGTTTGACGCTGGTATTTTTTTTGTTTCTTTGAATAAAAAAATTTAGTCAGTTCCGTGAAAAGTTCGGCAAAAAGAAATATAGTATGACGGGACTTTATAACTTCAATACCATTTTTAATTAAAAGTTTTTTAAGGTCGTTCATATAATAGCCATCTCTGAAATGTTTTTCGTCGCCACTTTCTTCTTCGTGCATTAATTTTTTTAATTTTGAATCTGTTCTTGGTCCTTCAAGAGATGGGACCCAAATTAATATTTCTGCTCCGTTTTTCGCGACTCTTCTCATTTCTTTGATGGCTTCTTGGTCATTATTAATATGCTCTAAAACATTAAAACTGATTATTTTGTCGAAAGTATTGTCTTTGAATGGTAGTTTTTCCGCCTTGGTTAAAACATATTTGGCTTGAGTTGTTTTTCGCGCGTAGAGCAGAGAAGTCAGGTCGGTATCTATGCCGACTAAATTATTTGAAAATCGGCTTAAATAATCCAAGGAGTGTCCTATTCCGCAACCGATGTCTAAGATTAAATCATTAGGTTTTGCTTTTAAATAATTCCTTAAATATTTCTTATAAAGCCAAAAATGAAGAGAATATTTAAATGGATTGTCGGATGGCGCTTTTTCAAGAATTTTGTATTCTTTAATCTTTTCTTTCTCAAAAACAAAAACACCATCTATAATTTTATAATCTTTCGAACAAAGTATTTTTGAGAGATTATTTAACATATTTTAGAAAACTGGATAGGTTTAATCAACCAGCAGATAGAGCAGATTAGTCCAGTTGAGACGGCTATTAATAAGGTTAAAAGAGCAAAACTGACAGTTGTTTCCTGACTAATGGAAAAAAACGAAAAAAGCAAAATTAAAATAGCTTCTCGGGTGCCCACCCCCAAAATTGAAATAGGCAAAAGACCGGCTAATCCGACGATGCTTATGGCGACAGACGCGTACAGAAAAGAAATGTTATTAATATGAACGCTTTTAATCAAAAGAAATGTTTGGAAATAATAAATCAACCAAGAAAAACCAGTGATTAAAAAGACAAACAGATAATTATAAACTTTGTAAACCTTTAATCCGTTAATAAAGTCCCGTAAATTGACTCTCCATGAATTTTGATATTTAACGGGAACTATTAAATTAAACATTTTTTTAAGAAGCGTTTTATGGGAGTCAGTCCTTAAAAAGATAATTAATAAAATTAAACCAAAAATTAAAATGAAAGTTAATATAAAAATAAGATTCTTAAAAAGCGAAAAAAATAAAAAAAGACCCAGATAACCGAATATCGCTAAAAAAAGCAAATCAAACACTCGGTCTAAAATAACGCTTACGGCCGATTTTCCCAAAGAGCAATGGTCGTTTTTTAAATAAGCGATTTTGGTAAAGTCGCCTACGCGGCCGGGCGTAATAATTCCTATATACATTCCAGAACCGTACATTAAAAGAGCTTCCTTAAAAGAATAATTAATATTCTGCTTTTTCATTAAATAATTCCAACGATAAACTTTGGTCGTTATTATAGGAAACAACAACAGAAACCCTAAAAAAAGATAAAAATAATTGATATCGCTTAAAACAATAATCAGTTCGCGGAAATCTAATCGGGCGATTATTAAAATAAAAATTATGATGCCGATTAAAAAAGAATATTTTTTCATTATATTTTTAGCATTCCCCAGGCGGCTTTGCTTTTTCTTTTTAATTCCTCAAGGGATGTTAGTTTAAATAATCTTTTGAGAAGGTATTTTGGTCGGAAGTAAAAAGCGCGATACGCTTTTTGGTTGAGCGAGACCAGTTCTTCTTTATTCAGATTTTTTTCCCAAACAGGGGGGAGAAAATCGGCGCGCGGGCGTTCGGCGAATTTTTGCCAGTGGTCATTAGGCCAAATCTTTTGTTCTAGCCCCATGCGATATAAATCGGTGGCGGGGAAGGGGGTGGTAATGGTAATGTGGGTAAAATCAGGATTAATTTTTTTGGCAAATTTAATTGTTTCTAAAATATCTTCTTTTGTCTCGGTCGGCGAGCCAATCATAAAATAGGCGAGGGTTTCAAGTCCGATTTTTCTACTCAACTTGAATGCTTTTTCAACCTGTTCTAAAGTATTCCTTTTCTTAAAACATTAAGGATTTTTTGGGTGCCCGCTTCTACGCCATAATGAATTCTTTGGCAGCCGCTATCTTTCATTATTTCAAGAAGTTCTTTGTCTACTGTGTCCACTCTAGCGCGGACATCCCAATCTATTTTCAAATTTCTTTTTTGAATTTCTAAACAAATATCTATGACCCTTTGCCGTTTGACGGTAAAAGTGTCGTCGTAGATAAGTATTTCTTTGATGCCCATTTTTTGACATTCTTCCATTTCATCAACCACATTTTTAGCGGAACGGGCTCTGAAAAATTTTCCTAAATGAGGGCGGTCGCAGAAGAGGCACTTGTAAGGGCATCCTCGCGAAGTAAACATGGTTGTGACGGGGCTGACTTTGCTTAGAACAGAAGAATATTTTTGGTAGGGTGTTAAGCGGCGGGCGGGGAAAGGCAGGGAATCTAAATCTTGATTTAATTCAGCTCGTCCGGTATTAACTATTTTATTATTATCCTTAAAAACAACGCCTTTAACTTGCCGTAAATTATTAAGAGAATTTATATTATCCAGCAAGCCCTTTAATGGTTTTTCACCTTCTCCTAAAACCAAATAATCAACACCGGGTTGATTGATTGTTTCTTCGGGATAAATATCAACATGCGGACCGCCTAAGATTGTTTTGATTTCGGGATTTATTTTTTTCGCTATTTTAACGATATTAAGAACATCAATCAAAGTAAAAGTCATCGTGGTTAATCCAATAGCGTCTGGGGCGTTTTCTTTTATTTTTTCTTCTATCTGTTTGTAATTCAATTCTTCCACCTGGCAGTCAAGTATCTCAACCTGGTGTTCGCTGTTTTTTTGCAGATAGGCGGCTAAATATAAAAGCCCCAAAGGGGGATTGTATCCGCGGGCTTCATCAACAGAGCGGGGAAGCATTGTTGGAAGCATATTAAAAGTTGGAGGATTAATTAACAGGATTTTCATGGAGTTTATCTGCGGTTATGAACGATGATTTCAGCCAAGAGGCCGAAGAAAAAGGTTTGGAGGGCGGTTGTCGCGAGAAGAATGGTTGTTGTGTCGTAAAAAATATCTTGGAAATATAAACTATAGAAAGCGATTGATATGGCCGACAACAACAAGAGCATGCTCAACGGTAGAAAAATTCTGATTGGTTTGAAGAAAAGGGAAATTTTCAAAAGTAGACCGATAAATTGTCCGAAACTTTTGAGGGGCTTAAGCGTTGATTTGCCAGTTCTTTTATGATAATCAATCGGGATAAATTTAACCCGATAGTTGTTAGACAAAAAGGCGACCAATGAAGTGGTGGTGAGGGAAAATTGATTTGGATATAAATATAGGAATTTATCAAATGTTTCTTTTCTGTAGATTCTTAAACCGCAATTGATATCGGGGATTTTATGTTGTGTGATATAACTGGCAATCATTCTTAAAACAAATTTTCCGACTCTTTGCAAATACAGCCAGCGCGCGTCAAAGTTTTTCCCGCGGCGTTCTCCAGAAACCAGATCGTAATGGTCAATATGTTCAATCATTCGTGGAATGGCTTCGGTGGGGTAGGTCGCGTCGCCGTCAATAATCAAAATATATTCGCCGGTCGCCGATTTAGCGCCGGTTTTGATTGACGCTCCATAGCCCTGATTTTCGGAATGGCGGATAACAGTAATGTCTTTTATTTGTTCAAGAATGTCGCCGCTTTGGTCTTTTGAGGCGTCGTCAACGGCTATGATTTCATAATCAACAGCAGTCGCGCTCAAAACCAACCGCAGGTCTTGAATCACCTTTTCAACGGTTGTCGCTTCATTGTAAACTGGTATAACGACTGATATTTTTTTCATCTTCCCAATCCTCCCAAAATAATTTTAATCGTTCTTAATTTGTTTTATTCTAACAAGAATTTATAAAGCGGAGTAAATTTTATTGTTTGACCGCCTATTTTTTCCTTGCTGTCTATGTCTTTGTTAATTATTGTTAAATTATTGCAATTCAATTCTTTATCGGCTTTAAGAAGGTTATTTATTTCCCTTTCTTTTGTTCCGATATTATCTAAATTAGACGATACTTGGATTAAATTTATTATTTTGTTTCCCTTTTTAACAACAAAATCAACTTCTTTTTGCCTTTTATCTTGCCAATAGAACAATTCTTCATTAATTTTTAATTCGCTTTTTATTTTATTAAAAACAATATTTTCAAATAATCTCCCGGTGTTTTTAGAAAAAGTTGAAGATAGCGCGTTTATAAAACCGTTGTCAATAAAATATATTTTTTTAGGATATTGAAGGCGGTCTTTGACTGTGTATGAAAAAATAAAAAGATTGTTTAAAAAATAAGAATTTTCTATATATGAGATATATTTCATTACAGTGGTTGGACCTATTTTATGCCCAGCGCTTCTTAGTGTTTTGTATATTTTACTTATAGAATAAATCGTGGAATTCAAAAGAAGCATTAAAAGCGCTTTTAACATTGTTTCGTTTTTTATTTTAAATCGGTCCATTATGTCTTGGCTTATCACCGTTTTATAATATTGCTGCAAAATTTCAAATTTATGTTCCTTGCTTGTTAATACAATTTCGGGCAGTCCTCCATAATAAAGATATTCTTCTAATGCTTTATTGGTTTTTGATTTTTCTTTGTCTAAATAAGGAAGGGACGCAAGGTCTATTTTAATGTTCTTGAAAAGCAAAAATTCCCTAAAAGACAATGGCATAATGGTTTTTTCAATACATCGACCCCTTAATTCAGTGGGAATCTCTTTTGATGATAATTTAGACGAAGAACCAGTTATAAATATTTTTATATTTTCTTGATCATAAATTCGTCTGACCCACTGGCTCCAGTTTGGAATATTTTGTATTTCATCTAAAAATAAGTATTTAGTAGTGTGGTTGTATGTTTCATTGATTGTTGGGATTAATTGTGTTAGAACTTTTATATCGCTTGGAATTCTCTCGTCTTCAAAATTAATATAAACGACTTCCTCTTTATGGTGAGTTTTTAACAATTCTTCAATTAAATCAAAAATTAAATAAGTTTTTCCCACTCTTCTAAATCCGGTTATGGTTATAATTTTAGGCGTTTTTAAATTCAGATATTTTGTTAAATCTGTTTCTCTGCGAATTATTTTTGGAAGTTTATGCTCTCGCCATTCGTATAAGATTGTTTTTATAATATTATCCATAGTATAATAATTACATTTATTATACTGCTTATAGTATAATAAATAAGATTTGGTTGCAAGTATTTAGGGGACAGGATTATCTTCCCAATCCTCCCAAAATAATTTTAATCGTTCTTAAAAGAATGCTTAAATCCAAGACGAGGGAGCGGTGTTTGATGTAGTAGAGTTCGTATTGGAGTTTTTCCATGCTGTCTGCGACGGAGGCGCCGTAGCGAAAGTTGACTTGCGCCCAGCCGGTTAGGCCCGGTTTGACGATGTGGCGGATTTGGTAGTAGGGAATTTCTTTTTCCAATTGCTGGGCGAATTCTATTCTTTCGGGGCGGGGTCCGATAAAACTCATTTGTCCGACAAGGACATTCCACAATTGAGGCAGTTCGTCCAGGCGGGTTTTTCTCATAAACTTGCCGACGCGCGTGATGCGGTGGTCTTGCTGGTCAGCCCACTGGGCGCCGTCTTTTTCCGCTTCTTCAATCATGGAACGAAATTTGATTACTTTGAAAATTTGTCCGTCTTGTCCTGTTCTGATTTGTTTATAAAAAACTGGTCCTTTGCTGTCGATTTTAATCGCTAAGGCGATAAATGGATAAAAAATTAAACTAATCGCGCCAAAGATACAAGCGCCGCTCATATCGCAAACGCGTTTGAACGCTTCGTAGAAATTTTTTCGGCTCTCGGTCAAATTTTCCAAAAACCAAATTTCGCCGATGCCGGAAACAGGCACTTTGCCTAATATTTTTTCGTAAAAAGAAGGCAGGTCGCTGAAACTGATTTTTAAAGGGAGGCATTGATACAAACTTCGGACTAATCGGTTGTTTTTGTGGGGGTCAATCGCCGTGATAATTGTTTTAATATTTTTTTGCGTCGCCATTTCCAGAAGGTCAAAGGGCGTTTGGATGTCTTCGGGTCCGATGTGTTTGATGACTTTGTAGCCCAGTTGGGGATTTTTTTTAATAACCGCGATTGTTTGGTCAATTTCTTTGTTTTTGCCAATGATTAAAACATTGCTTGCGAAGGCGAATGTTCTGACGGAATGATTATATAACTGCCGCCAGCCGGAAAAGAGCAGGGCGAAAACGGCTAAATTTATAAAGAGGTTTGTTTTGGGGGCGATGCCGAAGTATGGGATAAAGTAAAAAAAGGCGATCGCGAGTCCGATGTTAATGAGCATTCCTCGCAAGAGAGTGGAATAGAAATCAATACTGTTTCTGGCTAAAGTTAATTCATAGAGGCCAGCGATATAGAAAATGGTCAGCCAAAGGAGATAAATAATCGTGAATGGCCAAAAGTGCTGTTGCCAGATACGAAAATCAAAACTAATCCCATAGCGAATAAAGAGGGTGAACCAGAGGGATAAGTACAAAACGGCGATGTCGCCTAAGATGAGGGCTAGTCGTTTTATATTTGGCATATTTTTATTCTATCACCTTGGCTTGATAAATCAAGGTGGTTAGAGTAAAATGATTGTATGAAGAAGCGATTTATTTACAATTTTGGTCTGACAATCCTGTTAGCGGGAGGTTTTTTTGTTTTCACTTTGGGAGCGAGCGCGGCGGTTTTGGAGGAACAAGTGAATTTTTATGTTGATTCTGGGTATGACGCGCAAGACCGTTCTCAATTGACGGCTTCGCTTAAGGCGATTGGCGAGAATATTTATTTTTATGTTGATAACTATTATTGGAATAATTTAAGCGGGACGGATAAAAATGGGTTGAGGGAAAAATTAGAAGAATTGGCCGATGAATTTGATAAGGTAATTTATCCAAAAGAAAGAGCGGTTTTTGGTTCGGAATGGAGTCCTGGAATTGATGGCGATAAAAGAATTACGGTTTTGGTGAGTGAATTGACTAATAGCGCTGGTGGTTATGTTAAGATTAACGATGAGTATCCTCGTTCGCAATTTTCTAATTCCAACGAGAGGGAGATGTTTTATATTAACGCGCTTGGTATTTTTAATGTGAAAGCGAAGTCGGTTTTGGCGCATGAATTTCAGCATTTAATTTCGTTTTATCAAAAAACGGTTTTATACGGGATAGAAGAAGAGGTCTGGTTGAATGAGGCGCGTTCGGAATACGCTCCGACAGTTTGCGGATATAATGATAATTACAAAGGCAGTTATCTCGCCGAGCGGGTGGATACATTTTTGGACGAGCCCTCTGACCCGTTGGGCGAGTGGAAAAACAATGTGTCGGATTACGGGGCAGTTGGTCTGTTCTTGCATTATTTGGTTGACCATTACGGGGTGAACGCGATTACTCGGATGACGCTTAATAATGAGGTTGGTATCGCGAGCGTGAGCGCGGCTTTATCTGATTTGGGCTTTTCCGAAACATTTTCGGATATTTTCGCCGATTGGTCAGTTGCTAATTATCTGAACGATTGCGAGATTGGTGAAGGCGATTATTGTTATCTTAATAAGAATTTAACTTATCAGCGGTTGAATGTTGACGAGTCGGCGAGTTATAGCGGGTTCCCAAATTTGATTGTTTCGCGGAGTAGTTCTTCCAAGGATTGGTCGCCGTATTGGTATGAGTTTAAACAGGGAACGGCGCAGGCGACGGATCGCGATACTTTGAAGTTGGAATTTGTTGGTTCGGAATTGCGTGGCGATTTTAGAGCGCCCTATATTGTGACGGACCAAAACGGGGAGTCAACGGTTCAATTTATTTCCCTAAATAATCAAAAAGGAACAGCGTACATTCCTAATTTTAGCAGTTTAGGCAAGTCAGTTGTGATGATTCCTTTCAATCAATACAAGAAGAGCGGTTTTGGCAGTAATGATGTGTCGGTCTCTTTTTCTTTTACTGCTTCAAGCGTAACAGAAAGCGAAGTTCCGGTTATTGAAGAGGAAGAAATTATTGAGCCAATCGTTAATTATCCTGACGGAAGTTTAATTCGGGCGAAGGGCGATTACAAAGTTTATATTATCAACGGCGGATACAAGCGATGGATCCAAAACTCGAAAATTTTTGATTACTATGGGCATTTGAATTGGGAAAGCATCATTGAAGTGAGCCGAGAGGAATTGTCGGGTTATCGAGAGAGTTGGTTAATACGGGCTGACGGAGATAAGAGGGTCTACGAAGTCAACGGCGATGGAACGAAACACTGGCTCAATATGACGGCGGAGCAATTTTCCATCACGGGCCGTCTGTGGGATATGGTTTATATTATCAACACATCCGAAAGAGACCTCTACCAAACAGGCGCGGATGTGATGTATAAGGGGTAGTAGCCGTAATATTCGGCTATCGGATAGCCGAATGGCGCGTTTATGAAAATTCAAGAAAATGTTTCTTTGGCGGGGCAGACTTCGTTTCGAGTTGGCGGGGCGGCGAGGTATTTTTTTGACGCGCGGGATAAGGACGATTTGGTTAGGGCGGTCTTCTTTGCGAAGGAGAAAGGACTGCCTTTTTTTATTTTAGGCGGCGGGAGCAACCTTTTGGTGAGCGACGAGGGGTTTGATGGGACGGTGATATTGGCGAACAATGAACAGCGAAGAGTGAGTAAAAATATAATTAAGAGTGAGGCAGGGGTTAAATTATCCGATTTAGTCAGGTTGTCCGTGGAAAATGGTTTGACGGGGCTGGAATGGGCTGTTGGCATTCCAGGAACAATTGGCGGAGCGGTTAAAGTTAACGCGCATGCTTTTGGTTCGGATATTTCTCAATTAGTTAAAAATATTGAAAAAGAAGACAATATTATTTTTTCGGTTGAATTAGAATTAAAAAAAGGCGACAAAGAAAAAAGCGAAAAATTAATTAGAGAATATTTTATAAAAAGAAAAGAAACGCAGCCGTTGAATTATCCTTCGGCGGGATGCATTTTTAAAAATCCGCCGGGGCGCTTCGCGGGAAAACTGATTGATGATTGCGGGCTGAAAGGAGAGCGAATGGGCGAAGCGGAGATTTCAAAAAAGCACGCTAATTTCATTATCAACCTTGGAGGCGCGCGAGCGAAAGATATCGCGGCGCTCATCGCTTTGGCGAAAACAGAAGTTAAGAAAAAATTCGGTTTGGATTTAAAAGAAGAGATAGAGAGAGTGGGGTTTTGATAATAGATAACACTACCCTTGACGCATAGATTATCTTTTGTTAAACTTTAGTTAATCTTTAAACTTGTTAAAATTTATGGAAAATATTATAAATTTAAAAGAATTGCGTGTGAATATGCCTAAATACGCTAAAAAGGTGGCAAAAGGCGCTTCTTTTATTATTTTCAAAAGGTCAAAACCTTTATTTAGAATTTGCCCAATTGAGAAAAGCGCGAAATGGGAAGAGGTAGTTGATTTTACTAAAATTAAAAAAGGCGGCGTTGATATTGATGATGTAATATCCCGCTTATAAGATATGGATAAAATCGCCAAAGCGCTAAAAAAATTTTCTGCCAAAGAGCGAAAAGCGATTAAGGTAATTTTAGAAAAAATTAAAAAAGGCGATTTTGAGGACTTGAAAATCAAAAAATTAAAAACGCGGCGCGATGTGTATAGAATTAGAAGGGGCGATATTAGAATTATATATAGAGTTCAAGACAGAAAAATAACTCTTTTGACTGTGGAAAGACGATCTGATAATACATACAAATAATAATGCGGTTTGCGTTAATTTATATATCTGTTAAAATGAAGATATAAGCAATATAATTTTATGAAAATAATTATTAAGACAAAAGATGTGGATATTTCTCAAAGTGTTAATCAATACATCGAGGAGAAAATTGGCGGGCTGGAGAAACTTTTGGGGAAATTTGACCCCGAAACAGTGGAAGCGAGAGTAGAGGTCGGGAGAATCAAGAAAGGGCAGAGACAGGGCGAGATTTTCAGGGCGGAAGTAAATTTAAATCTTGGCGGGAAACTTTTGCGGGCGGAGGAAACAGGGCATTCGCTCCACGCGGCGGTTGATTTGGTCAAAGATGAATTAAGGAGAAAAATCAGGCAATACACTCATAAAAAAGAAACAAAAGAAATTCGCGGCGCGAGGTCGTGGAAAAAGTTTTGGCAGTTCAACCCTATGGCAAGGTTCCGTTCCTCCAAAGTTGGGGATGTGGTGGAAGAGGATGAAGATTAGGGGGTGATGATAAACCAAAAAAAACAACCCATAAAGGTTGTTTTTTGATTTAAAAAATAACAGTAATTTTAAATTTTCCTTCTTAACTTTTCATATTCCTCAACGCTTAATTCAATATCTCTTAAAATTTCCTTGAGAATTCCGATGCTTAAATATTCGTTTCCGTGAACTGGGACGGTCGCGGTTTTGTTGGTTGTTGAATTGAAGAAAAAATAATGACTGCCTTTTGTTCTAATATTCTGGAAGCCCAAACATTTTAAGATTTTTACCATTTTTTTCGCTGGCAGTAAATTAAGTTTAGGCATGTATGATTATCTAGAAAATTCTAATTGTTGGACGCCTATAAATTTGTTTTGTTCAATTCTTTGGGAAAAATTTTCTTTTTCAACTTCAACACAAAGACCAACTACTTCATTTAAGCGTTTATATAATTCGGGCAATGTTTTGGCTTGGGTGTAGCAACTTCTTAAAGCGGGAACTTTGCCGATATAATACCCCATTTCGTCTTGTTCAATAACAACTGGGAAATGATAAATTTTTTTCTTAGTTTTCTTCATATAACCCAGTATAACAAATCAAAAATTTGTGTCAAACAAAATTTATAATTGATTTTTGGGGCGATTCGTTTTATAGTGAGGATATAACAATAACTTTATGTCATTTTTTACTAAAATTTTTGGGGATGCTAATGAGAAGAATTTGAGGGATGTTGGGCCGTTAGTTGAGAGGATTAACGAACTTGAAAAGGAGTTTGCTTCTCTTCCCGATGGGGAGTTGAAGGATAAGACGGCGGAATTTAAGGCGCGCTTAGAGAAAGGCGAGTCGTTGGATGATTTGCTTCCCGAGGCGTTTGCTTTGGCGCGCGAGGCGGCAAAAAGAACTCTTGGACAGAGGCATTTTGATGTTCAATTAATTGGCGGGGTTGTTTTGCATCGGGGGCAGATCGCCGAGATGAAAACGGGCGAGGGTAAAACCTTGTCCTCTGTTTTGGCGGCCTACTTAAACGCGCTTACGGGCAAGGGCGTTCATATTGTCACAGTTAACGACTATTTATCCCGAAGAGACGCCAACTGGATGGGTCCGATTTTCCATCTTTTGGGAATTTCCGTTGCCTGTCTTAATCACGAAAAGTCATTTATTTTTGAACCGCAAACAGCGCCTGACGAAAACGAAATTACGGTTGAAATGGAAAACCTTAAGGAGGTCGTCCGCAAAGAGGCGTATTTGGCGGATATTACCTACGGGACGAACAACGAATTCGGTTTTGATTATTTGCGGGATAATATGGCGCCTTCTTTGGAGGCGATGGCTCAACGCGAGCCGTATTTCGCGATTGTTGACGAGATAGACAGCATTTTAATTGATGAAGCGCGAACGCCTCTGATTATTTCCATGCCTGACGCGGAGTCAACGAAAATGTATGAGCAGTTTTGTCGGATTACGCCACAGTTGAAAGAGAACGCCGATTACAATTTGGACGAAAAAATGAAAGCGGTGACTCTGACGGAGGAAGGCACTGACAAGGTGGAAAAAATATTGGGAATGGACAATATTTATGAAGAAGGCGGCATTCGTTATGTTCACCATTTGGAACAGGCGCTTCGGGCGGAGGTTATTTTCAAAAAAGACAGGGATTATGTTGTTAAAGACGGGCAGGTGATTATCGTTGATGAATTCACGGGGCGTTTAATGCCAGGACGAAGATATTCGGACGGTTTACATCAGGCGCTTGAGGCGAAAGAAAATGTCCGCGTTCAACAGGAAAGCCGCACGCTTGCTTCTATTACTTTTCAAAACTATTTTCGGATGTATGAAAAACTTTCGGGAATGACGGGAACGGCTCTGACTTCCGCCGAGGAGTTTGACAAGGTTTACAAATTAAAAGTGGTTGAGGTTCCGACCAACAAGCCGGCGATCCGAGAGGATTTGCCGGATAGCATTTACAAAAACGAGAATGGGAAATTGCGGGCGATTGTTGGGGATATTAAAAAGAGATACCAGGCGGGACAGCCCGTTTTAGTGGGAACGGTTTCTATTGAAAAAAACGAACTGCTTTCGGCTTATTTAGGAAAAGAAGGCATCCCTCACCAAATTCTTAACGCGAAAAACCACGAACAGGAAGCGCGAATTCTTGCTCAAGCGGGGCAGAAGGGGGCGGTGACAGTCGCGACCAATATGGCAGGTCGGGGCGTTGATATTATTTTAGGCGGGCGGGATTTGGAGGAAAGCGAAAAGGAGGCGAAGCATGACGAAGTGGCGGGGCTGGGCGGTCTCCATGTTATCGGGACGGAGAGGCACGAGGCGAGGCGGATTGACGACCAGTTGCGGGGAAGAGCGGGACGGCAGGGCGACCCCGGTTCCAGTCAATTTTTCGTTTCCTTGGAAGACGATTTGATGCGCGTTTTTGGCGGGGACAGGGTTAAGTCAATGATGGAGATGCTGAAAGTGCCTGAAGACCAACCGCTTGAAAACAAGTTGGTTTCCAAAGCGATTGAATCGGCGCAGGGCAGGATTGAGGGATATAATCTTGACGCGCGGAAGCATATTTTGGAATACGATGATGTTATGAATAAGCAGAGGGAGACGATTTACAAAAAACGAAAAGCGGTTTTGAGAGAAAAGAATGTCAGAACGGAAGTGGTGGAAATGATTAAGGATGAAATTAAGAAAATTGCCGCTCGCGAAGAAGTTAGTCAAATCATTGGGAGTATTTTTCAAACAGAGGAATTGCCGCGGGCGTTGGCGGAACTGAAAAGCGAGGGCGAGGTTTCTGATTATTTAATTAAATTAGCCGAGGAGGCGTACAAAAAAAAGGAAGATGATTTGGGCGAAGATAACGCGCGTCGCGTTGAAAAATATGTTCTCTTGCGTTCTCTGGACACGCTTTGGATGGACCACTTGGACAATATGGACCACTTGCGAGACAGCGTCCGCTTGCGCGCTTACGGGCAAAAAGATCCGTTGGTGGAATACAAAAACGAGGGGATTCGTCTTTTTCAAAGATTAATGGCGGCAATCCAATCAACAGTCGTTAATATGATTTACAAGGTCTCTATTTCGCCCAACGCTCCAATAGCGCATCAACCCTTGGGGACAGTCCCCGTTGCGGGGACTGTCCCCAAAACGGCCTCCGCGACAAAAGCAGGCCGAAACGACCCCTGCCCCTGCGGCTCCGGAAAAAAATTCAAAAAATGCTGCGGGCAATAAACAATTCGGCTATCGGATAGCCGAATTATTCTGGTGTTAAGCATTCTTACTTATCCACTTGACAAGAATTCTTTACAGGATATATAATAGAGGTATATGGTTAAGGATTTATTCAAGAAAATTAAACTATTGCGCGAAGAAAATAATTTTTCACAAGGGTATTTGGCGGAAAAATTAAAGATGTCGCGGCCGACTTATACGCAAATAGAAAAAGGCGGGCGGGAGTTGACCGTTTTGGAGGCGCAAAAATTGGCGTCTCTTTTTAGTATGTCTTTGAATGATTTTTTGAGCGAAGGAAAAAAGAAAATAGAAACCGAACTGGCGAAAGAAAAGAAAATAAAAAAAATAGCAAAACCGGAGATGAGAATTATTATGCCGCGCGCGAATGCGCAAAAGTTTAAAGAGGTTTTACTTTATCTTCTTGAAAAAGTCGGCGCTCGTCCGAATATCGGCGAGACAGCGATATATAAGTTGCTTTATTTTATTGATTTTGATTATTACGAAAAGTTTGAAGAGCAGTTGATTGGCGCCAAATATATTAAAAATCATTTTGGTCCGACGCCGATTGAGTTTAAAAAAATAACCGACAGAATGATTGCTAACGGGGAAATTGAAAAAGTAAAAAGCAAGCATTTTCAATACGAACAAAAAAAATATTTGCCGCGATGTTCCGCTGATTTAAAAATTTTGTCCGCCCAAGAAATCCAGCACATTGACAATGTTTTGAATCGTTTGGCGTGGAAAAATGCCAAAGAATTAAGCGAATACTCGCACTCGGACACTCCGTGGAGAGTTCACGAGGCGGGCGAAGAAATTAGTTACGAAACCGTTTTTTATCGCGATGATGACCACTCGGTCAGAAACTATGACGATGAACTTTAAAAATACGGAGGAATTTCAAAAAGATTTTAAGAAATTATCTAAAAAATTCAAGACCACGGATGATGATTTAACCGAATTTAAAAAGGTTTTGAGCGCGGCGCCCTTGGGGATTGGCAAACATTTTAATGTAATTGCGAAAAATGATTTTATTTACATTATTAAAGCAAGATTTTTTTGCAGAAGTTTAAAGAAAAAGGATTTAAGAATTATTTACGCCTATATTGAAAATCATCAAACAATAGAAATGATTGGGATTGAATTTATTGAGATATATTTCAAAGGAAACAAGGAGAACGAGAATCGGGAGAGAATAAAGGAATATTTAAAAAACTTGAAATAAAATAATAGAAGTATAATTCAGCTATTCTATACTTGACACTACTAACGCAACGCGTTAATATGATACATGATTAAAAGTTTTCAATGTAAAGAAACGCGAAAAATATTTGAAAGGAATTATTCGCGCGGTTTTTCTCGTTCAATACAAAGAGTGGCTATGCGTAAACTTTGGATTATAGATGCCGCGATGTTTCTAAACGATTTAAGAATTCCTCCGTCAAATCATCTTGAAAAATTAAGCGGGAAAAGAAAAAAACAACACAGCATTCGCATTAATAAGAAATGGAGAATTTGTTTTGAATGGCGTCAGGGAGACGCGTATAATGTGGAAATAATTGATTATCACTAAATTATGTCTAAAAAAATACAACCTATTCATCCGGGGGAAATTCTTTCAGAAGAATTTCTGAAGCCATTTAATATTACACAGTATCGTTTGGCGAAAGATATTAGTGTTTCGCCGCGAAGAATAAATGAAATTGTCCACGGAACAAGGGCGATTACGGCGAATACAGCTCTGCGTTTGGGCAGATATTTTGGCGTGTCTCCGCAATTTTGGCTCAATCTCCAATCGCGATACGAGTTAGAAACGCAAACAGAACAACTATCCGAAAAATTGCGTTACGAAGTCAAGATTTTACAGCCCGCGATGTAAAAGTGTTCAACCTTCAGGGTTGAACACTTGAGCCGAGAAAGATGACGGGGGCAGCCCCCGCGGACGGGGGACTGTCCCCATAGAGGGGGATCAATAGTATGGATATGAATCATCAAAATCATAAGGGGCATCAGAATCATCGCGCTCATTCGGCGGGGGGTTTTGGGTGGCGGTTTTTTGTTTGTTTGGTTTTGTCGTTGCCTGTTTTGGCGCTTTCGTCGATGGATAAGAATTTATATGTCTTATTTACTTTGTCTTCAATCATATATTTTTACGGCGGCTGGCCTTTTTTGAAAGGGTTTTTAGACGAGGCGAAAAAGAAAACGCCGGGGATGATGACTTTGGTCGCGGTCGCGATTACGACCGCTTATGGGTATAGTTCGGCTGTTGTTTTTGGCTTGACAGGGCATCTGTTTTTTTGGGAGTTAGTCACCTTGATAGATATTATGCTTTTGGGGCATTGGATTGAAATGAGGTCTGTTATGGGGGCTGGACGGGCTTTGGAGGAATTGGCGAAATTAATGCCTTCCACCGCGCATAAAGTCAAAGAAGATGGAGGGCTTGAAGAAGTGGCGATTGAAAATTTGAAGGCGGGCGATAAGATATTAATTAAGCCGGGCGAGAAGGCGCCAGTTGATGGCGTTGTCATAAGTGGAGAAACATCAGTCAATGAATCCATGCTCACGGGCGAATCGGAACCGGTTTTCAAAAAAGTTGGCGATAAAATCATTGGCGCTTCGGTCAATGGCGAGGGGGCGATTACTGTCAGGGCGGAAAAGATGGGCAAGGATTCGTATTTATCCCAAGTAATTGATTTGGTCCGCCAAGCCCAGGAGAGCAAGTCAAAAACGCAGGATTTGGCGAACAAGGCCGCTTTGTGGCTGACGGTCGGCGCTTTGTCTGTCGGCGCGCTCACTTTATTTTCATGGCTGATGTTTTCTGAAAAAGAATTGTTTTTTGCCATTGAGCGAGCGGTGACAGTCATGGTCATTGCTTGTCCGCACGCTTTGGGTTTGGCCGTTCCTTTGGTCGTGGCGGTTTCAATTTCTTTGGCCGCCAGCAACGGATTTTTAATTAGGAACAGAGCGGCCTTTGAGCAGATGAGAAAAATAAATACGGTTGTTTTTGACAAGACGGGTACTTTAACAAAAGGTGAATTTGGAGTGACGGATATAATTAGTTTTTTTGAAAATTTAAGCAAAGACGAGGTTTTGAACTTGGCTGCTTCGGTTGATTCCCATTCCAGCCATCCGATCGCCAAGAGCGTCGCGGCTTCGGCTCGAGAAATTTACGCTGTTTCGGATTTTAAATCTATTCCGGGCAAAGGCGCGCGCGGAATGGTTATGGGCAGGAAAATAACAGTCGCCAGTTTTGGATATTTGAAAGAGTTGGGCGTGACGGTGGAGAATAAAGAGATTGGGGAAATAAAAAAAGAGGGCAAGACGATTGTTTATGTTTTGGCGGATAACAAGCCGATTGGCGCGGTCGCTTTGGCGGATGTCGTCAGGGCGGAATCAAAAGAGGCCGTCGCGATGTTGAGGAAGATGGGCATTAAAAGCATAATGCTGACGGGGGATAATCGGCAGGTCGCGGAACGGGTGGCTGAAGAAATAGGGTTGGATGAGTTTATGGCAGAGGTTCTGCCTCAAGATAAGTTGACCAAAATTAAAGAGATTCAATCTCGCGGTTTGATTGTGGCGATGACGGGCGATGGCGTGAACGACGCGCCGGCTTTGGCTCAAGCCGATGTTGGAATTGCGGTGGGCGCAGGGACGGATGTGGCGATTGAGGCCGCTGATGTGATTTTAGTTAAAAGCAACCCTTTGGCTCTTGTCGGCGTCGTCTTTTTGGCGCGCGCGTCGTATAGCAAGATGATTCAAAATTTAATTTGGGCGACGGGTTATAATCTTATCGCCATTCCAGTCGCCGCCGGCGTCTTTTATAATTGGGGCGTTCTTTTAAGTCCCGCCCTCGGCGCATTATCGATGTCGCTTTCCACGGTAATTGTGGCTATTAACGCCAAATTTTTAAATGTCAAAACTTAAAATTCTTGTTTATCAAAATTATTTAGAGGCGATTAGGGCGAGTCGGGGCTGTAAAATGTTTCGGCGGCTTTATGTTTTAGAAAACGGCAAGAAAAGAGACATTCTTAAAAATGGCAATCTTTCTTGCGCCTATCATGTTTCGTCTATTTTAAATTTTTTCGGCTTGATTTTATCGCCCCATGCCACAGTCAAAAGTACAGTTAAAGATATGCTCGAAAATGGATGGGAGAAAACTAAGAAATTAGTTCCAGGCAATGTTCTTGTTTGGGAAGAAAGAAAGGGTGTTGATGAAATATTACATCGACACATAGGATTTTATTTAGGCGATGGCAAAGCGATTAGCAACTCTTCAAAAAATGGCGTTCCGTCAATTCATCACTATACTTACGGCAAAAACAAAAAAGGTAAACCAAAAAGAAAAATTATTCAAATATTGACTCATACAATCATTCGGCTATCGGATAGCCGAACAGACAAATAAATTATGAAGGGAGATATTTATCATATCTTAAATAGAGGTGTAGATAAGCGTAAAATTTTTCTTGATGAAAGAGATTATTTGCGTTTTGTTCATAATCTCTACGACTTTAACAATAAAAACGAAACATTTATGTCATACCACAAACGACGGTCGGCTATCCGAAAGCCGACCAGCGATGATGATGGGTTGGTGGATGTTTTGTGTTGGTGCTTGATGTCTAATCATTATCATATTTTAGTTCGAGAGAAGCGCGACGGCGGCGCAAGTATGTTTTCTAAGAAAGTAAATAGTAGCTATACTCAATATTTTAATTTGAAAAACGAACGAAGCGGAGTTTTATTTCAAGGTAAGTCAAAAATAATCCTTATAAAGAAAGATAATCATTTTACGTATTTACCATTTTATATTTTTGCTAATCCAATTCAATTAATTGATAAAAATTGGAAGGAAAACGGTCTAAGCAATCAGAAACAAACGATAAAATTTTTAGAAGATTATAAATGGTCAAGTTATTTAGATATTATTGGAAAAGATAATTTTTCATTTGTCACTAATCAAAATAAATTTTTTGAGTTATTTATCGCAGACAAAAAACAATTTAAAAAAGATTTCACGGAATGGCTATTCGGCTTTACCAAAGCCGAATAGCCAATTGCCATAAGTTAGAGTATTCGGCTTTGGTAAAGCCGACTGTAATAAATTGGGGAAAATTATGAAATATATTGATAAAGTTTATGGAGGGGTTGAGATTGGGGAGCCGTTGGTTTTGGAGATTATGGAGGCGGCTTGTTTTCGGCGGTTGAAGGGGATAGACCAAGCGGGGTATTTGCCTCTTTACGCCAATCCTAAATCACTTCCTTTGAGCCAATTGCAGCATAACCGTTTTGACCATTCAGTGGGCGTTTTTATTCTGCTTAAAAAATTTAACGCCTCTCTTGAGGAACAGGTGTCTGGTTTGCTTCACGACCTTTCGCATTCCGCTTTTTCTCATTGTATTGACTATGTTTTTGACGAGGGCTCGGAGACAGAACAAAGTTATCAAGACGATATCTTCGCGGACTTTGTTAGAACGACAAAAATTCCAAGCATTTTGGAAAAATATAATTTTGATTTGGACTATATTTTGAATGAAGAAAATTTTCCTTTATTAGAGAAAAAATTACCTGATTTATGCGCTGATAGAATTGATTATTCATTAAGGTCAGCTACGCATTTTCAAGAGACGAACACCAAAGAAATAAAATATTTTTTAGATAGTTTGGCGATTGAAAATAATAGGTGGGTTTTTAACGATTTGAAAAGCGCTAAAAAATACGCGTTGTTGTTTTCAAATTTAAATAAAAATTATTATGCGGGATTATCGTCGGCGATTATGTTTAGAACGGTTGGTGATGCGATGAAGCACGCTATAGAAAAGGAATATATTTCCAAAGATGATTTGTGGACGACCGAAGATGAGGTCTTGGCTAAGGTTGAGAAATATAAGGAGAAAGACCTCAAAATGAGTTTGTTTTTAGATAGAATGAATAATAAAATATCTTTTGAAAATAATCCGAACGATTATTATGCTCGGGTTTTTTGTAAATCAAGAATAGTTGACCCGTTGTTTAAAGAGAGCGATTCAATAAAACGACTTTCAGAGGTTGACGGAGGGTGGGCGGAATTTGTTGAGAAAGAATCCAAACCAAAGGAGTATTTCATAAAATTCAGCAGATAAATATCATTCGGCTATCCGATAGCCGAATAGCCATTAACAATAAATATTATGTTTTTTGAGGGGCCGAAGGACACTAAGGAGATTTGTTGGACGCGGCATATTAAGGAGAAGATGATGTATTATCGTCTTAGCGAGGGACGGTTGCGGCGGATTTTGCGGCGTCCGCAGAGAAGCGAGGTTGGGATTGCGCCGGAGACGGTTGCTTTGATGTGCCGCGCCGACACGAAGAAGCCGAGCGAGATTTGGTTGATGTATCAGCAGGTCGGGAAGAAGAAAAAAATGATTTCGGCTTGGCGTTACCCGGGGATTAGTCCGAAGGGCGAACCGATTTTTATTCCGGATGACATTTTAAGGGAGCTAGGTTTGAACTAAGATGGGGGCTGCCCCCGTTGCGGGGGCAGCCCCCTTTTTTTGACAAATTAGCGGTGATGAGGTAGATTGGGGGTAATAATTATTTAATATTTTTTTATGGGGATTTTTGTTAAAAATACAAGCGAAAAACCGCGGAGAAAAAAAATTGGTTCAAGGAGAATATATTGGACTGTTTTTTTGATTTTAATTATGGGCGCTTTGGCGGGCTTTTTTATTTATCCCAATGTTTGGGACAAGGGCGCTGATTGGGTTAATTATCAGGCGGGGACAACAATCCTGCCTCATTTTTATAATAAACCATTTCATCTCGGACTTGATTTGATGGGTGGAGCGCATTTGATTTACGAGGCGGATTTTTCCAATGTCGTTTCGGGTGACAGAATGGATTCAATGGAAGGCGCGCGCGATGTGATTGAAAGGCGGGTTAATCTTTTTGGCGTTGCTGAGCCGGTCGTTCAGATTAATAAGGTGGGCGACAGATACCGTTTAATTGTTGAATTGGCGGGAATCAAGGACACTCATCAGGCGATTGAAATGATTGGTCAGACGCCTTTTTTGGATTTTCGCGAGGAAAAAGATAGTTCAGAAACAGAAAATATTTTAGCCGCTCAAAAAGAAATTGTCGCGAAAATTAACGCGGGGACGGAAATAACCGAAGAGGAACAAGCGCTTTTATTTGAGGACCCATACTTCAAGCCGACGCTTTTAACGGGGCGATATTTAGAGGGCGCTCAAATGCAGTTTGACCAGCAAACATATCAATCGCAAATTGGTTTGGAGTTTGACGACGAGGGAAGCAAAATGTTTGAGGACTTAACAAGAAAGAATGTCGGGAAAAGAATGGCTATTTATTTGGACGGAGAAGCGATTAGCGCGCCGATGGTTCAAGAGGCGATTTCTGGAGGTAAGGCGCAAATTACGGGTGACTTTACATTAGAAGAAGCGAAAACATTGGTCCAGCGATTGAACGCGGGCGCTTTGCCCGTACCGATAAATTTAGTTAGCCAGCAAACGGTCGGCGCGAGCTTGGGGCAGGTTTCTTTGGACAAATCGCTTCAAGCGGCGATTTGGGGATTTTTGGCGGTTTTGCTTTTTATGATTTTTTATTACCGTTTACTTGGTTTGATTTCTTGTTTCTCTTTAATTATTTATGTCGCTTTGGTTTTGGCTGTTTTTAAACTAATTCCAGTCACGCTTTCTTTGGCGGGCATCGCTGGCTTTATTTTATCAATCGGAATGGCGGTTGACGCGAATATTTTAATATTTGAAAGATTTAAGGAAGAATTTAGAAAAGGCAAAGGTCTGGGAGGCAGTATTGACGAGGGCTTCCGCCGCGCTTGGTCGGCTATTCGTGACGGCAATATTTCAACAATTATTACTTGTTTGATTTTATATATTTTCGCTACAGGATTAGTGAAGGGGTTTGCTTTGACATTAGGAATTGGGGTTGTTATCAGTATGTTTAGCGCGATTGTTGTGACGAAGAGTTTTTTAAGGTTGTTTATTGGGGGGCGATTGGAGGGGAAGAGAAAGATCTGGGGATAACCTTAATATTATGAAAATCATTAAATATCGTAAAATTTATTTTTCTGTGTCTATCATTTTGATGTTGGTTAGTTTGGCGAGTTTGATTTTTTGTGGTTTGAAATTGGGAATTGACTTTACGGGCGGAACATTGATGGAAGTTGAATTTTCCGAGACGCGGTTGAGCAACCAAGAAATTCAGGATAAATTAGCCGAGATATCCGATATTAATATCCAACCAACAGGGGAACGAGGTGTCATTTTGCGCCTTCGGGAAATTGATGAAGAGACCCATCAGGAAATTCTCAAGAAATTAGGCAGCCCAAAAGAAGATAGATTTGAATCAATCGGGCCGCTCATTGGCGATGAACTAAAAAGTAAAGCGCTTTGGGCGATTGTGGTCGCGCTCTTCGCGATTATTGTTTACATTGCGTGGGCCTTCCGAAAAGTTTCCCAGCCAGTCGCTTCTTGGCAGTACGCCATTGTGGCGATTATCGCGCTTTTCCATGATGTTTTTATCACAGTTGGCTTCTTCGCGCTCTTAGGGCATTTCAATCAAATTGAAATCGGGCTGCCTTTTGTCGCCGCCTTCTTGACAATCTTAGGTTATTCTGTTAATAATAGTATAGTTATTTTTGACCGCGCTAGAGAGAATCTTTTGAAGACCGACTGGAATAATTTTGGAGAAACAATTGACCAAAGCGTCAACCAAAGTTTGACGCGATGCTTGAACACTTCTCTGACGACTCTGATTGTTTTGTCGGCGATATTTTTCTTGGGAGGCGAAAGTATTAAATATTTCTCGTTGGCTTTAATCGTCGGCATTATTGTCGGCACATATTCTTCTATCTTTATCACGAGTTCGCTAATTGTTTCTTGGAAGGGGAGGTAATTTCCATTTGACACCTGGTAAAAAGTGTGGTAGGTTTAATTTAAATATATGAGCATTAAATATGAAAAATTGGTCTTTGACGCCTTAAAGGGTGTTTCTAATGATCGGACGCGCGAGATTGTTCGTTTGCGTTTTGGCTTGGACGATGGACAACGACAGACGCTTGAAAGTATTGGCAAGAACTACGGAATTACCAGGGAGCGAGTTCGCCAAATAGAAGAGGCCACTCTTTCGGACTTGAGAAGACCCGCCTCAATCAATATTTTTAAGCCGGCCTTTCGTTCAATTGACGCTTTTTTTAATCGCGAAGGAAGAGTCGTTCGCGAAGAACGGTTGCTTTCCGCTTTGTCTGGATGCGAGACCCCCGATTCTTCTAAGGGAGCTGTTTTTTTTATTCTTTCGTTAGGCGATCCGTATCAGCGATTAGTTGAATCGGATAAATTTTATTCTCTTTGGGTTAATTCTAAAGACGCTTTGTCGCAAGCGCAATTAGTGGTTGACTATTTAGTTGAGAGAATAGAAGGGAACAAAGAGACAGTTTTATTAAATAATATTATTGATTTTTCTAAAGAAGCAAACGCGCAGATAGACAAAAAGGTGTTATGCTCTTATCTCGACGCGACTAAGCAAATCAGTCAAAATAATTTTGGACGATTTGGTTTAAGCAAATGGCCTGAAATTAATCCACGCGGCGCCAAAGACAAGGCCTATATTGTTTTCAAAGACCAAAAACGACCATTGCATTTTAGAGAAGTTGCGGACTTAATTAACGAAGCGAAATTGGGGACTAATCTTGCTCAAGCGCAGACAGTTCATAACGAACTCATTAAAGATGCTCGCTTTATTTTAGTTGGCCGCGGAACTTATGCTTTGAAAGAGTGGGGTTATCAGCCAGGCACGATTAAAGATGTCATTATTCAAACATTAAAGGATAAAGGACCTTTGGCTAAGGAGGATATTTTGAATGAGGTTCTTAAAAGTCGTTTAGTTAAGAAAAACACTGTTTTAATCAATCTTCAGAATAGACAGCTTTTTACTAAAGAGGGCGATATTTATAGTGTGGCGAAGTAGTTGTAGTTTTACGGCGATTATGCCTAATTATTTAGAAATTTCTTTAACTGTCTTAAATGGCGCTTATCTAATTGGAGGGTTTTTATTATCTCTCTGGTGGATTTATGTTCCCTGGTTTCTTCTGATTCTTGCCAGGGATTTATGGTTTAAACATCAAAGACAAAATTTTGTTAACAAATTAGAATGGGTTTTATTGGAAGTTAGACCTCCCCGCGAGGTTCAAAAAACTCCCCAAGCGATGGAGCAATTTTTCGCGGGCATGCACGCGATTCAAGGCGGTCCCAACTGGCGAGAGAAACAGATCAAAGGCGAATTTCAGAAATGGTTTAGTTTGGAAATTGTGAGTTTGGGCGGAGAAATTCATTTTTTAATTAGGGTTATCGCGTCGTTTCGCGATATGGTTGAAGCGCATATTTACGCGCAATATCCAGAAGCCGAGATTAGGCAAACTGACGATTATGTTAATTCTGTTCCTTCTGATATTCCCAACAAGAATTATGATCTTTGGGGGACGGAACTTATTTTAACCAAAGAGGACGCTTATCCAATTAAAACCTATCCCGCTTTTGAAAAAGAAGCCAAAGCGGAGGAGCAAAGAGTTGACCCAATGTCTTCTTTGTTGGAAGTGATGAATAAGATATCGGACGGGGAGCAGATTTGGATTCAAACATTAGTTAGACCTGTGGATGATAAATGGAAAGAAACAGGCGAAAAATTGCGCGATAAACTCATTGGGAGGGAAGAAAAGAAGAAAGAGAGTTTAATCATTAAAGAAGTTTCCGCGTGGAGAGATGCGGTTGTTGATGTAGCTAATAAAATGGTTAGCGGCGGCGAGGGAGAGAGCGCGGGCGAAAAGAAAGAAGAGAAGCCACAGCCCTTTTCAATGATAACGACCAAGGCGGAGCAGGGTGTCATTAACGCGATTGAGGAAAATATATCAAAAATCGGATACGAAACAATTATCAGGTTTTTGTATTTGGCGCCGAAGGAAGCTTTTAGGCCAGCCAATATCGCGGCGGTTTTTGGATGTTATAAGCAATTCGCTAGCCAAAATCTTAATGGTTTTAAGCCCAACAGCAAAATAACCACTAAAATTGATTACGCGATTCAATTCAAAAAAATCAGAGAGGCGTATCGCAAGAAAAGAGTTTTGGCCGATTACAAAAAAAGAGATTTTGTTCAGCACTCGGAGGTGATTTCATATTTTAAACCGCTTTTATTTGAGCGGTTTCCTGTTTTAAATTGGTTTTTTATCAGGAGCAAACCATTTGTTTTAAGCATAGAGGAACTGGCGACGATTTATCATTATCCAAGTTTCTCGGTTAAAGCGCCTTTGGTGCCAAAGGTTGAAGCGAAAAAGGCCGAGCCCCCCAAGGGACTACCAATTGGGTAATTTTATTTTATGTCTAATATAAACATTTTTGCTAAGACAAATTTTCGGGGGGGGGAGAAGGTTTTTGGGATTAAGACGCCTGACCGACGGCAGCATACTTATGTTATCGGAAAAACGGGCGTGGGTAAGACCGTTCTTTTGAAAAATATGGCTTTGCAGGATATTAAGAATGGCCACGGAGTTTGTATTGTTGACCCTCACGGAGAATTTGTTGAGGAAGTCATTGATAAAATTCCATCTCATAGAATCAATGATGTGATTTATTTTAATCCAGAAGACATGGATTATCCAGTTGGCTTTAATGTTCTGCAGGTATCAGACCCTAAATACAAGCATTTGGTCTCCTCTGACTTGATGGGAATTTTCACAAAGATTTGGGCTAATGTTTGGTCGGCGCGAATGGAATACATTTTGAGTAATTGTATTTTGGCGCTTTTGGATACTCCTGGGACGACCCTTTTGGGGATTATGAAAATTTTGGTTGACAAAGATTACCGTCAAAAAATCATAGACAATGTTAAAGACCCAGTTGTCCGGTCTTTTTGGATTAACGAATACGCCAGCTGGAAAGAACAGTTTAGAAATGAAGCGATTTCCGCAATTCAAAATAAGGTTGGGCAGTTTCTTTCAACTTCTTTAATTCGCAATATTGTTGGTCAGTCAAAAAGCACGATTAATATCGCGGAAATAATGAACAGCAATAAAATTCTTTTGGTTAATGTCGCTAAGGGAAGAATTGGAGAAGATAATTCGGCGCTTCTGGGGGCGATGATTATTACTAAAATTCAGTTGGCGGCGATGGAGAGGGTGAGAATTCCAGAAGAAGAACGAAAAGATTTTTATCTCTATGTTGACGAATTCCAGAACTTTGCAACCGATTCGTTCGCCAATATTTTATCGGAGGCGAGAAAGTATCGTTTGAATTTAACGATCGCCCATCAATATATTGGGCAATTAGTAGGCGACGCGACGACGACGGTCAGAGACGCTGTTTTTGGCAATGTCGGCACGCTTATTTCTTTTCGGGTTGGCGCGGCTGACGCGGAATTTTTGGAAAAAGAATTTACGCCGGAATTTTTGATTCAGGATTTGGTTAATTTAGAAAATTATAATATCTATTTAAAATTAATGATAGACGGAGTTAGCAGCCGTCCTTTTTCGGCGACTACTTTGCCGCCGATGGAGATGGATGGGGTTAAGGGTCAAAGGGATAAAATTATTGGCGTTTCAAGAGAGAGATACGCCAATTCGCGGGAGGAGGTTGAGGAAAAAATCATTAAGTGGAGTGGTATGGCGGCGGAGGAGTCAAAAGAGCCGTCTTTAGCGAAGCATAAGACCGCTTGTTGGAGTTGTGGGCAGGAAACGGAAGTTGGTTTTGAGCCGGACGGTAAGAGACCTATTTACTGCAAAACATGTTTTGAAAAAGTGAGAGCGGGCGAGAATGTTTCTCTTGGTTTTAAGCCCAAAACAGCGCAAGTCGCGGAACGGCCAAAAGAACAGCCAGCGCGACAACAAGGACAGCAAACAGAATTGAAAGAATTGGGAATAGAGTTTGAAACTGTTTCTTTGGAGGACGCTCTTAAAAAAGAAGCGACCCCGTTTAGAAAAAAAAGAGTGAAAGTTGATCTCAAAGATTTAAGAAAAACATTAGACGAGGCGATAGGGAAGAAATAATGTTATTCACAACACCAAATTTTGATAAGGCGCTTGGGGGGATTTTAGAAAATTTTATACCGCAAAAGGTAAGATGTCAGCAATGCGAGAATAAGTTTGAGATATTTAAAGAGGATATCGCGCTTTACAAAAAACTTCTGGTTCCTCCTCCGAAATTGTGTCCTGAATGCCGAAAACAAAGGAGGTTCGGATTTTATAACACCGTTCTAAAATTTTACAAAAAACAAGACGCGCGGACAGGCAAAGAAATTATTTCTACTCTCCATCCAGAGAGTCGTCATAAAATTTATGACCTTAAATATTGGTGGTCGGACCAATGGGGCGGCGAGGACTGCGCCCGAGAATACGATTTTTCAAAATCGTTTTTTAACCAATTTGATAATTTAAATCTTTCCGTTCCTCATCCGGCGATTACTCACTATTGGAAGGGCGTGATTAACAGCCCCTATACAATCGCTGGCGTTAATTTGAAAAATTGCTATTTGGTCTCGATCGCCGCGCGTCTTGAAAATGTTCATTATGCCTACTGGGTCGGCGCTTCTAAGGATTGCCTTGACTTGTTAAACACATCGCATTGCGAGAATTGTTACGAATTGATTGACTGTTACGCTTCTTACAACTGCCATTTTTGCCACGGATCTGAAGAATGTGTTGACGGATATTTTCTTTACGATTGTCGCAATTGCCAGAGTTGTTTTGGTTGTACGCATTTAAGGCATAAATCATATTGCTTTTTTAATAAACAATATTCTAAAAAAGAATATTTAGAAAAAATTAGAGAAATTAATTTGGGCGATAGGAATATTTTAGAACGATACAAAAAAAGATTTGAGGATTTGCTCAAAAAAACTGTCAGACAAAATTTGTATTTTGACAGCAGAAATATTAATTGCGTCGGCGACCAATTGTGGCATTCAAAAAATTGTTATCAAGTTTTCAGAAATGATTACGGGGTTGAAAATGTCCGCTACGGCGTAGATGTGGTTTCGGGGACGAAAGATTGCATGGATCTCTGGGATGTTGGACCGAATGTTTCTTTGTCTTATGAAGCGGTTGAAGCGGTCAACAGCAGTAATCTAAAATTCGCTTTCTTTGTTCGGGAGTCGCTTGATTTGGAGTATTGTATTGCTTGCCATAATTGCCAGCATTGTTTTGGCTGTGTTGGACTTCGCGGCAAGAAATATCATATTTTTAATAAAAAATATTCAAAAGAAGAATACTGGAAATTGTTGGACAAAATCAAGACAAAAATGCTTGAAGGCGGGGAATATGGAGAGTTTTTTCCTTTATCAATGAGTTTGTATCCATACAATAACACTTACGCGATGATAGAATTTCCGTTGAAAAAAAGCGAGGTTTTAAAAAATGGATGGCAGTGGTATAATGAGCCCAAAATACCCATTGATTTAGTAGATATCCCCGAAGCGATTGTTTGCGAAATTACCGGCAAGCCATTTCGTCTGATTGAACCAGAATTAGATTTTTACAGAAAGCATCATTTACCTATCCCAACCAAGAGCCCCTATCAAAGAATGTTGGAAAGGTTCCAAAAAAGAAATCCTTCAAAACTTTGGAAAACTAAATGCGACAAATGTGGTGAAGAAATACAGACCTCCTACCCGCCAGTCAAGCAAAAAGAATTGAAGATTTATTGTAAAAGATGTTATATTAAAGAGGTGGGGTAGAATATTGACATTTGAAAAGTTTTAAGTATACTTAAAACATAGAGTGAATACGAGAAAGTTTTAAGTATATCTCGCAAAAAATCTTATGATCAAAAAGTATATTAAAAGAAAATATTACTTAAAAAAAATTGCCCCCTTTATGGACAAAGGGCTTATTAAGGTTATTGTTGGGCAAAGGAGAGTGGGTAAAAGTTATCTTCTTTTTCAACTTATGGATGTAGTTAAGAAAAATCACAAAAACGCCAATATTATTTATATCAACAAAGAACTTAATGAATTTGACGAAATTAAAAACTATAAAGATCTTATAGATTTTGTTAAGCGAAATACTCAAACGAGAAGAAAAAATTATATATTTATTGATGAAGTTCAGGATATTAAACAGTTTGAGAAGGCATTAAGAGACCTTAACGCCAGAGGCAAGTATGATATTTATTGCACGGGCAGCAATGCTAATTTGCTTTCAGGAGAATTAGCGACATATTTAAGCGGCAGGTATATTGAATTTAAAGTTTTCGGTTTGTCTTATTTAGAATTTTTATTTTTTCATAAATTATCGGATAATCAGGAGTCGTTTTTAAAATATATAAAATACGGTGGGCTGCCTTATTTAATTCATTTAGAATTAGAGGACTCAATAGTTTACGATTATTTAAGAAATGTTTATAACACAATTCTTTTTAAGGATGTGGTCAATAGGCACAAAATTCGCAATGCCGCTTTTTTAGAAAGGTTGGTTGAATATTTGGCTGACAATACTGGCAGTTTGGTTTCAGCCAAGAAAATCAGCGATTTTATAAAATCGCAAAAAACAGATATTTCGCCTAATATCGTTTTGGATTATTTGTCTTTTTTGACGCAAGCGTTTTTTGTTTTTAAGGTTCCTCGGTCGGACATTCAAGGCAAAAAGATTTTTGAAATCAACGACAAATATTATTTTGAAGATCTCGGCTTAAGGCATTCAATCGCGGGGTATAAACAGCCCGATATTAATAAGATATTGGAAAATTTGGTCTTTCTGCATATGCAAATTATTGGCTGTAAAGTGACAGTTGGACAGCTTGGCAATAAGGAAGTTGATTTTGTCTGCGAAAAAAATAATAAGCGATTGTATATTCAGGTCGCTTATAAAATTACCGAAGAAAATTATGAAAGAGAATTCGGTAATTTATTGGCAATTCCGGATAATTGTCCTAAAATAGTGGTTTCCATGGATGAAATGATAGATAAAGGCGAGTATAAAGGAATTAAACAGATGAATATCAGAGAATTTTTAACTAAGGATGAGATAGGATAAATTATATGTTGTTTTTTCCTAAAGACATTGATATTATAGACAAAATTCAATTGACGATATCTTATTTTATAAGATTGGTTTTGCTTTTGGCTGTCGCGGAATCAGTTATTTTCCAAAATTGGACGGTCTTGTTTGTGAGTTTGCTTGTTTTGTTCATTACTTTTTTGCCTGCTTTAATCCAACGAAACTATAAAATTCACTTGCCGATTGAATTGGAATTTATTGTGGCTGTTTTTGTTTACGCAGCTATTTTTCTTGGCGAGGCGCGTAATTATTATACTAAAATTTGGTGGTGGGATATCGCCTTGCACGCTTTGTCTAGCACTGTTATAGCATTTGCTGGATTTTTAGTGCTCCTTATTCTTTATCAGCAGTATAAAATAAAAGCGAGTCCTATTACTATTGCCGTTTTTTCATTTTGTTTCGCTTTGTCTTTGGGAACAATTTGGGAAATGATGGAGTTTGGCGCGGATATGATGTTTGGATTAAATATGCAAAAATCCGGCTTGGTGGATACAATGTTGGATTTAATGGTTAATGCCGGAGGCGCGTTGGTTATTTCATTTTTTGGATATTTTTATATCCGCGACAAAAGATTTGGTTTTGTCGGGACTGTTATCAATAGAATCGCGAAAAAAATTCTTACGAAAAATAATATATGTTAAACTAATATGACCAGAGAAAAGATTCGGAAAATTAAGTGCGCGCCTCCTCCGACGGAATTGCCGGTTTACGGAGCGGCGGATGTGGACGCGAAAGAGTGCTCTTTTTTTGGCCGGACAAATTACGAGGCCGCTTTAGAGACGAAAAAATTTATCTTTGGCATTAAACGGGTGGACCGGAGACAGCATATTTATTCTATTGGGAAAAGCGGCGTGGGAAAAACCAAATTTTTGGAACTTTTAATCCGACAGGATATCGCTTATGGGCATGGCGTTTGTTTGATTGACCCCCACGGTGATTTGATTGAAAATATTTTGGATTTTATCCCCAAGGAAAGAATCAATGATATTGTTGTGATTGACCCGTCGGATATTAATTTTCCCGTTTCTTTTAATCCTCTTTTGAATGTTGTCCCAGAATTAAAACACCAAGTCGCCCAAGGGTTGATTGAAGTTTTGGAGCGGCAATTCGGAGCGAACTGGACGCCGCGATTAGAACATGTTTTTAGATTTACTGTTTTGGCTTTACTTGATTACCCTGACGCGACGATGCGCGGAATGATTTCTATGCTTACAGACAGACGATACCGGCAAAAAGTTACTGACTATATTGAAGACGATATGGTCAAGAGATTCTGGGCGGTTGAGTTCGCCGACTGGTCGGAGAAGTTTGATACGGAGGCGATTATTCCTTTGGTTAATAAGTTGAGCCAATTTCTTTCCAATCCGATGTTGCGCAGCATTTTTGGGCAGAAAGAAAACAAAATTGATTTAGAGAAAATTATGAACGACAAGAAAATTCTTTTAATCAATTTAGCGAAAGGTAAATTGGGCGAGGAAAACAGCAGTTTTTTTGGTTCAATGTTTATCACTAAACTTTATCAGGCGTGCATGGCAAGGGCGTCTATGCCGGAAGATAAGAGGAAAGATTTTTATCTTTATGAGGATGAGTTTCAAAATTTAATTACGACGACTTTTGAAAATTTATTTACCGAATCAAGAAAATACGGGCTTTGCATCACGGTCGCTCATCAATATATGGCGCAATTATTACAGCAAGTTGTGGCGACTGTTTTGGGGAATATCGGGACAATTGTTGTTTTCAGAGTGGGCGGAGATGACGCCGCGAAATTGGCCATGGAAATGACGCCGATTTTTCAGGCGGAGGACATGATTAATTTAGGCGCGCGGGAATTTTATATCAAAATGACCATTGATGGCGAAGCGTTTGATCCTTTCTCTGCCGAAACGCTTAAGGTTTTGCCGTCGGGGCATCTTTCTTACAAAAAGGAAATCATGAATCAAAGCCGCGAGAAATACGCTCTTTCTTTGGAAAGCGTAAAAGAGAAATTGAAAGACGAGGAACTGCCGAAAGAAAAGGAGGATAATATAGAGGAAATGGAACCGCTAGTGTAAGAAATTATAATAGGGGACAGTCCCCATTCAGAATGGGGACTGTCCCCGGAGTTAGGAGTTGCTGTAGTTATTTGTCTGAAAAGCGGAAATAGTGTATAATGCGGGAAATGGGTTCGTTGATTAAATTTTTTAAAAATAATTTATGGAGGTGGGGCGGAAAAAGGAGAGCGAAGGACTATTTGCTGGCTTTGGATATTGGAACGGAATTCGTTAAAGCAGTGATTTTTAGAGCTGAAAGCGGTTTTTTTGACGACCAAACGGAGGACCAGGGGATTGTCGTCGGCGTTGGGCGGGCGAAGCAGTCATCGGGGCATATGTTTGCTGGGGCAGTGGCGGATATTGAGGGTGTTGCGTCTTCGTGTCAAAGGGCGATTAATCGGGCTGTGAAGATGGCGCGGATTACGCCCAAAAAAGCGGTCATCGGGGCGGCGGGAGAATTTATCAAAGGCGCCACAACAGATTTTGTCTGTCAAAGAGAAAAACCAGAAGAAGAAATTGATTTATCCGAACTTAAAAATATTATTCAAAAAGCGCAATGGAAGGCGTTTAATCAGGTTCGCGCGCAACTGGCTTGGGAGACGGGCCGTTCGGAAATTGAGATACGATTAGTCAACGCTTTAATTACCGAAATTAGAATTGACGGGTACCAAGTGACAAACCCGCTTGATTTTCAAGGCAAAGAAATATTTATCAGTATTTTTAATGTTTATGCGCCCATGGTTCATTTGCGGGCGTTGGAGAGTATCGCTTCAAAATTGAATTTGGATTTGCTTTCAGTCGCGGCCGAGCCTTACGCATTAACCAAACTTTCAGGATTTAATCAAAAATCAGGCGCCATTTTTATTGATATCGGCGGAGGAACGACAGATGTTGCTTTGGCAAGGCAAGGGAGAGTGGAAGGAATTAAGAGTTTTGCTTTGGCGGGAAGAACATTTACCAAACGACTATCGTCGGCTTTAGGTCTTAATTTCGCCGAAGCGGAAGAGGTTAAAATCAGATATTCTCAAAAAAAATTAAGTTTAGGAGTTCGGAGAAAAATCAGGCAAATTTTAAAAAAAGACATAGAAACATGGTTGAGCGGCGTGGAAATAGTTTTGGAGGAATTTGGTCAGACCGAATATTTTCCGTCCGCGATTTATCTTTGTGGGGGAGGGAGTTTATTGAGCGGTATAAAAAATATTTTGAGCAAAAAAGTGGCAAGCGACGAGTGGCTGAAAAAATTTCCGTTTAGCCAAATGCCGCAAGTTAATTTTATTACGCCGGACCAGATTATTAACATAACCGACCAAACAAATATTTTGGAGGGGCCTGAAAATATTACGCCTTTGGCTTTAGCGGGGTTAACATTGGAAATATCAACCGACAAAAAGAAAGTCCTGCCTCCCATTTTAAGAAGAGTGGTCAGAATGATGAGGTAAAATATTAATTTTCAATTTTCAATTATCAATTTTCAAAAAATTTTCAATGAATTAATTTACTAATTTTTCAAACAAGAAAAAACAAGAAAAAACAAGAGAAGAAGATAATGAATTTAGAAATTAAAATATTATTTGAAAATTAAGAAATTGTTTGATAATTGAAAATTGGAAATTGATAATTAGAAATTATATCTATGAAAAATATTTATCTTGAGCCGGATGAGGAAATTATTTCAGTCATTGACCGCCTTGTTCAGGCGGATGACGACCAAGTTAATATGATCGTTCCTTCGGGAGCGCAGATTTGGCAGAGTTCAATTAATTTGAAACTGCTTAAGCGGGAGGCGGACAATCTTGGGAAAAATGTTTCGTTTGTTGTGGCAAGCGATTTGAACGCGGAAATGGCTGAAAAAATCGGTTTTAATATCAAACAAGATGGCGATTTTTCGGCGGAGTTAGCGATTCAGAAAAACGAAAACCAGCCCAAAATGAAAGATGATATGATTGACTTTTTGGCGGAAGGTCTGGAATCGGATAAAGAATCAGCCAATTCGTTTTTCTCGTTCGCGAGCGCTCCCCAAAAAAGAATGGCTGATATTGTTAACACAGAAGAAGAAGTGAAAAAAGAAAAAAAAGAAGAAGTTAAAGTTAATGTTTTCAGCACTAAAAACGAGAAGAAAAATCTGCCTCCAATTTTTGCGAAAAAATCAGCATCTTCAAAATGGCCTAAAATTTTCGCTGCTTTTATCATTTTATCTTTTGCGGCGGCAATCGCAGTCGGCTACCAAGTTTTGCCGACGACGGAAATAACTGTTTTCCCTAAAAGAGAGAAAGTTGATTTTGACCTTTTAGTTATCGGCGCGAGAGACATTTCCCAAACGGACGAAAGTTTAAATAAAATTCCTCTTAAAGAAATTAGCGTTGAAAAAACAAAGAGCCGAGAATTTCTAGCGACGGACGAAAGGGAGTTAACTAAAAAAGCCAAAGGCGTGATTACCATTTACAACGAGTATAGTTCCGAGCCCCAGCCGTTGGTCGCGAGGACAAGATTTGAATCGCCTGATGGAAAAGTTTTCAGGATTTCCGCGGGCGTGACAGTGCCTGGCGCTAAAATAGAGGACGGAAAAATTATCGCAAGTGTTCTTGAAGTGGAAGTAACCGCCGACCAGCCGGGCGCGGAATACAATATTGGCGCGACTAATTTTACAATTCCCGGATTTAAGGGAACTTCCAAATTCGCTGGCTTTTACGGCAAGTCAGAAAACGCGATGACAGGCGGGATTGTCGGGAAAGCGAAAGTCGTCTCCGCCGAGGATATTCAAAAAGCGGAAGAAATTTTAAGCGAGGATTTGAAAAATGCGATTAGAAAAGCGTTCCAAGAGCAAATCCCATCGGACTTAAAAATTATAGAAGAGAGTTTAAGAGAAGAGACAGAGACAGTTTCCTTGACGACCGAAGCGGGCGAACAAGCGGAAAAATTTACTCTTGAAATGAAGTCCGTCATCAGCGCTTATCTTTTTAACGAAGAAGAATTAAAACAATTAATTGATTTCAATTTAATTTCAATGATTTCGGGAGATAAAACGCCTTTGACTAACAGCCAGCAAATATCGTGGAGCGAAGTGGAAGTTGATTGGGGCAAAGGAGAAGCGGAATTTTCTTTGAGCATCGCGGAGGACTTGGCATTTAAGGTTGATGTTCAGTCGCTCAAAACTGATTTAGCCGGACAAAGCGAAGTGGAAGTCAGAAAATATTTATCCAGCCAGCCAACAATTGAAACAGCCAGGGTTTCTTTCTGGCCATTCTGGGTCAAAAAAATCCCAACGCGGTTAGAGAAGATTGAAATAACAATAGACGACTACGCGGAGGAGTATTAAAATATCCGAAGGGGCTGTAATTTGGGGACTGTCCCTAAGAGGGGACAGTCCCCCTTGAGATAAGGAAAAACTTCGCCTCCCAAGAGGTTTTTTTGATTGATTTGTGTTGGTGGTTGATTAAGAATATAATTTATGGGATAATGGCAAATACAAACAAGAGTAAAAAATAATTAAAAAATATGTTAGAAAAATTTTTTAAAAAAGCAAATAATCATAATTTAACATTGTCTGATTATAAAAAAATCTGGACGCCATTTTGTTTTTTAGATGAATCAGGGACATTAGATATTAAAACCCAGCCATATTTTACAGTTGGAATGATAAAATGTTCGCAACCGTATTATTTACAACAAAAAATACGATATATCAGAGAGAAAAATAGATTTTGGTGGGAATTAAAATTTAGCGGTTTAAATAAGGTTAAAATTAAAACCGCTAAAGAAATTCTGGACGCCTTTTTCCAAACGCGCAGTGTTTGGTTTTCGTCCTATACAATTGATAAACGCAGTCAGTATTTTAAAAATGAATTTCATAGCGACCCGTTTGTCGCTTATGAACAAATTACTAAACATTTGTTAGAGGGTAATTTAAAGAAGAATGAAGTGCTAATTGTGTTAGCTGATAATCTTGTTGCTCCCAAAAGAAATAAATTTGAAGTAAATGTCAAAAACCATACGAATAATAAATTTAAAAGATTGGCCATTGCTGGTGTTTGCCGATTAGATTCTAAAACGAATGATTTATTACAAATGGCAGATTTGATTATCGGTTCAATAAATTATGAATTACTCCTAAAAGAAAAAGTGATAAGTTCGCCATCGCGATATAAATGGGAATTTGTTGAGGAATTTAAAAAAGGGATAGGCGTCAATAGTTTAACGCGAGATTTTAGAAATTATAGTTTTAATATTCATTTTCATAAAAATGACGGAGATATAGAAGATTTAAAGAGCGAGGGTAAAAAAGTTGAAAATAATAAAAAGTAGGCAAAAAGAAAAAGGCCATTGGCCAATCGAGCCAACGCCTTTTCCAAATATGGTCAAAGTATAGCAAATAGTTATACACATGTCAAATTTTTTAGGTTAAATAAAAAGGTAAGATAAAAAGGCTCTAATAGTCTTTTATCTGCTGAAAATATTATGAAAAAGCAAGTTGTTGTAATTCATGGTGGAAATTCTTTTGAAACAGATAAAGATTATCTGTCGTTTTTGAAGTTTTTGAAGGTTGATTTGGATAAATACAGAAAGACAAATTGGAATGATTCTTTGCGGAAAGAACTTGGGAATAGATTTGATGTTTTGTTATTGAAAATGCCAAATCCGATGAATTCTAAATATGCCGAATGGAAGATATTGTTTAGAAAAATCGCTCGTCTGTTAGATAATAATGTTGTTTTAATTGGTCATTCTTTAGGTGGAGTGTTTTTAGCAAAATATCTTTCGGAAAATAAGTTTCCCAAAAAAATTCGCGCTTCGATTCTAATCGCTCCGCCGTATAAAGAAAGCGATATCGAAGAATCATTAGGAGGTTTTGCCATATTAAATGATTTAAAAAGGTTTAAAAAGCAAGGTGGTAAGATATTTATTTATCATAGCGAAGATGATCCTGTTGTCCCTTATCTTAACCTCGAGAAATATCAAAAAGATTTGCCCGACATGACCGCAAGGATATTTAAGGATAGAGGTCATTTTAATCAGTCAGAATTTCCAGAATTAGTTAGTGAGATAAAAAGAATTTGCGGGAGATAAAAAATAAAAATAATTCGGCTATCCGATAGCCGAACAGAACTATGACGGGGACAGTCCCCGCGGCAGGGACTGTCCCCTTGAAAAAGATTTGACTAATTTGAGCGTATCGTTTATCATACGGGGGTGGTAAAAGAAAAAGATACAATCACAAAAGAGGGTGTGGTTTTAGAGTGTTTGCCTAACGCGGTTTTTAGAGTTAAATTGAATGAGAGCGAGGAAGAGATTTTGGCTCACCTTGCTGGGAAGATGCGGTTGTATCGCATTAAGGTCTTGATTGGAGACAGGGTTAGATTGGAAGTAAGTCCTTACGACAAGACCAAAGGAAGAATTGTTTATCGAGATAAATAAGTATGAAAGTTAAAGCTTCAGTAAAAAAAATATGCGCGCAGTGCAAAATAGTCCGACGAAAAGGTCGGGTTTATGTTATTTGCAAAAACCCTAAACACAAGCAAAGGCAGGGATAATTTTAAATATTGATATTATGGCAGTTCGTATTGCGGGAATAAATATTCCGGAAAACAAAAGAATAGAAATCGCTTTAACCTATATCTACGGAATAGGGGTTTCTTTAAGCAGGGAGATTTTGTCGGAGCTGAAAATCAGTCCGGATACCAGGACGAATAAGTTGTCTAATGACGAGGTTAATAATTTACGGGAGATTATTGAAAAGAAATATATGGTTGAGGGTGATTTGAGGCAGGAAAAGATGATGAATATTAAGCGGTTGAAAGATATTGGCTGTTATCGCGGAATAAGGCATAGCAAAGGATTGCCGACAAGAGGGCAGCGGAGCAAAACGAATACTCGGACAGTAAGGGGGAATGTCCGCGGCATGGCGGTTAGCGGAAAGAAGAAAGCGGCGGCGAAGACATAAATAGAGAATAATAATTTTTATGGGTAAAAAGAAAGTTATAAAAAGCACTAAAGAGGATCTTTTGAAGGAGGCCGAGAACAGAGAATCGGTTGAGAAAAAAGCATCCCAAAGCGTCCAGCCGAAAAGCGGAAAAAGCAAAGTCGGCTTAGTTGGACGCGCTCATGTTTATATCCAATCAAGTTATAATAATACGATTGTCACTTTTGCTAATGCTCAAGGAAGTGTGATTGCTTGGTCAAGCGCCGGCTCAGTTGGCTTTAAGGGTCCTAAAAAAGCGACTCCTTTCGCAGCTTCGCGGGTGATAGAAACATTGATAGAAAAAGTGAAAAAATTTAACATTAGAGAGATAGAGGTTTTTGTTAAGGGCGTGGGGAGTAGTCGCGACGCGGCCATTCGCGCCTTAGTCAACCATGGATTGGAAATAAGCGCGATTAAAGATTTGACTCCCGTTCCTCATAACGGCTGTCGTCCGCGCAAACCAAGGAGAGTGTAATAAATTTATTTATTTTGTAGTTATGATTATTCTTGAAGCTAAATGTAAAAAATGTAGGCGAGCCAATCAAAAGCTTTTTTTGAAGGGTGAGCGGTGCTTTGGCCAAAAATGCGCTATGACGCGGCGGCCTTACGCTCCCGGAGTTCACGGCAAAGCGTTCAAAAGAAGACCTTCAGAATATGGTTTGCAATTAGCGGAGAAACAAAAAGCGCGGTATGCTTACGGCGTTTCTGAAAAGCAATTTAAAAATTATTTCAAAGAGATCGTTCAGCAAGAAGGGGACAAAGAAATACTTTTGGTCCAAAAATTGGAAAATCGCCTTGATAATATTGTTTTTCGTTTGGGCTGGGCGAATTCAAGACGACTGTCTAGGCAATTAGTTAATCATGGCCATATTTTAGTCAACGGGCGGAAGATTGATATTCCTTCTTATCAAGTTAAAAAGGGAGATATTATTAAGATTAAAGAAAGAACCAAAAAATTGGCTATTTTTGAAACAATCAAAGCGAATTTAAAAAAATGCGAAATTCCCGTTTGGATTTCTTCAGATAAACAAAAATTTGTTGGAGAAGTAAAGACCATGCCTGGCTTAGATAATTGGGAAAAAGTCGCGGAAATAAGCAGGATTGTAGAATTTTATAGTCGGTAATAATTAATTTTAAAAAATAGTAAAAATTTTATGATTACAATACCTAAAAAACCAAAAATTACCAAAACAGGGAATAATAGGGCATCGTTTGAAATAGAGGAATGCTATCCTGGATATGGGATTACTTTAGGGAACGCTTTTCGAAGAATTCTTTTGTCTTCGCTTGGCGGGGCGGCGATTGTTAATATTAAAATTAAAGGTATTCTTCACGAGTTTTCGGCCATTTCTGGCGTTGTGGAAGATGTTGTTCAAATTATTCTTAACCTGAAACAAGTCAGGTTCAAAATGCAAACAGAAGGTCTGGTCGCGGTTTCGCTTAAAGCAAAAGGAGCGGGCGAAGTAAAAGCGGGTGATATTAAAATGGTGACGGGACTGGAAGTTGTTAATAAAGACGCGCATATCGCTTCTTTAAGCGATAAAAACGCGGAATTGGAAATAGAAATTGAAGTTGGTTTTGGTTTGGGGTATTCTTCCACTGAAAGCCGCAAGAAAGAAAAGTTGGAAGTTGGCAAAATCGCGATTGACGCTATTTTTAGCCCGATTCTTAAAGTGAATTATATCATAGAGAATATGCGAGTGGGCGAGAGAACAGATTATGACCGCTTGGTTTTTGATGTAGAAACGGACGGGACAATTACTCCCGAAGAAGCGTTTTTGAGCGCGGGCAAGATTTTGGTTGATCAATTTAAGGTTTTTACTCTTTTGGAAAAGGAAAGCAAAAAAAAGAAATTGAAAAAGAAGACTGCCGCAGAAAATGTGGAGAAAAAGAAAAAAGAAAAGAAAGCAGTTCAAAAAGCTAAACCAGCTCTTGAGACAAAAGAAGGAATGGCGAAGCATCGAGTGGAGGATTTGAAATTGTCCTCGCGAATTGTTGCTGTTCTTGAAGCGGCTGGAATAAAGACAGCGGCGGGTTTAATTAGAAAAAACGAGAGTGATTTAGGGGAGATTGAAGGATTAGGCGGCAAAGGTATTGTTGAGATTAAAAGAGCGTTGGGCAAGTTAGGGTTAACTCTAAAACAATGAAGCACGGAAATAAAATAAGAAAATTAGGGCGTGAAAAAGGACAACGCGCGGCTTTGCTGAAAACTCTGGCGGCTAATTTAATTTTGAAGGAAAAAATTACTACGACTGAAGCAAAAGCGAAAGAGACAAGGCCTTTTGTTGAAAAATTAATTACCAAAGGGAAGAAGGGCGATTTATCGGCGATTAAGTATTTGGCAAAATATCTTCCTGAAAAGGCGCGCAAGAAGATTGTTACGGAAATTGGACCTCGCTTTAAAGAAAGAGCGGGCGGATATACGAGGATTATTAAATTAAACCCGCGTAAAACGGATGGAGCTAAAATGGCGATAATTGAATTGGTCGCTTAATGATTATGAAAAAGCATATTATTGACGCAAAAAATCAAATATTAGGGCGGATGGCCGTTGAGGTGGCTAATTTATTGCGCGGCAAGGGCAAGGCGGATTTTGTCCCTTATTTAGATATGGGCGATAATGTGGTTGTTATAAACACTGATCAAATCCGAGTGACGGGAAATAAGTTAAAGCAAAAAATATATTATCGACACACGGGATATCCAGGCGGAATTAAGGAAGAGGTTTTGGAAAACCTACTTAAGAGGGATTCTCGCAAAGTGATTAAGACGGCTGTTTACGGGATGCTTCCTAAAAATAAACTGCGTGATAAGTTTATTAAAAAATTGACATTGTATAAAGGAGAAATTTCAAAATAATGACTGAAAAAAAGAAAGTTATAAAGAAAGTTTTGACTAAAAAAGTCGCGTCTAAAAAAACAGTCGCGAAGAAAAAGCCAGTCGTAAAGAAAAAACCAGTTGTGAAAGTGGAAAAAAAATTAGTCAAAAAAGACGAGGTTAAACGATATTACGAAGCGGTAGGACGGCGCAAAGAAGCGACGGCTCGCGTTCGTCTTTTTACTTGCCAGCCGTTTGAAGATGAAAAAGGAAGAATTACGGTTAACGGAAAGCCGTACGATGAATTTTTTACTACTTTTGAGTTGCGTCAGACGGTTATCAACGCGCTTTCAAAAATGAAGTCGCTTAATAGGTTCGAGGTGACGGCTAAGGTAAAAGGCGGCGGCATGAGAGGACAAGCGGACGCGATTCGTCATGGATTGGCGCGCGCTTTAGTTAAATTTAACGCTGATTTTTCAAAGAAATTAAAAAGAGCAGGTTATCTTACTCGCGACCCGCGCAGTGTAGAAAGAAAAAAGCCAGGACTCAAAAAAGCCCGCCGAGCTCCGCAGTGGAGGAAGAGATAAGAAACAAAAGATAAAACCCCGCTTTCGCGGGGTTTTTTTAATCTGGGGGCTGCCCCCGTTGCGGGGGCAGCCCCCATTCACGCGTTCCGGGGACAGTCCCTCTCTGTTGCGAGGGACTGTCCCCACATCTCAATCATTCCAAGGAAATTTTGACAAAAACGACATAATTTGTTATATTTTGGTTGGATCTTTAAAAATAAATAAATAATATAAGCATCTTATAATTCATTAAATCAGAAAAGGAGGGGGCTAATGAACAAGATTAATGATCTATATCAAAGAGTTGTTGATTGTATTGGCGTAGATAATACGCCGCGACGACCTGATGACAGTATTCATCAAGCGTTAAAATTCTGGGAATTTACGCAAACAGAAGTTCGGATTCAGGACAGGGAAACACGAGGGAAATTTTTGAATATGTTTATAGGACATAGCAATCAATACATATTCATTATCTCAATGATTGAATCGTTGCCTGTCTCAATTTGGCGTCGGGTATTGTGGAGGTATAATATTAATTTTGAGTCGTATTCATCGTTTCTGCGGCGAATATCAAAGGAGGAGATAGACGCCATTAGACAAAATTATTTAGACCTAATTGTAAACCAAAAACAACCGCGCGTTTTGACTCGTTTTGAGCGATGGCAAAAACGCTTTAAGGTTGAATCTCTTTTAGCGGAAGAAGTTGATTATTCCGTTCATGACAAAGGAAGGGGGTCTTGGTCATACAATTTAATGGGTCTTGATATGGGGTTTAGCGCTTATCGCAACGGATTGAATGATGATATTAGAGCCCAGGTAAAAACATGGCGCGACTTCTTGTCTATTAAAAATCATGCGAATGATTTTATCGTTAATCAGGAATTTGGGAAATATTGGTGGTTGTATAGGACAGCCAGAAGCAGTTATGGATGGATGAGAGATCAAACAGTCCAACTTAAAAGTCATATCTGTCCCGGGTTTTGGTGGACAATAATCGCGCATTTGGTATTCTGGGTTCTTTCTCCTGCGGCTGCTGTTTGCGGCGGGTTATTCTACGATTCAGTTGCTTCATGGTCGGATTTGCAATGGGCGGGACCGCTTTTTGTTTTGGGGTTAATAACGCCGCTTTGGATTGTTAGCGCTTTATTATGGTCGCTTATCCGTTGGATTTTACCACCAAATAAAAGAGAAGTTTTAAGGGCTTACTCTGACCGGCTTGAGGATTCAACAAAAAAATATGCCGATGTAGTTTTGATTGTATCTGTTGTTGTTTTCGCATTGCTTGCTTTTGCTGCGGTATCTAAAATGCTTTTTGACTTCCTATTTCCAGGATTTGGCGTTCTCGGCGCTATAGCCATTATCGCGGTTTTTTGTTTATATTTTGGGAATTGGGCGGTTTATAACGACAGACACAGGCTTCCGAACTTTAATGAACATCATTTTGTTTTTCAATTCATCTATCTTATGTTCGGCGCGCGTATTGTAGCGGAACTTTTTCTGCGTTATGGACATCTGTTTAGCGAGGCGATTGCCGTATTTTGGGCGATATTTTGGAAAGCGTTGCTTATGCTTGGAATTCCGGGATTGTTTATCTTTGGGCTAATGGCTTTATCTATATTACTTTTCGCGATATGTTCTTTAATTACGAACGAAAAAGCGTTAAATTGGCTTATTAGTTTTGCCACGGGTATTAGCGGCGCGATAATTGTAGGTGGTCTGATATTGATGATTTATAATATAATTCTTGCTGTTGAAGTAATGTCAATTTTTCAAGTATTGCTTGTTACTTCTGCGTGGATAATGTGCTTATGTTTTTCTGGCTGGATGGTATATCTAACGCTTAATTATGACCCAGAAGCGCTACGATATAGTCAATGGTTCTCTGACGACAAGACAATGGTATTTTTGCCGATTAGTCGATTCAAACTTAAACGGCTTCTTAACAAAAATCGTTATTATAAAAACATAGATGAAATACAACAAGCTAAGTTGCTTCGCCGGGCTTATCTGATAATATATTCTATTTTTGCCTACGAAGAAAACAAAGCGCAAGCATGTAGAATATTACTGCCTGTTATGTCAGAGGAAATCGTAGATATTCTTGAAAAATTCTTAGGAAAGTTTGGAAAACTTCAAACGCGTTCTTTTTCAGACAAGTTGTTCAAAGCATTTCAGATGGTTGTAGGCGGGATGGAGTTTGATGAAGCGATTCATCAAATAGATGAAAAATCAAGAATAAAGTATGAAAGAAGAGAAATGGTTATTAAAGCCATCAAAATGTTTTTTGGGCCATTTATCTTATTATGGCAGTTTCTTAAACAAATTAAATGGGTATATGATAAATTCAATCAAATGTGCCCGTATGTAAAAAGAAGCGGTCAATTAAGTCCTGATTGTTGGAGTTAGTTGTTCGTTTTTCAAAAAAATAAAAGGGATATTCATAATTGAATATCCCTTTTTTCATTTCAAAGTTAATCTGGGGGCTGCCCCCGTTGCGGGGGCAGCCCCCGATCACGCGTTCCGGGGACAGTCCCTCGCGGCGAGGGACTGTCCCCAAAGATAAAACCCCGCTTTCGCGGGGTTTTTCAATTCAAAATTCAAAGGTCAGACCTCTCAAGCGCGACCTTAAGAAATGTCGCTACTTGCGATGTCAGACCTTCTGAAAGAAATAAAAGGTCAGACCTTTCAAGACGACAACTCGTAACAGTTTATTTTCTCGTGACAAACTGATGGAAAGGTCTGACCTTTTATTTCTTTCTAAAGGTCGCGCTCAGAAGGTCTGACCTTATAACAGAGATCTTTAATCTGGGGGCTGCCCCCGTTGCGGGGGCAGCCCCCGATCACGCGTTTCGGGGACAGTCCCTCTCTGTTGCGAGGGACTGTCCCCAAAAACTACTTCAAGGAAATTTGGATGAGTTTTTTGTTTTTGACGGCGAGGATGGTTTCTTTTTTGGGGTCGTAGGCGATTTGGTCAGTGTTTAATTTAATGATATCAGTGATGTTTCTTTCGTCGCGTCCATCTAATTCAGCGATTTTAATGGTTTGTCCAGTTGAGAAAATAATATGTTCGTTGGTTTTTCCATACCAGACCGCGTTTTTAATTTTTTCTCCGAGGCGGGTGATGAGTTCTTTATCTTTTGCTTTTTTGTTTGGCTGGCCTAAAATATCTTCCAAGTAATAGACCCAGATTTCATTGGGCGTGGAATAGAGGACTTTTTTATTATCGCTGGAAAATTGAACATTCTGGACATCGCGCGCGATTAATTCAAAGGCCTTTGTTTCGGGGTTCAGGAGATACATTTCATTGTTTTCGCCCAAAACGGAGATTTTTTGAACAGGAGAAATGATAATGCTATATTCTTGCGCGGGCAAAGGGGTGAGACAGATTTGCTCTTGCGCGGAATTGTTCGCGTTTGTTTTGTAGAGAATATAATTTTGCTTTTCAATATAAAAAATATCGGTATTTGTTTTTTCTTGGAGAAGAAATTTTTCAAGAGAAAAATCATCGGGCAGATTTTCGTCTATCACCTCAATTTGAGGAGATAAAGGAATGAGAAGAATATTTCTCGCTTCGCCGACCAGTCCCGATTCAATTTTTAATTTTTTTTGCCAGGGCTGAAATTCGTCTTTGGTTATCTTAACCTGATATTCCCCAGGCAGAAGCCGTTTAATAAAAACAGGGGTTTCTTTTGACGGTTTGTCATTGAGCGCGATTCGCGCTTTTTTTGGGATGGATTCAAAATAAAATCCGCCAGTTAAGACGGGTTTTTTCTTTTGCCAATCAAAGCCGTATCCCCACGAATAAAAAAGGATTGCCGGCGCGGCAAAAACAAAAAGAAGGAAAACAAAACAAAGAATAATGCGGCGCGTTCTTAAAGTCATATACTTTTACGATTTTAACACCGATTAACCGTCTTGCCAAGCGGGTTGCGATGAGATAATATAAACTTAATGGAAAAGTTTATTATCCAAGGCGGGCGAAAATTGAGCGGGGAGATTAAAGTGAACGGCGCTAAGAACGCCGCTTTGAAGGTTTTGGCGGCTTCGCTTTTAACGGACCAAGAATGGAAGATTTCCAATGTTCCTCAAATTGAAGATATTTTCCGTTTGTTGGAACTTTTAAAAGGAGTGGGCGTTGAAATAAAAAACGGCTTAAAGGGCGTCTATACGGTCAGGGCAAAAAATATTCAAACTGCTTCTTTTGATTCAGACATCGCCAGCAGATTGAAGGGCTCAATTTTAATGACAGGGCCATTATTGGCGCGTTGCGGTTCAGCTGTTTTCCCGCGACCGGGCGGATGCGTCATTGGGCAAAGACCGAGAGATATATTTTTGGACGGGTTCAGAGCGTTTGGGGTTAAGATTAAAGAAAACGGAGAAGGGTATAATTTAACGGCAAAAAAACGGCTTCAAGGAATTAATTTTACATTTCCCGTCATTAGCGTGACTGCCACCGAGACAATGATTTTAACGGCCGTTTTAGCTAAAGGAAAAACACTTTTAAAAAACGCGGCCTGCGAACCGGAAGTCGCCTCTTTGGCTGATTTTTTAAACGATCGTGGCGCGAAAATAAAGGGAGCGGGAACGCCTTTTGTGGAGATTGAAGGAGTTGAAAATTTAACCAAAGGGGATTGCCAAATTATTCCAGACAGGATTGAAGCGGGGAGTTTTGTTCTCTTGGGATTAACCGCGGGCAGCGCGATTAAGGTTTCGGGGTTGAACCCGAATCACTTGGACGCGCTTTGGTCTTTGCTTGATAAGGCGGGCGCTAATTTGGAAATAGGCAAGGATTTTGTTTTGGTCAAACCGTCGCCGCGATTGAAATCGGTTGATTTAAAAACGCATGAATATCCAGGATTTCCCACCGATTTACAAGCGCCATTTACCGTTTTAATGACTCAAGCGAAAGGAATTTCTTTAATTCACGAAACGATTTTTGAAGGACGCCTTTTTTATACTGATACGCTCAAACAAATGGGGGCGAATATTATTATGTGCGATCCTCATCGCGTGATTGTCCAAGGTCCAACGAAATTATATGGCCGGCGATTAGTCAGTCCCGATATTCGCGCCGGCATCGCGTTGGTCTCGGCCGCTCTCTCCGCTCAAGGCGAATCGGTCATTGAAAACATCTACCAAATAGACCGCGGATACGAGAGGATTGAGGAAAGATTGAGAAAAATGGGAGCGGAAATAAAGCGCGTCAACACTTAATTATTATGTTTATCACAAAAATTGGTATTGACTTAGGGACGGCTAATACTTTGGTTTTTCTTCCTAAAAAGGGCGTTGTTGTCAACGAGCCGACGGTGGTGGCTGTTTCTATTGAAGACAATAGAATTTTGGCGGTTGGCAATCAAGCGAAAGAAATGCTTGGGAAAGCGCCTGAAACGATTAATGTTTCCAGACCAATGAAGGATGGGGTAATCGCCGATTATCGCATTACTGAGGCGATGCTTCGCTATTTTATCAGCAAGGTTTTGGGGCGTTGGCGGATTATTAAGCCAGACATTATGGTTTCTGTTCCGGCGGGCGTTTCGTCCACCGAAAGGCGAGCTGTAATTGAGGCGACTATTAAAGCGGGCGCCAAGAACGCATACATCGTCAAAGAGCCGGTTTTGGCGGCGATTGGGGCGGGGCTTGCCATCAACAAACCGGCGGGTAACATGATTATTGACATTGGCGGCGGAACTTCGGAGATGGCTGTTATTTCTTTAGGCGGGATCGTTTCCTGCGAATCGGTTCGGGTGGGCGGAGACAAACTTGACCAGGCGATTAGCGAGTATATTAGAAAAAAACATAATTTAGCAATTGGCGACGGAACGGCGGAAAGGATTAAAATTAAAATAGGGAGCGCTTTGCCGCAAAAAGAAGAAACGACTTTGAAAATCCAGGGTCGCGATTTGGTCGGCGGACTGCCTAAAACGATTGAAGTTAAAAGCAACGAGATCACGGAAGCGATGTCGGAAAATCTTAGAGAAATTATTAAAACGGTCAAAACCGTTTTGCGCGGGACGCCTCCGGAACTGGTGGCTGATATTATGGATATGGGTATGGTTTTAAGCGGCGGCGGCGCGTTGTTAAGAAATTTGGACGCTCTAATTACCGAAGCGACAGGCGTTAATTGCCGCATCGCGAAAGAGCCCCTGCTTTGCGTAGCAAAAGGAACTGGTCTTGCTTTGGAACATTTAGATGTTTACAAAAGAAGCATTATGTCTAAGAAACAGATGTAAACCTATGAAAATCGGCATTAACGCTATGGCGGCTTTTGTTGAGCCGCGGACGGGCGTTGAAGAATATACTTATCAGTTAATTAAACATTTAACGATGCTTAAGGAAAGCGAAGAGCATCGTTTTGTTTTATATTCTCCTTTTAACAAAATTTTTGATTTTCCATTGCCGGAGAATTTTAAAATTAAGCGGCTTCGCTGGGGCTTGCCGTCGTGGACGCAATGCAGGTTGTCCGCTGAAATGGCGGCGCGTGAGCCAGATATTCTTTTTATTCCTGTCCATGTTCTGCCGCTTGTTCATCCAAAAAACTCAGTCACAACTATTCACGGATTGGAGTATGAGCATTACCCCGAAATGTATCCCAAAAAGCGTTTGGCGTATCTCCGTTGGAGCGCAAAATACGCGTTAAAAAATTCAGCGCGCGTTATCGCCATTTCCCAAAACACTAAAAACGATTTAGTTAAAATATATAAAGCCAATCCGGAGAAAATATCAGTTGTTTATCACGGCTATGAAGACGGGGGCAGCCCCCGCGGCGGGGGACTGTCCCCTGATAAAAATGGGGGCTGCCCCCCGTTTCGGGGGCAGCCCCCATTTTCCAGTCCCTATATTCTTTTTATTGGGCGGTTGGAGGGGAAGAAGAATATTGGGGGGATGATTGGGGCGTTTGAGTTGTTTAAAAAAAAATACGGGTTGCCGCATAAGTTGGTTTTGGCGGGGGGAAGAGGGTATGGTTATGAGGCGTTCGCTGGGAGAATTGCGGGGAATAAAGATATTGTTGAAATGGGTTTTGTGAGCGAGGCGAAGAAATGGGAGTTGTTAAAAAACGCCGCCGCTTTTCTTTTTCCTGTTTTTTACGAGGGCTTTGGAATGCCGATTTTGGAAGCGCAGGCGATGGGTTGTCCAGTCATTGCTTCAGAGACATCTTCTTTGCCGGAGGTAGCGGGCGAGGGCGCGCTCTTCGTTTCGCCAAAAAACATTGAAAAAATATCAGAAGCAGTGTATAAAGTAATAAGCGACGGGGAGTTGAGAAGGGGTTTAATTGAAAAGGGCTTTCAGAACATTAAAAAATTCTCCTGGGAAAAATGCGCGCGGGAAACGCTGGGAGTTTTAACCAAACAAAATATGTCAAGATGAAAATCGCTTTATTGCATGATTATTTAATCCGCTTTGGAGGGGCCGAGAGGGTCTTTTTATGTTTGCGGAAAATTTTTCCAAAGGCGGAGATTTATACTCTTCTTTATGATGAGGAGAAAATGGGAAAGTATTTTCCCGGGAAAAAAATCAGGACTTCTTTTTTACAGAAGTTTCCGAAGTTTTGGCGTCGGCGGCAGAAATATCTTTTGCCTTTTATTCCGACGGCGGCCGAGACGATTGATTTGAGGGATTTTGATTTGGTTATTTCCTCTTCAAGTAGTTTTATCAAGGGCGTGATTACACGACCGAAAACGGTTCATATTTGCTATTGTCACAGCCCGATGAGTTTTAGTTGGGACAGGTATTGCCGCTATATTAAAGAGCAGAAAAAAGGATTTTTCACTAACGCGGCGATTAAGATTGTCATGCACTATATCCGAATGTGGGATAGAGCGGCCTCTAATCGCGTTGACTATTTTATCGCCAATTCAAAAACAACAGCCGAGCGGATTAAAAAATATTACGGGCGGGAAGCAAAAGTGATTTACCCGCCGGCTTTTTTGACGGGCGCTGATTGGCAGTCCGCTCGCGATGATGGCTTCTTTTTGATTATTTCCCAATTAACCCCTTACAAGAGGATTGATTTGGCGATTGACGCTTTTAATAAATTGGAATTGCCTTTGGTTATTATCGGCGAAGGTCCTGATTCTAAACGGCTTAAAAAAATGGCTCATTCTAATGTTAGGTTTTTGGGCTGGCAATCGGATGAGACAGCGCGAGAATGTCTTAAAAATTGCCGCGCTTTTATTTTTCCCGGCGAGGATGATTTTGGCATCGCGCCTGTTGAAGCGATGAGTTTTGGCAAACCGGTTTTAGCATACCGCAAAGGCGGCGCCGTTGAAACGGTCATAGAAGGAATCACTGGCGAATTTTTTGACGAGCCAGTGACAGAAGTTCTGGCGGATGGCGTTCGCAGGTTGCTAATAAATTTTGACGCCTACAGTCCTGCTGTTATCAGAAAAAGAGCTGAGAAATTTTCCGAGGAGAGGTTTGAGATAGGAATAAAGGAGGCGATTATAAAAATCATTGAGGAAAATAAGGTAGCGTGATATAATGTAAACCAGATTGGGGACTGTCCCCGCAACAGGGACAGTCCCCAAATTTCATTTCCTTATGATAATCGGGCATAAACGAATTTTAAATTTCTTAGAAAAGAGCATTGAGCATGAGCGGCTTTCTCACGCCTATTTATTTTCCGGTCCCGCTCATTTAGGCAAGAAGGCGGTCGCGTCTGAATTCGTGAAGATGTTGACGGGGATAGAAATTAGCGAAACGGTTCATCCAGATATTTTAATCATTGAGCCGCAAATTATTGAAAAAGAGGGCGTTCAAAAAGAGATGGAAATAGGCATTCCGCAAATTAGGGAAGCCCAGCGGCGGATAAGCTTGTTCGCCTGTCAGTCGTCTCATAAAATCGCGATTATCAATCAGGCGGATCGGATGACAAGAGAGGCGAGCAATTGTCTTTTAAAAACTTTGGAAGAGCCGACGGGCGGAACGGTTTTGATTTTAATCACCTCGTCTTTCCAATCGCTTCTGCCGACAATTGTTTCTCGCTGCCAGTTGATTAATTTTTTGCCGGTGGCAGGAGAGGAAATAGAAAAAGGGCTCGTTTCTCTTTGCGGCAGTTCAGAGGCGAAGAAAGCGGCGCGGTTGGCGAATGGCCGTCCGGGCTTGGCGATAGAATATTGCAAAAATCCGAAACTTTTAGAAGAACAAAATGAAGCGATTGCTGATTTAGAAAAATTATTAAGGGCGAACTTCAACGAGCGATGTCAGTATGCCGAGAAAGCGGCGAAAAACACGCCCGAAGCGCGAAGGAATTTAGGATATTGGACAATCTGGTTTAGGGATTTGCTTTTATCGGCCGCTGGATGCGCTGATTTATCTCTTTACCCCGAGTCGTCGCGAGCTAGCGGATTTTATTCTTTGCCAAAATTAAAAAATATTATTCAAGCGATTAGAAAGACAGACAATCTTTTGTCCAATTCAAGCATCAACGCGCGATTATCTTTGGAAGTTCTGATGATGGAATTTTAGATTATGAAAGAATTTTTTATAGTTGCCGCTTTTCTTTTTGTTCTTTGGAATATTGTTCCGGCGGAAATTGAGAAAAGAATTGGCGATGGAGGGATTTATTATTCGGAAAATGGAGGGGAAACATGGGAACAAATGGCCGTTATGGAAAACCGCTTTTTAATTACCTCCTTAGATGTTTTGAGTTTGGCGGTTCATCCTGATGATGCGGAGATTCTTTATTTGGGCTCTAAAGGAGGCGGGCTTTATAAAAGTTATTCGCGCGGAAAGTATTGGCATCAAATCACGGGCGAGGGAGAAGAGCTTTCTGATGGGGCTGATATTTATGACATTGCCATTGATTCGGAAAATCCAGATAGAATTTATTTGGCTGTCGGGCAGAATAAAAGAGGGAGAGTTTTAAGAAGCGAGGATGGCGGGGGCTCATGGGAAGAGGTTTATATTATCGCGGATAAAAAGCAAATTGTTTCTGAAATTGCAATTGACAATTACGACTCGTCAGTAATTTATATTAAAACAAGCGAGGGTGAATTTTTAAAAAGCGCCGATTACGGCAAAACATGGCAGATAGTTAAATGGTTTGAAGACGCTATTTCGAAAATCGCGATTAACCCGGAGGCAGAGTTAGTGTTGAGCAACGCGAGCCAATTATTTTACAAAGCGGATTCAGTTTTGTATCGCAGTTTAGACGGAGGAGAAAATTGGACAATCCGCCAATTGCCCACCAGCCGCAAAATTAAAGAAATAGTCATTGACCCCCAAAATCCCAATTTAATTTACGCGGGAGTGAGTAAGTAGAAATTATAAAATCAAAAATTTAAAACTATGCATCAAGAAATAATCAAAAAACTAAAACCAAATTTAGAAAAGTCATACGAGTATTTGAAGAGCGAACTGGCTTCTTTGCAAGTTGGGCGGGCGACGCCGGGCCTGATAGAAAATTTGACGGTTGATTGCTATAACCAACAATTGCCGATCAAGCAATTGGCGGCGATTCAAACGCCCGAGCCGCGGATGATTATTATCCGCCCGTGGGATAAAGAAATTATTACTCAAATTACGCAAGCCATTAAGCAATCCAGTTTAGGGATAACACCGATGGTGGACGAGGATTCCATTCGCTTGAACATCCCGCCTTTAAGTGAGGAAAGAAGGCGCGAACTGGTCAAAATTCTTCAAGAAAAAACAGAAGAATCGCGCATTAGTATTCGCCGTCAGAGAGAAGAAATCTGGCGTCAAATTCAGGACTTGGAGCGCGCCAAAGAAATTTCCGAAGACGCCAAATTCCGAGCCAAAGACGAAATCCAAAAAATAGTTGATGAGTATAATAAAAAAATAGAGGAATTAAAAAAGAAAAAAGAAGAGGAGATAATGAAGGTATAAAATATGTTTTTAACTATTATTGTTTTTGTTTTGATTTTAGGGTTGCTTGTTTTTGTCCATGAGTTGGGGCATTTTGTTATGGCGAAGCGGGCGGGGATTAAGGTGGAGGAGTTTGGATTTGGTTTTCCGCCGAGGGTTTTTGGGATTAAGCGGGGAGAGACAATTTACTCCATTAATCTTTTGCCTTTGGGCGGGTTTGTTAAAATTTACGGCGAGGATGGGCTTGATAAAAAAGATATTCAACCAGCCGATAAAGGGCGGGCTTTTGGCGACAAACCGATCGGAACTCGCGCGATTGTTTTGGTCGCGGGGGTGACGATGAATTTGGTTTTGGCGGCTTTTCTTTTGGGCGTTGGGCATTGGGTTGGACTTCCGACGATGATTGAGGATGAAGATGCGGTAGGCGCGAGCGGAGCGAAGGTTCAGATTGTCCAGGTCGCTTTTGGTTCTCCCGCCGAGCAAGCGGGAATTCAGATGGGCGACACAGTTGCGCGACTCAAGGCGGGGGATGAAGAAATAGAAGTGGAGATGGTTGGAGAGATGCAATATTTTATTACCGCGCATGAGGGCGAAGAGATTACGGCGGTTATCCACAGAGGAGATGAGGTCTTGGAAAAGAAAATGTTCGCGCGAGTTAATCCGCCATCGGGTGAAGGCAGTTTGGGAGTCGCTTTGGCGAGAACGACGATTGTTTCTCAACCGTGGTATCAGGCGATTTATTCGGGCGTCGCGGATGTTTTTTATATGACTTATGCCATTGTGATCGCTTTGGGTGGTTTGCTTTGGCAATTGGTTTCAACGGGAAAGTCAGCGATAGAAGGCGGCGGTCCCGTCTATATTTTCAATTTAACCGGTCAGGCGGCGCAGCTCGGCTTGATTTATATCATCCAATTGGCGGCTGTTCTTAATATTAACTTGGCGATTATTAACATTCTTCCTTTCCCGGCGCTTGACGGGGGGCGATTGCTTTTCTTGGGAATTGAGAAAATCAAGGGTTCGCCGATTAGCCAAAATATTGAAAGAATTACGCACACGGCTGGCTTCGCGCTTTTAATTCTTCTAATGGTCGCGATTACATGGAGAGATGTGGCGCGGCTGTTTTAGTTTTGTTGATTTTGTGGTAGAATAAAAATAAGGAGGGAAAACAAAATGGATAAAGAATTTGTAGATTACTTAGATAAAAAATTTAATAATATTGATAAGAAATTTGCTAGTGTTGATAATCAAATTAAAGATAAGTTTGATAAAATTTTAACTGGTCAAGATAAGATTTTTAAAAAATTGGGTGATTTAGAGCAGGAGAACACAGCATCAACTGAACTTTATAAAAGACATGACAATAAAATAGAAGAACACGACGAAAGAATACTCGCGCTGGAAATTAAATCATAAAGCAAAAAAACAACCCCATTGAGTGGTTGTTTTAGTTAAAATTGGGGGCTGCCCCCGTTGCGGGGGCAGCCCCCAATTAACTTATGAGACAATCAAAACTTTTTACAAAAACAATTAAAGAGGCGCCGAAGGATGAGACCAGTTTTAACGCGGAAGTTTTAATTAGAGGCGGTTTTATAGAAAAAGTGAGCGCGGGCGTTTACTCGTTTTTGCCTTTGGGGTTGAGAGTTCATAACAAGATTTGTCATATAATTCGCGAAGAGATGAATGCGATTGGCGGGCAGGAAATTTTGATGCCTTCTCTGACGCCGAAAAAGGTTTGGGAGCAAACAGGTCGTTGGGATAACTTTGATGTTCTTTTCAAGTTGGCGGGCGCCGACAAAAAAGAATACGCTTTGGGCGCGACCCACGAGGAAATCGTTGTCCCCTTAGTTAAAAAATATGTTTCTTCATACAAAGAATTGCCCGCTTATGTCTATCAAATTCAAACCAAATTCAGAAACGAGTTGCGCGCCAAAGCAGGACTGATTCGGGGGAGGGAATTTTCCATGAAGGATTTGTATTCTTTTCATACCGACAAAGAGGACTTGGATAAATTTTACGAAGTAGCGAAGGAAGCGTATTTTAAGGTTTACAAAAGATGCGGATTGGGAGACATCACTTATCTGACCTTTGCTTCGGGTGGAGCGTTTTCAAAATATTCCCATGAATTTCAAACGCTAACGGACGCCGGCGAAGATACGATTTATATCTGCGATAAATGCAAGGTGGCGGTTAATAAAGAAATCATTGAAGAGCAAAAAGAATGCCCCGTTTGTCAAAGCGGCGATTTGCGAGTGGAAAAAGCGGTTGAAGTCGGAAATATTTTTAAACTGGGAACGCGATTTTCCGAGCCGTTTGGTTTTTCGTATGCAGATGCGAGCGATAAAATCCATTTTGTTGAGATGGGATGTTATGGTCTTGGACCGAGTCGAACAATGGGGACGATCGTTGAAGTTCATCATGATGAGAAAGGAATTATTTGGCCTGAAGAAGTGGCCCCTTACGCTGTTCATTTGTTGTCTTTGGGCAAAGAAAAAGAAACGCGAGATTTCGCCGATGATATTTATAATAAATTAATAGAAAATAAAATAGAGGTTCTTTATGATGACCGAGACAACGCTTCTCCTGGCGCGAAGTTTGCCGACGCCGACTTAATTGGCATTCCTTGGCGTTTAGTGGTTAGCGGGAAAACGGTTGAATCAGATTCGGTTGAAATTAAAAAAAGAGACAGCGAAGAGATAAAATTAGTCAAAAAACAGAACTTATTAGAAGAAATCAATGCTTAATAAATTTTTCGGATTTTTTTCAAAGGATATCGGAATTGATTTAGGGACAGCGAACACTCTCGTCTATGTCAAAGGACGAGGGATTGTTATTAATGAGCCGTCAGTCGTGGCGATTAACCAAAAAACAGGTCAGATTTTGTCTATTGGGCAGGAAGCGAAAAAAATGGTTGGACGGACGCCGGCGCACATTGTCGCTTCGCGGCCTTTGGTGGCGGGGGTTGTTTCCGATTTTGAAGTGACCGAGCAGATGCTCAAATTTTTTATTGATAAAGTTCACCGAGAAAGTTTTTCTATTTTGCCGCGACCGCGCGTCGTGGTTGGCATCCCTTCGGGCGTGACGGAAGTGGAGAAAAGGGCGGTTGAAGATGCGGTCAGAAACGCCGGCGCGCGCGAGGTCTATCTAATTGAAGAACCGATGGCGGCGGCGATTGGAGTCAGAATGCCTGTTCAAGAAGCGACGGGCAATATGATCGTTGATATTGGCGGCGGGACATCGGAAGTCGCTGTCATTTCTCTGGGCGGGATTGTCGTTAGCCGCAGTTTGCGGATTGCCGGAGATAAATTTAACGAGGATATTGTTAATTACGCGCGCGAAGAATTTAATCTTCTTTTAGGCGAAAAAACGGCGGAGGATATAAAGATAGCGGTTGGTTCGGCTTGCGCGTTAGATGAACCAATAGAAACAGCGATGAGAGGGAGAGATATTATTACCGGCCTGCCAAAAGAGGTTATTGTGAATGACAGCCAAATCCGAAAAGCGTTAAATCATTCAATTAAATTATTAGTTAATTCAATTAAAGCGACTATTGAAGAAACGCCTCCGGAATTAGTGGCTGATATTATGACCCGAGGTATCTTTTTAGTGGGCGGTGGCGGTTTGTTGCGAGGGCTTGACCGATTAATTGCCGAGCAAACAGAAATGCCAGTTAAATTGGTTGAAGACCCCCTTACGGCAGTCGTCCGCGGGACAGGAGTGGTCTTAGAAGACATAGATGCGCTAAAAGGCGTTCTCGTCGCTACTCAATACAAAGAAACGCCAAGATAAAATTAATTACTATGCCGGAAATGCCGGAGGTGGAGACAATTGGGAGGCAGTTGGGGCAGGCGCTCAAAGGGAAAAAGATTGAGCGGGTTTTGGTTTCTTTGCCAGGAATGGTTAAGGCGTCTTTGGGGAAATTTAAGAAGGCGGTCGTGGGGGCGAAAATAGAGGGTGTTGAGAGGCGGGCGAAGTTGCTTTTGATTAAACTGTCTAGTGGGAACTTTTTAGTTATTCATTTGAAATTGAGCGGGCAACTGATTTTTAACGGAGAGGTGGGGAAGCATAGTCATATTGTTTATTATTTTACGGACGGGAGTTATTTGCTTCATAATGACTTGCGGAAGTTTGGTTTTGTTAAATTGATTTCGGAAAAAGATTTGGGCAATTTTTTTGATGAAATGAATTTTGGTCCCGAGCCGCTTGATAAAAGTTTTTCTTTTAATTTATTTAAGGAACGGATTGAGAAAAGGAAAAAGTCGGTCATTAAAACGCTTTTGATGGACCAAAAATTTATCGCGGGGATTGGCAATATTTACGCTTGCGAGATTTTGTTTTCTGCCGGGGTTTTGCCTGATAGAAACGCGGGGACATTAAAAGAAAAAGAGATAAAGGCGATTTATGAGGCGATTAAAAATGTTTTGTCGCTTGCTTTAAAAAAGAAAGGGAGTTCGGACAGGGATTATCTTGACGCTTACGGGAGAAAGGGAGGGTATATGCCGCTTGCGAAGGTTTATCAGCGTGAGGGAGAAGATTGCCGCGTTTGCGGAGAAAAAATTAAAAGGGTAAAAACAGGCAGTCGTTCATCGTATTTTTGTCCGCGATGTCAGAGGTAAGAAATTTGGGGGCTGCCCCCGTTGCGGGGGCAGCCCCCAAATTTAAGAAAATGTCTAAAATTAAAACATATAAATTTCCAGACGGGTTTTTGTGGGGGGCGGGGACGGCCGCTCATCAGGTTGAGGGCGGGAATGTTAATAATTGGTCGGAGTGGGAGAAAGGGGATGCTGGCCGGGCTTGCGAGCATTATCAGAGATTTGAGGAGGATTTTGCTCTTGCCAAATCGCTTAATCATAATGCGCATCGTTTTTCAATTGAGTGGTCGCGGATTGAGCCGAAGGAAGGGATGATTAATAAGGGAGAAATTGAACATTACCGCCAAGTTCTTTTGGCTTTGAAAAAAAGAGGAATAGAACCATTTGTCACGCTTAATCATTGGACCTTGCCTATTTGGTTCGCAGAAAAAGGCGGGTGGCTTAATCCAAAGGCGCCTTATTATTTTGATAGATTTGTAAAAATTATTAGCGAGAATTTATTTGATTTGGTTGATTTTTGGATTACTTTGAACGAGCCGAATATTTACACGGCGCAATCTTTTTTGACAGGAAAATGGACGCCGCAGAATAAAAATATTTTTAAATATTTTAAGGTTTTGAATAATTTAGCCAAAGCGCATCACTTGGCTTATCGTTCCTTGCATTTGATTGACTTGGATTGCCAAGTGGGCGTCGCTAAAAACAATATCTATTTTGAGGGCGGATTGTTGGCAAAGTTCGCTGATTATTTTTGGAATAAATATTTTCTGAATAAAATTAAAGAGAAGCAGGATTTTATCGGTCTTAACTATTATAAGTGGTTCAGGTTTAACCAAAACAAAAACAAAGAACTTACTGATATGGGTTGGGAAATTTATCCAAAAGGCATTTATTATGTTCTCAAGGATTTGGAAAAATACGAAAAGCCGATTTATATTACCGAAAACGGATTAGCCGACGCTCAAGACAAAAGGAGAGAAAAATTTATTAAAGAGCATTTATTTTGGATTCACAAAGCGATTAAGAATGGAGTAAATGTGAAGGGATATTTACACTGGTCGCTGATTGATAATTTTGAGTGGGATAAAGGTTTTTGGCCGAGATTTGGATTAGTGGAGGTGGATTACAAAACAATGGAGAGACGGGTCAGGCGAAGCGCGCGCGTTTATGCGGAGATTTGCGGGCGGAATGAGCTGGAGATGTAATTTTATGGACTGGTTATTTATTGCTATCATCGCGCATTTTTTATTGGCTGTTGTTTTTACAGTTGATAAATTTTTGCTTTCAAAGACGGTTTTGCGACCAGCGGCCGCCGCTTTTTTTGTCGGGCTTTTGGGCGGGGCGGCTTCTTTGTTTTTGATCCCGTTCGGTTTTTCTTTAATGTCCTTTTGGCAAATGGTCGGTGGTTTTGCCGCGGGAATCGCTTTTGTCTTCGCGATTTTGTTTTTTTATCGGACTATTCAAACGAACGAGGTGTCGGTTGTCGCTCCGATTGTGGGCGGATTGGTTCCTATTTTTACGCTATTTTTAACATATTTTTTTCTAAACGAACGATTGGCGTCTCACCAGTTAATATCTTTTTGCTTTCTTGTTTTTGGAGGAGTAATTATGTTTTTGCCTCAAAAAAGCGCTCAAACCTTTTTATCCAAGGGCTTATTAATTGCTGTTTCGGCCGCGTTTTTATTCGCTCTTTCTTTTGTTTTAACCAAGTTTGTTTTTAACGGGCAGTCGTTTATTAACGGCTTTATTTGGGTTCGGCTAGGCGGCGTTTTAGGCGCTTGTTCTTTGCTCTTAATTCCCTCCGCGCGCACGACTATTTTCAAAACATCAAAATCTGTTAAAATAGGAATAGGCGGGTTGTTTATTTCCAATAAAATTCTTTCCGCTTGCGCGTTTGTTTTGCTTAATTATGCCATTTATTTAGGGAGCGTTTCGATAGTGAACGCTTTGCAGGGGGTTCAATATGTTTTTCTTTTAATTATTGTTTTATTTCTTTCCAAAAAATTTCCGAAAATTATTCAGGAGAGGGTTAATTATAAAATTATTTTACAAAAATTAACGGCGATTTTATTTATTGTTTTCGGTTTGGGAATTTTAGCGTTGTAGTTTTATGGAAGAACGAAAATTATTTAAAGATATTTTTAATCCGCTCCGCATTTTGCTTATAACAATTCTTTTAATTGTTATTCTTTTGGCGGGCGTTTTTGTTTATCTGTTCACGGGGGAAGCTGTTCCCGCCGAGAATGCCGTCTTTGGCGTCACCTTCAGTCAAAAGTTTGCCGAGGAAATGGGGCTTGATTGGCAGGCGGCTTATTTGGATATCTTGGACGGATTGGGCGTAAAAAAACTTCGCTTGGTCGCCTATTGGGACAAGATAGAACCAAGCCAAGGGGAATATTTTTTTGATGATTTGGATTGGCAGATTGCGCGAGCGGAAGAAAGGGACGCAGATGTTATTTTAGTCGTCGGGCGAAAAGTACCCAGATGGCCAGAATGTCATTCTCCAGAATGGGCGGATAATTTGATGGTCTCTGAACAACAGGAGCGAATTTTGTTGATGTTGGAGGAAATTGTTAATCATTATAGCGAGAGCGAAACCATTAAGGCATGGCAAGTTGAAAACGAACCATTTTTAAGAGGATTTGGCGAATGTCCGCCGTTGGATAAGCAATTTTTAGATAAAGAAGTTGCTTTGGTTCGGGAATTGAATATCTCTGGAAAAACAATTATTATGACAGCCAGTGGGGAATTGAGTAGTTGGATTCAACCTGCTTTGCGAGGCGATGTTTTAGGAACGACTCTTTATCGTAATGTTTGGAGCGATACATTTGGACGAGTTGAGTATCCTATTCCGCCTGTTTTTTATAAAAAAAGGGCTGATTTCGTAAGGTTTTTTACAGAAATAGAAAGAGTGATTGTGATTGAACTTCAAGCCGAGCCGTGGAGTCAAACCTCAATTCAAGAAACAAGCGCAGAGGAACAGGCAAAGTCAATGGATTTAGAAAAATTTAAAGATGTAATTGAATACGCGCGTCAGACTGGTCTCGATGAATTTTATTTGTGGGGTGTTGAATGGTGGTACCAAAAAAAGGAACAGGGGAACAACGCGATCTGGGCCGAGGCAAAAAAACTGTGGGAATAAGGGCTTGACAAATAGAAAACATTTTGTTATAATCTAGCCAAGTTTGGTTCTTTAAATTTCTTTAACCTTTAACTTTTAAAAAAAGGGGGGGAGTATGGAGAAAATGACTATTTTTTCAGAGAAGGGCAGAGTTTTACTCAAAAATATCGTTAAGCAAATTATCAAAACAGGGAGATATCAATCAACCCGTCCCCGCGCTTTTTTTTCAAGATGCGTGCTAGCATTTAAGGATGCTGGCGGGGAAATTAACACCTCTAAGTCTCTTATCTACGGATACAAAAGAGAAGAGGAGGTTTTTCTGGAAATTATTGGCGAATTGGGGATAGAAGTTAAAGACGAGATTTTAGGCAGACATCTTAAGGTTGTCGCTCAAAAAGAAAAGCCGGTTCGCGGGAAGTCGGTTGTGACGCGTGGAATGTTAAGTGGAGCGAGGGGAGCGCAGGCGCATCACGATGGGGTTTTAAAGTATGATTTATAACAAAAAAGGGTTGTTGGAAATGCCGACAGCCCTTTAACTTTGATTTGTTTGGGGGCTGCCCCCGCTGCGGGGGCAGCCCCCAAACTCAGGACGATATGGGAAAAAATAAATTTTATGTTGTTTGCGATAATATTCGCAGTTTGGAGAATATCGGTTCGGTCTTTAGGACAGCCGATGCTTTGGGCGTTGATAAAATTTTTTTATGCGGGATTTGCGGAAAGCCGCCGCGAGATAAAATTTCAAAGACCGCTTTAGGCGCGGAAAAAAATATTCCGTGGGAATATCATTCGCAAATATGGCGAGTCATTGACAAACTTAAGAAAGAAGGCGTTTTTATCGTCGCTTTAGAGCAGACGAAAAATAGCGTCGCTTATAATAAATTCAAGCCGAAATTTCCGATGGCTTTGGTGATTGGAAATGAAGTTAAAGGCGTCTCGCTTTCGGTTTTGAAAAAATCAGATAAGATTATTCATTTGCCGATGGCGGGGAAGAAAGAGTCGCTTAATGTGGTAGTCGCGTTTGGAGTGGCGGGATATAAAATAAGAGAATAAAGAGTTGGGGGCTGCCCCCGTTGCGGGGGCAGCCCCCAACAAGCATAAATTTATGTCATTTTTCAAAATTACAAAAAAACATTCAAAATCGCAGGCGCGGTTGGGAGTGATTAAAACCGCTAACGGGGTAATGAGAACGCCGGCGTTTTTTCCCGTGGCGACTAAGGCGTCGGTTAAAGGATTAACCCCGGAAGATATTAAAAAAATTGGTTTTGAGGGCGTTTTGGCTAACGCTTATCATTTGTATCTTCAGCCGGGGAATAAAATTGTAAAGAAGATGGGCGGGCTGCATAAATTTATGAATTGGCAAGGAGTGACGGCGACTGATAGTGGCGGTTTTCAGGTTTTTAGTTTAGGGATGGCGATTCAAGATAAGGTTGGTAAGATTTTGAAAGAGGGGGAAAAGGAATGGGGACAGTCCCCAAAAATTGGGGACTGTCCCCATTCCTCCCATGCTTCATTAGTCAAGATTGATGAGGAGGGGGTTGATTTTACCTCTCATTTGGACGGTTCCGCGCATCGCTTTACGCCAGAAATTTCAATCAAGATTCAAGAGGACTTAGGCGCTGATATTATTTTCGCTTTTGATGAATGTTCTTCTCCTTTGGCAGATTATGATTACACAAAAAAGGCGATGGGACGGACGCATCGCTGGGCAGAAAGATGTTTAAAGGCGAAAAATAAAGATAATCAATTTCTTTTTGGCATTGTTCAAGGCGGTCTTTTTGAGGATTTAAGAAAAGAAAGCGCGCGCTTTATCGGCGAAATGCCTTTTGATGGATTTGGAATAGGAGGTTCGTTTGGGAAAGGCGAGATGAAAAAGGCGCTTGATTGGATTATTCCCTATCTTCCCGAAAACAAGCTGCGCCATTTATTAGGTATTGGGTATTTAGAAGATGTTAGAGAAGCGGTTAAAAGAGGAATTGACCTTTTTGACTGCGTTGAGCCGACGCGACTGGCGAGGCATGGGACGCTATTGACTGAGCGAGGCAAATTGGATATTTTTAAAACAACTTATAAAATAGATAAAAAACCAATTATGAAAAATTGCCAGTGTTATACTTGTCAAAATTTCACTCGCGCCTATTTACATCATCTTTTCAGAGCAAAAGAAATACTCGCGGCGCGCCTGGCGACAATTCATAATTTGCGTTTTATGTTTGATTTTATGGAGAAAATAAGGCAGGATATTAAAAAAGATAAGAGGATATAGTTTTTTAACAATTTTAGGGAGAAAAAAGGGGTATTTATGGTCGATATGCTTGACACAGAACATGGCGAAGAGGAAAGAAGCGTGATAGTAAATGATTATATGGACAATCGCAATCAAGGGGTTTGCGAGGAAGGGCGTTATCTCGCGCCGATTAATTCTAAATGGCATTTTTGTTACAATATCAGCGGTCATGATCATAACCAGAGAGTGGTAGTTAACCGTCCCGGAAAATGCCCAAAATGCGGAAAAGAACTTGAGCCTGGCGGCGGAGGGCTTCCACTATAATAACACAACAAAGCGGTCCAAAAGGCCGCTTTTAACTTTCGCGGTTTTTGTTTGTATGATAGAATAAAAATATGTTGAGATTGTTTAATACCCTAACGAGGAAAAGCGAGGTTTTTAAGCCGATTAAAAAAGGCAAGGTCGGGATGTATTCTTGCGGACCGACTGTTTATGATTTCGCCCATATCGGAAATTTGAGAGCGTATGTTTTTGCCGACCTTTTGAGGCGGTATTTGGCGTTCAGCGGTTTTGAGGTTGAGCAGGTGATGAATATTACAGATATTGACGATAAGACGATTAGAGATAGCCAAAAAAAAGGCCAGACGCTTAAAGAATTTACTGAATTTTACACAAAAGAATTTATTAAAGACATGGAGGCGTTGAATGTGGAAATGCCGAATGTTCTGCCCAAGGCGACGGAGCATATTTCCGAAATGGTCGCTTTGGTTCAAAAATTACTTAAAAATGGCTCTGCCTACGAGTCAGGCGGTTCAATCTATTTTGATATTTCGAAATTTAAAAAATACGGCGAATTGGCGCGATTAGAAAAAAGAACATTAAAAAAGAATGCTAGCGGGCGGCTAAATATTAGCGACGAATATGAAAAAGAAGAAGCGAATGATTTTGTTTTATGGAAGGCGTGGCAGAAGGAGGACGGGGATGTTTTTTGGGAGACGGAACTTGGAAAAGGACGGCCGGGCTGGCATATTGAATGTTCGGCAATGTCAATGAAATATTTAGGAGAACGGTTTGATATTCACACGGGCGGGGCGGATTTGGTTTTTCCGCACCACACGAACGAAATCGCCCAATCGGAAGCGGCGACGGAAAAAAAATTCGTCAATTACTGGGCGCATAACGAGCATTTGCTTGTGAATGGCAAAAAAATGAGCAAGTCGCTCGGGAATTTTTACACTCTGCGCGACATTCAAGAGAAGGGATGCAATCCGCTTTTATTAAGATTGGTTTTATTAAAAACGCATTACCGCAAGATTCTGGATTTTTCTTTTGATGATTTTAAGGAAGCGAAAATAATTGCGGAAAAGTTTTTGAGTTTTTTGGCGGAGCTTTCTTTTATTACTAACGGCGGGAGTAATAATTTAGATATTAAAAATACAATATCGCGAAATAGGGAAGAATTTAAAAAAGCGATGGATAGTGATTTAAATATTAGTTTAGCTCTGGCGGCTCTCTTTGATTTTATAGAAGAGGTTTATAAAATAATGCCGCGAATATCATCTAGCCAAGCGCGGGAGATAGAAAAATATATTTTTGAAATTGACCAAGTTTTCGGATTTATCAAACCGCTTTTTGAAAATTATCAGGAGCGGCTGACTAAAATATTGGCGACTAAAACGGTTCAAACGATGATTTCAAATAGAGGGAAAGCGAGAAAAGAAAAAAATTACGCGGAGGCGGATAAAATCAGGGGGGATTTACTAAAAGAGGGAATTATCATTGAAGACATGGCGGAGAGGTGTAAAATTAGATTGTTGGAAATTGTAGAGTAGTTTTTGAAAAACTGCCATAAGTTTTTGCGTATTACTAAATAAACTTGACAAGATTTAAGTTATAATATAGTGTTTATTCAAAATTAAACAAGAATTCATTGGATTAATGTTTTTTTTGTTATAATTTCTGATCTTTTAAAATTTTTCGCTATTGTTAACGAAATAATTTAAGCAAATGAAAGGAGGTAGACAATTTGTTCAGATTTTTTATTTTTATTAATAATAGTATTATGCTTGTAAGGAGGGCATTGTTATGAAAAGGATTATAGTTTTAGTATTTGCGTTGTTTATGGTAGTTTGTTTTGCGGTTCCAATCTCATTGGCAGAAGAAAGAGCCGAGGAAGATTTTGGAAGAGTCACCATCTTTGCCGGTCCGGAATATATGTTTTTCGGAAGCTTAAAGGTTGATGACAAATCTGATATTAATATTGACGGCAAACTAGGCCTTAATGTAGGAATGGGAGTTAAAATTACTGATAGTATCGGAATTGAAGCGTCTTGGTCTGGATTCAGGCTTGACGAATCAGATCTTGATCTACTTGCTGAAAATCAAGAGGTGGCCGATGTAGACGTGGATTATATTTCCTTGGGACCTGTTTTTTCTTATAAAATCGCGGAGAAAATTACCTTAAATGCCGGGTTAGGAGGGTACCTATGCCTTGTTGATATTAAGGTTTCAGATCCGGAATCCACCGAATCGGACAGTGGTGGCGCTTGGGGTGGGTATGTTAAAGTAGGGGCAAGCATTCCTGTTGTTTCTAAAATTGTGCTTGGTATTAGCGGAGGATATCGTTATGGCGGAGATATTGAAATGTTTACCAATCGCGATTGGGAAACAAGCGGCGGTTTTTGTACAGCACTAATTAAAATAAACTTTTAACTCTTAACAAAAAGGGCAGAGGTCTAATAAACTCTGTCCTTTTTATTTCCAAATTTTTTACGCTTTCCAGATTATTTTTCACAACAACACCAGCCATTTTTTTGGAGAGTGTTTTGTATATTTTATTAATTATGTTATTATAATTCAAAGGAATTGGCTTAAAGTCCAATGTGACGCCTTCGCAAGTGGTTGAAGAAATTGAAAAGGTCTTGAAGAAGAAATAATAAATTAATAAATAAATAATAATATGCCAAAAATATTTGTGACACGACAGATTCCCGAAGTTGGGATTAATTTGTTAGAGGAAAAGGGGTGGGATGTTTTGGTTGGTCCCGAAGGAAGTATTTCGCGAGAGGATTTGTTAGAGGGAGTAAAGGGGGTTGACGCCATTCTTTCCGTTTTGACAGAAAAAATTGATGGAGAAGTCATGGACGCGGCTGGTTCGCAATTGAAAATAGTCGCCAATTACGCGGTTGGATATAATAATATTGATGTCGCGGAAGCGAAGAAGCGCGGAGTGGTGGTGACAAATACGCCCGGTGTTTTAACGGACACGGTCGCGGACCACGCGGTTGGTTTAATTTTAGCAGTCGCGCAAAGAATCGCGGAGGGGGATAAATATACGCGAGAGGGAAAATACAAAGCGTGGGGACCGAAATTATTTTTAGGAGGCGATATCAAGGGTAAGACGCTTGGCATCGTTGGTTTAGGCAGGATTGGTTTCGCGGTTGCGGAACGACTAATGAAGGGCTTTGAGATGAAAGTTATCTATTATGATATAAAAAGAAATGAGGAATTAGAGAAAGAACATAATATAGAATATCGCGAAATTAATGATTTATTGAAAGAAGCGGATTTCGTGAGTTTGCACACTGCCTTGACTGACGAAACAAAACATTTGATTAATGCTGAACGGCTGGAATTAATGAAGCCAACTGCTTATTTGGTTAATACTTCGCGCGGTCCGATTATTGATGAGAAGGCGTTGGTAGAAGTTTTAAAAAATAAAGGGATTGCTGGCGCGGCTTTGGATGTTTTTGAAAACGAACCCGAATTGTCGCCCGGTTTGATAGAATTAGACAACGCGATTTTAACGCCACATATCGCTTCGGCGACGATTGGGACGAGAAATAAAATGTCGGAAATGGCAGCGCAAAATATTATTGCCTCGCTTGAAGGTCAGACGCCGTCTAATTTGGTGGAGTAGAGATTATGTTTTCTGATTTAGAAAAAAAGGTTTTTGGAGACGGATATGATGTGGTTGCCGGAATTGATGAGGCGGGAAGGGGAGCGTTGGCTGGTCCGGTGGCAGCTGCTGTTGTGGCGGTCAGAAAAGACGCGTTGGAGAAAATATCTTTTGGAGAAACTGGCAAATTTATTACTGATTCTAAACAACTTTCTGAAAAGAGAAGAGAAGAGGTTTTTGACGCGATTATTAAAAATCCGAATATAGAATGGAAAGTTAGTTTTATTCATTCCGCGATTATTGACAAAGTTAACATTTGGCAAGCGACGCTCGCGGCGTGGAATGGGTGTCTTAAGAAATTAGATTGCCAGCCGAATTTTTTGTTTTTAGACGGCAATTTCTATTTAGATGGCAGTTTTTGCAGATGTTCAAAACCAGCGTTCAATAATGGACTAACACAGATGCCCATCGTCGGCGCCGATAAAAAAATTTTCTTGGTTTCTCTCGCTTCCATTATTGCCAAAGTCAGCCGCGACCGCTTGATGCGAAAATTTCACCAAGAATATCCTCAATACGAATTCGCGCGGCATAAAGGATACGGAACAAAAATACATTCAGAAAAATTAAAAGAATTTGGTTTATGTCCAATCCACAGAAAAAGTTTTAAAATGTTTAAATGGGGAGAAAAATAAATATTATCGGTTTTGATTTAGATGGGGTGGTCTTTAGACCGCCCGTGCCTTTTTATGGCTTAATTAAAGGGATTGATTTTAATTTTTTGGTGAGTAAATTAAAAGGAAAAAACGCTTTTAGAAAATTTTTTTACGACGGCATGAAAATTAATAGCCAAATCAAAGAGTTGTTGAAAAATTTAAAAAAGAAGGGCTATAAAATAGTGGCTATTTCTGGACATTCCGCCGAGTGTGAAGCAGATGTGACCGACTGTTTAAAGAGGAACAATATTTTCTTTCACGATTTGTATCTTTGCCCTAACGGAGATTCGCATAAAAAATTCAAACTGGAAAAAATTAAGGAGACAAATTGCGCTTTTTATGTTGAAGACAGATGGGACATTGTTGATTTTTTGAGAAAAAAGGCCGGTGACATCTGCCATATTATTCATTATCATAAAAGGCAATCCGTGATTGAAGAGTTGGATGCGTTATTGAATTTAAGATAACCCATGATTTTAATTGAAAACATTAATGTTATCACTCAAAACAAAAAGCGAGAGATTATTAAAAACGGAGCAATTCTTATTAACGGGAATAAGATAAAAGAAATTGGAGCGAGCGCGGAGATTGGAAAGAAATACAGGAGCCAGGCGAAAAAAATAATTGATGGGCGGGGACGGGTTGCTTTGCCTGGCTTAGTTAACGCGCATACGCACTTAGCGATGTCTCTTTTGCGCGGCTATGCCGACGACTTGTCTTTGGAGGATTGGTGGCAAAACTATATCTATCCAATTGAATCCAAGTTCGGCCGAAAGGAGGTCTATTGGGGTTCTCTTTTAGCGCTCATGGAAATGGTAAAATCGGGAACGACCTATTTTACCGATTTCTATTATCACGAAGACGAAGTCGGAAAAGCGGCTCAAAAAGTGGGAATGAGGGGCGCGCTTGGTTGCGCTGTTTTGGATTTTCCTTCTTTCTATTCCAAAAACCCTGCGGATGCTTTCAGGAAAATTGAGAAATTAGCAAAAACAAAAATCGGTCTGACCGATTACGCGCTTGCGCCGCATATGTTTCAGACAACCTCGTTGAAGACATACAAAAAGGCGAAAGAAATCGCGCGCCGCCGCAATCTTCTTTTAACAACTCATTTAAGCGAAACAAAACAAGAGGTTGATTTTTCGCTAAAAAAATACAAAAAAAGGCCTGTGGAAGCGCTGGACGAGGCAGGTATTTTGGACGAAAAAACGCTTTTAGCGCATTGTTGTTGGTTAAATAAAAAAGAAATTAAAATTTTAGCGCGTTCGGGCGCCTCGGTCGCGCACTGTCCGATTTCAAACATGAAGCTGGGTTCTGGAATAATGCCCTTGGAAGAAATGATGGAAGCGGGCGTGAATGTTTGTCTTGGGACGGATGGCGCTTGTTCAAATAATTGCTTGGATATGTTTGGAGAAATGAAAGTCGCCGCCTTGACGCACAAAGGGTATCGTCTTAATCCGCTCATTGCTGACGCGCAAACTGTTTTAGATATGGCGACAATCAACGGAGCCAAAGCGTTGGGATTAGAAAAAGAACTCGGTTCCTTAGAAGAAGGCAAAAAGGCGGATATAATCATTCTTGATTTTGAAAAACCGCGTTTGACACCTTGCCATAATTTGGTCTCAAATATAGTTTACGCCGCTCAAGGAAGCGATGTGGAGACAATAATCATCAACGGGAAAATAGTTATGGAAAAGGGAAAAATTCAAGGCGTTGACGAGAAGGCGGTTTTGAGACAGGTTCAGAAAATCGTGGATAAATGTTGACAATCTGTTTCTCATAATATACAATATATGTATATTATAAGAAACAAGTTTTATGGTAAAAATAAATAAAAAATCCAAAGGTTTTCGTTCAGAAAAAATTAAAAGCGCGATAAAAAATTTGCCTTATTTTCGTATTGAAAATTTAACCGTTATTGAAGAAAATAAAAAATATCTAAGAATATTATTGTCCAGGTTGTCAAAAAAAGGCGAAGTAATTTCTTTGAAAAAGGGAGTTTATGTTTCCAAAAAATATTTGGAATTTATTGAAAAAAGCAATGGCATGAATGAATATTTGGAATTTATTGCTAATATTTTATATGAGCCCGCTTATATCAGCCTTGAATACGCGCTTGGGAAAAATAATATTTTAAGCGAGACCTCAAACAGCTTCACATTAATCACCGAAAAAAAGACAAAAAAGTTTTCCAATAAACTGGGACTTTTTGATTATCATCACATTAAAGAAAATTTATTTATCGGTTTTGAACTTCATAGAAAAGGCGAGTACTTAATTAAAAAAGCCAGTTTAGCGAAAGCATTATTTGATTTTTTGTATTTAAGAAAAAATATTTTGCGACATAAAACGGCAGTTAAAGAACTGCGGCTTAATCTTGGCGATTTTAGAAAAAAAGATATTAAAGAATTGGAAAAATATGTCAAATTAGAAAGCAGTAAAAAAATGACTGACATATTTAATTATTTATTTAAATCAAGAATATGAACGAAACAGAAACAATTATCAAAGATATAATCAAAAAAAATTTTGAAAAATCAAACTTATATAAAAGAAACTTATTAAAGGAATATTTTCAGGTTCTCGCGCTTGACTACATATATTCTAATGAAAAATATAATAAATTGGTGTTCTATGGCGGTTCTTGCCTTTCCCAATGCTATTCTCTGCCACGACTCTCCGAGGATCTTGACTTTGTTGATATTGAAAAAAAAGTATCAATAGAAGAATTGGCTGATGATTTAAAAAACTTTTTCTGTAAAAAAACAGATTTTTCTGTTTCAATTAAACCGCAGAAGTTTAGAATATACTTAAAATTTCCGATTCTAAAAGATTTTGGATTATCAAGCGGCGCTGAATCTGATTTTTTACATTTAAAAATAGAAATATTCAAGAATTTTAATTTTTGCCGTAAATACAAAACTGAAATTAAGCCGTTGTTTAAAAACAATAAATCTATTTTAATAAAAACTTTTGATTTGCCGACATTAATGGCGACCAAAATCAAGGCCGTTTTGCGCAGAAAATGGGGAAAGACAGATAAAAAAGGAAAAAAGTTAATTAGCGTTAAGGGTCGCGACTATTTTGATTTGATGTGGTATTTAGAGCAGGGAATAAGTCCTAATTTAGATTGTATTGAAGAGGTGGAGACAATTGATGATTTAAAGAAGAAACTTCTGGCAATCGTGGAAAAAATTGACTATAAAAGCATTACCTTGGATTTAGAAAATTTTATTAGCGACATAGCGTTTGTAAAAAAATTGGGCAAAAATATTAAAGATATTTTAAGAAACAAAATAAAAGATTTGAAATAGGAAAACCGCGCAAGGCGCATTATTTATACCAATCCCTAAATAGCGTCTAAAAATTTGTGGATATTATGCTCTTGACAAGAACATAATATCTGATAATATGAGGTTAATAATTAAATTAAAGTATTTTTTATGAGTATTATAAGGGATTTGACTATTAAAATTAAAAAAGAAATTGACAACAACGAAATAGCGCTGATTATTGGTCCGAGGCAATCTGGCAAGACGACTATTTTGCGTCAAATAGAGGATTTTATTCAAGAAAAAGGCAATGCTGTTCATTTTCTCAACTTAGAGGATTATGAATATCCTTCTTTGTTAAAAAAAACGCCCAAAAATCTTTTTAAAATCTTTCCTTTTGATTTGAAACAAAAAACTTATGTTTTAGTTGATGAAGTTCAATATCTTGATGACCCGACTAATTTCTTAAAATATTTTTATGATGAATATAAGGGAAAGATAAAAATTATCGCGACTGGCTCATCTGCTTTTTACATAGACCGCAGATTTAAAGATTCTTTAGTTGGCCGCAAAAAGATTTTTAGATTATTGCCTTTGTCCTTTAGAGAGTTTTTAAAATTTAAAAATAAAGAGGATTTGGCAAAAAAGAATTTTAACAAAATTAGTTTATCTGAAAAAGAGAAAGTTGATTTATATTACCGCGAGTATTTAACTTATGGCGGATATCCAAGAGTTGTTTTATCGGATAGAGCCCAGAAAAAAGAAGTTTTAGGGGACTTGGTTCATTCTTACATTAAAAAAGATATTTTTGAGGCCAACATTAAACAGGAAGAAGTGTTTTATAATTTAATGAGAATTTTGGCTTCTCAAACTGGCAATTTGGTTAATAGTTCGGAACTTGCCTCAACCTTAAAAATATCCCGTTCGACGGTAGAGGACTATTTGTCTATTATGGAGAGGTCATTTCATATCAGATTAGTTAGTCCTTTTTACGGAAATTTAAGAAAGGAAATTACTAAAATGCCAAAAGTTTATTTTTTGGATTTGGGATTGAGAAATTTTTTATTAAAAAATTTAGATTCTTATGATTTGCGCGAAGACAAAGGACAGCTCTTAGAAAATGCTTTGTATAGAGAGTTGTTGGAAAAGTATGATTTTTCAGAGATAAAATTTTGGCGAACTATCCAGAAACACGAAGTTGATTTTGTGGTTGAGGAAGAGACAGCTTACGAAGTTAAAGTAAATTCAGAGAAATTCAATAAGAATAAGTATAAAAAATTTATTGAAACCTATCCTAAAATAAAATTTTATATTGCCACTATCAATAGGATTAAGGAAAAAATTAATAACATTCCAGTTGTTGATATTAGACAGTTGGAGAAATAAGGTGTTCAACCTTCAGGGTTGAACACTTTTCAGCAAGCAATCGCGCCCAAAACACTTGACATTTTAGGATTGAAAATATAGGATGTAATTAAGTTAGAATTTTACTTTTTGGTTTTTTGTAAAAATTAAAATTTAATAAATAAAATTTTGTAATCGTTTTCGGCGCGAGTGAAAAATTATTTTCTACTTGGTCAGGCGTTTGCAAAAAAGACATCATGAATAATTCTCATATTTCTCGTTGGAGGGAAAAAGTTTCTGGGGGGGGGCTTAGGTGGTCGCCTTTTTTAATTTTGTTTGCCGTCTTAATCATGGGCGGTTTTTTTGTTTATAATTTTGTTTTGGCGGAACATACGGCGACAGCGACTACTGCGCCGGAATTTGTTGCTGGCGGTTCTACTGATGCTTATGGATTTACAGTGACGAATAATGGAGCGGATTCTGTGTATAAAATCACTATAAGCGTTGAAAGTGGATCTGGTTTTTTAATAGACACAAGCACTATTTCTTGCCCTGCGGGGTGGACAAATGATTCAGAATCTTCTAGTTTACAAGCTGTTTGCATGACAGATGTATTTAGCGATAGTATTTTAACTGCTGACAATAGCGTTAATGTTGCTTTTAATGCTACATCTCCAACGCCTACAGTAGACACGGAATATACATGGGGTGTTGCGACAAGAGATGTAAATGAGGGTTATACATTTAACACTGATACAAAAACAACTGTTGATGTGACAGCGCCGACAATTTTATCAATCACCACTAAAGATACCAATGGTGATGGAAATGTGGAAATGGCTACTATTGTATTTAGTGAAGCAGTAGATGACTCAACTTTTTCTGCAGGCGATTTTATATGTGGTTCAGCTCCTGTAATTACCATAGATACTGGAGGCATAGTAAACGATAATACTTTTGATATTGTTGTGGAAAATAAAGCAACTGGAACGGAAGCGAAAGTTGTTGTTTATACTGCTGGAAGTGGAGCAGATATGGTTGGTAATCCATTGGCAAGTTTTTCTCAAACTTCTACAGATGAGGCTAACCCTGTACTTTGGTCAACCAGAACTAAAACGATAAATACTATTGAATTGGCATTTTCTGAGGATTTGGATGGAACTACAGATGCAATAGCTGATTTTAGTGTAGAGGGCTATACAATAACAGGCACTAGTGAATTAAATGGGGTTATCACTTTAACGTTGGGAACTAATTTCGGGACAGGAGAAACTCCTAATGTAGGTTACGTTGGGGATGTTAAAGATTTAGCTGGACTTTCTGCTCCAGTGGCAAGCCCTATTACTTTTGATGGTATTGCTCCAATATTGGAAACAGCTGTTTTAACAAATTCAACCACCGTTGAATTAACATTTAGCGAAGACGACATTGGGGGTTACATAGATCCTCTTGAAAATATAACTTTAAAAGGGATTAATCCGACAGGGTTTTTTATTAATGAATTCAAAGATGATGTAGTGGTATTGACTTTTGGTTCAGATTTAGGAACATCAGCGATTACAGACGATTCTGAAGATTTAGAAATTGCAGTTGGCGCATTTGAGGATAATTCAAAGAATGCCTTGCTTCAAGTAGAAAATCAAGATGTAAGTGATGGAGCAAAGCCAACTATTGTTAGCGTGACAGCAAACCCAAGTTTGGCAAAAGTGGGAGATGTTACGATAACTGTTGTATTTAGCGAGGCGATGAATTCTACAGCCCCGACTTTTAGCTTTACGGGAATAATAGGCGTTATAATAACTCAAAGTGATGGCGCTTGGTCTGGAAATACTTGGACAGAAATATTCACTCTCTCAGATGCGAACGAAGAAGCAACGGCAATAATTATTGTGTCTGACGCGGTAGATTTAGCTACACCTGGGAATGTGATGGATGCTGATAGCACAGGAATATTTGATGTTGATACATTAGAACCAACAGTTACAATTACTCTTAATGACACAGCTCTAAAAGTCGGAGAAACCGCCGCAGTAACCTTTGCATTTTCAGAAGTACCAACTGGATTTACTGTCGATGATGTGACGGTTATTGAAAACGGGACATTATCTAATTTTACTATTGACAATGGAGATGCAAAAATCTATACAGCTACCCTTACTCCTGCAATAGATATTGATGATAATGAAAATGTTATCACCGTTGGCACTAACTGGACTGATGTAGCCGGAAATGCTCCAGTTGGACCTACAAGTTCTGCTAGTTATGATATTGATACATTTGCTCCCGCTATAACATCGGTAATTTCTAATGCAACAACAGCAGGAATATTAAAAGTAGGGAATACTATTATTTTTACAGTTACCCCTACTATTCCAGAAACAGGTTTGGTTATTAGCCCAACTGTTTATAATGGCGGAACTTTGATTTGGTTAACTGTTGATGGCACAACTTATACGGCGACTTATACGGTTGAGGAAGATCAATTGGACCAAACTTCACCTTTGCAATTAACAGGCGTTACATTAACTGATTTGGTTGGAAATATCGGCGGTTCAATAAATGGAATTGATGTTGTAAAAACTATTGACGCGAATACGCCGGGCGCTCCGACTATATTAGCAACAGATATTAATATTGTTAATTCAACAATGACTATTACTGGTACTGGCGAAGCAAATGCTGTTGTAAGTTATTCAGTAAAAGATAAAGAAGCCTTAGAAATAACGGGAGTAAGTAGTGTTGATGGAAGCGAGAATATTAATATTACCAGTATAGATGTTTCAGCTTTGGCTGATGGAAATTTAACAGCTTCCGCGACTTTAACTGATGCGGCGGGAAATGTTAGTTCAGCCGGAATCAGTATCGCAACTAAAGATATGATTGCTCCAGTAGTAAATATAACTGCTCCGTTGACTGGCGCTTATGTAAATAGTGATACTGTAATAACTTTTGCAACTGATTCAACTAATTCGCAATGTTCTGTTGATGACACTAATTGGACAGTTTGCGCAAGCGGGGTCACAAAAATGTCTGCTATCGCTGAATTTAGCGGAGTGGTAGAAGGCGCTTCATTTACTTTATATTTCAAAGATGCTGATACATCTGGAAATATAGGAGCTGACAGCGAGGGTGGAATTATCAAGGACACAGTTGTTCCGGCAACAACTCTTATTACAAGTCCTGTAAGTCCAAATGGAACGAGCAACTGGTATGTGACGCAACCAACAATAACATTGACTTGCGCTGATGATACAAGCGGTTGTGATAAAATTTATTATAAATGGGGGACATCTGGAACTTATGCAGAATATACAGGAATATTAACTGCTTCAGAAGGCACTGATACTTTGTATTATTACTCAGTAGATGTTGCAGGGAATGACGAAGAAATAGCAAATCAAACATTTAAAGTTGATTTAACTGATCCTAATGTAGAGGCTGGAACAAATAAAATTGTTAACGCTCTATTTACTCAAGATGCAACAGTTGATGATAGTGTTTCTGGAGTAGCAAGTTATTTATGGACAGATGTAACCACAAGTGGAGCTGGAACAATTACTTTTGGAACACCAAGCACAGAAGATACAACAATTGAAGCAAACGGAACAAACCCAGACGATACTTATACAATCCGTTTAACAGTTGTTGATAATGCAGGAAAAAGTTCTTCTGATACAATGACTTTGGTTTGGGATAAAACGAATCCAGTTATTAGTAGCTTTATTTCCCCTGTGGCAGACACTGTTTACATCGCTGATATACCACTAACATTTACAGCGACCGATGCTAATTCAGTTGCTTGTTCCTACACTATAAATGGCGGAACACTAATTGATGTTAGTTGTTTAGGTGCAATGATTCCTAATGCTAACTTAAATGATGGAAGAAATGCATTAGTTCTTTCGGCTACTGATTCTGCTGGGAATACTGTTAGTAAAGATTCAGTTTCTTTTGTTTATAATTATAATAAAATATTGATTGTTGATGTTACTTTTGGGACAACTGATGTTGATTTTATAAACATTCAAGAAGCGATTAACAAGGCGACAGAGGGAGATACAATTAATGTCTCGGCTGGGACTTATGCTGAAAATTTAACAATTAATAAAGCGTTAAATCTAGTTGGCGCTGGAAAAAACATCACTACTATTAATGGTAATTTAGAAATTACAGCCAACGATGTATCTGTAACGGAATTTACAATATCCGCAGGCGGCGTTTTAATAGATTTGCCAGTTGGCGTAACTAGTGTTGTAATATCTAATAATATTCTTGTAGGGCAAGGAGCAAGCGTTGGTGGAAGAGGTGTATTATTTGATAGACCCGGTGTATATGGAGTTAATATAACAAATAATACAATACACGATTTAACTTCCGGGGTTTATTTAGGTAATAGCGGAAGCGGGATTGTTAATATAGAGAATAATGAATTCTATAATAATACGGCTGGCATAGGCGCTATCAACTACGCGACTGTAAAGTTAAATTATTTTCATGACAATGCGGAAGATATAGGAATTGCTGATTATGCTAGTAATTATTTAGTACAAAGAAATAAATTTAATTCCCCAGTAATTAATTATGGGTCAATTAGTCAAGCTTTTGCGGAAAATTGGTGGGGAAGCGCCTCAGGACCAATTCATGCGGATAATCCAAACGGAATCGGCATCGGTAGTTTAAGTGGTAATTTTAATTACAGACCTTGGTGTACTAATGAAAGTTGCGATCTGATTGACGAAACTGCGCCAATTGCAATATTACCAGATGTAGTTAGTCCAATTAGCAGTGATGAAATTACTTTAAGTGTAAGCGGTGATCAAGTTGTTTATTATAAATATGATTTAGACGATAGAGGTTATGGAGCAGAAACACCGTTCGCTACCGCAATAAGTGAGACCGGATTAAGCGAGGATTCTCATATAATTTCTGTAATTGGAAGAGATCAAGCAGGTAATTGGCAGGCAGAAGGAAGCGCGACAACTTATACTTGGACGGTAGATACAGTCGCACCGACTATCAGTAAAATTGAAGTTAGTCCAAATTCGGGAACCGCTAAAGTAGGCGATACAGTCATTTTAACTATTACTGCCGATGCGGTTGGTTATACTGCCAGTGTTATCACTGTAAATAGCGTAGATGTTACTGCCCCGTTAGTTGATAATAACGATAATACATATACGGCAACTTATCTTGTGGTAGAAGGAAATCTTGATGTAGCTTCTGGCGCAATCACAGCGAGTGTAATTCTAAAAGACACAGCAGGTAATGAAAATATCGCCTATACGACCGTAACTGCCAACACTTTAGCAATTGACGCTAATACCCCAGTAATCAGTTCAGTTACTTCAGACGCTACTGGCGCAGGCTGGTTAAAAATCGGAGATACTGTCACTTTTACAGTTGATGTCGCTACTACTGAAACTGGTTTAACTATTACCCCTGCCACTTATAACGGCGGAAATTTAACTTGGACTGCAGTTAGCGGCGGAGATATTTATACCGCAACTTATACAGTAGAAGAGGGGCAAAGTGATCAAACTACTACCTTACAATTAACAGGAGCGCAAGCAACTGACCCAGCAGGCAATGTTTCAATTGCAGTTGATGGAAGTGATGTTGCTAAAACTATTGATGCCAACACGCCGACAGTCGCGCTTCTTGTTTTCCCTTCAACACTACAAGGCGGTTCTCAATATCTTATAAAATGGGATGCCATAGATGATAATTTTAGTAATGCGCCTATTAAACTAAAATATTCTGATGATAATAAATACAGTTGGAACGATATTGTGATAAATACAGCAAATGATGGTGAATATTCATGGCTTGTTCCCAATGTTAATAGTTCTAAATGTTATATAAAAATAACAGTTACTGATTTAGCGGGAAACAATATTATATCTCAAAATGTGGATGCTTTTGGAATAAGCGTTGATAGCACTTCTCCAACCGTTGAATTAATTAATCCTAACGGAGGCGAGAATTGGCAAGCAGGTTCAGTCCATAATATTACTTGGGACGCTTCGGATAATATTACTGCAATGGGAGATTTGAAAACAAAATTAGATTATTCCAAGGATGGCGGAACAAATTGGACAACGATTATAGAAAGCGATAATAATCCACAACCATTTTACCAATGGACTGTGCCAGAAGAAGCTATTGGGGAGAATGTAGCAATAAGAATTATTGTTACTGATGAAGTTGGCAAGGAAGGCTCAAGTGCTAGAAGTATTAGTATTACAGAAGCGGTGGTTGAACCAACTCCGATTTGTACTGATAATGGCGGTGGAACATGGACTTGCGATATTCAATTAAACACTGGTTGGAACTTAATTTCATTGCCAGTGATATTTAGCAATACTGACATAGCCACAGTGCTTACTGGTATAAACGATAAGATTATATTAGTAAAATATTATAATTCAGGTGAATGGTTAAACTATGTTCCTGGTCAAGTAAAAACATTAACAACAATGGAAGACGGAAAAGGTTATTGGGTAAACATGACCAACCCTGCTGTTTTGACTGTAACAGGGACAGAGATGCCAGAATTTTCTAATCCATCGCCTACCTATGAAGTGGTACAAGGATGGAATCTTATTGGATTGAAATCGACTTCAGCTCGCATGTTAAGCTCAACTTATCTTCAAAGTTTAACAGGAAGTTATATACTATCAGATGAGAATAATGTAAATAGAACTGATGACTATATGAATTCAGGAGAAGGATATTGGTTGTGGATGAATCAAGCAGGAAATATTGTAACTTTTAACGAAAAATAAAATGCTTAAATACTTGGTGTATTTAACATTAAGAAAATAATTATGAAAACAAAATTACAATTATTAACTATCTTAACAATTTCTGCTTTGATTATACCTGTGATGGCGTTAGCCCAATCTTCTCCTCCATCAATACCTCTTTTGGTTTATGGTAGTGTTGAAGTTGATGGTAGTTTAGCGCCGGTTGGCGCTATAATCACAGCGGAAATAGAAGATAAAGAAGTTGCTAATACAACAGTAACAATTCAGGGTAGATATTCTATTGATGTCCCTGATGGTAGCGTTAATGAAGGCAAAATGATAAAATTCAAAGTTATTGGGATTGCTGATGATGCTAATCAATGCGAATCTCTTAATGTTGCTACGAATCCAATTGTTTATCTTGATTTATCTGTTATTAGTCCAGTTTCTCCACCCCCGGCGCCTCCTGTGTCTTCTGGCGGTAGCAGCAGCGGCGGTTCGTCAACTCCTTCTCCAGTAAGTCCGCTTAGCGCGGCGGCTCAAGTAGTAGATACTAATGGAGATGACAAAATTGATATTTTGGACTTTAACTCATTAGTAATTAATTGGGGAAAGACGGGGAGTGGTAATGTGGCTGACTTTGATAATAATGGAACAGTTGATATTTTTGACTTTAATTTATTAATGACTTATTGGACGGGATAGGTTGACAAAAAATTATGAATAAAACTAAATTAATAACTATACTAACTGTTTTAGGAGGAATTGTTTTAGCGAGTTCTGTTTTTGCGGCGGCGACTATTTCATTTTCGCCAGTTAATGTCAATGTTGTTCAAGGAGAGAATTTTGATTTGGTTGTGTCAATCAATCCTCAAGGGGTTAAAAGTTATACAACGAAAGCAGAACTTGAGTATCCCGCTGATTTATTAGAAGTAAAGTCGTTTAATTTTGGCAGTAACTGGATGGCTCTTTCTGCGTCGGGATACGATTTAATTGATAATACCAACGGCATTCTTATTAAAACGGCTGGCTACCCGGGCGGGCTGTCTTCGGCGGTTGCTTTTGGGACAGTTTCGTTTACAGCCAAAAAATCTGGTAGCGGAGTGATTGGATTAGGAAGTAATTCAATGGTTCTTAACGCGGAAAATCAAGACATTTTAAGCGGTTCAATAGTTCAAACGGCTGTGAATATTGCGGCGCCAGCGCCAGTTCCAACAATTCCAGCCGCGCCAGTTGCGCCATCGGTAAAGACGCCAAAAGCGGAAACGCCAGTTTTTTCAGAAGACGCGAAAGAAGATGAGGGGAAAGACGAAGGAGAGGGTTTGGGAACAAAAGATGAGGTTAGCGAGAAGCAGGACGATGAACAAGTAATAGTTTTAGACCAAGAGGAAGAAAATAATCAGAATGGTCTTTTGGCCGGCATTGCGGGATTGGGTTCAGGCGAATGGCTGATTATTTTAGGAATTGTTTTATTAGTTTTGTGCGTTTTGATTGTGATTAGGAAGAGAAAGCGGAAAATACAATAAGAGAAGAGTAAAAAGTGTTCAACCTTCAGGGTTGAACACTTTTTTATTTACAAAAATTTGCGTTGATTTTTGATTAGTGGTAAAATGTCAAATAAATGTATTATCAACATTGGCAATGTTGATAATGTAATAAAATCAACATAGAAGGAAGAAAAAGGTGTCAGGAACCCTTTTTTGCGGGTTTCTAATGTGTTATAATCATCTTGAGTGGTTTTGAGTCTTGCCTAAATTATAAAAATGCGTATATCTATATCAAAATTAAAAGCTATTCTTTTGTATTTTTGCGCGCATACTAATCCTAGATTTTTGGGCAAAGTTAAGTTGATGAAACTTTTCTACTTTTTGGATTTTATGCATGTAAAACAGTATGGATCGCCGGTAACTTATGACGATTATGTTCATTTAGAACGCGGGCCAATACCATCAAACATAAAAAATTTAGTTGATAATGTTGATGACGATATGGATGACGCAATTTTGTCAGATACGATAAAAATAGAAACATTAGAAGGACAAAAAATACATAGAATTTTGCCGCTAAGAAAATTTAGCAAAGATGATGAAAAATATTTTTCTGAAAACGAATTAGATATACTTCAAAAAGTATGTATTAGATTTGGAAATGTTAACACAAGAAAAATAGAGGATGAATCGCATAAAGAATCTCCATGGAATAGCACGGAACTTTTAGACAAAATTCCATATATACTCGCTGCTGATGATGCTGATTGCAAGGTTACTAAGGAAGAAATAAAATTGCTAATGGATTTAATCAAATAAGATGATAACTATAACTTTTGGCGATGTCTTTAGATACAATGGCAAAGAATACATATTTTTAAAGATTACCCCTGATACAATATACGCGGCTTGGATTTTAAACAAAAAGGATAGTGAAAAAATATCATCTCTTTATAATCGCAGAATATCTAATGGCGGAAGGGACCTTGAGAGTAGAACAATATTTGCTTTTGTAACTTTAGACACGAAAGAATTTAAAAAAAGAATTGCGTCATTTCATATGACAGGAAATGACCTTATTAAAGCGACAGGAATTGAACCTATTGGAATATCCGTATCGGACAAAGACATTAAAGAATTGAAGGCCTTGATAAGAAGCAGTCCGTGCGTTTCCAAGGAATTAAAAAAAGATTTCGTTAAATAAAAAAACAATCCTTTTGCTTGGGTTGTTTTTTTGTTTTGAAAAATTTGCGTTGATTTTTGATTAGTGGTAAAATGGGGGAAATAAAAATAAAACTTTAAACTTAAATTTATGCAAAACAATAAAACAATTATTTTCGGAGTGGTGGCAATCGCGTTTTTGGCGGGTGTTGTTTGGTACGCGGGGAATTACGGGTTGGATGTGGCAAAGCAGGCGGCTTCTGTTTTGGGAAGCGGCGAGAAGCAGACAGACGCTGTTTTAGGCGAAGAGTTTTTTTTAGGCAACCCAGACGCGCCAGTAACGCTCATAGATTATTCAAGTCATTTTTGCGGGCATTGCGCTAATTTTCACAGGGATACCCTGCCCTTGATTATGGATGAATATATTAAAACAGGAAAGGTTAAATTTATTTCCCGTTTGCTTTCCCCGCTTGAATTAGGAATGGCCATTTTGTGCGCGCAAGACCAGGGCAAATTCGCGGAATTTAACGAGAAGCTTTTTGAAAAAGCGGCAGAACTTAAGGCGGCGGAGGATATCAAAATAATAGCGGCTGATTTGGGATTAAACCAGAAAGAATTTAATTTGTGTTTTGACGCGGAGAAATATAAAACGAGCGTGGAAAAATGGTTTGAACAAGCGCAGGAAGATGGCGTGAGCGGAACGCCTAATTTCTTTGTTAATGGCGAGCAAATTGTCGGTAATCAACCGTATAGCGTTTTTAGAGACGCGATTGAAAAAGCGCTTGCGAAGTAGTTTTTTAATAATTAAAAAGGAGGTGGTCTCTTGGCAAGAATAGGTTTTGACTTAATCAAAAAGAAAGATTTTTTTAGGAGTGATATCGGAACAAGAGAGAGGGGCAATATTTCAGAAAAAAAAGTGGAAGAAGCCCTTGGGCGTCTTAAGAGAAAGAGATTAATTGTTAACTTTTTTAAGACATCAACAATTAAATCAATAGATAAACGCAAAATTGATTTTATCGTCATTATTATAAAGGGCGCCTATCACTTGGCGGTGGGATTGAATGCGAAAAGTTCCTGGATTGGAGCGTTGGAACACGAAAATATAACAGCGCGAGCGAGAACGCGAGGGAGAGGAAGAAGAAATATGTTTAGCAGAATACCGGCAGTTATTGTCAACGAGAGAGATTCTGTGGAGGATCTCTGTGTTAAAATTTTAAAAAAAATTCGGAACGAATCCTGATTCTTAAATAAAAATAGAATCAGGATTTTTGTTTTTTTGAGTTTTGTGATATTATAATAATAATGCCTTTAGTAATAGAAAAAAAAGAAATAAAAAACTGGCTGAAGGAGTTAAAAAAGGGCTTCGCGGTTTTTGATGTTCGGAAAAGCGTCTTGCCTCCGAAGCAATATTTTTTTCCGCCTAAGGAAGAAACATTTAACTTTGACTTGAAAAGCCAAAAGTTAAGCGTTCCCGATTATGAGGGGCGAGTTTTGCTTTTTGGTTTAAATATGGCGCATTTGGAAGCGATGACGCAGTTGGACGAAATCATGGAGAAGCCGCGAAAAGATTTTTATTATTGGCGAAGAAGAGAAAAATCGGTTTTAGTCGGTTTGACTGATAATACAGTTATTGTCCCAATGGGCGGGGATATTATTTTAGAAAAAATAAATTCTAAACAATATCAGGTTTTGGTTTTAACAGAAAAAGGAAAGAAGGCGATTAAAAGTAAATTGATTAAAAAAATAGCCAAGCCAGTTATTAAGAAATATTCAACCGATTCAAATCCAATGAAAGAGATGCTTCTTGATTCGGAGTTGCTGGCGGAAGCGGTCGCCTGGTCGGCGAATCATAAAATTTGGGACGAATTGGCGAAAAAATGTTTGGGTTGCGGAATTTGCACTTATGTTTGTCCCTTATGTCATTGTTTTTCTATTGAGGACAGAGTTAATTTAGACGGCGAGAGTTGTTCTCGTTGTCGCCAGTGGGACGCTTGTACTCTGCCTAATTTTTCAAAAATCGCCGGAGGGCATAAATTTCATCCGACGGTTAAAGAGCGGTATTACAATTGGTTTTATCACAAATTCGTCCGCGCCTACAAGGAATATGGAAAATCGCAATGTGTCGCCTGCGGAAATTGCAAAAACAACTGTCCCGCCGGCATCGGAATCGCAGGCGTTTTAATGGAGATAGTGGAGGATTATGAAAAATATTTACGAACCAGAAAAAGTTAAAATTATTAAGATAGAAAAACTTTCTTCTAATGTGAGCCGTTTTCGCCTTGCCTCGCCGAAGCCAGGCAAGAGTGTGTTTAAGGCGGATGAAAATGGTCTGGTTTTTAATCCGGGGCAATTTCTTTTGTTTGGGCTTTTTGGCTGGGGCGAAGCGCCTTTTGGGGCGGCTTCCTCACCTTATGAAAAAAGGTATCTGGATTTGGTTGTTAGAAAGGCCGGTGTTTTGACGGAGAAGTTGCATCAATTAAAAGAAGGCGATGAAGCGTTTTTGCGAGGTCCTTATGGAAATGGATTTCCCGTTGATTTTATGTCGGGCAAGGATGTCGTCATGGTTACGGGCGGATGTGGCATTCCTCCCATTGCCGCTTTGATTGAGTATATTATTAAAAACAGGGGAGATTTTGGGAATGTCTATTTAATTTACGGAGCGCGAACGCCCAAGGACTTATTAATGATGGACGCGATTAAGAAATGGGAAAAAGATATTAAGGTTTTGTTGACGGTTGATAAGCCGGATAAAAATTGGAAGGGATATGTCGGAATGGTTTCGGAATTAATTGATGATATAAAGATAAACGCGGTTGATGCGGTCGCGGCGATGTGCGGCCCCGGGCCCATGATGGAGGCGCTTGAAAAAATATTGAGGCCATTGGGAATTGCCGATAGAAGAATTTTTGTTAATGTGGAAAGAAAGATGCAGTGCGGGTTGGGCAAGTGCCAGCACTGCGCGACTGGGAGCAAATATGTCTGCCAAGACGGTCCAGTTTTTAATTTTGACGAGATTGATAAAAATCATGACTAAAAAAAATTCAAATCCAAGAGTTGCTATTTACGACCTGACTGATTGCGAGGGGTGTGAGGTGAAAATCGTCTCTTTAAGGGAGAAACTTTTGGTTTTGGAAAAAAGAATTGATATTGTTGACTGGCGTTTGGGGCAGGAGCGGAAAGAAGACGGGCCATTTGATGTGACGCTCATTGAAGGAGCGCCGATTACGCAAGAAGAGATTGATTTAATTAAATCATTGCGCGAGAAATCAAAGTTTTTGATTGGGTTGGGAAGTTGCGCCACCCTGGGCGGTATTCCGGCGATTATGGAAAAGAGCGAGAGGGAGAAATGGTGCAAGAAAATTTACGGAGAAAAATACAAGCCGAGAGGAATTGACGCCTTGCCATTAAGCGCCTATATCCATGTTGATTTTTTAATTCACGGCTGTCCGATTGAAGAAAGCGAATTAGTCAGAACAGTGGAAGAATTATTAAGCGGGAAAAAGCCGTCTTATCGCGGCTATTCGGTTTGTTTTGAATGTAAGCAGGCGGGCAATCCTTGCCGTCTTATAGACGAGAAACCTTGTTTAGGACCGATTACCCAAGGCGGATGCGGGGCTGTTTGCGTCAACGGCGGTTCGCCCTGTTATGGTTGCTTTGGCTTACGCGAGGACGCGAATATTGACGCTTTATTAAAAATTTTAAATAATATCACGGACAAAAAAGAAATTGAGAGATATTTTAGTATGTTCTTAAATAAAGTAGATCAGGAATAAAACAAACAAAAACTTCGTATTCTAAATTTTTTCGCGTTTTAGCCCAAAGGGCTCCCAACACGCTCATAAATTTCAGAATACTTATTTTTAAAAATGCAAAATTTTATCGCGAAAATTGAGGGGCATGGGAATTTGAATATTGATTGGGACGCGGGCGAGGTCAAACTCAATATTTTTGAGGGAGAGCGGCTTTTTGAGGGAATCTTGGTTGGCAGAACAGCCGAAGAAATGGCGTGGATTACTCCGCGGATTTGCGGCGTTTGTCCGACCGCTCATAATTTGGCTTCTTTGAACGCGATTGAAAACGCTTTGGGAATTAAGCCGAGCAAAACGACCGTTCTTTTGCGCGATTTAATGCAATGCGGACAGATGATTCAGAGTCATGTACTTCATCTTTTCTTTTTGGTTTTGCCTGATTATATCGGCATTGACCGAGCGACTGAATTGGCTCCAAAAAATCCAGCCGCTTTTAAGGACGCTTTATCGCTGAAAGAGGTTTCCGATAAAATTGTTCAAATTGTCGGCGGGCGAATTGTTCATCCGACTACGACCACAATTGGCGGTTTTCATAAAGTCCCGACCAAATCCGCTCTGAAAGTTCTTCTCAAAAAATTAAAAGAGACCGAAGACGCGGCGCGAAAAACAATTCAGATTTTTGAAGGGATTGAGTATCCCGAATTAAAAGTGGATTTGAAATTGGCCGCTCAAGAAGGGGAATATATTATTGCAGTTTCTTCAACAGATATAGAGAAGAAAGACAAGTCGCTCATTACGGATTACAAAAAAAACATAGAAGAAGAAGTCAGAGAATATTCAACCGCTAAATTCAGCAAATACAAAGGCGAAGAAACCCTAGTCGGTTCTTTGGCGCGCTTGGCGGTTAACGAAAAAATTAAAAGGGGCGAAAAAATAGATTTTGCCAATCCTTTTCATAATAATATCGCCCAAGCGATTGAGACCCTTTATTACCACCAAAAAGCGATAGAAATTGTTGAAAAATTGCTTGAAATGAAAATTAACGCTGAAGCGATTAAACAATCATCCAATCCGTCATTAAAGGGGATTGGTTCTACGGAGGCGCCGCGAGGCGGGCTTTATCATGAGGTTCATTTGAGTCAGGATAACGATATTATTTACGCCAACATTATTACGCCGACGGTTCAGAATTTGACATCAATTGAAAAAAGCGCCAAGGCGCTTTTGGGACAAACGAAAAATAAATCGCGAGAAGAGATGGAGAAATTGTTGACAATGTTAGTCAGGGCGTACGATCCCTGTATTAGTTGTTCAGCGCATTAATGATGATGGTCGCAGGTATGAGTATGGTCTTTTATCATTTTCAGGATTTTCTTCGCTTCGGTCTTGGGAATTTTGTTAATTGCCAGTTCGTCGTGGATGAAAATATAATCGCCGACTTTTACATTTTTAAGCAAACTCAAATCAACCCGATGTTGATGGTCGCCCGCTTGGACATTCGCCCATTTTCCTTCAATTTTAACAACCTTGCTTGGAATAGCTAAACACATAAAAATATTATAATACAAATATGAACAAAAACAAAGGGTTTCTTTTAATTTTAATTACAGCATTTATTTCGGGTGGGGTTGTCTTTATTAGCAAGTTTGGCGTGAGTGTGGTTAACCCGTATATTTTCACGGGACTAAAAAATATTATTGTCGCCTTGTTGGTTGTTTGCTGGCTTTTAATGATGAAGGACTGGCGTGTTTTAAAAGAGCTCGGGAAAACGCAATGGCTCTCGCTTTTGGCGGTTGGATTGGTCGGCGGCTCAATTCCTTTTCTTTTATACTTTAAAGGATTGTCTTTAACCGCTCCGATACAAGCCGCTTTTATCCACAAAACGATGTTTGTTTTTGTCGCTCTTTTAGCGGTTGTTTTTTTGAAAGAAAAAATTAGCAAAAATTTTTTAATTGGCGGATTACTTTTGTTTTTAGGCAACATTTTTCTCTTGAAAATATTACCCCATCAATTTGGATATGGCGACTTGCTCATTTTTTTAGCGACCTTGCTTTGGGCTTCTGAAAATGTTTTAAGCAAGCATCTGCTCAAAGAACTTCCCGCAAGAATTGTTATATGGGGAAGAATGTTTTTTGGCTCAATTTTTATTATTCTCTTCTTGCTGGCGACGGGACAATTTAGTTCGCTTGGCTCTTTAAATTTAGAACAAACGGGATGGGTTATGATCACGGCAGTTTTGCTTTTTGGGTATGTCGCGACATGGTATACTGGATTGAAATATGTCAAAGTTTCCGTCGCGGCGACAATTCTGCTTTTGGCGAGTCCGATTACAACACTGCTGTCAGTTTTGTTTTTGGGCGGAAGTTTGGCGGTTAATCAGATTTTAGGTATTTCTTTGATTTTTACGGCGCTCGGAATAATCTACTTTTATGTTGGAAAAGAAAGAAAATCAGCGATTGTCGCTTAATTGCGAAGGAATTTTAAGATGCGCGCGATACGCTTTTATGCCCAACAAATTAAGTTTTTGCGGGCCGGATAAAAACAGGGACTTGCTCTATTATTGCCAGACAGGAGAGGTTGACGGGGGATTAAATTTAATTTTAGAAAAATTTCAAACGCTTTATCCGTATTTGGAATTAATCGCGCGCGCTAATCAGATTAGAGATCCTTTTGACGAAAGAGTAATTGAAGCGTATTGGATCGGCAATCAACTTTTGGAAAATATTGATAAATCGGCGTTGTATCATCATTTAATTGACGAGCAGCAACTTAAGAAAAAATTAAACCCTAAATTATTTAAGCAAACGGTTAGCAAGATTCCCTTGGGCGCCAAGCCGCATCATAGTTTTCATGTTTTTAATGTTTGGAAACGGACGGGAAATTTAGATGTCGCGCACACATTAAGCACGATGGATTTATGTCGGATTAGTTGGGGGAAAATTAAGAAAATTAAAAAGCCGTATTTGGAAGTGGAATATCAGCCGTTGATTTTGGAAAAAGATGAGTTAAAACTTGGGAATTTAATTCCGCAAAAAATTTTATTTGAGATGAATCAAGACGGTTTTATCAAAGAGCCGCGAATTGGTCAATGGGTTTCCTTCCACTGGGAATTCGCTTGCGAGTTCTTAAATAAAAAACAAATTAATTATTTAAAAAAATATACGCAGGAAAGTATAAATTTAGCGAATAAAGGATAATTTTTGCCATAAATTATGCCTAAGAAAAAAATAAAAACTACAACCCAAATAGCAATTTTCCACAAGAAAGAGATTAGAAAAATTATTCATAATAATGAATGGTGGTTTGCGATTGTTGATGTGGTGGCTGTATTAACTGATTCTGTTCAGTCCGATGGATATTTGAAAGATATGCGCAGGCGCGACTTAGAATTAAACAAAGGGTGGGGGCAAATTGCCACCCCCCTTTCCATAAATACGGCTGGCGGCAAGCAAAAGTTGAATTGCGCCAATGCCGAAGGGATTTTGCGTATTGTTCAATCTATCCCTTCTCCAAAAGCAGAACCTTTCAAACGATGGCTGGCGCGAGTTGGCTATGAAAGAATTCAGGAAATTGAGGACCCTGAATTGGCGACCAAAAGAACAAGATTTTTATACAAAGCAAAGGGATATTCTGATTCATGGATTGCCAAAAGAATGCGTGGGATTGAAGTTCGCGATACATTGACTGATGAATGGCAGAAACGGGGCGTTAAACAGCAAAAAGAATATGAGATTTTAACAGCAGAAATTTCAAAAGCGACTTTTGGCATGACGCCATCGGAATATAAAAAGTTTAAGAAATTAAAAAGAGAGAATTTAAGAGACCACATGGAAGATTTAGAGTTGATTTTAACCATGTTAGGCGAAGCGACAACAACTAAAATAACCAAGGACAGAAATTCAAAAGGATTTATTCCATTAAAAAAGGATGCCAACGAAGGTGGAGAAGTGGCTGGGTCAACCAGAAAAGACATTGAAAGAAGGACAGGCAAACAAGTATCAACAAAAAGAAATTATTTAAAACAACCGCAAGATAAAAAAATGCTTGAAAACAAAAAAGCCCCCAATGCGGACGAAACCGCATCAGGGTCTTTTTCGTAGTGATTAACTATATTGTATCAAAATAACTGTTATTGTCAATATCTATTTATACACAGATAAGGTGAGGTGTTAGACCTCGGGGGTTTAACATTGCGGAACAACTATCCGAAAGATTGCGCTATGAAGTCAAAATTTTACAACCCGCGATGTAGGTCGGCTATAGGATAGCCGACAGAGTTTATAATAGAATAAATTTATATATGAACATTGAAGACTTGAACCAATTTCGCAAAATACTGATCAAGAATAAGGAATTTGTTTCTAAATTAGAATATACGAAAAATAATTATGATAATAATGGAAATCTGATTAAAGAAGATTTACCAACAATTACAACAGATTTTTGCGAAATTGGTTTGTATAATAATGAAATTTATTTTGTTTTTATTGTAAATTCAAAAACATTCAGTTTAGAATTATTCGATAAATTAAAAGGCAAATTAAATATAAGAATGTATGGATTTGTAGATTTTAATAAAACCCTGTATCCTGTTGTTGATTTCAACTTTGATAATTTTATTGAACAAATTCAAAAAGACAAGTATTTACAAATTCAATTTGATTATAAAAACATTAATACACCGGATTTATTTAAAGAATATTCTAATTTGATGAATATTTTTGAAAAAAGTAAAGTTGTGGTGGTTGATCAGTTAAAGATTGATTTAACAAAAGAAAACCAATTAAAATAGTAAATAACCTTATGTATGATTTAATTATTATCGGTGGGGGGCCGGCTGCTATTTCGGCGGGGATTTATGCGGCTCGGAAAAAAATGAAGACGCTTTTGATTGCCAAGAGTTGGGGCGGGCAGGCGGCCTTGGCGCCTTTGGTTGAGAATTACGCGGGGGTTGAACCGGTCTCTGGCGCGGAATTGGTTGAGAGGATGGTTGGGCAGTTGAAAAAAAACGAAATAGAAATTAAAGAAGGTTTGGGGGTTAAAAATGTCTTGCTTGTGGATAACGGATTGACGGTTGAGGTGGAAACGGAAGACGGTTCTTATGAGGGAAGGGCGCTTATTATTGCGACGGGCAGAACGCCAAAAAGATTGGGTCTTCCAAATGAGGAAAAATTTATCGGGAAGGGAATTGTTTTCTGCGCGACCTGCGACGCGCCCATGTTTAAAGATAAAGAAGTCGCTGTGATTGGCGGGGGCAATTCGGCGGCGAATACGGCTTTGGAGGCGGCTGTTTACGCTTCTAAGGTCTATCTTTTGGCGCGTTCGGTTTTAAGGGCGGATGAGGTTCTCCAGGAGCGGCTTGAAAAGTCGGACAAAATTGAGATTATGACGGGCGCGACGGTTCAGGAAATAAAGGGGGATAAATTTGTGAGCGGCTTGGTTTATCAGAACGGCGCTTCCGAAGAAATGAAAGAAATGTCGGTGGAAGGGATTTTTGTCGCAATCGGTTCTATCCCCAATTCCTCTTTAGTTAAAAATGTGGTAGAATTAAATGAGTGGGGCGAGATAAAAATTAATTCACGCAACGCGTCCTCGCGACCTAATATTTTCGCCGCGGGAGATGTGAGCGGGGTCTTATACAAACAAATGATTATCGCGGCGGGCGAAGGGGCAAAAGCGGCGTTAAGCGCGTATAAGTATATCAGTAATAATGAGTGAGGGGACAGTAATTAAAAGGGGACAGTCCCCATTCTGAATGGGGACTGTCCCCGGTGTTAAAATTATGGAAAACAATACAAATAGTCAAAATAAAGTTAGAGTTTTCAGCACTCCATCTTGCCCATATTGCGTAACTTTGGGGGCGTTTTTGGACGAAAAAGGCGTTCAGTACGAACATATTAATGTGGCGGAGGATGAAAAAGCGAGGGAGGAAATGATTGAAAAATCAGGACAAATGGGCGTGCCTGTGATTGAAATTAACGGAGAAATGATCGTCGGATTTGACAGGGATAAGATTGTTGAAAAATTAGGGTTGTAATTTAAGACGGGGGCTGCCCCCGTTGCGGGGGCAGCCCCCTAATTAGCATGAAATATCTCAAAAACAAAAAAGGTTTTACTCTAATTGAACTTCTCGTCGTTATCGCTATTATCGGGATTTTGGCGAGCATTGTTTTGGTCAGCATTAATAGCGCGCGGAAGAAGAGCCGGGACGCGACAAGATTATCAGATATGCGACAAATAATTCTTGGTTTGAATTTGTATTATGACAGCAATGGCGTTTATCCAGGAAATACAGATAATGATTGTGGCGGCTGGGATGTGGGATATAACGGTGGACCAGGGAGCGGAGATCCTTTCATTTTGCCATTAGAAACAGCTGGAATTATAGCGAGCGTATCGGGAGATCCAAAAACTACAGCATCTTGCGGCGGATATAGATATTATCGCTACGGCGCAGGAAGTTCTGGCTGTGATTCTTCCCGAGGAGCATTTTTCGTTTTAGGTGTTGTAGATATGGAAACAAGCGGCAGGCCTCATCCAGAAAGTTCTGGATGGAGCTGCCCAAGCAGAAATTGGCAAAATGAAATGGATTGGGTGACAGGTGGATTTGAGGGTTAAATTATAAAAAAAATATGACAAAAATTGCGATAAATGGTTTTGGGCGGATTGGGCGGGCGGTTTTTCGGAGGATTTTGGAAAAATATCCTGATTTGGATATTTCTGTTGTTAATGATTTGACAGACACGAAGACATTGGCTCATCTTTTGAAGTATGATTCTGTTTATGGAATCTACGACAAAGAGATTGATTTTACCGAGAGCGGCATAGTTGTCGGCGGCAAAGCGGTCAAGGTCTTGGCGGAAAGAGACCCAAGCAAACTTCCCTGGAAGGACTTGGGCGTGGAAGTTGTTTTGGAGTGCACGGGATTTTTTACGAATTTAGAAGGCGGGCAAAAGCATCTTGCGGCGGGAGCCCAAAAAGCGATTATTTCCGCGCCTTGCAAGGGTTCGGAAGTTCCTCATTTTATCTTAGGCGTTAATAGCGATAAATATGATTTTGGAAAAGACGATGTTGTTTCCATGGGTTCTTGCACGACCAATTGTTTGGCGCCAGTGGCAAAAATTTTGAACGACAATTTTGAAATAGAAACGGGGTTAATGACGACAATTCATAGTTATACCAACGACCAACGCTTGCTTGATTCTCCGCATAAAGATTTGCGTCGGGCGAGGGCGGCGGCTTTGTCTTTAGTCCCGACGACTACGGGAGCGGCTATCGCCGTGACAAAAACAATCCCGGAATTAAAAGGAAAAATACACGGGATGGCGATTCGCGTTCCAACTCCAACCGTTTCTTTAGTTGATTTTACGGCTCGGGTTAAAAAAGAAACGAGTGTTGAAGAAGTGAACGCGGTTTTCAAAAAAGCGGCGGAGGAAGAAAAATGGAAAGGGATTTTGAGAGTTGAAGAGGCGCCTTTGGTTTCTATTGACTACAAAGAAGATTCCTATTCGGCGATTATAGATGCGTCGTCAACAATGGTTCAAGGAAAAAATTTGGTTAAGGTTTTGGCATGGTATGACAATGAGTGGGGATACGCCTGTCGTTTAGCGGATTTCGCGGCGTTTATTGGAGGGAAATAATTAAATTTTTATTATTATGCTTTACATTGGCAGTGACCACGCGGGCTTTTATTTAAAAGAAGAGCTTAAAAAATATCTTTTAGAATTAGGATACGAGTTTGAAGATTTAGGCAATAAGGATTTGGATCCTTTGGATGATTATCCTGATTTTGCGTTGGCCGTGGGGAAGAAAGTATCTGAAACGGGAGGAAGGGGGCTTTTAATTTGTTCCACTGGGTTGGGAATGGCGATTGCCGCCAATAAAGTTGCGGGGGTTCGGGCGGCGGTTTGCTGGGATGATTTTACCGCCTTGCAATCGCGCGAGCATAACGATACGAATGTCCTTTGCTTGGCGGGAAAAGCGTTAGACACCGAAACGGCTAAAAAAATTACGCGCGTCTGGCTAGAAACAGAATTCAGCGGAGAAGAGAGGCATAAGAGGAGGTTGAGTAAAATTAAAGAGATAGATAATAGATAATTTATGATACAAGTTATTCCCGCTATTATCGCGAAAGATTTTGAGGAATTGAAAGATAAAATCAAGCAAATTGAGCCGTTTGTTGAGTGGGCGCAATTAGATGTGATGGACGGGAAATTTGTGGATAATATAACATGGAATCATCCATCCGATTTAAAAAAGTTAAAAACAAACTTAAAACTGGAAGCGCATTTAATGGTTGAGAAACCGGAGGATGTAATTGATAGTTGGATTAAATCAGGCGTCAAAAGGATTATTATCCACTACGAAGCGACAAAAAAATTAGGCGAAGTGATTAAAAAAATTCAAGACGCCGGTCTGGAAGCGAGTATCGCCATCAACCCCGAAACCTCCGCAAACGAGTTAAGCCCATTTCTTAATGTTTCAAGTATTTTAAGTGTTTTAATAATGACCGTCCGTCCTGGCCGCGGCGGACAAGAATTTATAGAAGCGACCTTGGGGAAAATTAGGGCTTTGCGGGAGAGGGATGAAAATGTTAAAATAGAGGTTGATGGAGGAATTAATTTAGAAACGGCTCAAAAAGTCGTTCGAGCGGGCGCGGATATTTTAGCCGTCGGAAGCGCCATTTTTAAAAGCGAAGATATCAAAAAATCAATTGAGGAATTAAAATCATGCCATTTATAAAAGAAAAGAAAAAAATGACAATTGAGAATTTGGCTTCTATAGTCAAACAAGGTTTTGAAAATGTTGACAAAAATCTTAAAAAAGAGATTGAGAATTTGGCTATGATAACTAAAAATGGATTTGATAATGTTGATAAAAAATTCAATAAGATGGACGAGAAATTTGATAAAATGAAGGAAGATATATCAGATATAAAAACTAAATTAAATAGCATAGAACGAAGGGTTTTAGCGATAGAAGATATTTTAACAAAGCACGGCAAAATTATAAGAAAACACAGTCAGGAATTTGCGGACATTAAAGCTGACATAAGAGAAATTAAACTTAATCAAAAAAATGACAAAAAACAATTGCTTAATTTAGAAAATAGAGTTGAAAAATTAGAATTAAAATTAACATAAAAAAATATGGACACACAAGAATTAGACAAAAAGGCGAATGAGATTAGGGAGGATATTATTAAAATGCTGACCGAAGCAAAGTCGGGGCATTCGGCGGGGTCGCTTGGGATGGCGGATGTTTTTACCGCTCTTTATTTAGGCGGGGTAATGAAGCATAATCCCAAAAAACCCGACTGGGAAGAAAGAGACCGCCTCATTCTTTCTAACGCTCATATTTGTCCAGTCATGTACGCGGCGATGGCGCGCGCGGGATATTTTCCCGTGAGCGAATTAAAGACACTGCGAAAATTAGGCAGCCGTTTGCAAGGACATCCTAACCGATTGGAATTGCCGGGGCTTGAGACCTCGGGCGGTTCTTTGGGGCAGGGGTTGTCAATCGCTTGCGGAATGGCTTATTCGTTTAGCAAGATTGATAAAAAAGATAATTGGGTTTGGTGTTTAGGGAGCGACGGCGAACATAATGAGGGTCAGGTTTGGGAAGCGGTTATGTTTGCGGGCAAGTATCGTCTTTTTAATCTGACGCAAATTATGGATAGGAATAATATTCAAATTGACGGTTATACAGAAGATGTTATGCCAATAGAGCCGCTCAAAGAAAAATACGAGGCGTTTGGGTGGCATGTTTTGGATGTTGACGGGCATAATATTAGGGAAATTATTGACGCTTGCAATAAATCAAAAGCGATTTTTGAGAAACCAACTTTGATTATTGCCCATACGATTCCGGGCAAGGGAGTTGATTTTATAGAATGGGAATATTCATGGCACGGCAAAACGCCTTGCCCTGAAGAAGCAAAGAAAGCGCTTGCTTGTTTAAGGACTTTAGGCGGAAAGATTAAAAGTGAAAATGATTAAGTAAGTTTGGGGGCTGCCCCCGCAACGGGGGCAGCCCCCAATTTAACCAATAATATTATGAACTTAGACAAAAATGTTTATCAAAAAGAAAAGTTAGAACAAAAGCCGACTCGCGACGGGTTCGGCGAGGGGTTGGTTGAACTTGGGGATAAAAACGAGAATGTGGTCGCTTTGGGCGCTGATTTAACCGCCTCAACGAGGGTTGATTGGTTTAGGGATAAATATCCGGACAGGTTTATTCAATGCGGGATTGCCGAGCAGAATATGGCGGGCGTGGCGGTTGGATTGGCTTTGGCGGGGAAGGTTCCTTTTGCTTCAACTTATTCGGTTTTTTGTCCGGGGCGGAACTGGGACCAGATACGAATTAGCGTCGCCTATAACAAGGCGAATGTTAAATTAACTGGCGCGCATGCGGGGATTTCCGTCGGAGCGGATGGCGCTACTCATCAAGGACTGGAAGATATCGCCATTACTCGCTGTTTGCCTAATATGACTGTTTTGGCTCCTTGTGATATGATTGAGACGAAAAAAGCGACAATCGCGGCGGGGGAAATGAACGGACCGGTCTATTTGAGGTTCGCGCGAGAAGCGACACCGATTTTTACCACAAAAGAAACACCTTTTAAAATTGGAAAAGCGAATGTTTTCCGCAAGGGCGCTGACGCGACAATTATCGCTTGCGGCCCGACTGTTCACGAAGCGCTTTTGGCGGCTCATAATTTAGAAGAAAAAGGTCTTTCCATAGGTGTAATCAATAATCACACTATCAAGCCGATTGACGAAGAAACGATTATTGAGGCGGCTGAAAGAACAGGCGCGATCGTCACAGCGGAAGACCATCAAGTTCAGGGTGGAATGGGGAGCGCCGTTTGCGAGGTTTTGGCGAGAGAATGTCCGGTTCCCGTGGAAATGATTGGCGTTCAAGATCGCTGGGGCGAGTCGGGAACAACTGACGAATTAATGGATAAATTCGGATTAACCGCAAAACACATTCAAAAAGCGGTCATGAGGGTTTTGAAAAGAAAATAAATTTTGCTTATGGAATACGACATTATAACTCTTGGTTCGGCTACTCAAGATATTTTTATGAGTAGCAAGAATTTAAAAGTGATTGAAAGCGAAAAATTCATTACCAAAAAAGGGCTTTGCGTTCCCTTGGGTTCAAAAATGAAAGTTGATAGCGTTCATTTCGCCATGGGGGGATGCGGGACAAACGCGGCTGTGACATTCGCCAGGCAGGGATTAAAAACGGCTTATTTGGGTTTGGTTGGCAAGGATTATCCTGGGCAAATGATTAAGGATGAACTCGCGGCTCAAGGCGTTTCAACCGATTTATTAATTGAAACAGATAAATATCCAACCGCTTTTTCGGTTATTCTCTCTTTGCCTGAAACCGAGCGAAGTATTTTAAAAAAATTAGGGGCTTGCCATGAAATGACCGAACAAGATATTCCGTTTGAAAAAATTAAAACAAAATGGATTTACGCTGGTTCTTTATCGGGCGAGGCGTATAAATCGCTTGGCGCCTTGTTTGATTTTGCCGTGGAAAACAAGATTAAAATAGCCGCAAGTCCGGTTGGCGAAAGCCAGTTAGGCGAAGGGTTGGAGAAAACGCGCGCTTTGCTTGATAAAGTTGATATTTTAATAGTTAATCAAGAAGAGGCCTCTCTTTTAACTCAAGTTGATTTTAAGAATGAAGAAGAAATTTTTAAGAAATTAGATAAATTAGTTAAAGGAATTGCGGTTATGACAAAAGGCCCCGAGGGAGTGGTTGTCTCGGACGGCAAAAAAATATATTCAGCCGGTATTCCAAAATCGGGATTAGTTGACCGCACCGGCGCAGGAGACGCTTTTAGCGCTGCTTTTGTCGCGGGCTGGATTGAAAAAGAAGATATTTCTTACGCCATCCAATTAGCGACTGCCAACGCCACATCAGTCGTCCAAAAAATGGGCGCCACCAACGGCCTCTTAAAAAGGGGCGAATGGGGAGAGTGGGAAAAAGTCAAAGTTGTAATACATTAAAATATTAATTTTATGCGGACGGAAGTTTTACAATTAGCGAAGTTATTGGGGACATCCGAGAAGGTTGTTTTGGATTTGGAGAAGGTAATGGGGCGGGCGAGCGGGAAAGAGGGGGTTATAGAAAGTATTGTTCGCGAGAACGAGCATAAAGTTAGGCAATCATTGGTTGGCTTAGGGTTTGGAGCGGATGAGAATTTTTTTGATATTCAAGCGGAAGAGGTTTATCAGGCGCTTATAAAGAAAACAAAAAAAACAAATCAATCTCTTTTTGAACATTTTCAAAAGCCAGACCTCATGACAGCAGCTGGTTGTCGCAGTTTAATTCACGCTACCGGCGAATTAACGGGCAATTTAAATGGATTTTACCTTAAAAAAGAAAAAGCCGAAGAACTGCTTAAACTAAATCCTCCTAAGCAAATTATGAATAGTTTGGGCTATGGCAGCGACATTGATAAAATGATTGAAAAAGAGGATTGCTTTGAAATTTTTTCCGCTTTGAGGTTCGCGGAGGACGGGGAATGGCTGAACAATGTTTTTTTTAAACCATATAGCGAACTCAAAAAAGATGATTTTGAAAAGAGAGAAATAAAAGTTATGGTTTTGCCGGAAAGGTGGACAGGGCTTGGCAAAAATTTTTTTGGCAACAAACTCCACCACATGAGCCATCTTAAAGAAGCGGGGATGGTTTTTATTATCCCGACTGGCGCGAGCGGTCCGAATGAAATGCTTTATCTATTTTTTATGATTCTTCATTACATTTATGAAGTAAATTGGCATTCGCGTCTTTTTGAGATATATAGCCAGAAATCGGATTTCGCTCGTAAATTAGTTGGCGCGCTCAAAGTGGGAGTCGGGGAGATGCCCCCATCAGGCAAGGACGAAATTAATTGGCGGATTATTCCGAAATATTTAGGCAAGAAAAATCCAGAAGACCCTTTGTTGGCCGAGCCCCACATCAATCCAGAGTCATTACATTACACCCAAGCGGCGGCGACAATTGAGAAGTTTGCTCAGCGGTTTAACGATTTGGAACTTGGGTTTTGGCAGGGGTTAGATATGGTCGCCCAATATTTTCCATCTGGCAAATCCGCGAAGGGGGAGTTAATTAGTTTTGATTTGTTTGATAATGGAATTTCTTTTTTAAGGAAGGCGGATTTTAATTCCAGACATCTTTACCATCAAAAAGAAGCGCTTTGGAATAAGGTTTTTTCCGAATATATGGGCGAGAAGACGATTAATAAATTAACGATGGAGAATTTAGATAAGGGATATATTAGTTTATAAAACTATGTTAAACATATTTAAAGAAGCAAGACAAAATAAGAACGCGATTGGCGCTTTTAACGCGTCAGGTTTAGAAGGGGTTAGGGCGATTGTTCAAGCGGCGCGAAAATTAAAAAGCCCCGTTATTATCTCCACCTCTGAAAGCGAAAAAAAGTTTATTGGCGGCAAACAAATCAAGGCGGCGATTGATGCTTGGCGGGAAGAAACAGGTCTGCCGATTGTTTTGCATTTAGACCATGGAAAATCGTTTGAGATTGTTGAAGAAGCGATTCAAGACGGATACGATTCAGTTCATTTTGACGGTTCGGCGTTGAGTTTTAAGGAGAACGCGGAAATAACGAAAAGAGTTGTTGAGTTTGCCAAAAACAATGGCGTTTTGAATGTTGAAGGCGAGATGGGATATTTAAGGGGCGGTTCGGAATTGCATGAGGCGGTGGAAATAAAAGAGGAGGATTTGACTGTTCCCGAGGAGGCGTTGAGGTTTGTTCAAGAGACGGGAATTGACACTTTGGCGATTGCTATTGGGAACATTCACGGGATTGTTAAAAATGAAAACTTAAAAAATCCGCATCTTTTTCTTGAGCGATTAAAGGAAATTAGCGATATTTTAGGCGAAAAAGCGTTTTTATGCCTGCATGGCGGTTCGGGCACTCCAGAAGAGGATATTAAAAAAGCGATTGAATTAGGAATCGTTAAGATTAATATTAATACAGAATTAAGAATGGCTTACGCGGGGTCGTTAAGAAAATTTCTCCAAAAAAATCCAGACGAGACAAAACCGCATAATATTATGGCGCCTGTTGTTGAGGCGGTCCAAAAGGTCGTTGAAGAGAAAATAAAATTATTTAAATTATAAATATGAAAATAAAAATAGACAAAGATAAGTGCATCGGGTGCGGCAGTTGCGTCGCTGTTTGTTCGGACTGTTTTGAGATGGACAGCGATAATAAAGCGGTTCTTAAGGATGGCGGCGATTTGAAATGCGCCCAGGAGGCGGTTGATGTCTGTCCGGTCCAGGCGATTGAGGTTGAAGAATAATTTTATCCACAACCTTGTTTTGTTGTTTTGGGCGTTTTGTGGTAAGATGCCAGTATGGAAATTACAAAGTGCGATATTTGCAATAAAACAAAAAAAGAAAAACATTCTTCTATATCCGAGAAATCCAAGTGGATTGATTGTCGAATAAATGGAAGAGGAGAATGGCTGTCTTTTGCTTTATGTGGCAAATGTTCTGAAAAAATGTTAAAATATATTAGAAAGTATTTAAAAATTAAAGAAAATAAAAAAAATGTTAGGAAAAAATAAAGACGATCAATTCGTTACCAAAAAAGATTTAGAAGAAACTTTAGAAAAAACCTTAGATAAAGCGCTGGCGAGCCAAAGCAAGGTTATTTTAGAGGCGGTTGATTATGGGTTTAGAAAAAACGACAAAAAATTTGAAGGCATAGATAGGCAATTTGAGGTAGCTGCTGAAAGATTTGACAAAATAGACAAAAAATTTGAAAAAGTTGATGAGCAAATCAAAGAAAAATTTGATAAAGTTTTAAGCGGACAAGATAAAATTTGCAAACAACTTACTGATTTACAAACCGAAAATAAATCAGGAATGAAAATTTATAAGCGTCAAGATAAAAAATTAGAAAATCATAAACGAAGAATTGAAAGATTAGAATTAAAACTAAGTGTTTAAAAACCTACTTAGAATCCGAACTTCCAAGAGGGATAAAATATGAGCAATACTACACACACACACACACACACACACACACACACACACAGGTCTTTCGCTATTTGTTAAAAATAATGAGTTTTGGCGAGGAGCGGGTTTTTTGTTTTCTTAAAACAAAAAGCCCGTTTTTTTGTTGATAAAAATTTATGGCAAAAAAATTTAAAAAAGGGCGCTTGAGCAAGATTATCTTCGCCCATAAACCAGGTTTATGGAGTTTAATGATTGTGATTATTATTTCCATAATGGCTGTTTATACGATTGTTAGAGCAGGGGATTTAGAGCCCTCGGCGAGTCCGGCGGGGACAATGCATTCTCTTTTAGAAATGGCGGCGAAAGATATTAATGACACTTTTGACCGAACGACGGATAGTTTGGAGGCGATGAGCGAAGCGATAGCGAGTTTGGCCGCCAATATCTGGGACAAAGCGACTTCGGAATTGACTACTGCCGGAAGCATTGGCAAACTGATTGTGGATAATATGGATATGACCGCCGCCACCAGCACTGATACGCTTTTTGGCTGGTTCAAGACAACTTATAATTACACCGCTCCTTCTTCAACCGCCTTAACGACCAATACTTGGACAGACGCAAGAGCCAATTATTTAGATTTGCTTAATTCAGATTTGAGATTTTTAATTTCAAGTTCAACCGCTTCAACCACTCCGTTCGCCGGCAGTATCGCTTATCATCTCGGCTCTTCCACGGTTGCCACCAGCACCGATACGCTTTTTGGCTGGTTTAAAACCAATTATGATTACACAGCGCCTTCTTCAACCGCTTTAACAACCAACACTTGGACAGACGCGCGGGCGGGTTATTTAGACGCGCTCGCTCAGTCGGGCTACAGTTCAACCACAATAGCCGCCAATATAGATGGAAATATTTTAGAGCGGCTGGAATATTTGAATAACAGAAGTATGTTTTCGGTTGTGAATATAAAAAACGGCTCGGCGACTAGTCCCGCGACTGATTTCGCTTTTTACACGCAGGCCTTAGGCGGGGTAGATGATTATAATGATAATGGCGCAAGACCGACTGACAGTTTTGCCGCTTCTTGGACACAATGCGCCGCGGCCAATAATTATTGCAAAACAGGAGATTCTACGGCATGTACGGGCGATGTTTGTTATCAAGATAATAATACGGGTCAGATTTGGTCTGATTATTTAGATAGCGGGACCAATCATAATTGGTGGTGGGCGAATAATTGCTGGGCGCCAGGAAGTTGGGCAAATCCGGGAACTTGTACCGCCGATGGCGATGACGCTTGTCAATGCGTCACCGCGACCAGCACGCCGAATATTACAGGTTGCAAAGCCATAGGAGACGGTAATTGGCGTTTGCCGCACCAAAAGGAGTTAATGCAGGCCTATATTGACGGTTCCTGGGGGAATCTCCCTCACGCTAACTTCAACTTTTGGTCGGCTACTACTAAATCTTACAGTACCCACAGCGCTTGGTACACGGACTTGCGCCACGGGAGCACGGACACCAATCTTAAGACTAATGAGTATGACTCGCGCTGTGTGCGTTAGCCCCCCTGGCAATATTTTATGATTTGATAATTCTCTTAATTTAATTATTTTCTTAATCTCCCGCAAATCAACAAATCATCTCACAAATCTACAAATACCGAATAAGATGGATGTTGAATATTTATAGATTTGTGGGGGCTGGTTGATTTATGGGAAAAATGTATAATATGAACAATGATAGAAGAAAGACAAAACACAAACAAAGTAATTTATAAAAGATTAAGCTATAAAATTGTCGGTGTATTATTTGATGTCTATAATGAATTAGGTTACGGCTATCAAGAAAAGTATTACGAAAAAGCGATAGAAAAATATTTTATTGCGGAAAAGATAAAATTTAGAAGACAAGCTCCTTATAAAATATCCGTTAAAAATGAAGTTATAGGCAGATATTATTTAGATTTTATTATTGAGGATAAAATAGTACTTGAAATCAAAAAAGGGAATTACTTTTCAAAGAGAAATATAGAACAAGTCAAGGGATATTTAAAAGCAACAGATATGAAGTTGGCAATACTTGCTAATTTTACATCAAACGGTGTTAAATTTTTTAGAGTTCTATCTCCCAGAAATTTGTAGATTTGTTGTAGATTTATAGATTTGTGGGGGAGGGAGGGATATGTCGCGCTATATTCATTTGCCAATTTTTCAAAAGGGATATGATTTAAACCTTGAAGTTTATCGCGCGACGCATAATTTTCCCAGAGAATATAAATATTCCTTAGGCCAAAAATTAAAAGAAACAGCCAGCGAACTTTTGGATTGGATTATTATAACCAATTCCAAAGAGGATAAGGGGATTTATTTTCCGGAAATAAACACGAGAATTGAACGATTAAGAATTCATTTAAGGGTGGCTTACGATTTGAAAATAATTAATGTTAAAAAATTAGAATTTTTAAACCGTTTTTTAGAGGAAATTTCCAAACAAGTATCCGGTTGGGAAAAGTGGTTCTTTGAAAATTTACCCCGTTAGATATAAAATTATCTAATAAGGGATTTCTCGTTAGATAAAAATTGTGATAAGATAAAATTATGTATTATGTTTATGTATTACAAAGTTTAAAAGATAGCTATTTTTATGTTGGTTATACTAAAGATTTAATTGTTAGATTAGAAAAACACAAAAATGGAAAAGTAAAATCTACCGAAAATAGAAGACCACTAAAATTAATTTATTACGAAGCATGTTTAAATCAGCAAGATGCAACGCACAGAGAAAAGTACTTGAAAACAGCGTGGGGTAAAAGGTATATTAAGAATAGATCAAAAAATTATCTAACGGGGTGAAAAGGGAAATTCAATGAAGCCAGAATTTTTGTTTTAATTCCGCAATATTGCGGGACGAGCAAAAAGCGAGCATTAGATTATTGCGATTCCGCTTCCCGAGGCGCCGCGGGATAAAGTATTAGTTGAATTATACTCTGCTTCGGCGGGGATTAATTCAGTCAAGGAAAAATAGCGGAAAGAAATTCACGCTAACAACAACTTTTGGTCGGCTACTACTAGGTCTAACAATACCCACAACGCCTGGAACACGAACTTGAACAACGGCAACACAAACAACAATCTTAAGACGACGGAGTATGACTCGCGCTGTGTGCGTTAGCCCCCCTTGGCAATAATCATAAAAAACTTTGGCTTCATTGAGTTTCTCTTTGTGGGATATTTTTAATCTTAAAATGACTGAAGTTTTGGTCTGCTGGTTTAAGATAACTTTTTAGAATTCTAAAGTGTTTTTGATAGATTGATTTTCTAAGATTGAAAGTATGGCTATGCTTGAATTGTCCGTAATAGGAATTGATAACGGCTAAGATTTGCTGTAATTGTTCATTAAAAATTTCAGCGGTTTCGGGAAGGGGCGCCTGATTAAATTGCCATAGTTTTCTTTTTAGGTTTCCAACAGTTTTTCTTCGGACGAGCGAATAATGGGGCTTAATAATAAAACCGACAAAGTTGATGCCTCTATAAATTGACTGGAGAACCGACTTTTTAGGGTGGAAATGAAGTTTTAATTTTTCTTTAAGAAATTGATTAAGTTTTTGATGCCAGATTTTAAGTTGTTCTGGGTTTTGATGCAAGATAACTATGTCGTCAACATAACGGAGATAATACTTGATTTTTAATTGGTGTTTGGCGAATTGGTCTAGTTCGTTTAAATAAACATTGGCGAAGAATTGAGAAGTGAGATTGCCAATTGGCAGACCTTGCCCTTCGGGAACTTCGAAAAGCGATTTGTGGGAAGGAATGAGGCGGGAAAGATTTGGGTCGCCCTTTTGATAAAAGTTTTTAATCGGGTCTTGAAAAATGATTTGCTTGGTTAGCCATAAAATTTCTGGATGTTTAGTGTGGCGTTTAATAAGATTAAAAAGAAGAGCTTTTTTAATGGACATAAAAAAAGCCGAAACATCGGCTTGGAGATAATAAGCCGACTGGGAGAAATTATTACTGACTTTCCTTGAAAATCTTTTCAAATCTTTGATAGCGTAATGAGCGCCCTTGCCCGCGCGGCAAGAATAAGAATGATGAATGAATTTTTTCTCCCAAATCGGCTCTAAATAATTAACCAAAAGATGATGAATAACTCTATCGCGGAAATCAGCGGCAAAAACCTCTCGGGGTTTTGGATTGGTGATAACAAAATAGATTGATTGTCCAGGCTGGTATGAATGGGTTTTTAATTCTTGTTCAAGTTGAAGCAGTCGTTCTTCAAAATTTAATTCAAATTTGGCGGCGTTGATGGTTTTTCTTTTGCGCTTGCGGCATTGATAATAGGCA
>Ga0180009_10000074_pt1 | contig 184570 bp, 193 predicted proteins | sample OS_PC_MetaG_FD_123537 | JGI IMG/M metagenome (GOLD analysis project Ga0180009, IMG submission 123537) | Groundwater microbial communities from the Aspo Hard Rock Laboratory (HRL) deep subsurface site, Sweden - OS_PC_MetaG | ecosystem: Environmental > Aquatic > Deep subsurface > Groundwater...
ATTCTGCAGCTAAAAAAGCAACAGCTACAGATCGAGATTCAACACGTGCATGAAAGATTGGATTTGAAATTAAATGAGATAAGTAGTTCAAAGGCTGCGATAAGTATCTGGGCAGGATTATTGAATGAAGGCCAGAAGGATATAGTTGCTTGGATAACCCCCAAAGAGATTATTACCAAAAAGTTCAATATCGCAGGTGTTGATATACCTTTGTTTGTACGCGTGAATTTTGCAGATAGTGAATATGATTTATTTCTAACACCATTATGGGTAGATATCGCTATTGAGAAAATCAGGCAGCTTGTAGTTTTATATGAGCAAGAGAAGATATTTCGTTCTCAACTAGAGATCCTGGAGCATGAATTAAGACTGACAGCCCAGAGGGTTAATTTGTTCGAAAAGGTAAAGATACCTGAGGCAAGAGAGAACGTGCGTATTATAAAGATTTATTTGGGCGATCAGCAGACAAACGCGGTTGGCCGCTCAAAGATTGCCAAGAAAAAAACTGAGAGCTTAGTTTTAGAGGAAGCCGTCTTATGATCGTAGGAATGAAGAAGATAACAGTTTTGGTGCAGACAAAAGATGTCGAGCCTACGCTTAAGGTCTTGGCAGGAGCAGGCGTCTTGCATATAGAGCATCAGAGAGCGCCTCGAAGCGAAAGCGTTTCAAGGCTAGAAGAAAATCTTAAATCATTATCAAAGGCAATAGAGACCTTGCCTGTTGTTCAGGTTCAAGAAAACACAGTCCCTGATTACAACCAGGCCTCTGAGGGAATCCTTGCCCTGCTTGAGGCAAGAGAGGTCATTAGAGAGGATCTAAAGAAGATAAAAAAGAATATAGATCTCTGGAGGGAATGGGGAGATTTTCCGCCAAAACTTATAGAGGAGTTGAAGGATAGCGATATCCGGATATATCTAGCTAAATTAAATAAGAAGCAGCTCTCCCAGGTGCCGCAAGAAGTAGTCTTAGAGGAAATTTTTAAAAAAGGAAACATATTTTATTGTGCACTTATATCAAAAAATAAAACAACCTTGCCTTTTGAGACTCTTTCCTTGCCAAATGAAGGCTTAAACGAGATGATCCTTAAGCTAGAAAGGGCAGAAAGTGAAATAGCCCAGATAGAGAAAAGATTATTTGAGTTTGCAAAATATAAAAACGCACTTTCCTCTTACAGGCAAAGACTCAAATCCTTACTTGAATTTCACGGCGTACGCGCAGGCATGGGTAGTTTTGCAAGACTTGCCTACCTAAAAGGTTATTGCCCTGACTATAGCGTTAAGACATTAGAGCAATTAGCAGAAAGAGAAAAATGGGGCCTACTTATTGAAGAGCCGGATAAATTGGATAATGTTCCTACCTTGATAAAGAACCCGCGCTGGATTCAAATAATAGAACCAGTTTTTAATATGATAAAGACCATACCCGGCTACAGGGAATTAGATATAAGTTTCTGGTTTTTGTTGTTCTTTTCAGTATTTTTCGGGATATTAATAGGCGATGCTGGATACGGATTAGTATTTTTGCTTATTAATTTAGTTTGTCATATAAAGTTTAAAGACTCGCGCTTGGATAAGTCTGTATTTTTCCTTATGTATGTTTTAAGCTCTTCTGCCATAATCTGGGGAGTGTTATCCGCTACATTTTTTGGCAAGGCATATCTTCCTGCAGGAGTCGGACCGCTGCTTCCTTTTTTAAAAGAACATTCCAATGTCCAGGCCCTGTGTTTTTTTATAGGCGCCCTGCATTTAAGTATTGCACATTTTTGGAGACTCCTGCGTAAGTTACCAGGATTAAATGCCGCCTCTGAGGCTGGCTGGATAGCAGTGCTCTGGGCAGCGTACTTTTTGGCAAGGCTGTTAATTCTAGGGGCTAGTTTTCCTGTCTTTGCTAAATGGCTGTTTGGCACAGGAACCGCATTAATAATTTTATTTTCAAGTCCAAGGAAAAATATCCTCAAAGGTATTGGCTTCGGAATTGGAGATTTTCTTCTTCATGTTATAAATAGTTTTACAGATGTTGTATCATACATTAGATTATTTGCAGTAGGAGTCGCAACTGTTGCAGTTGCAGATGCCTTCAATCAGATGGCCTCTTCCATAGGATATAATAATCTATTGATGGGATTTCTGACAGCGCTGATTCTCTTATTCGGACATACCTTAAATATTCTTTTGGGTGCAATGGCAATTTTGGTTCATGGCGTTAGATTGAATGTCTTGGAATTTTCCAGCCACTTAAATATGGAATGGTCAGGTACAGAATACGCACCGTTTAAAATCAGGGAGGAATAAAAATGGATACAAGCTTATTAGTACAGTTTAAGGATTTAGGTGTTGCAGCATCACTTGCGTTTGCAGCAATGGGCTCTGCCTTAGGTTCTGGTGCAGCGGGTATGGCTGCGGTTGGTTCTTGGAAAAAATGTTTTGCCCAGAACAAAAATGCACCCTTTATCCTTACTGTCTTCGTAGGAGCGCCGCTTTCTCAGACAATTTACGGCATGATAGTGATGAATGCGCTCCTAGAGTTAGCAAGCAAAGGCCAATTTATGTGGGCAGCAGGAATTCTGGGTGGCATGGCAATGGGGCTGTCTGCCTGGATGCAGGGCAAGGCTGGCGCAGCTGCCTCTGATGCAATGGCAGAGACAGGCAAGGGCTTTGGTAATTACCTTATGGTTCTGGGTATAATTGAGACAGTAGCGCTGTTTGTGATGGTGTTTATTCTCATGGCAGCAGGCAAGATGTAAAATCATAAGAAACAGGAAAATTATGACTGATTCTTTTAAGGATTGCATATTCTGCAAAATTATTAAAAAGGAAATTCCGGCAAAGATTGTTTTTGAAAACGATACAGTCCTAGCCTTTCCGGATATCAACCCTAAGGCAAAAACGCATATCTTAATAATTCCCAAAGAACATCGAAAAGGATTGTCTGCGCTGGAAGAGAATGATATTTCATTATCCGGCAGGCTAATGGTTGCAGTCGCTGATGTGGCCAAAAAGATCAAGCTGGATAGCTACCGGGTGATTATTAATGTTGGTCCGGATGCTGGTCAGACGATTTTTCATTTACATCTGCACCTTATGTCACCTGATGGTGGTATGGTCTAGGATTTCTTATCTCTCTATAGCCGCAATCTAAAAAAGGTATCTCGCTTTATTAAGGTAGGAGAAATGACAGCGAGAAGGGACTTGAAATTGCTAGAAGAGAGTAAATTATGAAGATATTTGTTTTTATCGTAAGCTTTATTCTTTTCTTGGTTTTCTACACAAGATATATAGAGAAAAGAAGTATATTTTTTCCCTTTAAAGAGATAGAGGTTACGCCGCAGGATATAGGCCTAGGCTTTGAAGAGGTAAATTTAAAAACCCCAGACGGAGAAAATATTCATGGCTGGTATGTGCCAGCTGGAGCCAATAAAAAGGTTTTGCTTTTTTTGCATGGCAATGGCGGCAACATCAGCCACAGACTAGAAAAAATAGCAATCTTTAATGAAATCGGCATAACCACATTCATTATTGACTATCGGGGATACGGAAGAAGCACTGGCAGGCCAACTGAAGACGGAATATATCTAGATGCCCACACAGCCTATAACTATCTTGTTAAAGAGAAAGGCATAACCGCTGATGAGATTATAGTCTTTGGAGAATCCTTAGGGGCTCAAGCGGCGATTGATTTGGCAGGCAAAGAAAGAATAGCTGCGCTTATTATAGAAGCAGCGTTTACATCTGCTAAGGATATGGCGCGTGCTATCTACCCGTTCTTACCTACAATTTTTTTGTCTGTGCGTTTTGATTCGGCGGCTAAGATTCCTAATATAGATTGCCATAAACTGATAATTCACAGTCGTAATGACGAAATCGTTCCTTTTAAATTAGGTAAAAAATTATATGAGAAAGCTCGCCAGCCCAAAGAATTCTTAGAGATTATCGGAGCGCACAACAACGCAGTCTTTGATTCAAAAGAATTATTTGCAGCAAGAGTTAAAGAATTTATAAATAAATTATAGCAAGACTAGATATGGGATTGATTATCAGAGAGCCCTATGTCCTTATCAGACGCTGGCGTTTATTTTTTGCCTATGTCGCTTTTATTTACATAAGCCTGCCCTTTGCCCCTGGCATCTGGGAAAGGCTTATAGCCAATTTCGGCAATAGGGTAGAATCATCTCTTTTTGTTATAGTTGTTCTCGCTGGCACCCTTATAATCTTTAAATTTTTATCGTTAAGAAGACAGCAAACATTAGTTGGGATATTGATTATTTGTGTTGTTTTTTCTCTTTTTTTAGTTATCTTGCGCAGTCTCAAACTTCCCGCAGAAAGAATTCATTTATTTGAATATGTAATATTACCGCTGTTCATCTACCGCTCTCTCAAGAAAGAGCAGAAGATAAGCACTATATATGTCAAGATTTTTGTAATTGGCTTTATCGCTGGATTCATTGATGAGGTAATTCAGTATATGCTTCCTAATCGAGTTTTTGATGTGAAGGATATACTTTTGAATGGCAACGGTGTATTATTGGGTCAAGGTCTCCTATATTGCTTTAAGCATTTGTCTTGATACCTAACAAATAGGATTTTCTGATACTAGCATTAGTGCTATAATACATACACAGGAAGATATGGTTGAGGTTCAGGCAAATAAAGGAACGATAAAAGATAGGCTTTCTAGTCTGTCTACTTTTCCTGATGAGCGAGGAATCAAGTTAGAAGATAAACAGACCTTTGATGCGCTTTTTAGGCAATTGCAGCCTGAGATTTCCGAATTTAGTTTTACTAATCTTTTTTGCTGGCAAGAGGCATACTCACTTGCCATATCAAGATTAGACGACTTTTTAATCATCTCTTCAAAGCAAGACGATGACGTGTTGTTTTTTGCGCCTCTTGGCAATGGCGATTTAAAAGGGATAGTTAGAGTTTGTCTAAAGCAGGTTCCGGGTGCTAGGGTTTTTCGTGTTCCTGCCTCTCTTGCCTTGCTCTTTTCCAATGAGGCAGGTTTTAAAATAAAAGAAGACCGCGATAATTATGATTATATTTACCGCAGGGTTGATTTGGTCGAGCTCAAGGGCAAAAAGTATGATGCAAAAAGAAATTTCATCAGGCGCTTTATTAACACATACAAGCCTGTTTTGAGGAAGATGTCAGAGGCTGACATAGAAAATTGCCTCAAGTTTCAAGAAGAGTGGTGCGATTATAGGTCTTGTGGCAACGATGCTGGCTTGATGAGAGAAAAAGAAGCAATTAGAGAAATGCTTTCTAATTTTGAGGCACTTCAACTCTCCGGGGTTGTTATTGAAATCAACGCAAAATTAGAGGCATTTAGTTTGGGTGAAAAACTCAATGATACTACATTCGTCGTGCACGCAGAAAAAGGCAATGGGAAATTCGTTGGTATATATCAGGCAATTAATAATTTTTTTGCCTCTAGTATCCCTGAGAGTTTTTCCTTTATAAATCGCGAGCAAGATTTAGGCCTGATGAATTTAAGAAAAGCAAAGACTTCATATCAACCGCATACTTTCATTAAAAAGTTTATTGTTTCAAAGAGCTAAAAAATTTATGTTGCAAAAAATATTATTGAATTTAGGAATTATTTTCTTAATCCTAGGAGGTGCAGCTATGGCCTTAGAGATAGAGAGCCCCGCATTCAAAGCAGGAGAATTTATACCAAAAAAATATACATGCGAGGCAGATGATATCTCTCCTCCTCTTTTTTGGAAAGATGCTCCAGAAGGAACAAAAAGCTTTATCTTAATTAATGATGATCCGGATGCGCCTGGTGGAGATTGGGTGCACTGGTTAGTTTATAATATACCGGTCCAAGTAAACCGTCTAGAAGAGAATATGCAAAAAATGCACTTTATGGCTAATGCGATGCAAGGGCTTACAAGTTTTGGCAGTGTCGGCTATGGCGGGCCGTGTCCTCCACCGGGCAAGCCACACCGTTATTTCTTTAAGCTTTACGCCTTGGATACTGTTTTAGGTTTAAAGCCAGGTGCAAACAAGAAATCATTGCTTAAAGCAATGCAAGGACATATTTTGGCAGAGGCAGAATTAGTTGGTTTATACAAAAGATAGAGGCAATAATTTATGGATAAAATTATAAAAGTTCTTGAGAAGATAGGTAGTTATGTTATTCATGCCCTCCAACTTGCCGGCGCAATAATTTGTTTTCTTATTGATGTCTTTGCTACTGTTTTTCGAAGGGGCCTGCGGCCTCGTCAGATAGCTGACCAGATATATGAACTAGGCGTGAGTGCATTCTGGATTGTAAGTATTGCCTCTTTGGCTACGGGAATGGTGTTGGCTGTTCAGTCTGCCGTAGTTTTAGTGCGCTTTGCGGCAACAGAATATATCGCCAAATTGGTTGCCCTATCTTTAGTTAGAGAGTTAGGTCCGGTATTGACAAGTCTCATTTTTATCGGCAAATCCGGGGCAAAGGTTTCTGCTGAGATTGGGGCGATGAATGTCAACGAACAGATTTTAGCCACGCGTGCCTTGGGGATTGACCCCATTGATTTTTTTGGTATCAGCAGAATTTTAGCTTGTATAATAGTGTTGCCACTTCTTGTCTTTTGGTGTGAGATTTTGGGAATCTTGGGAGGAATGCTTATAACGGTTTTACAAGAAGGTGTAAGCTGTTTTTCTTATATAAATCAGACATTCGATTCTATACGCATTGTTGATTTTGTCGGCGGTATGGTTAAAACGCTATTTTTCTCCCTAATTATCGGGATAATCTGCTGTTATAAAGGGTTTCGAACAAGGGGTGGTTCCATTGGAGTTGGCAAATATACAACTGAGGCTGTAGCGCTTTCAAGCATCTTGGTTATAGTTTCTAATTTCTTATTGACAAAAATAATTATTAATTTCTGGGGGTAGGAGATGACTAATAGAATATTTATTCTTATAGGCCTAATGCTTCTTGTGATTATTTTTACAGGTTGCGCTTCTGGTTCTTGGGCTAGGATAAGAGGAGACTATGCAATAAAAGAGGCTGATTGGATTAGAGAGGGAAGCCCTATAATCTATGAGAGTAAGAGTTTGTATCCTACTGAACACGTTGAGAACCATCTGGATAGGGAAATGGAATATGTAGGAGAATTCCAGCAGGTTCCTTTTTACGTAGAGCTGCGCCAGATAAAACCTTACAATCGGCTTTATACAAAATTTAACTATCATAAATACAGATTGTTTCTCTTAAAAGAAAAAAATGATAGAGATTAAAAACCTAACAAAGAGTTTTGACGGATATTTAGTCTTAGATAATATAAGTTTGAAGGTAGATACAGGAGGATTCTTTACGCTTATGGGCGGAAGCGGTCAGGGTAAGTCTGTATTTTTACAACATATTATTGGCTTGCTTAAACCCGATTCCGGCACAATCTTTATTGATAGCCAGGATGTTACAGGATTAAGTGAGAATGAACTTTTAGCCTTGCGGAGTGATGCTGGCTATCTTTTTCAGGAAGGAGCGCTTTTTGATTATCTGAATATTTTTGATAATCTTGCTTTGCCGATAAGGGAACATACTAAAAAAGAAGAAGGCGAGATTCTTAAGATGGTTGAGGCGGCGTTAAGTGAGGTAGAGTTAGAAGGTATAGCTGAGAAATTTCCTGTTCAAATCAGCGTTGGTATGAGAAAGAGAGTCGCTTTAGCCAGGGCAATCATATTAAGGCCGAAAATATTATTATGCGATGAACCTACAGCTGGGCTTGATCCAGCAACAGGCTATTCGATTTCTCGCTTGATTTTGAAATTATGCCATGAATTAAATACTACAACCATTGTCGTAACCCACGATTGTCTGAATTTTTTTGATATAAGTGGTAGCATCGCTATTATCCATGCGGGTAAGATCTTAGCTGTTGGCAATCAGGAAGAGATTAAGAGTAGTCAAGACCCAATAGTAAGAAAATTTATTCCCCAGCTTATTCATTAGTCACTGGTAAAATCGGAGGCTGATTATGAAATCAAGGACAAATAAAGAAATTATTGCCGGAGCATTTTTTGTTGTTAGTATATTTTTTATTATTATTGTTATCTTTTCATTAGGGGCAAAGGTAGGCATCGGAGAATCCAAATTTTACCAATATGTACTCTTTAATGACATCGGAGGGCTAAAGATAGGTGCACCAGTGAGAATTTCAGGTGTAACAGTAGGCTCTGTTGTTGATATAGAGTTTATTAGGCCTGTCCAATCCGGACAGCGGGTCAGGGTTACCTTAAGCGTACTTTCCAAATACAAAAAGGAACTGGACGAACACTCCTTATACACAGTTAAGACCGAAGGATTGCTAGGAGATAAATTAATAGACATCCAGAAGAACCCTACTGCCATGCCAGTGCAACTATCAAAGAAAGGATATGTTATAGGTCAGGATGCAATTGATTTATATAATCTGGCCGATGATTTTAGTGAGACAACAGAATATTTTAATTACCTATCTACAAAGATGGCAGGCCTTGTAGATGATTTGCAAATATTTACTCGTTTATCTGCCAGAACCGTAGAGCGGGTGGAAGATAAGGTCATTGAAGGTGGTCTTTTTAGTTTGTTCACCAAGAGTGGCGAGAAATAGTTGATAATAATTGACTTAAAACCCGTTATTCTTTATAATGCTAATTCCTGGGGCGGTTAGTTCAGTTGGTTAGAACGCCTGATTTACATTCAGGAGGTCACAGGTTCAAGTCCTGTATCGCCCACGTATTTTAGGATGGTTTAAACGGGGGGTGTAGCGTAGTATGGTTTAACGCGTCAGATTGTCGATCTGAAGACCGAGGGTTCAAATCCCTTCACCCCCGCCAAGAAAATTAACTTGCGGTTGCTAGCAATAATCATAAAATAGAATAGATGTATTTAAAATAACTCTGCAGTATTTAGCAGAGTCGAGGAAGGTAGTATGAAAGGATTAACGCTTGTAGAGCTAATGATTGTTTCTCTTATTTTAGTAGTTGCCATAGTGGCCTTATTGGTTGTTTTTATTAATGCCCTAAATCAAATTGCTCTTACAAAGGAAATAAATATTGCTACGGATGATCTTACGGATGTATTAGAGCGGATTAAGACTACTGCCTTTGTAGATCTTACTACTCAATTCCCTGATGGAGCAGTTATTAATTCTACCCTTATAGGAGGTTTTCTTCTGCAGGATGAGGCCATTGTTGTGCGTTACCCTCAAGGCACCAACGTTGATCCTTTAGAGATAGAAGTTGAGTTGACTTGGACGAGTAAAGATAGTAGAGCGCGATCTCAAATCTTCAAGACGCTGAGGACGCAGATGCTATGAATAAAACCGGCGTAACGCTAATTGAGATTTTAGTTGTTACTGTCATTATTGTGATACTAGTCGGTATATTAAGCTTTTCTCTCATTCAGGCGCGCTCTGTGTTTCAATCAGGCGATATCTTGGTTTCTCTTCAGTCTGACGCACGCCTCGGTATTAATCATATGCTCACCGATTTAAGAAGGACGGCGTACACGCAGATGACAATCTTGCAAAACACGCCCTCTGCTGGTATAGATTCAATTACATATCACTTACCTCTTGATGGCGATTCTGATGGGCTCCCAGATATAGTCGCAGACGCATTGGTATGGGATACTACGGATATAACAATTAGCTTAGATACTGCCACTTCCTCTTTGATCAAGACCGTGAACTCCAATGAGACTGTCTTAGCTAATAATGTTAAAGATATAAATTTCTTCGACCACAATCTTGATGCGACATTATATTTGGATGAATTAAAGGTCATAATGGAATTAGAAAAGACAAGTAGCGAAGGCAGGACGCACAATTTTATCTCCACCAGTATAATAAATATGCGCAATTAAGGCAGGCTAAAATGGCGACCCTTATCCTTAAACAGATGAATAGAAAAGGCATTGTTTTAATTACATCTTATATGGTTATAGTTGTCTTGTTAATTCTAGCGGCAACAATAGTGCAACGTGCCTTGAGTGAATTTAATTTAGCCCGGAGAAATAAAATTACTACAGAAGGCCTTTATCTTGCTGAAGGGGCAATAGAGGAGGCTGCCTATACACTCGCTTACAATGTAGCAAATTACCTGCCTGTACCTGATACGTTCACTGATACTGTGAGTCTGTCTTCGGATTTTAATCTGAGTTATAGCTGGACAGCCTTAGATGTAGATCACACTGTTGCGGATTCCTTAGGCATAATTACTATTATTCGACACTACCAAATAATTGCTGTGGCTACCGATATCAATTATGGAATTTCAAGCATTGTCAACCAAATTGTTGCCCGTAAAAAAACATACACATTTCAGCATGCAGTATTTTATAATTATGATTTGGAGATGCTGCCAGGTCCGGACATGACTCTGTCTGGAAAAGTACATTCAAACGAAGATATCTACATTGGTACACATAATACGTTCACCATTGATTCGGAGTATCTCTACAGCGCCGGCAATATTTACAATGGACGCAAAGATAGCGCATTGAGCATGGATGGCGGTGTGAGCATTAAGAAAAGCGGCACAAGTGATTACTACTTTATGAAAGAAGCAGGAGACATAGATCCTTTGGATTCTGATCGTAGTGACTGGACAGATGAATCTCAGAATCGTTGGAACGGAACAGTAAAAAGCGGCGTTCATGGAGTGACCTCTTTAGCCGCTCCTGAAGTCGGCTCTATAGAACCTGATAGTTACTATGCAGATAATGCTGACTTGAAGATAGTAAATACTAATGCCTATGATTCATCAGGCACTCCTGTTGTCTTGCCAGCTGGGACAATCAGCGAAAGTAATTTTTATAATCAACGTGAAGCAACCTGGGTTACAGTAACTAATATCGATATGAATTTGCTTAATAGCTCAGGATTTTTTCCTTCCAATGGCCTTCTTTATATTACTCGAACTGATGCTAGCAGTTCCTCTCCAAATGGAGCCCGTCTTAATAACGCTAGCGAGCTTAATTCAGACTTAACCGTTGTTTCTAATGACCCGGTGTATGTTCAAGGTGATTATAATAATACCAATAAGAAACCAGCTGCAGTAATCTGTGATTCTTTGAATCTTTTATCTAATAACTGGGACGATGCCAATAGCAGTTTTAACTTAAGCAGCAGAGTTGCCACGAATACTACTATGAACGCGGCCTTTATTGCCGGGATTGATGAGACGAGCGTCGGCAATTATAATGGCGGCCTAGAAAATTATCCCAGACTTCTTGAGACGTGGAGCAATAAGACGCTAAGTATTCGAGGTTCATTCGTCGGGCTATGGAACAGTCAGATTGCTCAAGGTGCCTGGCAATATGGCAGCCCCCAGTATGAAGCCCCCAGAAGAGATTGGGATTACGACACAGACTTTAATGACAGCACAAAGCTTCCGCCTTTTACGCCCTTTGCTGTTGAGACAGAAAGGGTTGCTTGGTGGAAAGGTTAAGTATAACCCGCCCTTCCAAAGTACTAATCGCTAATAACCAATTACTAAATGGAGAGTTCCTATGGTAAGTTTTAATGATTTCAAGAAATTAGAATTGAAAATTGCCAAGATCGTCGATGCCTCAGATCATCCTGACGCAGATAAGTTGTATGTCTTAAAGGTTAATTTAGGAGATAAAGAGAAGCAGCTTGTTGCTGGCATACGCAACTTTTACAAAACTGAGGAGTTAATCGGAAGACAAATCGTAGTTGTAGATAATCTTGAAGCAGCAACAATAAGAGGCGTAAAATCAGAGGGAATGCTTCTTGCGGCCAGAGATGCTGAAGGCATCAGCTTACTTATGCCAGAAAGAGAAATGCAACTGGGAAGTAGTGTGATGTGAAGATGAAAGTAGAAACCAAATTTTTAAAACTTAAAACATCCGGCAACACAGATATAATTGATATTACAAGCGAGATACAGCACTTTCTTTCAGAAAGTGGCCTAGAAGAGGGCACAGTTACTGTCAGCGCTATTGGTTCTACGGCTTCGGTGACAACCTGTGAGTTTGAACCAGGATTAGTAAAGGACCTTAAGGCATTATTCGAGGAGTTGATACCTGCCAATCGTCATTATTGCCACGATGAGGCCTGGCATGATGGTAATGGTCATTCGCATCTGCGTGCAAGCTTAGTAGGCCCGAGTAAGACATTCATCTTTTCAGACGGCAAGCTCTGTCTAGGCACATGGCAGCAGATTATCTTTATTGATTTTGATGCAAGGCCACGTCAGAGAAAGATTGTCTTTCAGTTTAGCGGTAGGTGAGTTTTTTATAAGAGAAATTCAATGAATGATTTAAAGGATAAGGAATTAGTAATCTTTGATTTAGAAACAACTGGTTTGAATCCTCAAGAAGGAGATCGTATCTGCGAAATCGCAGGCATAAAGTATAAAGATGATAGTGTGATTGACACCTTCCATTCTTTGATTGATCCTCAAAGGCCGATATCCCCTGCTGCCTATGCGATAAACCGTATTGATAAGGAGATGTTAAAGGATGCTCCTAAAAATATTGATGTCTTGCCGCATTTTGCAAAGTTTATCTCAGGGACATATCTGGCTGCCTACAATATAAGGTTTGATTTGAATTTTCTGACAAATGAATTGAAGACCATGGGCAAGACTATTGGAGAGGATATTTTGTTTTTTGATATTCTTGCTCTTGCCCGGCGTACTTTATTACAGCTACCAAGCTATTCTTTAGCTAATGTTGCAAATAGTCTTGATCTGAAGTATCTCAAGCTTCACCGCGCCCTGAATGATGTCCGTTTGAGCTGGAATGTCTTAAGCTCACTGCTTGATATATTAAAAGGAAGAGGTATTAAGAATTTTTCCGAAGTCTATACGCTTTGCGGATTTAATCCGGATTTATTGAGCCAGGCCAACGAGCAAAAGATCGCATTCATCTTAAGGGCGATTGATTTTCGTTTTAATCTCGCCATTCGCTATTTTTCCAAATCCTCAGCACAGGTCACTGAAAGAAATATTACCCCTAAAGAGATTTATGAAGAACATGGTAAGAAATATCTAATAGGATATTGCCATCTGCGCAATGATGAGAGAAATTTTGCTATTGATTCCATACTTCATTTGGACGTTAAGACCTAACTCGGTATTTCTTGAGCATATATTATTGAAAATGAAGATAGATATCCGCCATTCTCTTAAAATCCTTATAATAACACTTATTTATTTTACGCTAGGTCTTTTTGTCCTTCATCCAGCAAGGGCAGATGGCTATCCGCATTATGATATACAAGCACGCCTTGATATAGAAAAGCACTCTATTTCTGCGCATGAAGTGGTTACATTTACAAATAACTACGAAAAAGGAATAACGGAGCTTTATTTTCACATTTATCCTAACAAAAAATTTAACAAAAAAGAAAAAGAATTTATTTATCAGTTTGCGGGATATTTTAAGGCCAATCTTTTTCCCGATGGTTTTCAGGAAAGCGTTTTAAATATCCATAATATAGTGCTAAATCAAAGGAGATTAGATTTTTCTATAGAAGATCCAGATGCGACAATCCTGAGAGTAAAATTACCCTTTAGCCTTAAAAAGGGTGAAAGCGTAAAGCTGGAAATAGATTTTGACGTTACTATCCCGCATGCCTATGGCAGATTCGGCTGGCATAAAGATATAATCTCTTTACACCGTTGGTATCCTCTGCTTTCGGTGTTGGATGATGAAGGCTGGCATAATTATCCATTTTATCTTTTCCACCAGCCCTATTTTTCAGACGCAAGCACATATAAGATTGATCTAACCTTACCTCAAGATTTAGTTATTGTCCACAGCGGCGTATTGACATCTAGAAAGACACTCGATGGCGGCCTTAAGGAAATCAGCTTAGAGACGCAAAGACCAACAAGAGATTTTTCACTTGCCTTAAGCCCAAGCTATAAAGTAATTACGAAAAGATGCGGCAATATTCTGGTTAAATCCTTTTATCTTCAAGGTGATGAGTTTTATGCTGAGCAAGCTGCAAATTTTGCCTGCGATTCTATAAATTATTACTCAAAACATTACGGAGAATATCCTTACAGCGAATTTAGCATTGCACCTGTATATCTTGCTTGTGGAGGACATGAGACTTCAAATATGATTTTTATCGACACGCGTGTCTATAGATTGCCGAAGTTTCTTATAAGATATTTTGACTTTTTGATTTCGCATGAGACTGGCCACCAATGGTGGTTTAATGTAGTCGGCTCTGATGAGTATCGCCAGACCTGGCTTGATGAGGGCCTGAATTCTTATTGTTTACTTTCTTATTTGGAGTCAAAATATGGCGATAAGGCAGAGGTGCTTGAGTTGCCGAGATTCCTTGACTGGCTTATACCTAATTTTACTTTTAGGGATTCCTCGATTTTCAGATATATTTATATGGCAAAAAATGGTATTGCCAGACCAATCTTGGGCACTTTGTCCAGCTTCAAAGAACCCTCAAGCATTTTTGCTTTAGCCTATGGCAAGGGTGCTCAAGTTTTTTCTATGCTCAGATACCTTTTAGGCGATGAGGCATTTTCGCGTGTACTGTCCAGATACTACAGTGAATTTAAGTTCAAAAATGCAAGCGTAGAGGACTTTAAAAAGATTGCACAAGATTTCACTGATAAGGATCTAGATGTATTTTTCAAGCAATGGCTAGAGACAGACAATGTTTGCGACTATGCAATTGCTAAGGTAGAAGGAAATCGGCTTATAATTGAAGATAAAGGAGCAATCTCCATGCCGCTTGAAGTTAAGGTAGGGTTGGAGAATAATAGAATAATCAGAAGAAAATTAGAGTTTAAAGATAAGAGAGAAGAGATAATATTTGATGCGGATATTAAGTCAGTACAGCTTGATCCTGAGAATCGCATCTTAGAAATAGACAAGACAAATAATAGCTACCCTACTAAAGTAAAGGCAAAATTTGTTCCTTTGTATTTCTTTGCCTATGAGATCCCATTGTTTTTAGATAGAGGTGCCCTTAATATAATAACTGGCCCTTCTTTAGCATCCAATGGCCTAGGTCTAAAGTCCTCCTTGCAGAAACCCGATGATCTTGTGTTTTCGGTTTCTGGTAATTTCAATTTTGATGACGAGAGCCTAAATACGGGGGTCGATATCATAAAGGAACATATAGCTGGCAGGCAACGAAGTCTAGGATTTAGCTTTTTTAATGAGGATTATCACGACGATGATGTAGAAGATTTACGCGGCGGAAAGATATTTTTGCGGCAGCAACTGTGGCCTGCAGCCTATGGTATGATTGATAATAACGACCACTTGACTTTATATTTACTTCGCAACCAACAATGGAAAGGCTCGCCTGGTTCCGCTGAGAGGATAGATAATCTGTATTATCGTAAATATGAAGAGGCTATATTTGGTAGCACGATTCATATTGCTCGGCGTGGTCCCTATCCTGATTTCTCGCGCGGATTTTCTTTTGATAGCACTGTTGAATCAGCAGGGCATTTTTTAGGTGGCGAGGAATCATTTTGGCGCCTATTGCAGGAATTCGCGGTTTACAAACCTATAAACAAAAAAGATGTGATTGCAGCGCGGATTAAATTCGGCTGGGGAGGCTCAGCTGATAAAAGACTGTTTCAGTTAGGTGGATTTGATGGCCTGAGAGGATATCAGAATAAGAGCATTGAAGGAAGTCGATGTCTTCTCTTGAGTCTTGAATACCGCTTATTTATAATCGAGGATTTAGGTATTGCTTTGTTCGATAATATTATTAATATAGATGATATTCAACTTGTCAGCTTCTTTGATGTTGGTAAGGCCTGGAGTGGTAATTATCGCAGCAAGGATTTTAAGAAGGATGCAGGGCTTGGTTTGCGTTTTCATGTGGATATCGCATCACTTTTTGAGCGTTTAATTTTGCGTTTGGACGTGGCAGAGGCAATTAATGACCCTGATCAGGACAGACGCGTTTGGCTGGGTATAAGCCATACATTCTAAAAGTAGTCATTGCGCTTAGCAGATGGTAAGCTTTCAGAGTAAGAGAATATGATAAATAAGAATCGCCTTATTAAATTAACAAAGGATTTGATATCCATAAATTCTGAGAATCCTCCGGGTCAGGAGGCGAAGGTTGCGCAATATGTCAAGGAATTGATGCTTAGGATGAAGGGCCCGATTGTCAGGACCTATGCCTTTTCAAAAGGAAGGCCAAATGTAATTGGGATATTGAAAGGAAAAGGCTCTAAAGGCTCCCTCCTATTGAGCCCGCATATGGATACAGTGCCTGCTGGCAAAAATTGGAAACGCGATCCCTTCAAGCCGAAGATTTCAGAAGGCAGGCTTTTTGGCAGGGGTGCGACTGATTGTAAAGGAAATTTGGCAGTATCACTTGAGATTATGCAAAGTTTATCAGAAGAAAAAATAGTTTTAAACAGAGACGTAATTATCGCTGCTACGGTTGATGAAGAGACCGGAAGCCATGAAGGAATGATTAAGTTGCTGGAGAGGAAGATCTTAAAACCTCACTTTGCCATGATTTTAGATAGTGATGATTTTAAAGTAATTATTGCCCAGAAAGGACTTATTCATTTTAAGGTGAAGATATTTGGCAAAAAGGCCCATGGCGCTTATCCCGACAGAGGCGTAAATGCTATCGAGATAGCCTCTAGGGTAATAGGCGATTTAGGCAATTTAAACTTTCATTTCAGGCGTCATGCTTATCTTAAGGCCCCCACTATAAATATTGGAAAGATTTCAGGCGGAGAAAAAGTAAATATAGTTGCTGATTATTGTGAATTTGAGGTTGATTTAAGATTTTTGCCAGGAATGAATCCAGCCCAGATCTTAAAACAGATAAAGAAAATTATAAGTTCCAGAATAAAGAAATTTTCTCTGCATGTAGATTCCCTACAAGTGCCTTATGAAATTTCTAAAAGGCATACCTTCATAAGGGGCATCCTCGAATCTGATAAGAGATTCACTTTAAGCGGAAGTGAAGGAGCGACCGTTATAACATTTTTTAAGAGACATAAGATACCAGCTGTTGCAACCGGATTTGGTTCTGGCGGCTGTGCACATATAGCTGACGAATATGTTAAAGTTAGTAATCTATATCGAGGCGCTCTGGCATTGGAGAAGTTTATTAAAGAGTTTTGATGAGGGAACAATTTAGGCAGTGCATGGGGGAGCTAAATTGTAGGAGGTGAGAGATATGACAGAAAATACACAACAGGAACAGCTACCAATTGGTGCTCCGCTAGCTGTGGTCAAATCTAAGACTATCTCCAAAAAGGCAGGTTGGTGGCAGGCAGTAGTTTTAGTAGATGGCTGGGGTAGAAAGATGATAAATATTTATTTATGGCAGAAGAAAAAAGAGGGCTGGAAGAGAAAGCAGAAATTTAGTATTCACAATACTAAGAGGTGGGAAGAGATAGCCGAGGCCGTAAATGAATTCTTGCCAGAGCTCTGAATATTAAGTCTTTCTACTGTTTGGTTGACGCGGGTTTTGTTTTGTGCTAATGTAGGCTCAAAGACATAAGGATGATCCGAGATTTCCTCTTATCTGTAATCAGATGCAGCGTTAAATTAATCTCTATAATCATATTTGAATAATAATGAATACTTATTGGAAGAGGCGGCCTAGCTGGTCAAAATCTCGTCAGGGGATTTTAGAACAATGCCCCTTTGCCTATTATTATACCTATATAGGTAGGTATGAAAAGACAGAAGAAGGAAAAACAATTACACAATTGCTTAAATTGCAAAAATTCTATTTTTTCAAAGGGACTTTAATCCACAGCGCTGTTAGAGGCCAGATTACTCAAAAGATATCAAAGAGGCCGATAAGTTTAGAGGCAGCAAAAAATTTTATTGATTTAGAATTCAGCAAGATATCTAATGACCAGGCCAAATACATATCCGAGGCGCATAATGGTTTTCCTCTGGAAAGATCTTTTTTAGAAAATGAAAGGCAAGACGCCCTATCTCAGATTACTACTTTTTTTTCGGTGCTTTGGCCTAGCTATGAATCATTAGAAATTCTCGCTCATGAGCGATTGGAGAATTTTCAGATTGGGGATGTTAAAGTCTGGGTGCAACCAGACTTAGTTACAAAAAATCTTGCAGGAGAATTGATAATTTCTGACTGGAAGACCGGTAAGGAGGTTTCCGTATCGGCTGATACTGATTTACAACTTTCCGTTTATATTTTATGGGCCTCTTTGCACTTTGCTGTAAATATCGAAGGAATCGGGGCAGAACTTACTTTTTTGAAGACAGCACAGAGTTTTCCTACAAGACGCAAGAAAGAACAGATTGACACGCTCAAGGATTATATAATCCAGCAGGCGCGAAAGATGGTTTCTTTCAGGAAGAAAGAAGACTTTATTCCTAAGCCAAACTTTAATTTATGCAAGGGTTGTAATTTTGCAACTATCTGTCCTGCTGCAGCGATGAAAGAAGCCTCAAGTGAGGGTATGGCTTACGGAACAAGGTAACGTAAGGTATTCATAGGTAATTTATGAAGAACATGATTAAATTTACACGAAAGGTTAAACTAAAAAGCCCAATTTTTATTGCTGCCTGGCCAGGTATGGGTAATGTTGCTATTAAATGCGCCACGTATTTGAAGGATAGCCTGCATGCTGAGGAATTCGCTATTTTGGATACCGCAGATTTATTTTATCCTGATGAGGCCTTGGTTAAGGAAGGTATTATCCAGGTTCCCTATTTCCCTAAAGGTAAGTTCTATTATTGGAAGAACAAGCTTGGTAGAAATGATTTGATTATTTTTATCTCTGAGTCTCAACCCTCCGCAGATAAGGGGTATTTCTATACTCACAAGATAATGGAAGTGGCAGAAAGTTTTCAGGTTAAAAAGGTGTTTACCTTTGCTGCAATGCCAGCGCCGATTGAGCATACCCAGAAATCAAACGTCTGGTTTGCAGCCACGGATAGAGCATTTTGCCTGGATTTAAAAAGATTTAAGGCAAAACGTATGGACACAGGTCAGATTAGCGGTCTGAACGGACTTTTGCTTTCGATTGTCAGAGAAAGAGGCCAGCGCGGTGTTTGTTTATTAGGAGAGGTCCCTCTCTATACAATTCAGATTGACAATCTCAAGGCAAGTTTAGCCATACTGGAAATTTTCACAAAGGTTTTAGGCATTCGTATAAATCTAGATGAATTAAGAATTCAAGCACAGCTTCAGGAAGAAGAGATGAATAGATTAATAGAATATTTTAGAGGCGGCTCAGAGCATAAAGAAACGATAAGTGAGGAAGAGATAGAGCGTATTAAAAAGTCACTACAGTTTTACACTAAATTGCCTAATTCAGTTAAAGAAAGAATTGAGAAACTGTTTGAGGTAGTAAAGAAAGATATCTCCAAGGCCAACGAACTCAAATGTGAATTGGATAAATGGAGCATCTATAAGGATTATGAAGATAGATTTTTGGATTTGTTCAAAGACAGGAAAAGGTCGAGTAATCAGTAAAAATTTTGCGATTGCAGACAGGCAGATTTTCGGGCTAGTTTTTAAATTAGGAGCAAAAAGAATAGTTTTACTTAAGGCGAAGAAGGGCTATATAATGTGCGGCTATCTTAATTTGGCTGCAGCAGAAAAATTCGACGATGCTGCATGTATTGTTAAGGGGGTTAAAACTATCAAGGATTTGCTCAAAGCAAAAATTGTATTTGCGACTAAACGTGCGCGTAAACTTGGCGTTTATCCTGATATGAAGGCAAGTGAAGCCATCTTAAAATTAAGTTAGATAATTTTTTAAAAATATGAAGTATAAATTGATTATAGTAGATTTAGGCAATGTCTTAATAAATTTCAATCATTGGATTGCTGCAAATAAATTATTAAAATACAGCTCAAAGAGTCTCGATGCAATTCATACCTTGTTTTTCGATTCTCCCACCTTGAAAGATTTTGAAGAAGGCAAAATGACTCCCGAGGATTTTTTCTTGGCAGTGAAAGAAGATTTAGGGTTAGATATAGACTATGAACGCTTCCTGCCAATATGGAATGATATATTCTATCTTACTCCGGATAATCTTGCAGTCCACAAGCTCCTCTCTACGTTGAAAACGCAATATAAAATAGTCCTACTTTCAAATATAAACCAGCTGCACTTCGAATATCTGCAGAATAATTTTAATATCTTTGATCCTTTTAATAGGTTAGTACTTTCCTATAAGATAGGCTTAAGAAAACCCGCTCCTGAAATTTATCGACATGCCCTTGATTTGTTTTCAGTAAGACCTGAGCAGGCATTCTATATAGATGACAGAGATGATCTAATTGCTGCGGCAAAACTACTTTCCATTCCCGCAGTTGTCTTTAAGTCATTCCCACCTCTTATGAGCGCACTGCACGATGCAGGAATCATAAAACAAGAAAAAAAGGCGCTCCCCGCATAATTTATTTCTTTATTTGTTAAGTTTAATAAAAAAAATAATCTACACAATCAATTTTTTTTCAAAAAATCACAAATATAACTTGACAGGTGTTATAAAAACGTATAAAATTTTTTTATAAGCAAAATTTAATTTTTTGAGAAAAATAATTTAAATTGAAAAAAATAAATAATGTTAGGATTGTAAATTTCCGTCGCAGGAAAGGATAGCCCTTTAAGGTTTTAATAAGGCGTGCTATCCTTTTTTATTTTTCAAGATATGAGAAATAATAACAACCACAAAACAATCGGACTTACCTTTGATCTGAAGGAAGATTATAGATTAAAGAAAGGCGATCCAGTAGATAGATATGCCGAGTTTGATGTAAAGGCAACCATTGATATAGTAAAAAAGGCGATTGAAGATAATGGCCACAAGGTTTTACCACTAGGTGATATAAAATCGCTTTTGAATTTAAGAGGAAGGCCGCAAGTAGATATTGTCTTTAACCTTGCTGAAGGTGAACTAGGAAGGAATCGCGAATCCCAAGTGCCAATGTTTTTAGAATTTTTGCAACTTCCTTTTGTAGGAGGGGATGCCTTAACATTGGGAATTAGCTTAGATAAGATCATGACAAAAAAAATTTTTATTGCCGAGGGTATCCCAACCCCTGCTTTTTTTCAGGCAAATAATGCCTCTGATTTAGGAACCATGAAGTTAAAGTATCCCTTAATTGTTAAACCACGCTTTGAAGGTTCTTCAAAAGGAGTAAATCAGGAGTCTCTAATATATGATTTTTCAAATTTAAAGAAGCGGGTTAAATGGCTCATAGAGACATATCAACAGTCAGCATTAATTGAAGAATTTATAATGGGCAAGGAGTTCACTGTTCCGATAATCGGTAACGATAAACCTACTGTCTATTGTCCTGTGCAGATTAAGATAGATGGAAAACTAAAATTAGGTGATTTATTTTACACTTTTGAGCGCATAACTTCTGATAAATTGGAATATATTTATCCTGCAAAGATTAACAAGGCCTTGACTGAGCGGATTCGCAAATTAGCACTTGCAGCCTATCAGGCCGTGGAATGTCGTGATTTCGGCAGGGTCGATTTTAGGGTAAATGAAAAAAATGAAATTTTTGTGCTTGAGGTTAATCCCCTGCCTTCTTTATCTACGGATGATGTATTTATGAAGATAGCTGAATATGATGGTTTAAAATTTTCCGACGTAATTGGAGAAATTCTAAGGAGTGCATTCAAAAGGTATAATTGGAATTAAAAAACTAAAGAGGATACATTGCCCTCAACAACAGAACAAAATATAAAGACAAAGGATGCATCTCAACTGGAGAAGCAGGCGCCTCCTACTTTCCGTAAAGGCAGCACTGATTATCACCGCTTTGAGATTTATAAGGATGTAGATGCAGAGTTGTGGGAAGATTGGCATTGGCAGATAAAGAACCGAATTTATACCAAGGAGCAGCTATCTTGCTTTATAACATTGACACCGCAAGAAGAAGAGGGTATTAGGCGTTCTGACGGGCGTCTTGCCATGGCGATTACGCCTTATTGGGCGAATCTGATGGATCCTGTGGATGTTAATTGCCCTATTCGTAAACAAGGCGTACCCTTGGCTGCAGAGTTTAAGAAATATCTTCACGAAATGATTGATCCTTGCGCTGAAGATAGAGATTCTCCTGTGCCAGGATTAGTGCATCGCTATCCAGATAGAGTGTTGTTTATTGCTACTGAACAGTGCGCCATGTATTGTCGCCACTGTACGCGTCGGAGATTGGTAGGCAATAAATCAGTTAGTGTTTATACTAAAAGAATAGATGCTGCAGTCGAGTATATAAAATCTAACAAGAAGATTCGTGATTGTCTGATCTCGGGCGGTGACCCTTTTATGCTTGAAGACAATCAATTAGAAGAGATACTTAAAAAATTTAGTTCATTAGACAATATTGAATTTTTGCGCCTCGGCACGCGCGTTCCGGTTACCATGCCCATGCGCATAACCGATAATCTCATAGCCTTGTTGAAGAAATATAAGCCGCTATGGATTAGTATTCATTTCAATCATCCTAAAGAGATTACAGCAAGGACGCAAAAGGCAATCAATTTATTAGCAGATAGCGGTATTCCTTTAGGTAGCCAGACAGTATTGTTAAAAGGCATAAATGATCGCCCCTTTATTATGAAGAAATTAATGCATAAACTTCTTACCCTGCGAGTGCGGCCATATTATATCTATCAGTGCGATCCGGCAAAAGGTACGACACATTTTCGCACCCCAATTGCTGCTGGAATAAGTATTATTGAGAAGTTAAGAGGTCATACCTCTGGTTATGCAGTGCCAATATATGTAATAGATGCACCGGGTGGTGGAGGCAAGATACCCTTGGGCCCGAATTATTTAATATCACAATCTAAGGGGAAATACGTATTGCGGAACTTCAGGGGTAAGATCTATAAGTATATAGAGTAATTCTGAGAAATTAAGGAATTTTATTTGGAGGTTGGTGTCAGGCTTTAATTAGTTGACGCCAACCTCCTTTTTTATTATAATATTGGCCTATATTACAGATTAATTGAACTCAGAACTTAGAGCGTGAAGTTTACACTCACCAATCTAGCTGCTAACTAATAGATAACTTATGGCATCTTTTTAGAGTCTTCGCCCTAGACGGACAGCCCTATACAATCTTCTTAAGATTACGGAGGTATTTAATATGGAAGGTTTTGATCCTAAGATGGTGCGAAGCATTGCCTTGGTTTCACATGCCCAGGCGGGGAAGACCTCTCTGGCAGAAAGTTTATTGTTTGTTACTGGAGCCACTTCCCGCTTAGGTAAGCCGGAAGAGGGCAATACGTTAAGTGATTACAATCATGACGAAATCGAAAGAAAGATCTCGATTAATTCCAGCATTATAAATTGTTCTTATAATGGCCACTTTATTCATATTATCGATACCCCGGGCTATGCAGATTTTATAGGCGAAGTTTACTCAAGCCTGCCCGCTGTAGACGCCGGCATTGTGGTTATAGATGCGGCTCAAGGCATTGAGGTTGGAACTGAAAGGGTATGGGCGCTTTTAGAGGAAGCCAGCCTGGCGCGGATAATTTTTGTAAACAAGACAGATAAGGAAGATGTTAACGCAGAGGAGCTTTTAGGAAACATAAAAGAAGGTCTTTCAAAAAAAATAATCGTTGTTGGTAAAGAGTTTGATGAAGTAGCGATTGAGTCAATTGCCGAGACTGATGATGCCTTGCTGGAGAAATATCTAGAGCAGGGGTCTTTGAGTCAAGAGGAATTGCTTCCTGCATTACATAAGGCTACTTCAAAATGTGAGCTTTTTCCCTTGGTTTTCGGCAGCGTACATAAACAAGAGGGAATAGGAGAGCTTCTTGAGGCAATCATAAAGTATCTTCCCTCTCCACTTGAACGTCCCCCACTCAAGGTTATCGATTCTAAGACCAAAGAGGAAAAAGAGATCACTTCTTTTGATTCTGATTCTTTGAGCGCACAAGTTTTTAAATCAATATCTGATCCTTACGTTGGTCAACTTTCCATATTGAGGATATTTTCTGGAACACTTTCTTCCAACGGTTCATTTTATAATGTCACTAAGGATGTGTGGGAAAGATTTGGCCAGATCCATTCGCTTCAAGGTAAGAATCAAAAACCGATACCGACTGCTAGTTGCGGCGATATCATAGCTATTGCTAAATTAAAATCAACCAAAACCGGCGATACCATAACTGATGGAGCAGGAGATTTTCTCTTCAAGCCTATACAATTTCCCGAGCCAGCCATATCTTCTTCTATAAGGCCAAAATCACGCGCTGACGAGGGGAAGATTTCTGTTGCACTTTCTAAATTGACTGCGGAAGATCCTACTTTCAAAATAAGCCTTGATCAACAGACAAAAGAACTTATTATATCCGGGGTTGGAGATTTGCATCTTGATGTTATGGTTGCCCGTATGCGCCAACGCTTCCATGTTGATGTTGAAATGGGTACACCAAAGGTTGCCTATAAAGAGACAATAAGCAAAACAGTAAAGATTCAGGCTAAATATAAGAAGCAATCTGGCGGCAGAGGTCAATATGGAGATGTCTGGCTAGAGTTGCAACCTCTGCCTCAGGGTGAGAATTTTGAGTTTGTGGATAAAGTCTTTGGTGGAGCAATCCCCAAAAATTTTATACCTTCTGTGGAAAAAGGTGTGCTGCAGGCCTGTAGAGAAGGTGCAATTGCTGGATATCCGATAGTAGATATTAAGGTCATTCTTTATGATGGTTCTTATCATAATGTCGATTCTTCGGATATGGCATTTCAGATTGCAGGCGCAATGGCCTTACGCAAGGGAGTTTTAGAGGCAGCGCCTAAATTACTTGAGCCGATTATGGACGTAGAGATAGTGATTCCTGATGACTATACAGGGCAGATTTCAGGAGACCTGAATTCTCGCCGCGGAAGGATTATGGGCATTGAGACTGTTGGCAAAAAACAGAAGATTAAGGCACAGGTGCCTCTTTCAGAGATGTTCAAGTATGCCAATGACTTACGATCTATAACTGCTGATAGAGGTGCCTATAGTATGCGTTTTTCTCATTACGAAGACACTCCCCAGAAGGTTTTGCAGGGAATAGTTGCAGCTGCAAAGCAAGATAAAGAAGAAAAGAAATAAACTGATTCACCCGAATAATCCGGCAGCCTCGAGATTATAGGGTCATTAAAAGGAGCTTTGCTATGGTAAAGGTAAAAAGGGCATTGATTAGCGTTTCTGACAAAACCGGAATTGTGGAATTTGCTAAGGGATTGAAGGAGTTGGGTACTGAGATTATTTCTACTGGCGGCACAGCAGCGCTCCTAAAGAATAGTGGGATTGACGTTATAGAGGTGGGAGATTATACTGGTTTTCCTGAAATGCTCAATGGCAGGGTTAAGACATTGCATCCTAAAATCCACGCCGGATTGTTGGCATTACGTAATAATCAAGAGCATCTTGAAAGTTTGCATCAGCATAAGATCGGCCTTATAGATATGGTAGTTGTTAACCTTTATCCTTTTGAGCAGACAATAAAGAAAAAAGATATTGAACTCGCTGAGGCTATAGAGAATATTGATATTGGTGGACCTTCGATGTTACGCTCTGCTGCAAAGAATTATAATAGTGTGGCTGTAGTTTGCAATCCGGCGCGCTATAATTCAATACTTGAGGAGATGAAGCGTCAGAATTGCCTTATCAGCGATAATACCTTGGCGCAGTTAGGGCTCGAGGTGTTTGAATTAACCAGCCACTACGACAGCGCTATTCATAAATACTTAAAAGGCACATTGGCAACAGTGCCAATATTTGATGAGACCTTTCCTTTTACGCTCAATCATTCATTTGAAAAGGTGCAGGATTTACGCTATGGCGAAAACCCACATCAGAAGGCAGCGCTATATCGACAGGAACAATTTCGCTGGGCAGATAATTTTAGACAGCTACATGGAAAAGAGCTATCATTTAATAACATCCTTGACTTGACAGCTGCTTTAGACATAGTGAAAGAATTTAGCGGCCCGGCAGCTGTGGTGATAAAACATACTAATCCTTGCGGAGTTGCACAAGATAAAACCATAAGTGCTGCATATCTGGCAGCACATAAATGCGATCCACTTTCTGCATTTGGGGGCATTGTTGGGTTAAATAAAGATGTTGATACCAAGACTGCCCAATATATCAGCAAGAGCGGTTTTCTAGAATGCGTAATTGCCCCTAGTTTTAGTAAAAAGGCACAGGAGATATTAAAGCAAAAGAAGAATCTTCGCCTTATAGAAGTTCCAGATCTATTGAGAGAATACGAAGATAATTTTGACATGAGAAAGGTTATCGGCGGTCTCCTTGTTCAGGAGATGGATAAGGAAAACCTGGATAAGGATTCTGTTAAAGTGGTCACTAAGAGAAAACCTACCTCAAGCCAATTGCAATCTCTTTTGTTTGGCTGGAAGGCAATAAGACATACTAAATCTAACGCTATTATGTTGGTTAGGGGCACAAGGACAGTCGGCATCGGCCCGGGTCAGACATCAAGGGTGGATGCAGTACATATTGCCATAAGAAAGGCAGGAAAACTAAAAAATGGCTCCTGTCTTATATCTGATGCATTCTTTCCTAAGCCCGATAGTATCAAATTAGCTGCAAAGGCCAAGATAAAGGCGATTATTCAGCCGGGCGGTTCCATTGCCGACGCAGATATTATAAAAGAAGCTGATAGATGCGGTATAGCTATGGTATTTACCGGCATACGTCACTTCAAGCACTAATTCACTTAGCCTCTTAACTGGCTTAACCATAAGATGACTTACCGAGGGGCTCTACAGTACCTTAATTCCTTGACCAATTATGAGAATATCCGTGAGTTTTCTACTGCCCCAGTTTTTAACATACATAAAATCACCACATTCTTAAAAAGCATCAATTCTCCCCAAAAGAATTTAAACGTCATCCATGTTGCCGGCAGCAACGGAAAAGGTTCCACATCTGCCTTTATTGCTTATATATTGCGAGAGGCTGGATTTTCAACCGGACTTTATACCTCTCCTCACTTAAGCGATATTAGAGAGCGCATTAGAATACTCTCGCCAGGGCATTCCCGGAATATAAAAAAAAGTGTATTTGAAGGCTTAATCTCAAAGAACGATTTTATAAAAATACTATCAATCTTAAGACCAAGACTAGAGAGGTTTAATAAGCACTCAAGCTATGGTTCTTTGACATTTTTTGAAGTCATTACGCTAATCGCTTTAATATATTTTAAAAGAAAAAAAACTGATTTTGTTGTTTTGGAAACAGGATTAGGTGGCAGGCTCGATGCAACCAATGTTATTCGCCCCTTGCTCTGCGTCATAACACCAATAAGCTATGAACACGAAGAGTTTTTAGGTAAGTCATTGAAGCAGATAGCAGCAGAAAAGGCCGGGATTATTAAGAAGAGAAAAAACTTGGTTACTATTAGTGCTTCTCAGCCTAGATGTGTAAGAGAGGTAATTAAAAATAGATGCAGGGATTTGGGCGTAGGATTAATACAGCTGGGTAAAGATAGCAGCTTTAAAAAAAATTACACCAATTCAGAAGGTCAATGCTTTAATCTTAAGACGCCCAGGAATTACTACCGTAATCTTTCTATTAAAATGTTAGGGACTCACCAGTTAATAAATGCCTCTTGTGCGGTTTCAGCAATAGAAGAGCTAGGTAATTTTCACGTTAGGATATCAGAGGATTCTATTCGCAGGGGCCTGACTGCTACCTCTTGGCCAGGCAGACTGGAATTGATTGCTGGCTCCCCTGAGATCTTACTCGATGGCGCACACAATAAAGGCGCTATGGAAGCTTTAGTACACAGCTTAAGATTGAATTTTATTCATAGGCCTAAACATATAATATTAGGAATTTCCAAAGATAAGAATATAGCCGAGATAACAAAGGAGATTTCCAAGGTCGCAGATTCTATCACCGTGACACGTTCAAACAATGCCCGGGCCGCAGAGACTTCTTGTTTAGTCGAGAATTTAAAAAAGACAAGATCTAGGTATTGCCGAAAATTTTCCTTATCTGCTCGTGAAGATTTCAGGCAGGCACTTGATCTGGCAAAAAGGCGCGCTAAATCTAATGAGCTTATTGTTGTTACCGGATCCATCTTTTTAATCGGGGACGTTAGAAGGCATCTTGAGCAAGCCAGAACTGTTTAAATAAAACAGCCAATTTAATATTATGAATATTAACGATACTATTGTAGCAATATCAACGCCGATCGGAGAGGCGGGCATTGGCATAGTCCGCTTAAGCGGAAAAAAGAGCCTTTTAATTGCAGATAAAATCTTTAAATCTGCAAATCATAATGGCCGGAGAAGATTTGTGAGTTCTTCTCTTAAGTCTGGCAGCATTAACTATGGCTGGATAGTAGACAGGCGCAATCAAAATGTTATTGATGAGGTATTGTTGACAATTATGAAGGCGCCAAAGACATATACCAGAGAGGATATAATAGAGGTCAACTGTCATTCTGGCATTGTGCCATTAAAGAAAATCCTCGATCTCCTGCTTAGCTATGGTGCGCGCCTAGCTGAGCCAGGAGAGTTTACACGCAGAGCGTTTCTTAATGGCAGGATTGATCTTTCCCAGGCAGAATCGGTCCTGGAGATAATACGCACAAGAAGTGAAAGCTATCATCATGCTTGCGTGAATCGTATGAGCGGCGGATTTTCACGCAAAATTAATAAGTTGAACCAAGAGCTTTTTGATGTGATTGCACAGTGCGAGGCCCAAATTGATTTTCCCGAAGAGGATACAGCCTATCCGCTAAGAAAACTGCTTAGGCGGGTAGAAAAAATAGAAAATACACTAAAATTTTGCCTGAAGAGCACTCAGGAGGCAAAGGTAGTGCGGGAGGGATTGAGTGTTGCCATATGCGGCAGGGCAAATGTTGGAAAATCCTCTCTTTTGAATGTATTAATTAATGAGGAGCGCAGCATTGTTACGCCTTATGCTGGAACAACCAGAGATGCAATCGAGGCATCAGTCTGTTTTGATGGTATACCAATGCGCATCTTTGACACAGCAGGCCTGAGAAGGTCAGATAATCCCGTCGAGAAAGTGGCGGTAAGACGAAGCGAACAGGTTATAAATAGCAGCAATTTAATATTATTAGTCTTTGATAGCGCATCAGCTATAAAGGAGTCGGATTTGAGTTTTATCAATAAATTTAGACGCAAGAGGAACGTATTGGTTGTATTGAATAAAATAGATTTGCCTACAAAGATTAATCAGAGTATTATTAAGAGTGCATTCGGAGATTTTACAAAAATATCCGCATTCAAGATGACGGGATTGGATAAGTTAAAGAAAAGAATCACCAGACGATTTTGGCAGGGTCGAATAACAGAGCTCAATCATGAGTTTGTTGTCAATGCACGCCAGGAGAATTTGCTTTTGGATGCAGTAGAATCTTTCCAGAGGGCATTCTCTTCTTTTAAACTTAAGCTTTCATTGGAAATTATTGTTGAGGATTTAAAAAGAGCTTTATCAGCAGTTAATAAGCTTTGCGGTAGATCGGATGATTATGAACAGGAGCTTTTGGATACAATATTTTCTCAGTTCTGTATCGGCAAATAATTAGGGAGTACTAATATGGATAAGAAAAAAATAGAAAAAGCAATTAGAATGATTTTAGAGGCAATTGGTGAGGATGCGGACAGAAAAGATATGCAAGGCACGCCACGCCGGGTTGCGGAGATGTATGAGGAGATATTTAGCGGCATAAAAGAAGACCCTAAGAAGGCGATTGAGGTAATCCTTGAACACAAGCACGATGAGATAGTACTCTTAAGAGGCATCCCTCTTTATTCAGTCTGTGAGCATCACCTCATTCCATTTATTGGCAAGGCGCACATTGCTTATATTCCTAAGGCGGGCAGGGTTACGGGATTGAGCAAATTAGCCAGGGTTGTTGACATACTGGCTAAGCGACCTCAGGTCCAGGAGAGATTGACTACTCAGATAGCCGATATACTTATGCAGAAGTTAAAACCACGCGGGGTTATGGTGGTTGTTGAAGCAGAGCATCTTTGTCTTAGTATGAGAGGAGTCAAGAAACCCGGAATACTTACTATTACCAGCGCGGTGAGAGGGATCTTCAAAGATAATTTTAAGACACGTAGCGAAGCGCTTTCTTTAATTAATGCGCGTTGAATTTTTTAGAGCGGAGGGATAAGATGAAGAGATTTGGTTTGTTTCTAATAGTATCTATTCTCTTTTTTTATGGTTGCGCTACGGTTGAAGGCCCGATAACAAAGAAGAAGTATTCTTCTGAAGATGACTTAGAATATCAACAGGAGATGTTAGAACATGGCAGGAGGCAATATATAAAGAAGTACCCTGATTTGAGTTTAGAGATGAATAAAGCAATCGCAGAGGGAAAGATTATAAAGGGTATGAGCAAAGAAGAGGTGAGGGCAAGCTGGGGCGCGCCAACTATTGTTTACCGCACTGCTACTAATAACGTTGTTAATGAGCAATGGATATACAAAGATATAGATTATACGAATTTAACCAGACGCAGCTATTACTTAAATTTTAAGGATAATCTGCTATATAGCTGGCAGTATTAATGATTAATATGTTTAACGATATATTCCAGATGAGAAATAACCCCTCAGATATACAGGACTCATTATTTTTGATTCTTCTTATTGGAATGACATTTATCATTGTATTTGCCTTTTGTTGGCAGCCAGGATATCTTGACGGTGATTCTCTTGGCTATGCCCAGACTGCAAAGTGGGTGGCTGATTCAGGCAGGTGGTTAGCAATTAAGGACTCAAGCTGGGGAGGCCAATTTTACTATCATTTTCCTCTTGCGATTTGGGTTAGCGCATTAAGTTTTAAGATATTCGGGGTGAATGTAGTGAGCGCTTCCTTATTTTCACTCCTTAGTTGCTTAGGTGCTGTAATTGCAATATTTTACTTTGGTAAAATTATCAAAAATAACTGGGTTGGTTTTTTTGCATCCGTGGTCTTTTTGCTGATTAATTATACCCCTCGTCTCGCCCAGCAATGCCGTATGGACATGCCGCTTACCTTATTTATTATCTTAAGTCTTTACTTTTTTATCCTCGCAGTTAGAGGTAAAAAGACCTTTTATTTGCTGTTCGGTTTATTCACCAGCCTAGCAATAATGACCAAGGATGTTAATGGTCTTGCGCCATTGGCAATAGCATGTATCTATTTACTCATAAGCCGACAATTTAAGAAATTAATTGATCCTTATTTTTTGTTTGGCTTCGTGATCTCCTTTATTCCTGTCTTGCTTTGGATCTGGCTTGAGAAGCATATATACGGTGAAACCTTATTCGCTAAATGGCTTAATTGGAATTTTCTCCATCTGCTCAGACACAAGGAACTTGCGGCGCCTTTTTATTATTATCCGCGTGAGATTATAAAACGATATTTTTATTTTGTTCCTATTTTTGTTCATGGCGCCTTTCTTGCAATTCGCCAGGCCAAAACAAGAGAATCCGATCAACCTTTGTTGATTTTAACCTGGGCCGTATTTATCCCTTTTGCCTTTTCCTTCGGTAATCGCAAACTTCACTACTTTATTTATTCTATGTATCCAGCTGCCGCACTCCTGGCCGGGATTGCTCTGAATGAGCTATGTAAACAAAAGATTAAGTTGCGTATTTTAAAGATATTTATTGTTGGTTTGATTTTCTTAGGGCTATTGCGTCTATCTATTCCAGTTCGTTGGGGCAAGACATTTTTTATGGATAAAGTGCAAGTTGCAGCGTATATAGATAGTCTTTTACAAGAAGAGCAGCACTATGATTTTTTTACATTTAACCAACACGATGCTGCTCTAATTATCTACTCTCAAGAATTAGATAATATTACACACATAAAAGATTACGAATCTCTGAAAAATCTATTAGAAAACAAGGCGTCAGTAAATAAAAGATTCTGCCTTATTAATAAAGTAGATTTTAATTCCTTGAGCGCGTCAATAAAGAATGGGTGGCATATACTATTAATATTGAATGAGGAGATATTAATTGCTAACAGACTATGAAACAGAATAATATCAAGCCTTTTGTTATATTAGGAAAAATCGCCATGTTATTGCCAACGCTTATAGTGCTTAATCTATTTTTTGGCTGGGTATTTTTCGGCTTTTATTACTGGCTACTAATCGAGATAGCATTAATATTTCTTTTGATGTTTACTTTTGTCCTTTTTGGAAAGGGGCTTTATACAAATTTCTTTAAACATACACAGAATACTTTTGATAAAGATGTTATTGATGTAGAGGGAGGCTCTTTGGATGAAGAAGAAGAGATCCCAACTTGGCATCCACCCGTAAGCTGTCCGAAATGTTACAGTAAGAACACGCATTTTGTTGAACCTCATTATGAGATGAGTGTATATGAGTGTGAAAATTGCAAGATGAGGTTTGAGACAGAGGAGTAAACGCGGATGATTGCGAATTTTCTGTTTGTGGTAACCCGCGGATGAGAGCATAGAAATGATTATAGATATCTAGATAAGCGAGTTCGCGCGTTAGCGGGTTAACAAAATCTCCAAGGAGATTTTTAAATTAATTTGTTATCTGCTAAAGAGAAAAATTATTCCTTTATTCTTTTGTCTACTTTATTCGTTCCTTACCAAATTTTGACCTTTTCTACTGTTTATTCAAGTAGTATAATTGTTATATACAGGTTAGCAGAGTAGTCACAATAAATTCGCTCCATGTTTTTTTGTACAAGTAAGAATGAGGAGAAATTTAGGAGCAAGAGATGAAGAGAAAGAGGGGCAATAACCAATCTTTTACTCTTCTGGAATTGATCATTGCCTTGGCATTATTGGCAATTCTTGCCAGTTATGCTGTTGCGCGGTTTGTAGATATAGCGAACAAGGCATTAGATGTACAGGAAAGGGCGACGATGTGTGCCCTAAAGTCTGCTGCCCTTCTGTATTTTGCCGCTAACGGTAGATGGTGGGGGGTAAATTCAAGCGAGAATCCATTTGATCTTTTGGAGAATCCGCCGCCTCATTGTATTGACTGTGCCATTAAGGAGAATGTAGAGTGGTATTTGCATTTTTCGATAGACCAGTGGCAAATAATATGCCCCCATGCATTCTATCCCTGTTCGCTGCCTGACCCGCCAAATTGTAGAGGTAAGAAATGGTTATTTACTGCTGAGGGCGCAGTGGTGGATTGTTATCAGGATCTCCCACATAAATAACCGGTAGATCGCTTATCCTTTATCGGACCTAGGGATTGCCGTGTTATAATTACTAAGTCACTGAGCCATTGGTCTAGATTTTTCTATAGGGGGTTCAACAATTAACTGGTTAACTTGCAAACACACTAACTCGATAACAGATAATATGCGTTCATCTATATATAAGATGGAAGGGCAATGAAGGTCTTAACAGAGTATCTTTCCTTTAATACGAGGACGAAATACGCATTTATTAATATAACAGATCAGGTGGAGGAGCTTCTCAAGAAGAGTAAGGTGAAAGAGGGCCTTTGTCTGGTCAATGCCATGCATATCACTTCAAGTGTATTTATAAATGATGATGAGTCTGGCCTGCACCATGATTTTGATGTTTGGCTGGAGAAACTTGCACCGCATGAGCCGATATCCCAGTATAAGCACAATAATGGCGAAGATAATGCTGACGCACATCTAAAGCGCACAATTATGGGCAGAGAGGTTGTTGTGGCTATCACGCTCGCTAAGCTTGATTTTGGGCCTTGGGAGCAGATTTTTTACGGAGAATTTGACGGCCAGAGGAGAAAAAGAGTATTAGTTAAGATTATCGGTGAATAAATGTGGTCTATGAAATGACTAAAGAAAAGATTACAAGAAGACAGAAGAATATATGGCGTCTACAAAGAGAGAGAAAGCAATTACATAAGGATAAATTAAAGGCATTTCAAAAGACTCGCATATAGTCTTCCTATTCTTCCTTCCCACAAATCTATCTATCAGTCTTTTGTTTTGGAGAGCATAATAACGCCGTGACAAAATCCTTGCTTTTTAGAATGGATATGATTATAATTAATCTAACACAGCAGGAAGCAACGTCAAAAAAAAGGGCAGGGTGAGGATATTATGAAAAAGAGGATTATTAGAATAGTTGTGGCCATTCTGATAGGATTGGCTGTATTTTCTTTTTGGAATTATCTTTCTTTGTTTAGAATGACAAAACAACTTGCTGCGGATTTAGCCAAGGCGCATACGGCGATCTCACAATTAAAGGTAGATCTGGATGGTGAAATTGTTTCTAATAGGCGTCTTGTGCAGGAGAAAATAATTTTAGAGCGTGGATTTGTTTTTGCTAAGGAAGAGATAACAAGATCAAAGCAGGCAATTGAGGGCTTGGAGCAGGATATAAGTGGCCTAAAAGTACATGCAGACGCTTTAGAGAAGGATAATGAAACCTTGCGCTCGCGTATAAATAGGTTAGCTGTGGCAGGAAAGAGGTTAATAGTAAAGGCTAAAGAGCTAATACAAGAAAAGGAAGATCTCCAGATGCGGCTTAATTCAGTGACTGAGTTAAAAAAGGTAATTAAGCGGCTTAAAGACAATCCTTCAGAAGAGCTCCAATCTCAGAGTAAAGAAGGAGATGATTCTTCTGGTAATAAAGGCTACTTAATTAAAAGAGGAAAATCTACTCATAAATCCAGCATCGATATCAGAGTCTTACCTGTACCTTAATAATAAATAAATGACTAAAGGTATTATATCCGCAGCATTAAATAATGACATCCTTATCAGTACCCTTTTAGGATGGGTGACTGCTCAAGGCATAAAGATAGGTATAGGCACAATTCGCGAGAAGCAATTTGACTTTAGATGGCTGCTGGGAACCGGCGGTATGCCTTCAGCACATGCTGCAGGAGTCGCCTCCTTAGCTACTGCAATAGGAATTGAGTTTGGTTTTGATTCTGCCTTGTTTGCTCTAGGCCTAACTTTTGCTGTAGTTACTATGTTTGACGCTCAAGGCGTAAGACGCGCAGCAGGCAAACAAGCAAGCATCCTGAATAAATTAATTTCAGAACACCCTGAAAATATCAAGGTGCAAGAAAAGAGGCTTATAGAATTATTGGGTCATACACCGATTGAGGTTATTGCTGGGGCGTTTGTGGGCATTCTTGTTGCTTTAAGCTATTTATAATCATCACATTATTTTTGCAACTATCTGCGGCTAAGGCAGATAAAACATTTGGAGCTTGTTTATGAAGAGAAATGTTATTATTTTGATCAGCGTTATTTTGGCTGTTCTTTTAGTTTTATTCTTTGTTTTTTCTTTATCAGGCAAAAAGGTTTCCTCTGGCTTAAAGGAAAGTAGCGATGTCCCTTCTGTATCAGAGCTTTTTGATATAGCCGGACTTGCTCAAAACAAAGGCGATTTGCTCCAGGCAAAAGAGGCTTACCAACGTATCATATCTATAGCCAGTGACAATAAGATTATCACTAAGGCGGGTGAAGAGCTTTATGATCTTAATATCCGTATAATCTTTTCAACATTGCAGACAGAAAAGACGATTATCTATGAGGTTAAGCCTGGCGATGTCCTATCTAAGATTGCCAAGAAATTCAATACCACCGTTGCCTTGATAAAACGTAGCAACAACTTAAAGAGCAACGTTATAAGACCAGAGCAGCGCCTGCGCATATGGACTGAGAAATTTTCCTGTATTGTGGACAAATCCCAGAATACATTGACCCTTAAATCCGATGATGAAGTGGTTAAGGTATATACAGTTTCTACAGGCAAGCACAATTCCACTCCTGTAGGAATATTTACAATAACTAGCAAATTAATAGATCCTGTCTGGTATAAACAGGGGGCGATAGTTTTGCCTGATAGCCCTGAGAATATATTGGGGTCCCGCTGGTTGGGTTTTTCTATCGCTGGTTACGGTATACACGGGACAACAGAGCCAGAGACCATTGGCCAGCAGATAACAGCCGGTTGTGTACGCATGGTTAACCAACAAGTAGAAGAATTGTTCGATCTCCTTCCTTTAGGTACTGAGGTAACTGTAATAGACTAAGTGCTTATCCATACGATTTTTCAAAGCTTCCGTAAACGCCAATGTAGCAAAATGACTGTATTTTAATATTCTATTTTTGACTTAAAAAGATATGAATGGATTAGATTTTGAAAAACCAATTATAGAACTAGAAAGAAAGATTGAAGAACTGAGGAATTTTACCTCTGATAAAAAAATCGACATCAAAGCAGAAATAAATAAGCTGGAGGAGAAGTTAAAGAAACTTAAAAAAGAAATCTATAGTAATCTTAGTGCCTGGCAGCGAGTTCAGATTGCGCGCCATCCCAAAAGGCCTTATTCAGCCGATTATATCCAGATGATCTTGACTGATTTCTTAGAGTTACACGGGGATAGGGCTTTTGCTGATGATTTGGCGATTATCGGTGGTCTAGCTAAACTTGAGGGGCGTAAGATAGTTGTTATAGGCCATCAAAAAGGCAGAGATACAAAGGAAAATATATTGCGTAATTTTGGCTGTGCTCATCCTGAAGGATATCGCAAAAGCATAAGACTTATGGAGCTAGCGGAAGATTTCAAACTTCCGATTCTCACATTCATTGATACCCCTGGAGCATATCCAGGCATAGGCGCAGAAGAAAGAGGACAGGCCGTAGCAATAGCTTATAATCTTAGAAGAATGATTTCTTTGGCAGTGCCGATTGTAGTTGTTGTTATTGGAGAAGGTGGTAGTGGCGGAGCTTTAGGCATAAGCGTTGGTGATAAAATCTGCGTTATGGAAAACGCCTATTATTCTGTAATTTCCCCTGAAGGATGTGCAGCCATACTTTGGAAGGACAGCAGCAAGGCGCCTTTGGCTTCTGAGACCCTCAAGATGACAGCAAAAGATTTATTGGATTTTGGGATTATTGACGAGGTAATATCTGAACCATTGGGAGGCGCCCACCGCGATCCTCATAAAGCAGGCAATGAGATGAAATCGACAATTATAAGGCTGTTTGATGAATTGGATTCAAAGAGTATTGATAAAATCTTACAGGCTCGTTACGAAAAATTCAGGAGCATTGGCCGTATTCAGTCTAGCTAATCATAATAAGCAGGCAACGATGATAAATTATTCAAGAAGAAAAACACCTCTTTTACTATTTGCGGTTTGCATTGCGGCTGTATTTCTTAGTGGTTGCGCTGCAATCTATAAGATTGAGCGTGCTGGAAAGAAGTACAATAATGGTTATGTCGTAAAAAGAAATGAAGTTATTATCCCTGAATTCACTATAGATAATCAAGGAAAAGCTCCGGAGGATATCAAGACTGCAGAGCAGCGCCTCAAGCGCAGAAAAAAGAAGATATTGCATTTCTATGAAGAGATTGGATATTTTGGCTCAAGAGTTATGGAGAACACTCGACTCTTTTTAGCATCTTTCTCTGCTCCTTTTCGTGCTCCCGTAGAAGGTGCGAAATACCATAAATATGAAAATGACCCGGACTACCGCGCTAAGATTGATGCCCAGGATGAGGAAGAGGAAAGAATAGAGCAGGAAAGGATTGAGTCTATCCAGGCCCAGATGCAGCAATATATAGAAGAGGATTTAAGGCTGGAGCAGGAATAGCTAGAAGGAATCATATGTTTCCTAGAAGAGGTATAACATTAATAGAATTGGCAATAACTAGTGCGATTATTATTATTACTTTTGTTGCCTTTTTATTCGGCATAGTCAGCTGTTTTAAATTAGCCCAGGTCTCAAAGGAGTCATTTTTCGTCTTGTATAGTGCTTCTGCAAAGATGGAAGAGATTAGAGGGCATAATTTTATTGATGTTTATAATTATTATAACGGACATACTTTCGAAGTTGCTGAATTACCGGCTGGATCAAGCAAGGGCACTGTTACTATAGACAATTCAAATCCGGATCTTCTAAAGGCATATATCGCAGTATGCTGGAGGAGTTCTGATGGCAGGGTTATTGGTGAGGATGCCAATTTGGATGGCATCTTAGATCCAGCAGAAGATACCAATCCCAATAATAATAAGATGGATTCTCCAGTTACCCTTGCTAGCTATGTCACAAGACGCTAAACCCATGAAGACAAACAGAGCTATAACCCTTGCTGAGTTTATGATTGCTGCATTTGTCTTTTTAGTTGTTTCTTTAGCCTTAGTTTTGACCTTAAATTACACCCGGCAATCAATAGAGGTAGTTATAGTAAGTACAGAGCTCCAGGAAGAGATGTACAATGCCTTAAGCTTGGTAACTGCTGAATTGAGAGAGACTACTAGCACCAAGATAAACGATGGTCCTATACTTGCTGATGGTATGTGGTATAATTCCATTACTTTCGCCATACCCTATGATATTGATGCTGATGGTGATATACTAGATTCTTCGGGTTTAATCGAGTGGTCAGATCAGAATCCAGCAAATTGGACACTCACCTATGCACTTTCAGGAAGCCAGTTAATTAGGACTGCCGGAGACGGCCGTGCTCCTATTCTGGCTAACCATGTAACATCGTTGCTGTTTAGGCGTTCTGTAGTTGCGCCTTCATTCATAGATGTTTCAATCATTCTTCAGAAAGATACGTTTTTCAATCGTACGATCGAAATTTCATTAACTAATCAAGTCAAAATGAGGAATGAACCATGAAAAAAGATATTCATTTTTCAAAAGAACGCGGTGGCTTAACATTGGTTTTTGTTTATTCAATTTCAGTTGCGCTACTGGTTTTATTTATTGCTTTGAGCAGTAAAATATTTGTTAATAAATCGTTTTCATCACGCAATATAGAGAGGATGCAGGCGTTGCATATTGCTGAATCAGGCCTAGACTATGCCTTATCAAATTTGAGGGATAATTACAGCTGGGCGCCTTCAGGAAATCTAATTCCTTTTGAGAATGGAGAATTCCTCATCAGCGTAACAACAGTTGGTTCAAAAAAGCTTGTGGAAAGTACGGGTTTTATACCAGATCAGGCAAATTACAGAGAGAAAAAAATGCTTGAGGCATGGATGAAGGAGGATATACCAAGTAATTTTTATGATAATGCCATATATTCTTCCGGAGAGGTGGATTTAAATGGAACTGCTTATACAATTAACGGAGATGTTGTTTATTACTCAGAGTTAGATAATCCTAGCAATATCACTGGCACGGTTACCCAGGATGATACAGCAAATCCTTTAGCAATGTTAGATTTTGAGGACTTGTATAATAAAAGTGCAATCCAGGGGAATGTATACGATGTACAGAGACTAAAGGATGTGAAAGACGGGACGGATTCTTTTCCCAGCTCCTTTTGGAATACGCCTCCAGTTATTCCTGGGGATCCGACAACAGGAGATCCTAATTTTGTCTATATTGAAGGAGACTTAGTATTAAATGGCAATATTGACATAGGAGGCTTTTTTATCGTTGTTGGCGATGTGTTAAATAATCCTTCAGCAGTTTATGATGCTACAATTAATGGAGTAGGCGAGATTGATGGTTGCGTCTACACTCGGGGAGAATTCAGAATCAATGGCGGCGGCGGAGGATTAAATATTGATGGCGGAGTCTGGTCAGGTACTAAGACAAGGATCAACGGAAACGCAACGGTAAACTATAACGCTGATTATATGGTAGCACTCTCAGCAAGTATCCAGGCAGATGCCCAGCTTATATCCTGGAGAGAAATAAATCCCTAAATCTTTCTTCGGTTAACCCTTCTTATTCAATCCCTAGCTAATATAAAAAAATGCTGGAGGTGGGACTTGAACCCACACGGGTGTGACCCCACCAGTTTTTGAGACTGGCGTGTATGCCATTCCACCACTCCAGCAATAATCTTTAATCTATCTAACCTTGTTTTGAAATCTTTCCAAGCTCTTATTTCTTTCCCGTATTAAATATAGAACTAAGCATATCCAAGGGAATGGGGAATACTATAGTAGAAGATTTTTCGCTAGCTATCTCTACCAGTGTTTGCAGATATCTCAGCTGCATTGCAAGCGGCTGTTTGGCAACACGTTCCGCCGCCATGGTTAATTTTTCTGCTGCCTGATGTTCGCCGTCTGCAGCTATAATCTTGGCCCTCTTTTCCCTTTCTGCCTCGGCCTGTCTTGCCATTGCCCTCTGCATCTCCTGAGGTAAATCAACATGTTTAATCTCAACTGTGGAGACCTTAATTCCCCAGGGGTCAGTTGCCTTATCAATAATTTCCTGCAGGCGCGAATTTAATTTATCCCTTTCTGATAATAACTCATCAAGACTAGCTTGACCTACTACACTGCGCAGAGTTGTCTGAGACATCTGACTTGTAGCAAAATCGTAGTCTTCAACGTCGAGGATTGATTTGTTAGGATCCATAACCTTATAATAGACAACAGCGTTTACTTTTACCGAGACATTGTCTTTTGTGATAATATCCTGTGGCGGGACATCTAAGGTTACAGTACGCAGGCTAACCCTTATGGCACGATCTATAGGCTTGAAGATGAAGATTAGACCCGGGCCAGCGGGTTTGGAGACAACCCTGCCTAGCCTGAAGATAACGGCACGTTCATATTCATTTAAAACCTTGATGCAGTTTAACAGGTAAAAAACAATGATGGCAACAAAAATTCCGAAGTTCATATATTACCTCCTTTTAATGAGTCCGCCAACTAGTTTGGCGGATAGATTAACCTTTTTCTTTTTTCTTCGCTTTAACTGTCAGGGTAAGGCCGTCAATTTTTTCAATAATGACCTTTTGGCCTTTGCCTATGGTTGATGTGCTTATGGCATTCCAGATCATGCCGTCAAAGAAAACCTTGCCTTTTTTTCTTATCTGACTGTAAACAGTTGCCTCTTTCCCGATCATTGTCTCAGGCCCTATAGCCACCTTCTTTCTATGTGCCTTAATTACATTGCTCATCAGAAATATTATAATAAGGCTGCTGGCCAGAACTATTGGAATAATTACATTTAAAGAAACTCGCAAAAAAGGCAGTTTTGAATTAAATAACATCAAAGAGCCCAATGTCATTGCCACAAGCCCTCCTAATGTCAGCAGTCCGAATGTCGGGGTCATGGCTTCGGCGATGAAAAGTATTATTGCCAGGATAATTAAGGCTACCCCGGCATAATTTACTGGAAGCGCTTGAAATGCATAAAAGGCAAGGATTATAGCTATTAGTCCGGCAATGCCAGGAAAACCAATTCCCGGATGCGTAAATTCAAAAAGTAACCCCAAAAACCCTAGAAGCATGAAGATGTAGGCGATATTAGGGTTTATCAGGGAATTCAAGATTTTTTGCTGTGTGCTCAATTCGATAAAGTTTATCTGGGAGTTTTCTGTGTCCAATTTAAATTCTTTTGTTTTTGTTTTGATTGTCAGGCCGTGGAGTTTTTTAACTAGCTGGTCTAAATCATCGGCGATAAAATCTACAACTTTTAGTCTCTGCGCTTCTTTTTCTGTTGCGGATACGCTTTCGGTAACCGCCTTGATTGACCAGTCTACATTGCGATTCCTGTTTTTAGCAATAGTAGTAACCCAGGCAATTGTATCATTCATAATCTTATCTGCCATTGCATCAGGGGATTCTGATTGCTTTTTGTCTTTTTTTGAAAAATTAAATTTTTCAGCCTCTTTATCTTTCTCATCAAATTTTGGTGCACCAATTCCTAAGGCAACAGGATGGGCTGCTCCAATATTGGTAGAAGGCGCCATAGCTGCCACGTGACTTGCAAGCGTTATGAATAATCCTGCTGAGGCAGCCCGTCCTCCCGAAGGCGCAACGTATACCACGATTGGTATATCAGCATTCATCATTTTTTTAACGATGTCTCTAGTTGCCTCTAAGAGGCCGCCGGGAGTATCCAGCTGTATCAGGAGGCAGATGTCGTTATCTTTTTGTGTTGTCTCAATTGCCTCTGTAATATAATCCCTGGTTACTGGATTAATAATATAGTTATCTATGGTGACGACGTTGATTTTCCTAGATTGCGAATAGCCTAAAGGCGCACTAAGAAGTACAAATATACAAGACAGAGCAAATATTAGATACATTCTTTTAGTTTTTCTAATCATTTTTATCACCTTTTAGTTTTTTCAAAGTCTAATTTTATATTTTTTTGGTTAAAATACCAGAGAATTAAAGAGTGATAGATAATAGATACGAAATTCTTTATATCGGCAGGAATGTTTGTTTCCAAAGCCCCGTTTAGATATATTATCTTTGCAAAGATAAGTATTTTAGTTAAGATGATACTAAAGGCAAAATATCTAAGAAGCCCTACAGCAAGACTCTTTTTGAACAGCAAACCGAACCCAATAAATAAGGATATAAGACTTGTGATAAGTACGAATGTCAGGATGTTGAGGGGTTTTATTGATGTATGTAAAAGTATTGATGCGATAGTTGAGGAAAGCGTCAATCCTCCAATTGAGATTTCAATGAGCGCAAAGATTTTAATGCCTTCAATTTTATTTAGTTTCAACGTAATCAGATTAAGCAACCTAGGGGGTCGCAGTCAGTGTCAACGCAGGGTATCTTTAAGATACGAATGTATTGACAGGGTTTATTATAAATGTTATATTTTTACAGCTGTGGGGCTGTAGCGCAGTTGGGAGCGTATCTCAATGGCATTGAGAGGGTCACGGGTTCGAACCCCGTCAGCTCCACCATCCTTTTAGGAAACGAACCGCCTCTCTTCGTCTGCCCATAATAATCCTTCTAAACTGTAGAAATCATAACACCTGCAGGGGGTTTTGTCAATCACTCGCTACAAGTTGACTTTTACCTCGATTGTTGATAGAATTTATAAGTTACTTAAAAGATACAATAAACAAATCAGAAAATATGACTTACAATTTTAAAGCAACTGAAGAAAAATGGCAGAAATTCTGGGAGGAGAATCAGGTATTTGAGGTTATGCCTGACGCCAAGAAGCCCAAATTTTACTGTCTAGAGATGTTTCCCTATCCTTCTGGAAAAATCCATATGGGCCATGTGCGTAATTATACAATCGCTGATGTCACAGCACGCTATAAATGGATGCGCGGTTACAATGTCTTGCACCCAATCGGATTTGATGCATTTGGTCAGCCTGCGGAAAATGCCGCTATTAAAAACAGGAGCGATGCAGCAAGCTGGACATATAAATGTATTGATTGGATGCGACAAGAGATGCGGCGCATGGGCTTTTCCTACGACTGGCCGCGAGAGATCTCAACTTGTGAGCCGGAATATTACCGGTGGAATCAGTGGATATTCTTAAAGATGTATGAGCGTGGTCTGGCATATAAAAAGCCGGCTACGGTGAATTGGTGCCCAAATTGTGCCACGACTTTGGCTAATGAAGAGGTTGCATCAGGTGTTTGCTGGCGTTGCGATAAGCCTGTTGTACAGAAGGAATTAGAGCAGTGGTTTTTAAAAATTACAGAATACAGAGATATTTTATTGGAAGATTTAAAGTTGCTTAAAGATTGGCCAAGCCGTGTACTGACCATGCAGGAAAATTGGATCGGCAGAAGTGAGGGCGTAGAGATTTCCTTTAAAATAGAAGGTTTTCCCCAAACGATTAGTGTATTTACTACAAGGGTTGATACTATATTCGGTGCTACATATATTGTGCTTGCCCCCGAGCATGAGATAATATCAAAAATCAAAGATAAGATATCAAATATCAAAGAAGTTGAAAGATATATTAAGAAGTCGCAGCAAAAGACTAAGCGCGAACGCATAGATTTGATTAATAAAAAGACCGGAGTAAAAATAAAAGGTGTGGCTGCCACCAACCCTGTGAATAATGAAAAGATACCGATATATATAGCCGATTATGTATTAATGGAGTATGGCACAGGCGCAATTATGGCAGTGCCTTGTCACGATCAGCGTGATTTCCTATTTGCTAAAGAGCACGCATTGCCGATGCGGATTGTTATTCAAGAGCCGAACAGTAAGGCTCAAACAGTGCAAGATTTGACTGAGGCTTATGAGGCAGATGGTGAACAGGTGAATTCTGGTCAATTTGATGGCATGGATAATCAGAAGGCAAAGAAAGAGATTGCATGCTGGATGGAAGCAGAAAAGATAGGAAAAAGAACTGTTCATTATCGTCTGCGTGATTGGTTGATATCGCGGCAGCGTTATTGGGGCACGCCTATTCCTATTATCTATTGTTCGGATTGCGGCACTGTTCCTGTAGCTGATAAGGATTTACCTGTTAGACTGCCGCAAAATCTAAAGGTATCAGGCAAAGAAGGCTCTCCCTTAGCAAAAAGTAAGGAGTTTTTAGATGTTTCCTGTCCGAAGTGTAATAAAAAAGCTCGTCGTGATACGGATACAATGACTACCTTTATTGATTCTTCTTGGTATTTCTTGCGTTTTTGCTCACCCAAATTCAATGAAGCCCCTTTTAAACAGGAAGATGTAAAATATTGGATGCCGGTAGATCAATATATTGGTGGCATTGAACATGCTATTTTGCATTTGTTATATTCGCGTTTTTTCACTAAATTTTTAAAGGATCTGGGCCTGCTCAATTTTCCAGAGCCGTTTAAACGCTTGCTGACTCAAGGCATGGTACTTAAAGACGGAGAGGTAATGTCTAAGTCTAAAGGCAATGTCATAGATCCAGATACTGTTATCAATAAATACGGGGCTGACACCTTGCGACTTTTTATACTTTTTGCCGCTCCTCCAGAGACAGAACTTGAATATAATGAACGTGCTATAGAAGGCAGTTGGAGATTCCTGCAGCGTGTATGGAGACTCCTGGAGAGGGTGCAAGATGCTGGATGCAAGAGAGAAGAGAAGACTCCAGATCCTCAATTGCAAAGAAAAACTCATCAGACGATTAAGAAGGTTAGTGAGGATTTAGAGAATTTTAAATTTAATACCGCCATTAGCGCAGTAATGGAGCTAGTGAATGAGATTTATAAACAGCCGGCAGTCTCGCTAGAGATAAAACAGACAGTTAAGACGGTTGTTTTATTATTGGCTCCTATTATCCCTCATATCTGCGAAGAGATGTGGCAGATTTTGGGTGGGAAAGCGAGCGTTGCCAAAGCAGCTTGGCCAACCTATAAGCAAGAATTGACAAAGACGAGCAGTATGACAATAATCATCCAGGTTAATGGCAAATTGCGCTCTAAGATAGATGTAGATGCTGGGGTCGAGGATGAAAAGATCAAGGAACTTAGCCTAAATGATGAAAAAATAAAGAGGTTAATCGCAGGTAAAAAAATTAAAAAGATAATTACGGTTAAAGGAAAACTGGTAAATATAGTTATCTAAAAGGAGAATATATGAGCTATGTAACTTCTATGCGTAGTAGCGTAAACAATCTTTTGGCCCAGCAGGGGTTTAAGTTAGCTGTGCTTATTTTCCTTTTTATTCTTATCGCCCTAAGGGTGATAACAATCTTTTATTATCCTGGAGTTGATATATTTTCTGTAGGCTGGTCGCTGACAGTAGCTTTAGTTTGCATAGGCTATCTCTGGATTGCAGAATTGCGAGATCGAGCAAGGCTTGAAAGGATTAATCGGGAGTTAATAATCACCAAAGATATTCTAAAAGAGAGCGAACTAGATGCGATTATGGCCTTGATCTTAAGTCAAGAAGCGAAAGACCCCTATTCTTACGGGCATACGAATCGCGTAACCAAATATTCTGTTTCCTTAGCCAGGGAACTTAGGTTGCCCCTACATACAGTAGATGTAATTGAGCGCGCTGCCAAATTGCATGATATTGGAAAAATCGGAATAAAGGACAGTATCTTATTTTTTGAAGGCAGATTAAGTGCTAAAGATTACGAGGTTATCAAGAGTCATCCTGTAAAGAGCGTTACTATTTTGGAGCCGCTAAAATTTATCGACGAGGAAAAGAGAATAATCCTACATCATCATGAAAGATATGATGGCAAAGGTTATCCAGAGGGTATTAAAATGGATCAGATCCCTTTGGGTTCGCGCATTCTGGCAATTGCTGATTCCTTTGATGCCATGAGTTCTGATAGGGTATACCGCAAGCGACTTTCCAAGTCCGTTGTTATAAAGGAACTTAAAGAAAATAGCGGTACGCAGTTTGATCCCCATCTTGTTAAGGTATTCTTAACTATAATCAACCGATTTTATGCTTAGTCTTACACGTCAAGAGAGGCTGCTTCTTGTTTTTTTAGCTATAACGATTCTTTCAGGTGTATGTATAAATTATGCTTTAAAAAAGCGACCGGCCTTAAGTCGTTTTTATAAATGTTCTGCTATTGATAAAGATAGCAAACATCTAAATATTAACATAAACAATGCCACTAAAGAAGAGCTTACGCAGCTTCCGGGAGTAGGCGAGAAAACCGCCTCGATTATTATCCGTTATCGAGAAATCCACGGTGATTTTAAAGAAAAGGAAGAACTAAAAAATATAAAAGGCATGGGCGAGAAGAAATTTAAGAAAATAGAGCAGTATATAAGGATAGAGTAGCAAAGAGAGACATTTAAATTGTAGATAAGAATAGCATGAATATATCAAACGTCGTTACATTCATAATGGCCGGAGGCAGAGGAAAAAGGCTGCTTCCTCTTACAAGAGACAGGGCTAAGCCCGCAGTCCCTTTCGGAGGAGTTTACCGTATTATTGATTTTTCTCTATCCAACTGTCTGAATTCCGGACTTAACAGGATACACGTACTGATACAATATAGGTCTATTTCTTTAGATCGGCATATAAGACTAGGTTGGAATATTTTTGATCCGCGTGTAGGAAATTATATAGATGCTGTGCCGGCTCAGCATCGCGTAGGCGAGAGTTGGTATAAGGGAACGGCTGATGCGATATATCAAAATATATATATCATAGATAGCGAAAAACCTGATTACATTCTTATCTTAGCAGGTGATCATATATATAAAATGGACTACCGGAACATGATCCGTTTCCACAAAGAAAAAAATTCAGATTTTACCATCGGTGTAGTCAGGATGCCAATAGATAAATCCAGTCAACTTGGAGTATGTGAGGTAAATAGAGGCGGTCGACTTGTTGGATTTCAAGAAAAACCGCAAAATCCCAAAACCGTTCCGGGTGATAATAAGCGAATCTATGCATCTATGGGTATATATTTTGCCTCTAGTTCTATGATTAAAAAGATCTTATGCGAGCAATCCGGGAGCCTATCTCATTATGACTTCGGCAGGGATATAATGCCAGCTATCTGTAACAAATATAAAGTTCTTGTTTATGATTTTAATAAACATGAAAGGTACGGCACTTATTGGCGGGATATTGGAACAATAGACGCCTATTATGAAGCAAATATGGACCTTATCCAGGTAACACCGACATTTAATCTATATGATCAGGAGTGGCCGATAAGAACGCTTCAAGGCCAATTCCCTCCTGCCAAAACCGTCTATGATGGCTCTTGGGATCCCTCCCGAAAAGGCACAGCAATACAGTCTCTGTTATCCAACGGGGTGATTGTAAGCGGAGGCAAAGTCGTAAGTTCGGTGCTTTCAGCTAATGTGCGCATTAATAGCTTTTCTTTGGTAGAGGATTGCGTTCTCATGGAAGGAGTAGATATAGGCCGTTATGCAAAAATAAGACGTGCCATTATAGATAAGGATGTAAAAATCCCACAGCATATGCAAATTGGCTATAATCTCCAGGAAGACAAAAAACGCTTTTTTGTAACTGATAGCGGGATTGTTGTTGTTGCTAAGGGTGAAAAAATCACCTAGAAGAATATTACCCCCTTCCATTAGATATAAATAAAGTGCCTCTCGCTTCTAAAAAATTAGCACATTTGTCTTTAGTCCTATCTGATAAGTTAAGTCAAATTAGTATCCTCACCGCTCTTGTTATCAGTTTTATTTTAGGCATAATCTGTAATCATTTTTTTGGATTTGGTTTTTTTATAGCTGCGTTATTATCTGCATTATTTCTGATTTTTGCCTCTATCCTTATAAACCAGCCTGGGAAATCAGTATTTTTATTGCTAATTGGCTTTTTCTTTTTGGGCTCATCTGTTTTAGCCAATAGCAATGCATTAAGTTCCAACCACATCAGCAACTTATTTAAATCCAAGGACAATCCCCTAGAATTAACAGGCACTATTATAGATAGCCCTGTCTTAAAGAAGTCAAAGGCCCAGTTTAGAGTTAAGGTTAAAAGCATTTGTAAAGACAACCTAAAGCTAAACGCATCAGGCAAGATTTTAGCTGTAGTAGATAAGGACTTGATAGATGATCTCTCTTGCGCTGACAATGTTAGATTGAAGGGGAAGATTTATAGGCCACTTAGCTTTAAGGAGGCAAAGAGTTCTTTTGATTATCGCCAGTATCTGGCGAGGCAGGGCATACATTTTATTATTAATATAAGAGATGCTGCCAATATCCAGATACTTGGTATGGACAAGAGATATCTTATTTTAAGAATAGCCGCTAGGATAAGCGAGAGGTTAAATGATTTGTTATTTTTTCAGTTACCACCAATAAGCGCAACTTTCTACGCGGCAATGTTATTAGGAAGAAGGGAGGTCCTTTATCCGCAATTAAGAGAGGTCTTTGCCAATACTGGCACATCGCATATTCTGGCTATCAGCGGCCTGCATATTGGAATAGTTGCCTTTATCTTTATTCTAACGCTTAAGGCCTTTGGCGTGAAAAGGAGAACGAGGCTGATAATCTCTCTGATCTGTCTTATATTTTATTGCATTCTTTCTGGGATGAGGCCGCCGGTAGTGCGCGCAACAATAATGGCAACTTTTGTTATCGTCGCCATCTTAATTGAGCGAGAGGAGAATATTTATAATTGCCTTTCTCTGGCGGCATTTTTGATATTATTATTTAAGCCAAGCTATATATTTGAAGTAGGATTTCAGCTTTCATTTTTCGCTGTTTTAGGCATTGTTCTTTTTAGTTCGCGCCTTGAGCAAATTTTAGAGAATATGATAATGTTTTGTTTGGCTAAATTTTATAAGGGTGCTATAGACCTGCCTAGCTTTTTTAGGGCACTAATTTGTGCTTTTTCTATCTCGATTTGTGCCTACTTGAGTGTTATGCCGTTGTTAATCTATCATTTTAGGATTATTACGCCATTTGCAATTCTAACTAATATCATCGTGATTCCGGCCTTAACTCTAATTTTGGCATTGGGTTTTACATTTTTGCTTTTTGCTACTCTTCTTCCACCAATTGCCGTAATTTTGGCTACACCTCTAGGAATGGCGGCAGCGGTTATGATCCATTTTATCTCTTTTGTCAGTAAACTCCCAGGGGCTTATTTTTACGTGGGTTTTAAGCTAACTCTTTGGCCAATCGTTGGCTACTACATTTTATTGTTTTTCCTGATTTTTGGATTATATGAACGTATCGATTCTTTTAGGCAAAGTCTATCTAACGGGGTTGACAAAGAAACATAGCTATGTTAAAGTTGAGAGCATGAACAAGAAAGTCATTAGTATATTGGCGATATTTCTGTTAATCTTATGGGTTAGCGACGTAAGTGCATTCTGGATTTGGACACCTGAGACTCAACGCTGGATAAATCCCAAATATAGCGCTAAAGAGAATGCAAGATTGCAGCTAGAGGAAGTTCTCAAGTACTATAAGAGTGAGCAATATACTCTAAGTTTACGCGAGGCGAGAAAGTTAGTAAGTTATTTTCCGAGTGCGCGTGAGGCAGCTGAAGGTCAATTTTATGTTGGGGCAAGCCTTGAGAAATTGAATCAGTATTATGACGCCTATAAGGCATATCAGCTAGCAATAGAAAAGTATCCTTTTTCTGAAAGGATTATGGAAATGACGCAGCGTCAATACGAAATAGGAAATCTATTTCTTGAAGGAAAGGTAAAACATTCATGGAATAGTTTTTTAAGCGGCGATGAACCAGCAATAGAGATATTTTCTAGCGTAATCGAAAATGCCCCTTATAGTGAATTTGCTGCCGCCAGTCAATATAAGTTAGGGCTTGCCCTGCTAAAGGACAAGCGTCTCTATGAAGCAAAAGAGGCATTTACTAAGGTCTTGGATAATTATTCTAATAGCGAATGGCTTGAGGAAGCTGAATATCAGATCGCTGTAGTTACAGCCAAGATGTCAGGAGGCTTTGATTACGATCAGGCCGGCGCTTCTTCAGCCAGGAGGCAATTGGAAGATTTTATTAAAGAACATCCGGATACGCAATTGAAGACTGAGGCTAGTAAGAGGGTTGCTACTTTGAAAGAAGACGAAGCACAGGGCAATTTTAATACAGCCCACTTTTATGAAAAACAGAAGGCCTATAAAAGCGCTAAAATCTATTATCAATACGTTATTGCTAATCATCCTCAAAGTCCTTGGGCTAAGAAGGCAAAAGAGAGGCTGGCAGAAATCAAGGAGGAAAATGAGTAAAAGATTACGCCTTGTTGGGCCTATTAAATTTTTGTTCTTATATCTTATTATTTTTGCGTTTGTCGGCTGCGGTTATACTACGCGCTCGAGTATTTATCCTGCTGGCACCACAATTGCCATAATGCCTTTCTTGAATAAAATTAATATCGCTGATGAAAGGAGTGAATATCGTAGACTCGTAAATTATTTCCCACTCTTAGAGACAAAGGTAACGAATGCTGTTGTTGATCGTTTCCTGATGGATGGAAATCTTAAAGTATCCCGCTTAGAAAACACGGATTTAATTCTGGAAGGCGAAATTCTAAGATATAAGCGCGATGCACTTCAATATACTGATAATAATGAAGATGTTACAGAGTATCGCGTTACCCTTTTCTCAAATATAACATTAAAAGATAAGGCCAATGATAAGGTCGTCTTTCAAGAGAATAATTTCGCTGGTGAAGCTACCTATTATACTCAAGGTTCTTTAGCGAAAAGCGAGACTGTGGCAGTGGAAGATGCTGTTTCTGATCTTGCGCGCAGGATTGTAGAAAGAGTTGTAGAGGCATGGTAGATAATGCTATTGTTTTTATTTCAGGGGATGATGTAACATTAAAAGATGACAAGATTACTTTACTGAAAAAAAAATTTACAACTTCTATTCCTGCAGTGGCAGAATTTAACACCGATGATATCAACTCGCAAGGGCTAACGGTTAATAGTTTGGGCCAGATACTTGCGCGTCTGCCTGTGGATTGCAAGAAGCGACTTTTAATCATCAGAGATGTAGACCATCTTCCTGAAAGGGTTTGCGCATATCTTCTTGACTTTATCAGGAATTCAAAAAACACCCCTCTTGAACTCATCCTATGTACAAGTCAAGATAAAAAGGCCTCCCACAACAAATTAATTACATATCTGGAAGAGTCAAAGACTGTTCAGAAAATACATTGTCGCAAGAAACGAGAAATGCGTGTTTTTGATTTGGCGCGTAATATCATCGATTATGGCAATACCCCTGGTTGCCTTTCTATATTACAACAATTGTTAATAGGCGGTACGCAGCCGCCTCAGGTTTTAGGAGGCCTATTCTGGTATTGGAATAATACCTTAGCTGATAAGGGATGCCGTAATTGGCAAGCGGATTTAGATTTATTTCTTGATACGGATTTGAAGATTAAAACGGGGAAGGTGTCTGCAGATCTTGCCTTAGAGCTATTGGTAGTTAGGCTTTGTCAGAAGGTGCATTCGTAACCAGGAGAAACTTTTTGTGGAGACGTCCTTTTCTACGCGAGGCCGTATTTTTGTGGATTATTCCCTGTGCGGCAGCCTTATCTAATTTGGCAAATGCCTCTTTTAAGGAAGCTAGTAATTCTTCCCTTTTTTTATCTTTTAGAAGCGCCTGAAATTTTTTTAAAGATTTTTTGAGATTGGTTTTTATCTTTATGTTACGTAGGCGCCTTTTTTTATCGGCTCGCAGCCTTTTTAGTCCAGCTTTTCTTTGTGGCAATTCTTTTCACCTCTTATTAGGGATTTTAAAAAAGGTTTCATCCGAGAAAGCTTTATAAATCTAGTATGCTTTAAGGCTTTCTTCAGTTAAGCAAATATACCAAAAATTAAATTTTATGTCAACTAATAATTTGCCATATCTTGAATCTCGTATTTTGCGCTCAGCCTCTGTTGTTGGCGCTGCTACATTTGTCTCCAGAATCACGGGTTTTTTCCGGGACGTAGTATTAGCGTATTTCTTCGGCACAGGTATTCAGATGCAGGCGTTTATTGTTGCTTTTCGCCTACCGAATCTATTACGTAATCTTATTGGAGAAGGCGCGACAAATACTACACTTGTTCCTGTATTCTCCAAATTGCTTTCTCAAGCTAAAAGAGAAGAATTCTTAAGATTAAGCCAATTTTTATTTAAACTTATGCTCACAAGCTTAGTGGGCATTGTTATTCTTAGCGAGATTGCTTCAGGTGCTCTAGTGCGGATTATTGCCCCTGGATTCTTGGATGAGCCTGAAAAGTTGTTTTTGGCAATAAAGATGTCCCGTATTACTTTTGTTTATATTTTGCTAATAGGTCTTGTGGCTTACAATACCTCCCTTCTTAATTCCATGAATAATTTTGCATCAAGCGCTATTGCCCCCATGTTGTTAAATCTAAGCCTTATCATTGGTGCATTCGTATCTGTAAGAGTTATGGATGAACCTATTTTGGGCATTGCCTGGGCAGTTATTGTCGGAGGAATTCTGCAGTTTTCTTGTCAGCTGCCGTCGCTAGTGAGGAATCACATAACTCCTTGGAGTAATATTTTTCATTTTAAGATAGAACCTGAAGTCAAGCATGCTTCAGCCAGGGTTGGCCGACTCTTCTGGCCGCGGACTCTGGGGGCGGCAGTTTATCAGATAAATGTATTTATAGATACTATTATTGCTTCTTTGTCGTCCCTTGTCGGTCCGGGTGCAGTTGCGGCGATATATTACGCAAACCGCATAATACAGCTTCCTCTGGGAATATTTGCCTTTGCTCTTTCTAGTGCCTTGCTTCCGCGTTTTTCTGCTTTTGTAGCTCTCAATGAAAAGGACAAATTAGCTAAAAGCTTTGTTTTTTCTATGAATATGATAACAGTTATTATGCTGCCAATTAGCTTCTTTCTTATCCTCCTGTCCAGGCCGATAACAACAGCAATATTTCAGCGCGGAGAGTTTGGTATAGCTTCAAGCCAAATAACATCTTTGGCCCTATTGTTTTATTCTCTGGGTCTATACTTTTTTGCTGCGGTAAAAATTACACTTGCCTGTTTCTATGCCTTAGAAGATACAAGAAGGCCGGTTAAGATTGCTGCCTTCTGTTTGGTCCTAAATCTAATATTAAACATTATTCTAGCCATTCCCTTAAAGATTGGAGGCCTTGCCCTTGCTAGTTCTATTTCTGCAGCGATAAATTTAATTCTTTTGTGTAGATTCTTAAAGGGGCACATTCCATCTCTTAAATACGGGGAGATCTTTGGCCTACCTTTTTTGAGAATATTTGCCTGCGCGCTATTTATGATATTTTGCATTAATTGGACGTGGCAGCATTTATTCATCTGTCATGTACTTTTTATCCGCCTAATATTCAATTTGATTTTAGCTGCCTTTATTTATTTAGCCGCAGGCTTGTTATTTAAAATCAATGAGATAAAGCAGGCCCTCCTATGGATATTAAGAAAAGATTAAAATCTATTCCTGATGCAGCTGGCGTCTACATTATGAAAGATAGTAATTCAGATATACTCTATGTTGGCAAGGCCACGTCTTTAAACAAGCGCATAACATCTTACTTTTATAGAAAAAAAGATTTAGAGCCTAAGATTCAGATTATGCTGGGAAGGCTTTCGACTATTGATATTAAGGAGTGTAACAGTGAAGCAGAGGCCTTGATTCTAGAATCTGAACTTATAAAGAAACTGCATCCAAAATATAATACGATTGGAAAAGACGATAAGAGTTTTCCCTGGGTGAAAATTACAAAGGAGGACTTCCCTAGAGTTCTGTTCACAAGGCCCAAAACAGGCGAGGATGCTATTCTCATCGGTCCTTTTACCAGCTCCTGCACCTTAAAGTCAGTATTAAAGACTATCAGAAATATATTTCCGTTTCGGACTTGCTCTCAGATGCATAAAAAACCATGTTTGAATTATTCTTTGGGGCTTTGTCCTGCTCCTTGTATCTTTAAGATTAGTAAGAAAGATTATCAGCGTCATATTAGACGTATACGTCAAATTCTAGAGGGTAAAACAAGGACCATCCTAAAGGATCTTTCAGTAAGGATGCATACACTTTCGCAAAAACAGAGATTTGAAGAGGCAGGATTGATTCGCGATCAAATCCAGGCCTTAGAGTCTTTGTGGAAGAATGAGCCGCAATTAGGTAAAATCAATGTCCTCTGGCAGTTGAAAAGCGCCCTAGCCCTAAAACGTCTTCCTTTAAGGATTGAAGGCTTTGATATCTCGAATATCTCTGGAGATTATAACGTTGGTTCTTTAGTTTCCTTTTATAAGACTCAACCTGATAAGAGTCAATATCGGCGTTATAGAGTTAAGACTGTTTCTGGGGCAAATGACTACGAGAGTATTTTAGAAATAGTAAGGCGTAGATTTTCCAGGATAAAAGAGGATAATCTAAAGAGGCCGGATCTGTTTATTGTTGACGGCGGCAAGGGACAGGTCTCAGCATTAAAGAAGGCATTGATTGAGCAAGGTCTTGATATTGCTGTTATTGGCATTGCAAAGAGGAAAGAGCATATATTTATGCCGGGGAAAAAAGAATTTCTCGTTCTGAATCCACATTCTCCTGCTCTACATTTAATACAGCAGGTTCGCAACGAGGCACATCGTTTTGCGCTTAAATATCACCGGCTACTACGTAAAAAAAATATGCTAAAATCAAAGATAAAAGATGAAAAATAAACACAAGAAAAAGAAAATTGGTGATAAAATAGATTTAGGAGACCCTTTTAGTAAGGTTCTAAGCGGGCTAACAGAGTTTAGCAAAGGAGTCTTAAGGGCAACTTATAAAATACCACTGGGTCAGACACGTAGTTATCAGTGGGTTGCTTCTAAAATAGGCAGGCCCAAGGCATGTCGTGCTGTTGGAGCAGCCTTAAAGAAAAATCCATACCCATTATTAATTCCTTGCCATAGGGTAGTGAGGATTAATGGAGAGATTGGCGGGTATTCAAGAGGCATAAGAAAAAAGAAAGATCTGTTAGCGATTGAAAAAGAAATAGCAGAAATTTTAAAGAAGAAGAAAGGCAATCCAAGGAGTAAGAAATGGCCAAGATGAAAGATCTATTTAAGCAGATGGTGGAAAAAGACGCATCAGATTTAATACTGCGTGCTGGTTCGCAATGCTGGATGAGGATTCATTCAAGGCTGGAAAAAGTAGGAGAACAAGTGCTCTCTGTTGAGGATTTGATGCGCATGGTAAATGAGATTATTAATGATGAACAGCGCAAACAGTTTAATAAGACAAGAAACGTAGATTTTGCTGTATATTTCGAAGACCTAGGTCGTTTTCGGGCAAGTCTGTTTGTACAGAGAAATTCTCCTGCGATTGTTGTCAGACGAGTGCGTAGAGACCTGCAGACCTTTGAGGAATTGAATTTGCCAGCAGATATTTTAAAAAAATTGTCCCTGGAGAAAAGAGGCATGGTCTTCTTAACCGGAGCTGCCGGAAGCGGTAAATCCACTACGATTGCCAGTATGATTGAGCATATGAATCAAAATATAAGTAGACATGTTATTACCTTAGAGGAGCCTATTGAGTTTACATTTGAAGATAAGAGATCGATAATAAACCAGAGAGAGCTGGGTTTGGATGTTGATTCCTATGCAGATGCCCTAAAGCATTTTACTTATCAGAGCCCGGACGTTATCTTTATCGGTAATATCCGTGACTTAGAGACTATGAGTGCTGCCCTTACTGCTGCTGAGACAGGTGTCTTGGTTTTAAGCACACTTCATACTGTTAATGCGGCCCAAACAATTGAGCGGATAATTAATTTTTTCCCTCCGCACCAACATCTAGAGGTAAGGGTACAGCTATCTATGTTATTGAAGGGCGTTATATCTTTAAGACTTATTCCGAGAAAGGACAGACCGGGTTGTATTCCAGCTTATGAGACAATGCTGCTTACTCCTACAATTTCGCGATTGATTCGAGAAGGAAAGATTTGGGAGATTACTTCCTTCTTATACGAGGGAGAAATATTTGGCATGCAGACATTCCGTCAATCTATTGTAAAGCTGATTCGTAATGACAGTATTACAATTGAGGATGGAATGGAATTCTGCGACAACAAGGATGAATTAGAGCTTGATTTAAAAGGGATAAAGAGGCTATAAAGTTTGCCTTAAGTCAGTCGTTGAGACTCAACGTACGACAGGCGTTTTTGGCTTTTGTTATATTATGCAATCGAAGGGAGAATATTTATGCAGGAAGAATTAAATATCCACATCAATGAATTAAGGAACCGCTTAGAACATTTAAGAGGTTATCTTTGACATAGATAATAAGCGAAAGGGCATTTCCCAGATTGAGGCTCAGATGAGCGAGCCTGATTTCTGGTCCGATATTAACCTGGCAAATAAAAAGACGTCTGAGCTTAAGGATTTAAAGTCTTCTGTTCGGCTTTGGTCAGAGATTAATGTTAAGCTGGAAGAATTAGATGAATTATTGCATGCCAGTACTTGTAATGATGTAGCGTTGATAGAAGAGATAAAGAATGAAGCGGCCAAGTTGGATGAAGAGTTGAATGCCTTGGAATTCAGGACGCTTTTTTCAGGCAGGTTTGATAAAAACAACGCAATAGTTAACATCAACGCCGGCGCTGGTGGTACGGAATCTTGTGATTGGACCTCAATGCTTTATAGGATGTATACCCGCTGGGCAGAAAACAAAGGTTTTACTGCTAAGATTATTGATGTCTTAGCAGGTGAAGAGGCAGGTATAAAAAACGTTACATTCTCGGTTAAAGGTGAATATGCCTATGGATATTTGAGATCAGAAAAAGGCGTGCATCGCCTGGTACGAATCTCTCCTTTTGATGCAAATAAGCGTCGACATACCTCTTTTGCCTCCGTAGGCGTTATCCCAGAAGTCCAAGATGATGTAGACATACAGATAAATATAGCTGATTTACGCATTGATACTTATCGTTCTTCCGGGGCCGGGGGTCAGCATGTCAATGTTACAGACTCTGCAGTCAGGATAACACACCTTCCTACAGGCATAGTAGTGCAGTGTCAGAACGAGCGTAGTCAGTATCAGAATAAGGCTGTGGCTATGAGGATTTTGCGCGCTCGGCTGTATGAAAAATCACTAGAAGAGCGGCAGCAGGAGATATCAGCAGAGCACGCACAAAAGAAAAAGATAGAATGGGGAAGCCAGATACGTTCCTATGTAATGCATCCTTATTCTCTTGTAAAAGACCATAGGACCGAATTTGAAATGGGAAATGTTAACGCTGTATTGAACGGTGAAGTAGATAAATTCATTGAGCAATTTTTAAAATATAAGGCGAGCAAAAGTGATGGGAATATTATCTAAATTATTCAAGACGTCTAATGAGCGTGAGCTTAATACATTATGGCCGATCGCCAGCCAGGTAAACGCAAAAGAATCTTTTTATCAAAGGCTTTCGGATAAGGAACTGGCTGCTAAGACAGATGAGTTTCGGCCTCAAATAAAGGAAAGATATAAATCAGTCTCTTCTGGAATTGTAGATCTGCAGGCAAGGATTGCTACTGCCACCTCCTCTGAAGAAAAGGACAAACTAAGGCTAAGGCTAAAGGATTTAAATAATAGTGTATTTAGCGAGCATCTCGCAGATAGCTTTGCTGTTGTCAGGGAGGCAGCTCGTCGCGCGATTGGGATGAGACATTTTGATGTTCAGATCTTAGGAGGCATTGTTTTGCATCAGGGAAAGATTGCGGAGATGGTAACAGGAGAGGGCAAGACTTTAGTGGCAACACTGGCTGCTTATCTGAATGCCTTAGCAGGCAGGGGTGTACACATTGTTACTGTTAATGATTATCTTGCGCGTCGTGATCGTGACTGGATGGGGCCAGTCTTTGAATTTTTAGGACTTTCTGTCGGCGTTATCCAGCATGATATGAGCCCGCAACAGCGTCGCATAGCTTATTCATGCGATATTACTTATGGCACTAATAATGAATTCGGCTTTGATTATCTGCGGGATAATATGGTTATTGATAAGCAGGATATGGTTCAGCGGCCATTCTGTTTTGCCATTCTTGATGAAGTAGATTCTATCCTCGTTGATGAGGCCAGGACGCCTTTAATCATATCTGGTCCAGCAGAGGAATCAACAGAAAAATATTATCAAATAGATAGAATCGTCCCTAAATTGAAGGGAAGAATAATTACGCAAAAAGACGAACTTGATGCAAAATTTAAAGGAACAGATTTAAATGAGGGGTTTGATTATATTGTTGATGAAAAATTACATACAGCGGCCTTAACCGAAGAAGGAGTAGCAAAAAGCGAAAAATTATTAGGCGTTAAAAACCTTTATGATGATATAGCAGGCATGTGGGTGCACCATATAACTTGCGCCTTGAAAGCGCACAATTTGTTTAAGCGCGATGTGCATTATGTACTTAAAGAAGGCAAGGTTATAATTGTTGATGAATTTACAGGAAGGCTTATGCCTGGTAGGCGTTGGTCTGATGGTCTGCATCAGGCAGTAGAGGCAAAAGAAGATGTAAAAATCGAAAGGGAGAACCAAACCTTAGCCACCATTACATTCCAAAACTACTTCCGGATGTATGAGAAGTTAGCAGGTATGACAGGTACGGCCATGACAGAGGCGCAGGAGTTTAAACATATTTATGGTCTGGATGTTGTCTCTGTGCCGACTAATCAACCCCTGATTCGCGAAAGCTTACCAGATGCAGTTTTCAAAAGCCAGGAAGAAAAATTTAATGCTGTTGTCGAAGAGATAACCAATCTTTATAATCTGGGGCGGCCGGTTTTGGTGGGTACCATCTCTATAGAAAGAAGCGAGGCCTTATCTGATATGCTCAAAAAGTGTGGAGTCCAACATCAGGTGCTTAATGCTAAATATCATGAATTTGAAGCGCAGATTATTGCCCAGGCCGGTAGATTAAAGACAATTACAATTGCCACAAATATGGCTGGTCGCGGCACGGATATAATCCTGGGAGGAAATCCTGAATATATTGCCAAGGCAATGACAAATGAAAAAAATATCGAGGATAGAGAGTTCTTTTTAAAGGAATATGAAAGGCTTCTAGAAGAATTTAAGAAAAAAACAGATGCTGAACATGAAAAGGTAGTTGCCTTAGGGGGCTTACATGTTATCGGCACAGAGCGTCACGAGGCAAGAAGAATTGATAATCAGCTGCGTGGTAGAAGCGGCAGACAAGGAGATCCTGGTTCGAGTAGATTTTATGTATCATTCGAAGATGACCTGATGCGGCTATTCGGATCTGACCGCATGATTAATGTAATGAATACGCTGGGGTTGGAAAAGGGTCAGGCGATTGAACATCCTTGGGTTAGTAAGTCTATTGAGGTAGCCCAAAAGAGAGTAGAAAATCATAACTTTGAGATTCGTAAACAGATTTTAGAATATGATAATGCAATGAACAGACAGCGCGAGGTTATATATCAGCAACGCAGAATGGTTTTAGAAGGCGAAAGTCTAAGAGAAGAATATTTCTCAATGATTGATGCTAATTTAGAAAGCGGTCTTTCTCTTTATCTGAATAGCGCAAGTCCGGGAGAAGTTGATTTAGGAGGTTGTCAAAACTGGTTAAAAACTAAATTTGGATTAAGACTAGAATTAGATGAGTCTAAGATTCTATCGGAATCGCAAGATTCTTTACGCGAGGATTTATTTAAACGTGTAGTGAAACTTTACCAGGAGAAAGAAAACAATCTAGGGCAAGAGATGATGTGTTATCTAGAGAGGATGATACTACTGCAGATCATAGATGCTAAGTGGAAAGACCATCTTCTGAATATGGATGCGCTTAAAGAGGGTATAGGACTGCGTGCTTACGGCCAGCGTGATCCCTTGATTGAATATCAACGTGAGGCGTTTAATATGTTCCAGGAGATGATCGAGCAGATAAAACAGGAGGCAGTAGAGTTTATTTTGAAGGTTCAGGCGCCGACACAACAGAGGGTGCGCGGGGTATTTAGCTCTTTGCCTCAGGAATTAATTCATGAACAGAGATCGTCTTTGAATGCTGACCCAGCAGGGGTTTCTCCAGTTAAGCAGGATTTAACTCAAGCCAAGCCACAGCCTAAGATTACAGATAAGAAGGTTGGTCGTAATGATCCTTGTCCCTGTGGCGCAATTGATCCGGCTACTAATAAGCCAATTAAATATAAGAAATGCCATGGTAAATGAACCCTCCAGAGACTAAAAATTCCGAATTTTCCTCTTTTTTACTAAGCGTTGCCTCCGGTTTTCTTCTTGTTTTTTCTTTCCCGCCTTTTAATCTGAGTCTGTTTTCTTGGATTGCTTTTATTCCTTTGCTTTGTGTTATCAATAGAGTTTCGGCTAGAGGAGCCTTTTTATATAGTTATCTTGCTGCAGGAATATTTTTTTATTTTAGCCTATTTTGGTTGACTAAAGTTACTATTGTAGGCTGGTTAGTCCTTGGTCTATACCTAAGTTTATATCCTGCCTTTTTTGGATTGTTAACCTCCTTTTGTTTAAAGTCGTTTATAAATGAAAATCGCAAGCTGTATTTATTGTTTATCTTACCTTGTATCTGGGTCGGGTTTGAATTCGTTCGCTCACATCTTTTAACTGGATTTGGATGGAACTCTCTGGGGTATTCTCAATTTAGAAATCTTGCCTTGATTCAGATAGCGGATTCTTCTGGTGTATATGGCGTATCCTTTGTAGTCATGTTCGCCAATTGTATTTTCTGGATGGTTACAGAGGAAGTTATAGCGCGCAAACAAGGTATTTACAAGAAGATCATAGGTTTATTACTCTCTCTTGCTTTTGTCTTGGTTAGTGTTTTAGGTTATGGTCTACTACGTTTGGCTGAGAATTTTAGTAAAAAACAAGATATCTTGCGCGTATCTATAGTCCAGCCTAACATATCTCAAAACCTAAAATGGAATCCATACGCAAAAGATTATATCTTAGAAGAGATCATTGACCTTAGTATAGAGGCAGCCAAAGATGCTCCAGATATGATTATATGGCCGGAAAGCGCTCTCCCTATATATTTCGAATTGGACTCAGGGATTTTTGATGTGGTATCTGGATTAGCCAAGGATTTAAATACACACCTGTTAACAGGGGCTGTAAGGGTTGAGCAAGATGAATTCTATAATAGTGCTATATTGATTTCACCGCAGGGAAGCTTATTGACTTTATATGATAAATTACATCTTGTCCCCTATGGTGAATTCATACCTTTTCGGAGATTAACTCCATTTTTGGCCTCAATAGTAGGGATTGGAGATTTTAGCTGGGGAAAATCCTACACTATATTTAATTTAAAAGATATAAGATTTGCTGTTCTCATATGTTTTGAAGATGCCTTTAGTAATTTATCTAGACAATTCTTAAAGGAGGGCGCATCTATCCTAGTGAATATCACAAATGATGCCTGGTTTGATAGACAGGCCGAACCCCAGCAGCATCTTTCACAAAGTGTATTTAGGGCTGTTGAAAATCGCGTAAGCATTGTGCGTTGCGCTAATACAGGTATATCAGGATTAATCAATGCTAAAGGCAAGATGGAAAAATTTGTTAGCGAAGAGACATTTGTTAGGGGCTTTAAGACATTTCCTGTGGCTGTCAAATTAGATTACCAGACATATTATAATCGCCATGGTGATTTATTCGTATTAATCTGTATTATTCTAGCCATGCTTGCAATTACAAAGAGCATCTATACGAAAATAAAGGCAAAGGCATGATTTCTAGACGAGATAGAAGCTTTGATGTTTATTCTTATTGCATAATTGCCTTATTTGTTATTATTCTTATCTTGCGTTGGAAATGGATGCCAACTTTTATAGATATATATTATCATCTTCTGACAGTGCTTAACTTTTACCGTTGCGGAGGAATACCTTCTATTTCTTTCTGGGAGTATGCACCTTACGGTAGACCGCATTTATATCCACCCCTTTTGCACATCCTGATGCTCATTGTGTTCAAACTGAATGGCAATATTCTAACTACAGCTCGAATATTTGAATTATTAATCTTTCCTTTCATGCTCTGCACTATTTTCCTAACCATAAAGACTGTTTTCGGCTGCCGTTTGGCGTTTTGGTCTGTTTTAATAGCATCTTCCATGTATTCGTTTTATCTCTCGAGTGTTGATTTTCTTCCTGCAAGTCTAGCCTTTTGTCTGGGATTGTTAGTTTTTTATAGTCTTGAGCGAAACAGGATTATTGCCGCAATTATTTTTATGGCGCTTGCCTTCTACAGCCATGTCAGCATTTCCTTCTTTTTCTTTTTAGCCTTGATTATCTATGGACTAACTTTTAGAGAACGATTGTTGAATATTGTAAAGATCACCTCGGCCTCGTTATTTTTATATCTGCCTTTATTAATCCATCAGCTGCGTTATCTTAGCTTTTTTGACCCGCACAAGACAAGAGAGAATTTTCCATTTGAACTGAATATCAGCGTATATCTTTTAGCCATTATCGGAATATTCTTAGCAATCAGGCAAAAGAAAAAGTTTCTTTTTTTCATTGCTCTTGTTTTTGCCGGAATAGTCTTTTTGCCTCTGCGCTATCGAATCTTTAGTGGCCAGGGAATGATAGGCATAATTTTACTTGCGGCATTAAGTTTAGAATTTTTCTACGATAAATTAATTAATAAATTCCCTAAATCCTCGCCTGTTTTTAGAAGTCTTGCCTATATATCTTTAGTTTTTTTTGCTATATTTTTAATTTCTCCTACAATTTCAATTCATGAATCAGACGTTAAATTCAATCTCATAGGTTCAACTTATATAAATATTATCCCTTCTCAAGAAGTCAGAGAGCGCACAAACGAGATATCCATATACCTGCCTAAAACCTTCTCTCCTGTTATTGATGTGGTCGAGGACCAGACAAATCAGGATGAATTAATTGCTTCAAATTTTGAGTATCTGGCAGGCTTTATTTCTGTTTTTAGCCAGAGAGCGACAACAAGTGCGATGTTGCCGGAGATAATGCCATTTAGGGATATCAATCCTTTTAAACATGCTAAATTGATAATTTGGCTTAAGGATCCAGACAGGCTAACCATAGAGCCTGAAAGGTTAATAGAAGGATTAGATCTGGTTAAAGTAGCCGAGACTGAAATTTTCTTTATATATAAGAATCCGCAGGCAAATTTTAAACAAAAGGATTCCCAGCGTAGCATTGCCTACGGCGTCTGCATTGTGCTTTTAATTGCCTCGTTGGCAATTGCTATATTTGATTTATGCCGCAGGACTGAACTTAAGGCTTGAAAATTACAATTTTACTATGTTATAATCGCAGATAACGTGGCTAAAAAAAGATTTAAGAGATTTTGGAGGCGCTTGGTAAGCATTTCAGCTTTGTATTTCTCTCTCTTCCTTGTTAAATTACTGCCTTTAGATTCTATCTATAGAATTTCTAAATTTTTGGCTAAGATTGTCTATCTGGTGGCAGGAAGGCATCGCTGCGTTGCAGAGGAAGGGCTTAAGATAGCTTTTGGCGATACGATTGGTTCAAAGCAGATAAAGACTATTATCTTGGGTTGTTTCGAGGAATCTATAAAAGGCGCACTGGAGACATTGGTTTGTTGTCAATGCCCAGCTAAGATAAAAGAACAAATCTCAATAAAAGGTAGCGAGTATTTAGAGCAGGCCTTAACGCGCGGTAAGGGCGCAATATGCGTCAGTGCTCATTTTGGGAATTTTCCTCTTCTAATGGTCCGTTTACAATTCGCTGGTTTTCCTTGCGCAATAATATTACGTCCCATGCGCGATGAGAATATCGATAGGTTCTTATTAAAGAAAATTAAATTCTTTGGCCTGGAGAGTATTTACACTAAACCCGCTAAGGCCTGTGTAGATAAAGCATTATCATTTTTGAAAAAGAATGGAATATTCTCTCTTCAACTTGACCAGAATTTTGGTTCAGGCAGAGGCGTGTTTGTGGATTTCTTTGGTAAACAGGCAGCTACGGCTACGGGGCCGGTGGTCATGGCCTTACGTTCAAAAGCGGCCATAATGCCAGTCTTTATTATTAGAAAAGAGGATAATACTCAGGAGATTATTATTGAACCAGAGTTTGTGATAGAGAAGAAAGAAAACTTCGATGAGACAGTAAAAGTAAATATTGCCAAACTTACTAAGATTATTGAAAATTATATTAGGAGATATCCTGCTCAATGGAGCTGGATTCATCGCCGCTGGAAGAGCAGGCCAGCAAGTGGAGAAGGGCATTAAATAGGAGGTTAGCCATGGCAGAAGATATCAACAGGAAGGGATTCAATACAGCATTAAAAGTTATTTTAGGTATGGCCCTGGTTATTATTGGCGTAATATCTATAGTAATCTTTTGGCCTAGTGTTGTTGAAATTATAAAGGCCTGTCTTGGATTTGTTCTCCTTTTAGCCGGTGCGATTATGCTAGCAATAGCCAAGGATTAATTAGCACTAAGTTATGAAAAAACGTTATAAATTTACAGCCTTAATATTTTTGAGTCTTTTAGTCTATATTGTTGCCGGAAGGTTAGGATTTAATTTCCAACAAGCACTCTCCTTAGCTGTCTTTTCCCTTTCAATATGTGGAACGCTCCTGTTTTGGCAATTCCGCTTGAGTTTCTCATTTTTAGGCGTCTCACTTCTACTTTTGACCAATACTATTAATCTTGAGAATTTGATACGCTTTGCCTCTTTAGAGATTATTCTCTTTTTAGTGGGGATGATGATTATAGTCGGCATGCTTAAGGATAGTGGTTTCTTTTCCTGGATAGTGCAGCTCATATTACGCATACCAAATTTAACTGCTAAGAAATTTTTAATTGTTACGGCTCTTATTTCGGCCGCACTTACAATGATGATTGACGAGGTCTCGGCGATTATTTTTGTGGTTGCTGCAATATTAGAGATCTGCGATTATTTTGAGGTAAAACCACTTCCATTTATTATTATTGCAGTAATTAGTGCGAATGTTGGCAGCGCCGGCACTGTTTTGGGTAATCCGATAGGAATCATCATTGCTTCGAAAAGTGGGCTTACATTTGAAGATTTTATGATTAAGGCCTTTCCGTTAATGCTAATAGCTTTATTCTTTACCATTTTGCTTTTAATGTTTTGGTACAGAAAGGCATTGGATCAGTTTAACAAAAATATAAAAATTTTCGGAAAAAATGAGATGCTCCTACATCTTATTTCTGTACCGCCGGACAGGCAGTTAAAGATTGGACTATTTACCTTTGGGATGACGATTCTCTTTATTGCCTTGCATCATCGTTTGGAGGTATTCTTTAATTTAGAAGCTAATACCATGCTTTTAATTATGCCATTGATTTTTGCTGCTATTGTTATGATTTGGAAGTCATCTAAGGCGCGTGAATATGTTGAAAAAGATGTGGAGTGGTGGACGTTACTTTTCTTTATGTTGCTTTTTGCTCAGGCAGGGACATTAAAATATACTGGAGCAACGAATGTAATAGCAAATAGCTTAGCACATATTGTAGGGCATAATCCGCGCCAGCTTATCAGTGTTGTTCTCTGGAGTAGCGCAATAGGCTCAAGCATCCTTGATAATGTGGTGTTTGTTGCAGCCTTTATTCCGATTATCCATAGCTTCGAAGAGATAGGATTCAATATAACATCCCTCTGGTGGGCCTTACTTTTTGGCGGATGCTTTGGCGGTAATATTACCATGATTGGCTCTACAGCAAATATTGTTGCCCTGGGTATTTTAGAAAAAGAACGTAATATCAAAATAGTATTTTTTGAATGGTTCTGGATAGGAGCGACTGTTGGTGTTTTTACCACTTGTATTGTTTGGTTGGGATTGTTATTCTTGCCTTTCTATCGATGATTAAATTTACGAGGTGGTCTTTATGATGATAAGATTCAGGCGTTATTTTTTTACAGGGCTTGCTGTATTGCTTCCGATTGTTCTTACAGGCTACATTATTTTTGCTTTTTTCAATTTCGCTGAAAATTTGGTAGGTAAACACATTAACAATTATCTATCAAGCAATTTTGGTTTTGATATCCCCGGTTTGGGATTGCTATTGGCTGCATTAATTATAATCATTGCAGGGTTCCTAAGTACTCATTTTTTCACAAGAAAAATTTTGCCTATTTTTGAAGGGATATTTTTACGCCTGCCTTTAATCCGTCAGATTTATCCCGCAGTTAAGAAAATAGTTCAGTTTTTATTTTCTGAAAAGAGGCAGCTGTTCAAGAAGGTTGTTCTTATCCAATATCCGCGCAAGGGTATATGGTCACTGGCCTTTGTTACCAATGAAGGCATACCTCAGGCAAGCAAGAAAATTGGCAAGGAAATGCTTAATGTGTTTGTTCCAGGCACTCCGGGTCCTTTAACAGGTTTTTTTATTTTAGTGCCAAAAGAGGATGTGATTTCCTTGGATATATCTGCAGAGGAGGCCTTGAAACTTTTTGTTTCCGGAGGCGTGCTGAACCCTTAAAAACATAAATGAGCATTGATCTATACGACATGGGAGGTGGGCTGTATGTCAAGAGCGCATGTTTTAAAAAGTGCAATACTTTTATTATCTATATTATTTTTTATTTCTAACTTTACATGTGCACAAGAGTCAAACCAGGATCTTGAAATAGATATCAGCTCTGAAGAATCACCCGATGTTGTATTAGAGGAAGAAGCATCTTCCCTAAAGGAGATCAAATGGGTATGGGGTGAGGTGATTGGAGTTGATAGTCTCAAGGAAGAGCTCTCCATAAGATACCTTGATTACGATTCAGATGCAGAGAAGGATAGAGTTTTTATTTTTGATAAAGATAGCAAATTTGAAAATATTACTTCGCTTGAAAACATTGAGGCTGGCGATAGCGCCGGGATTGATTATTATATTGATGAAACCGGTAAAAATATAATAAAGTCAATAAGCATTGAGAAGTTGAATATTCCTTAAGGGTTATCATGATTAAGTTCTTTAATTTTCTAAAGAATATCTTATTTGGTATTTGTGTTTTATTAGCTTTATTTTTTGCCTTCAATGAGCTGTACTTCCTAGATAGAGTCGCTTTTGTTTCACCACTGGCTAAAGATATAGAGCTGGTTATAAGAGATGATTCTTATGGCAATGGCCACTTTGGAGCACGTCGTAAGGGTGGGCTGAAGCATAGAGGTATTGATTTTAGCGCTTCTGTCGGTACCCCAGTCTGCGCTGCAAGGAGCGGATGGGTTATTGGAGCGAGGACATCCCGCAGTCTGGGTAAATATGTTGAGATTTACCATAAAGGCGGTTTTATTAGCCTTTACGGACATCTTGATAGTATCGAGGTAAACATGTTAGAGCGCGTTAGGCAGGGCGAGGTTATCGGTAGTGTAGGCAAAACCGGAAATGCAAATTACAAAGGAATGAAGGCGCATCTACACTTTTCGCTTATGAAGGATAACAAGTTTCAGGACCCCGTCCAATTTTTGCCAAGTTTTTAACTAAGCCCAAGCTAGGCCCTTACAACCACTTCTTAAATGTCAGTTAACATGCGCGAAAAAGAAAAAAAGACCAATCCAGAGATATTGTTTATATTCCCAGGATTCCAGGATAACGCTCTATTATCTTTTACCCTTGATTATAATTTAGGCAGCGGCTATATATTAGCCTATCTAAAAAAGAAAGGCATTAGGGCCAAGCAGTTTATCCACAGAGATCCCATTACTTTAAATGAGTTGGCTGATAAGATATTGGACCAGGCTGGGCAAATAGTCGGCTTCACTTGTCTTGATATAAATTATTATTTTGTTAAACTTATTTCACAGCTATTAAAAAAAAGAAATCCCAAATTAACTATTATAGCTGGCGGACCAACAGCTACTTTTTCTGATAAATTAATCATGCAGGATAATTCAGCTATAGACATATGCGTGCGGGCCGAAGCAGAGCAGAGTGCATATGAACTGGTTAAGCGTCTAAGAACGAGTCAGGATATATCTGATATCCAGGGAATAACCTATCGTATAAAATCTAAACTCATGCGTAGCCCAGATAGACCTCCAATAAGAGGCGATAATAAAGATGCAGGGCTAGATATCTTTCCCTCGCCTTATTTGGAGAATATCTTGGTCCCTGATGGTTGTATTGGAGTCTTGAGTTCTCGGGGATGTGTATTTAAATGTGTATACTGTAATTTCTCTGCAATGTCTGGATGGAGAATCAGTTATCACTCCGTAGATAGAGTAGTTTCTGAATTAAAGATGATAAGTAACTGGCTTGAAAATAAAGACATACAGGCAAGGGCAAGAACAATAAGGATTATGGATGATGCATTTTCTCTAGATGTCGGGAGGGCGAAGCAGGTTTGTCGCAGGATTATTGAGGAAAAAATCCATCTGCCATTGGGGACTATGACGCGAGCAGATAGAGTGGATAAAGAACTACTTCACCTTATGTATAGGGCAGGATTTAAGGATATAGGTTTTGGATTAGAAAGTACTTCGCCCAGAGTATTACGTATCATAAAAAAGGTGAGGACAAACTTAAATAATGAGGATAACTTTCTTCCAGAAAAAAGATTCGTATCAAAACTTAAAGAAAATGTGAAAATAGCGAAAGAAATTGGATTAACGCCAAAAGTCAATATAATAATGGGCTTACCAGGCTCAAGCATTAAAGATGACAGAGAAACAGTGAGATTTGTTAGGCAGTTAGAACTCCCAGATTGTAGTTATAACTATTTGAGAATTTTTCAGGGAACAGAATTATCTAAGACATATAAAGATCATGGCTTAGAAATAATACGACCTTTAACGCGCCTTCCACTTCAGACCCAATATACATATGATGAGCGCAAGATGCCACACATTAAGAATCACGACCAGTCTATAATTGAGATTAACACAGGGGAAGAGCTGAGCAGATTGTTGACTGGTACATATAGCAACACTTGCAAAGGGGCTTATCCTGACCTCCTGATGAGAGAAAATTATCTAGATTCAAAGACTCTGCACTGGTTAAGAAATTATGCAGAGATTGCTCCAGCTATAGGTTTCCTGACCAGCTATGCTGAAGATAAAGTTTTTTATCGACTTATGAAAAAAATTATTTCTGCAGGTTTGCCTATCTCAAATATTTATTTATTCTCTTTGCTTAATAATGATGGCATAAATCCAGCTGATTTAAATCCTATATCCGGAAGATATAAAGTAACCTTTGCAAGTGAGATACTATCTAATAAAACTAAGCGGTTCCTAAATTTAGGCCTATTTAAATTTATCCCTTTTGGGAGCTATCGCAATAATCATTCAGCTTCCAAAGGCAGTAATGTTACTGATAAGTTGATTTTTAACCTATCTACTCCTAAGGATATAGAGAGTCTTATAGATTTAGCTTCCTTTTCTGATAATCTAATTTTAAAAGGTGACATGGCCAAATCTGATTGCTATTTTCTGGATGAATGTAGATTCTCTGACGAAGAGTGTCCTGCTTTAAGTTTTCGACGGGCCATAATAAATAGGGACAATTCGATTATTCCTTGTTTTAATGCTAAGCCGATAGCAAAGGTTGGTCAGGAACCAAAGACCATAGCCAGGAACATGAACATGCTATCGTCTAACTTGAAGAATAAGAGAGGTTGCAATAGTTGTCTAGCGAAAGATTCATGTCCCAAATGTCTCTTTCCTTATCCTTTGAGTGATAGAGAGTATTGTCGCTTAATACGCAATAGCCATTCAAAGATAAATATGATGTTTAAATTCTTTAGTGCTTTAAGGCGGCTGAGATTTGATTACAATGAGATAGAACCAAGATCAAATTTTAATAGGATGAAGGTTCAAATTGATAATGAACTGCTGATTACTATAGGCAGGAGAAAATACCTATATAATAGCCATGTTGATAAGTTACATCGGCTAGAGAGAAGAGCCTAAAAAGGTGATAACTACTTCGTTTAACAATATTAAATTAGTCATCTTTGATCTCGATGGCACATTGATAGATGCTTATGAGGCGATCGAGTCCAGTTTTAATTTTACTATGAAAAAATTAGGACTACCCACAAAAAGTAAGTCAGTAATCAAAAGGGCTGTTGGCTGGGGAGATAAAAAGTTATTATCGCCTTTTGTGCCAAAAAAGGCATTGAATTCTGCCTTAAGGATTTACCGGGCACATCATAGGGAGTCACTGCCGAAGAAATCGAGATTATTTTCAGGAGTCAGGAAGTTGCTTGGGAGATTATCTTCGAGGTATCATCTAGCTGTTGCAAGCAACAGACCGACAAGATTTTCCAAAATCATATTGAAGGCGCTTAATATAAATAAGTACTTTTCTTTTTTGCTCTGCGGGGATAGACTAAAGAGAGGCAAACCGCACCCAGAGATTCTTCGTAAGATTTTAAGGTATTTTCGTATGCAGCACGATGAAGCAATTTATGTCGGAGATATGGCCATTGATGTCCAGACTGCCAATAGTGCAAAAATAAAATCAATTATTGTTACGACTGGTTCAAGCAGTTTGTACGAAATCAAGAGAGAAGCTCCATATCAAATAATATCAAATATAAAACAACTAGAGAAATTATTGATAACCTAGATTAAATTGTTCACTCACTAAAAGGAGGCCTAATATGGGTACAGGCAGACGTAAACGTAGGGGCAAGCTTTCCTGGCGTTCAAAAAGAGCCAACAAAGGCAGGAAACCTTGTCGGGGATAATGGTTTTTCGTTATGTGCTTTTAGGGGTAATTCAGGGCCTAACTGAATTTTTGCCTATTAGTAGCTCCGGGCACTTAGTTATATTACACAGATTACTAGACACGGCAGAAGGCGATATTGTCTTTTATATCATAGTACATCTTGGTAGCCTTTGCGCCATAGTGCTTTTCTGTTGGCCGGAATTAAAGAATATTCTTAGCGCCATACTGAGGCGTACTTATGTTAAGCCAGGGCCCTATCTAAAGGTAGCTAAATTCTTAATTATTGCCAGTATCTTTACAGCAGTAATTGCCATTAGTTTCGATAATTTTATTGAACGCATGTTTTCTTCGCTTTGGGTAGTCGGAGTGTCTTTAGTAATTACTGGAGGGGTACTTTTTTTAACAAAGTTTAAGCAGGCTAGCTGTATGCGCCAAAGAGAAGATTTAAAGCTTACTGATGGGGCCTTTATCGGTCTTGCCCAAGGCCTATCGCTTGTTCCGGGTCTTTCCCGCAGCGCTATGACGATTAGCTTTTGCATATTTAGAGGTATAGAACCTGTATTGGCAGTGCGTCTTTCTTTTTTGTTGGCGATTCCGGCAATAATCGGGGCTGGGCTCTATAAGATAAAAGAAATCACCTCTGTCAGTATTGACTTCGGATATTTGTTAATAGCCTTTATTAGTGCATTTGTTTTTTCTCTTTTGGCTTTAAGAATTTTGCTAGTTTTAGTTTCGAGATTTAAATTTTATCACTTTGCTTATTACTGCTGGGGGTTATCTGTTTTAATTTTCTTCTTTCTAATAAGGGGAGCTTAACTTATGAGTGATATAAAATCATTGACTCAACTTTGCAATAGAATCGCCAGAGAGAAAGGTTTCTGGGATGAGAAACGCAATGTGGGAGAGATGTTGATGCTTATTGTTACAGAGCTTGCCGAGGCCATGGAATCTTATCGTTTAAATGATAAGGAGAATTTTAAGGAAGAAATCGCTGATACATTTATTAGGCTTTTTGATTTAAGCGGCGGGTTGAACATCGATGTAGAAAAAGAGATTATGAAAAAAATGAAAAAAAACAAAAAACGGCCATATAAACATGGCAAGAGATGTTAAACAAGGAGTAGATTATGCTGGAAGAAAAAATCTTAGAGGATTTTAAACAGGCCATGAAGGAAAAGGATAAGGTGCGTTCTTCAATTTTGAGTTTCCTGCGTGCACAATTTAAAAATGCAGCCATTGCAGAGAAAAAAGATAAGCTTGATGATGCTGAGGTTGCATCTGTTCTCAGAAAGGAAGCTAAACGGCATGAGGATTCTATAGAGCAATTCAAGAAAGGCAACCGTCAGGATCTGGTTGAGAAAGAGACAAAGGAATTAGAGATTATCAAGACTTACCTGCCCAAATCCTTAGAGGATGCCCAGATAAAAGAGATAATCTCTCAGGTATTAAAGGAATTTCCTGATGCAACTATAAAGGATATGGGCAAAGTCATGAAACAGGTTATGGAAAAGGCATCTGGAAAGGCTCAAGGAGGACGCGTCAGCGCATTGGTTAAGCAGGCATTGACTAAAAGTGAATCGCCTCAAGAATAGATTTATAAAAGTAAAGGTCATAACAGGAGCATGCGAAAACAGGATTAAGCATGAAGGGGACAAGTTCAGGGTTTATACTACTGCCTCTCCTGAAAAGAATAGGGCGAATAAGTCTGTTATCGCTATCCTTGCCAAATTTTTTAATAAACGGCCACGAGATTTCCTGATAACTTGCGGGAAACATTCTAGAGAGAAGACCTTCCAGATTATCTCTTAATTTAATAGGTTCTTGAACTAAAACATGATACATAGTAAGGATGAGTCCCTAATCGATTTAAGCAAGAGAAGGCGCGTGCTTCTAGTCGGCAATCCTAACGTTGGAAAGTCCGTAATCTTCAATCTGCTTACTGGTCAGTATGTCACTGTCTCCAATTATCCTGGTACAACTGTTGAGATAGCAGAAGGTATTGCTAATTTCAACCCCAAATATACACTGATAATAGATACACCGGGGATAAATAATCTCTCTGTCTCCTCGGAAGACGAACGTGTTACCAGGGATTTAATATTCAACGAGAATGTCTCTGCAATTGTTCAGATTGCAGATGCCAAAAATTTAAAGCGCTCTTTGGTTTTAACCTTTCAGTTGATTGAGATAGGGAAGCCTTTAATATTAGTTTTGAATATTTATGATGAGGCTAAACAAAGAGGCATTAAGATTGATGTAGATAAGCTATCTAAGATTCTAGGCATAGATTGTCTGCTTTCTGTGGCCACAGAGAAAATTGGCATAGAGGCCTTGCCTCAGCTCATATCCAAGGCAAAAATTTCTAATTTCAAAGTTGATTATGGTAGCGAGATTTCAAAATCATTAGATGAGCTTGCCTTTTTACCTTTAAACCGCTCCCCCGCTGTATTAGCCCAAAAAATTTATAGCTTGACAGATGAAGTTTACGTTTCGGATTATTTGGCTTATTCTAATCTATCTGGAGGTTTGAAAGTAAGGCTCGATGATGTCAGGGCTAAGTTACAGTCAAAATTATCAAAACCCATTTCTTTTATTGTAAACAACAGAAGAGCCATGGCCGCAGAGGAAATTATAAAACGGGTCTGTCGCCTTAGCGTTGACAGCTCAAAGGTGTTCTTGGAGAGCATCGGGAATATAATGCTTACTCCTCTAGGTGGCATAACCTTTGCTATTTTTATTCTATTTGTAATTTACAAATTTGTAGGAGGATTTGGCGCGGGAATAATGGTTGATTTTTTCGAGGCGGTTTTGTTTCAGGAGTTTATTAATCCCAAAATAATTTATGTCGTAAATCGCTTGATTGGCTCTGCATTTTTGCGAGATTTTCTCATAGGAGATTATGGTTTGTTTACCATGGCTTTAACCTATGCCTTTGCAATAATCCTTCCTGTAGTGACTACTTTTTTTATTGCCTTTGGTATTTTAGAGGATTCTGGATATTTACCTCGTCTTTCGGCATTAGCGGATAGATTGTTCAGAAAGATTGGTCTACATGGTAAGGCGGTTCTACCGTTAGTATTGGGTCTAGGTTGCGATGCTATGGCTACTTTGACCACAAGAATATTGGATACACCCAAAGAGCGATTTATCGCCACCTTTCTTCTTTCTTTGGCAATTCCTTGTTCTGCCCAGTTAGGAGTTATTTTAGCGATGCTGAGCAGTATTTCAGTTAAGGCTACATTTATCTGGATCACCGTTATAGTTTCCACAATGTTTCTGGCAGGGTTTGCCCTAGACAGTATGATTAAAGGAAGGCGTTCGGATTTTATTTTAGAAATCCCTCCTTTACGCCTGCCGCATGTAAATAATGTTTTGACAAAATTATTCGCAAGGTTAAAATGGTACCTTAAGGAAGCAGTCCCAATTTTCCTTTTGGGTACGATTTTTCTGTTTATTCTAGATAGATTAAGCCTGCTTACAAAAATAAAAGAATTTTTCTCACCTGTAGTTATAGGCTTTTTGGGTCTGCCGCAAGAGGCGACAGAGGTATTTATACTTGGTTTCTTAAGGCGAGATTATGGGGTTGCTGGTTTGTATGTCTTAGCTCGAGAAGGGGCCTTGAGCAATCTACAAATCCTGGTAAGTATAATCGTAATTACACTCTTTGTTCCTTGTATCGCTCAATTTTTTGTGACTATGAGAGAAAGAGGCCTAAAGGTTTCTTTGTTGATATTCTTTTCAGTAATGACGATTGCGGTTTTGATAGGCGGTGCAGTTAATTTTATTATACAGTTTTTAAATATAGGGTTATAACATGAGTATGGATAAAAGAAATATTGAAGAACTACTTGAATTTTTCTGGATGCAACGCGAAGATGGAAAGACTCAACTGGATAAAATCCTAGATTCCAAAGGCGAGAAAGTCAAAACAAGCGAAATTGATTATCTAGTTAAGGCAGGTTTTCTTAAGATAGAAGAGTCCTGCATTTATTTTCTTACTAAAGGTGAGACTATTGCCCGCAGGATAATTCGCGGTCATCGTCTCGCAGAAAGACTTTTTACTGATGTTTTGGGATTGGATATCAGAACAATTGAAAGTAATGCCTGTAAATTTGAACATATTGTTCATGATGAAGTTGCTGAAGCAATCTGTACATTGTTAGGACATCCCAAGGAGTGTCCTCATGGCAGGCCCATACCCCAAGGTGAATGTTGTCTAAAGACAACGAAAGAAATCGCCAGAATCATCCTACCGCTTTCAGAGATGCCATTTGGCCAAAGGTGTAAGGTGGTCTATATTACCACCGGGCATTTGCACAGATTAAATAGATTATCTTCGCTGGGTGTCATGCCAGGAGTTGTGGTATCTCTGCGTCAGAGATTCCCCACCCCAATATTAGATGTAGAACATACTCAAATTGCCATCGAAGAGGAAATTTTAAAAGACATATATGTGCGCAGAATTAACTAAATCTAACCCTGCCAAATCAATCAAGGCAATTATTCTTTTCTCAGGAGGGCTTGATAGCACCTTGGCTGCTCATCTTGCCAAGCAACAGGGACTAAAACTAGAGGCATTAAAATTTGTCAGTCCATTTTGCATGTGCAATAAAAAAGGTGGCTGTAGTAATCATGACTCGCCGAGTACCCTTAAGAGTTTGGGCATAGAATTAAAAACCATAGACAATACGAACGAGATGTTAGAATGCGTCAGGAAACCTAAACATGGCTATGGTTCAGGATTAAATCCCTGTATTGATTGCCGCATTCTTATGTTAAAGAAAACTAAAGAATATATGCTAAAGATAGAGGCATCTTTTGTAATTACAGGTGAGGTCTTAGGACAAAGGCCAATGTCTCAGAGGCGACATATCTTGCAATTAGTCGAAAAAGAATCAGGATTAGACGGTTTAATCGTAAGACCGCTTTGCGCACAATCACTGGAAGAAACTATTCCAGAGAAAAAAAATTGGATAGATAGAGGAAGGCTTCTCAACATTGTTGGCAGAGGTAGAAAAGAACAAATCGCAATTGCTAAGAAATTAGGTATCAATGATTATCCTTGTCCTGCTGGTGGATGTTTACTTACTGATCCTAATTTCTGCAGAAGGCTTAAAGATTTGATGAATTATAAGCCTGATTTTAGTTTAAATGATATATTACTGCTTAAGCTGGGTAGACATTTTAGATTAAATCAGGACTCTAGGCTGATTGTAGGCAGGAATGAAAAGGAAAATAATGCGCTTCTCAAACTGGTCAAGGATGATGATTTGATGATTACACCTGAAGAAACAATAGCCGGTCCAACAGCCTTAGGCATAGGCAGATTTAACACTCAACAGAGGCAATTAGCATGTTCCATAGTAAGTCGCTATTGCGATAAAGGAGTGGCTTCTAGGGTGAGAATAGACATAGAAGATAGAAGGACTCGAAAGAAAGAGTACTTTGATAGCCCGCCTATATCTAGCGAGAGCTTATCCAGTTTAATAATATAAATTCTTTCTGGAAATGATTTAACTTGACAGCTTTTTTATTTTCATATATACTCTACTTAGTTGATAGGGATTATAGAAAAGGAGATACTCATGCATATTAGTTATAAAGGTGATTATGCTTTAAAGTCAATGCTGGAGTTGGCCATACGTTTTCCTGACACAACAACAACCATTACAGAGTTAGCCAAAGGGGCGGATATTCCTTTTAAGTTTTTAGAACAAGTCCTCTTAGATTTGAAACGTGCAGGGTTCTTAGAGAGTAGGCGCGGTACGCATGGAGGATATCGCCTTGCAAAACATCCGGCAAAGATTACTTTAGGTGAAGTTGTGAGGTTTATCGAAGGCCCTATTGAACCTATTGCCTGCGCTGACAAAAAATCTTTATATAAAGGTTGTAAGGATGTATATAATTGCGTATTTAGAGATATCTGGACTCGTGTAGCCGAAGCTACAGCAGAGATTATAGATACGGTTACATTTGAAGATTTGGCTAATAGGTTTTTTGCGCGTGCAACAGCTAGTTCACTTGATTATTGTATATAGGCTTGACAATTAACTCAAGCCGTGTTGTAATTGTTTGATTGAGAGAGGCTTTTTTCGGTTGTTTCTCTTTATTGTCATATTAATATTCTAATTTGTATAGCGGAGGTTTATAATGCGCGAGAAAGTAGAGAAGGCACTCGAAAAGATTCGTGTTATGTTAGCCAGCGATGGCGGAAATGTAGAATTAGTTGATATTAGTGATGATGCAGTTGTAAAGGTACGTCTTAAGGGCGCTTGTTCAGGATGTCCCATGTCTAGCATGACATTGAAAAATGGTATAGAACGCATGCTAAAGCAGGAAGTTCCTGAGGTTAAGAGCGTAGAGGCTGTATAAAAGATTTAGTGTGAACGATATGAAAAGAATATATCTTGATTACGCGGCAACAACGCCTACTGACCCGAAGGTAGTCGAAGCGATGAAGCCATTTTTCTCTGAGCGCTTTGGCAATCCTTCGAGTTTGCATTCTTTTGGCCAGGAGGCAAAACAGGCGATTGAAGAGGCAAGGAGCACTTTAGCGCAATCTCTAGGCGCAAAGCCAGAGGAGATTATCTTTACTTCTGGCGGCACTGAATCAGATAATATGGCGCTCTTTGGAGTGGTTGAGGCCAAAAAAGACAAAGGTAATCACATTATAGTCTCAGCTATAGAACATCATGCTGTGCATGAGCCGGCAAAGCTTCTGGAAAAACGCGACACCAATGTAACTTATATCCCTGTAGATAAAGGAGGCCTGGTTAATCCGGAGGATGTTAAGAAGGCAATTAGACCTGAGACTATTTTGATTTCCATAATGCATGCGAATAACGAGATCGGCACTGTCCAACCGATATCGGAGATTGGCTCTATTGCTAAGGCCAAAGGCATAACCTTTCATTCAGATGCAGTCCAGACAGTCGGACATATCCCTATTAACGTTGATGAGCTGAATGTTGATTTGCTTTCACTTTCTGCGCACAAATTCTATGGGCCTAAAGGCGTGGGAGCCTTATATGTTAGGAAAGGCACGCGCATAGGGCGTTTTTTACATGGGGGCGATCAGGAAAAAGGCAAGCGGTCATCAACTCATAATACTACGGGGATTGTTGGTCTGGGAGCGGCTGTAAGGCTTTGCCAACAGAATTTGGCCAGGGAAGAAAAAGAACAAATTGCATTAAGAGATAAATTAATTAAAGGCATACAGGATAAAATACCTGATTGTCTATTGAATGGTCATGTTACTAAACGGCTGCCTAATAATGTAAATTTTTCCTTTAAATATGTTGAAGGCGAATCTATTATCTTGAATCTGGATATGTTAGGTATTGCAGTCTCAACTGGATCTGCCTGTACATCTTCAAATCTTGAGGCCTCTCATGTATTGCTTGCCATTGGCCTGTCCCATGAATTAGCGCATGGCTCTTTGAGATTTACACTCGGACGCTGGACTAAAGAAGAAGAGATAGACTATTGCCTGGAACAATTATCGCCAGTCATTGAAAAGTTGCGTCAGATGTCACCTCTTTATCCGGGAAAATAAAGATTGGTTTTAGAGGCGCTTTATTAAATCTTGAGCTATTTTCTTGCCGGATAATAACATCCCGCCGAATACTGGTCCCATTCTTGGGCCGCCAAATACTGCATTAGCAGCCATACCGCTTACATATAGACCAGGACATACCTCTTTAGAATTCTCTACTGTCATATCTTCAGCTACCTCTGCCCACATCGAACCTTCACCCACGATTTTGCCTGTTTTTGTATTTAAGCGTATGCCGGATTTTCTCTCGACAATATGCACGACCTCTGATGCATGGCCTGTAGCATCAACTACATATCTTGCTCGCATGGTAATTGGGTCTACATGCAGATTAGCCATTTCTACTGAAGTCCAATTTAATACCAGCCCGCAAATGCTATTTTTCCTTATCATTACATCCTCAACGCTCATGAGGTTAAATATTTTAGCGCCCGCCTTGACTGTTTTTGAGCAAAAGGTTGAGACCGCCTCGATAGAATCTGCCGTGTAATATCCTTTTTGATAAACCCTAGTCTTAATCCCAAATTCATCAAGGATTTTCTTTGCCTCATTCTGAATTACTATTTCGTTAAACATTATTCCGCCGCCCCACATGCCGCCGCCAACGGATAATTTCCTTTCAAAGATAACCACCTTTTTATTTGCCTTGGCTAAATAATAGGCACAGCACATGCCAGCTGGGCCTGCTCCGGCAATAGCCACGTCTACATCAAGTGCGGCAATAAGTTTTTTATTATAGGTTTCTATTATTGCCTTGGAAATCGTTATTTCATCCAGTTTCATCTTACCCCCGTTTTTAAAATCATTTTTTCAATTTATTTATATCAATAAAAAACCCTTATGCCGAGCATAAGGGTAATTGCAGAATCTTTCCTCCGCTGGCATTATCCAGATCAGGTTCTTCGGGTAATCTGCTAACGTAAGCAGAACTCTCAGATCGCTTCACGACCTCCCCATATTTAATTGCAATCTTAGTAAAACATATCAGAGGCTCTTTGTCAAGAATTTTAGAACCGGAAAGCTTTTATCTTGCTTTGTTAGGAGTTTAGTCTTAAAATACTTCTGTATCTTTGCTATATATACCTTGCTACCTCTGTTAAAAACCATGAACGAGAAGATTCTAGAACACTTACGTAAATCCGATTCTTATATTTCTGGCGAAGAACTAAGCCATAAATTAAAGATTAGCCGTGCCGCAGTTTGGAAAAATATCCATACACTTATTGACGAAGGCTATGAGATTGTTGCAGTGCCTCACCTTGGTTACAGGCTGGAAAAGCTCACTCCCAAACTTCTTCCCAGGGAGATTAAGTATAATCTTAATACTCAATTTATAGGGAAAAATATTTTTTATTTTGATTCACTTTCTTCCACTATGGATAAAGCAATGCAGCTTACTTTGGATGCTGCGCAAAATGGCACTGTTGTCATTGCCGAGTCTCAATCTAAAGGAAGAGGCAGACTCGGAAGGTCTTGGATATCTCCCAAGCACAAAGGCATATATTTTTCATTGATTTTAATGCCCAAGATAATTCCCCAACAGGCATCAATCCTAACTATTGTAATTGCTGTTTCTGTTGCTGAAGCGATAAAGCAGACCTGTGGATTGGATCCTACAATAAAATGGCCAAATGACATTTTACTTGGTGATAGGAAATTAGGCGGTATATTGGTAGAGATGAACGCGGAGATGGACATCATTAAATTTGTGATAGTAGGCGTAGGTCTAAACGTCAGTCAGTCCAAGACACAGCTTCCTACGGGGGCAACATCTTTAAAAGTAGAAGGCGCTAAGGAAGTAGAAAGGGTCGTGATTTTACAAACGATCCTAAAAAGAATTGAGCAAAATTATTTAAAATTTACTAAGGAAGGCTCAAGTTTCATTATCCAGAAGTGGAGAGATTTTACTTCAACGCTACATTCGCGAATTAAGGTAATTTGCCAGAAAGAGCATATCGAAGGAGAGGCAGTAGATATCGATTTAGACGGCGGGCTATTAATCAGGAAGGATTCCGGCTTTGTCGAAAAGGTTATGGCGGGAGATGTTGTTAGATTGAAGAGATTGTAAACCTCAAATTAATATTTAGTTGACAGTTGTTTTGACCCTACTATAATTGTAGTAGGGTTTTTTGTTAGGCAAAAGAGGTCATTATGCGCAAATTCATAAAGGTCCTGGCAGAGGAGATTATTGGCGGAAAAGACTTAAGTCTTAAAGAAGCCGAAGACTTAATCTCTCTTAAAGGGTGCGACCTGCCTCTATTATTAGAGGCAGCAGCTAGAGTTTGCCAGCATTTTCGCGCTAATAAAGTAAATTTATGCTCTATTACCAATGCCAAAAGCGGCGCCTGTAGCCAAGACTGCAAGTTTTGCGCACAATCTGCCGCTTATAAGACAGACGTGCCTGTTTATCCTCTAATAGAGCCGCAAGAGATGTTGCGCAGAGCAGGCCTTGCGCATGAGTCTTTTTCTAAGAGATTTTGTTTTGTTACTAGCGGAGAGAGTCTGGGAGAGGATGAATTTGATAAAATTTGTGAGGGACTTCACTTAATCAAATCTAGATTTTCCGATTTAAAACTTGATGCCTCTTTAGGATTTTTAACTCAAGGTAGGGCCAAGAGGTTAAAGCAAACAGGCCTATCCCGCTATAATCACAATCTAGAAACGTCCTCTGATTATTTTCCTAAAATTTGTAGTACGCATACATACCTCAAGCGAGTTGAGACTGTTCAAGCGGTGAAAGAAGCAGGTCTTGAGGTCTGTTGCGGCGGTATTTTTGGGTTAGGAGAATCTCAACAAGACAGGCTAAAACTCAGCCTTGCCTTAAGAGACTTAGAGGTTGATTGTATCCCTTTGAATTTCCTCAATCCCATATCTGCTACACCTCTTGGACATCAGAAAAAGCTAACCTACAAAGAATGTTTAAAGATTATATCTATTTTTCGTCTCGTCCATCCTAGAAGAGAAATAAAGGTCTGCGGCGGAAGAGAGTCTGTTTTAGGTAACAAACAATCATTAATATTTAAGGCTGGCGCTGATAGTATTATCTTCGGTGATTATTTGACTACTAAAGGAAATTCCCCCAATCAAGATTTAGAAATGATCAAGGCTGCGGGGCTATCAATATGAGTATTGACAGTTTTGTTTCTAGTGTATTAGAGGAAAGAAAGGATCAGGGACTTTTTAGGACCCTAAAGACATTAGAGGGCGCTCAGGATAGGATCGTCTCTTTTAATGGCAAGAAGTTAATTAATTTTTGCTCTAATAATTATCTAGGCCTGGCAAATGATCCACGCCTAAAGCAGGCTGCGATTAAGGCAGTAGAGGCCTTTGGTACAAGCTCTGCTGCTTCAAGGTTGACTTGTGGCAGTTTCCGGTTGCATAAGGAACTTGAGGAAAAAATCGCTAAATTCAAGCATAGCCTTAGCGCCTTGGTTTTTAACAGTGGTTATGTTGCAAACCTAGGTCTAATCTCAAGCCTTATACAAAAGCACGGGGTAATTTTTTCTGATAGGTTAAATCATGCCTCTATTGTAGATGCGATTATATTAAGCCGGGCCCATATAGTTCGTTATAATCACAATGACATGAGTCAGCTGCAGGATCTCCTAGAAAAACACAAAGATGCAAAACAGAAATTAATTGTTACTGATACGGTATTTAGTATGGATGGTGATTTGGCTGATTTACACAGAATTGTAAATCTAGCAGAAAAATACCATGCCTCTGTCATGGTAGATGAGGCTCATGCTACTGGCGTTTTAGGCCCTAATGGTGGAGGTCTGGTGGAAGAGTTAGGCCTCTCGGATAAAATAGATATTCAGATGGGGACATTAAGTAAGGCCTTGGGGAGTTTTGGCGCCTTTGTTTGTGCTGATGAAAATCTAGTCCAATATTTAATAAATGCAAGTCGACCTTTTATTTATACGACAAGTTTGCCAGCAGCAGTTTTAGCTGCAAGTATTAAGGCAATAGAGATTATCCAAAAAGAGCCGCAGCAACGCCAAAGACTTTGGGGCAATATAAGGTTTATAAAACAAGGCTTAGCCGATATGGGCTTAGGACCCTTGAATAGCTCATCAGCAATTATTCCCATATTAACCAAAGAAAATGAACTTACTATGGAATTTAGTCAAAGGTTATTTGATAGAGGTATATTTATTCAGGGTATTAGACCACCCACTGTTCCTAAGGATCAGGCACGATTAAGGCTAACTGTTATTGCCAGTCATACTAGGGAAGATTTAGAGCGCGCCTTAGCGGCGATTAAGAAGACGGCAAAAGAACTTAGGCTGATTTAGATGCATATGTTGGATGTAAATAGAATTAGACAGTCATTTACTAGGGCCTCTGGGTCTTATGAAGAAAACGCCCATTTGCAGAAGAGAATCGGATTTAGGCTCTTTGAGAATGTTAAGAATAAAAATGTAAAGGCCTACAGGATTCTAGATATTGGTCTGGGTACAGGCTGGATGGGAATTGATCTGGCCAAGTTTTATCAGGCAGAGGTGCTTGGAGTTGATAGCGCTTTTGGCATGGTCTATGTTTCTAGAAAAAGAGGAATAAAAACAGTTCAGGCAGAGGCCTGTAATCTCCCTTTTAAAAATAAGGCCTTTGATCTGGCTGTTTCCAATCTTACTTATCAATGGGTTCCTGATTTATCTGGAGCATTTTCTGAAGGTTATCGGGTATTAAAATTCGGCTCAAGTTTTCATTTTAACTGTTTTGCAAAAGACACATTGAAGGAATTGAAATTAGCTTTTAACGCAACAGGCGGCCGAGATTTTTTTAACGGCAGTGAGTTACCGAATATAGAAAAGATTCGCCTCGCGCTTCAAAAAAGTGGATTTAGGAAAATCTCTCTGAATAATGAGAAATATTGTGAATATTTTGATGATTTGTTTTCGCTGTTAAGATGGCTGAAGGCAATCGGTGCAAATTGCCTAAAGAAACCCAAGTTTATAAAGCGAGATTTATTTCATAAAGCAGATGATTTTTATCAAGCCAACTTTAGGGAAAACGGAAAGGTCTTGGCTACTTTTGATGTGATTGAGGCTTGTGCAGAAAAATGAGAAAAGCAATTTTCCTAACAGGAACAGATACTGAAGTAGGAAAAACCCTAGCCACCTTTACCTTGGCTACTCTATTAAAAGCCAAAGGTATAGATGTGGGCATAATGAAGCCTATCCAGTGTGGTGGGAATGATGCCTCTTTTTTAAAGAAAAAGCTCAACCTGAAAGACCCCCAAGATCTCATTAATCCTTTTTATCTAAAGAATCCAGTTGTTCCTTCTTTAGCATTTTCTTTGGAAGCAAGGAAGTTTGATAAGGATAAGATTTCTGATGCATTTAGTCAGTTAGAGAAAAGGCACGAATTTATTATCGTCGAAGGTGCGGGCGGATTATTTGTGCCTATAGCTAGAGATTATTATATGGTGGATCTTATTTATGATATGAATCTGCCTTTAATAATTGTAAGCAGGCTTGGATTGGGAACGATAAACCATACTCTATTGACTTTAAGCCAAGCCAGGAAATCAGCAATAGATGTTTTGGGTGTAATCTTAAATAGAAATTCAAAATCAAGGATTGGCTTAGCTGAGCGCACAAATCCAAAAGTAGTTAAAGATCTTATTGATGTTCCGCTTTTGGGTGTTTTGCCGTATTTTTCTAAGATTGATAAAAAGAATATACTTAAGATAAAAGATGAGATAAACATCAGGGATATATTAAAAGATAAAAAACTATCGAGAGCTTCCTATCTTCAGATTGATAAGAAATACCTATGGCATCCGTTTACTCAGATGGAGGATTGGCAAAAACAAGAACAGCTTATAATAGAAGAGGCTAAGGGTTGTTACTTGAAGGCAACTGATGGAAAGTGGTATCTAGATGGTGTATCGAGCCTATGGGTAAATATACATGGCCACAGGAAGAAAGAGATTGATGAGGCTATTCAAGGCCAGCTTGAAAGAGTAGCGCATTCTACACTTCTTGGTCTTGGTAATATCCCTTCAATAGAGCTTGCACAAAGGTTGGTAAAAATTACTCCCAGAGGTTTAGAAAAGGTATTTTATTCAGACAATGGTTCAACAGCAGTAGAGATTGCGTTAAAGATTGCATATCAATACTGGCATAATAAAGGTAGGCTCAAGAGAAATACATTTATACATTTACGCAACTCTTATCACGGCGATACGATTGGCTCAGTAAGCGTGGGAGGTATAGATCTATTTCACAAAACATACAAACCACTTTTATTCAACGCCATAAGAATCGAATCTCCTTACTGTTATCGCTGCAGGTTTAAATTAAATTATCCCGAGTGCAATTTAGCCTGCTTAGAAAAATTAGAGGATATATTAAAGAAAAGAGGAGATTCCATAGCAGGTTTAATCACAGAACCAATTGTACAGGCTGCAGCTGGTATAATTGTTTGGCCGGCGGGTATCCTGAGACATATTAGAAAACTTTGCGATAAATATAACGTGTTATTGATTGTTGATGAAGTGGCAACTGGTTTTGGCAGGACAGGACAGATGTTTGCCTCTAGACATGAAAAAGTGAATCCTGATATTATGTGTTTGGCAAAGAGTATAACTGCAGGTTATTTGCCCATTGCCGCCACACTCACAACTGGAGAAGTTTATAATGCTTTTTTAGGCGACTCTGCTGCAGGAAAGACATTTTTCCACGGCCATACCTATACAGGAAACCCATTGGCAGCTGCAGCAGCAATTGCCAATTTAGATATCTTTCTAAAGGAGAGGACGCTTAAGAAGCTTAAGCCAAAGATTGCCCTACTAAGGCAAGGATTAAGGGCATTTTCTAGCTTAAAACATGTAGGCGATATCCGTCAGAAGGGATTTATGGTCGGAATCGAGTTGGTTAAAAACAAGAAGAGAAAAACACCCTATGCATGGGAAGAGAGGATTGGCGTAAAGGTTTGTCAACGAGTCAGAAAGCAAGGCATTATTTTGCGGCCATTAGGCAATGTTATCGTGTTAATGCCGCCTCTGGTTATAACTGCCAAGCAGCTAAAGTATCTTCTGGAAGTCACTTTTAAAGCAATTGAGGAAGTAACAGGAGTCTAATGAAAAATAAACGCGTTGTCGTAGCTATGAGCGGAGGAGTAGATTCTTCAGTCAGCGCCGCACTTCTTAAGGAGGCTGGCTATGAGGTTATTGGCATTACTATGTGTTTTGGAAAGGCAGTTGGAGAATCAGGTAAAAGACCCCTCTGTTGTGGCTCGGAAGCGATTGAAGATGCTCGAAAAGTTGCCAATGTACTAAAAATCAAACACTACACTTTAAATTTCTCCAAAGAGCTGGAAAGGTATGTTATCAGAGATTTCTTAGGAGAATATCTAGCAGGCAGAACTCCAAACCCTTGTGTTCGCTGCAATAGATTTATAAAATTTGATGCCTTGTTAAACAAGGCACGTGCCTTAGATGCAGAGTTTTTAGCTACAGGTCATTATGCGCGGTTAGAATGGATGCGAAAAACCAAATGTTATTTATTAAAGAAAGGCAAGGATAGAAATAAGGACCAGTCTTATTTTCTTTATTCAATAGAGAGAAAAAATTTACCTTTTATTTTGTTTCCGCTCGGCAAATTAGAAAAGAATCAGGTTAGAGGCTTGGCTAAGAGATTTAAGTTGCCTGTGCATGAGAAGCCGGCAAGTCAGGAGATCTGTTTTGTTCCCAACGCAGATTACCGTGGATTTTTGAAAACCAGATTATCTCAGATGAAGAGGAAAATAAAACCAGGACCTATTCTGGATCTAGGAGGCAATCTCTTGGGTCAGCACCAAGGCATTGCATTCTATACCATTGGTCAGCGGCAAGGTTTGGGAATAAGTTTCAGAGAGCCTTTGTATATTGTTGATATAAATGCTGCCTCTAACTCTATAACTTTAGGCAGAGATAAAGATACCTATGCCAAAGGCCTGATTGCCCAAAATCTGAATTTCTTATATCCTGTGAATAAACCAAGGCTTGATTTAAAGGTAAAGATTCGCTATAATCAGCCAGATGTAAGGGCAAAGGTGAGTCTGTCTGACTTGCCAAATCAAAGAAACACCAGCAATATAACTGCAGAGGTCAAATTCTCCAGGCCGCTTAGGTCTGTTGCAGCGGGTCAGGCAGTAGTATTTTACAAACGTAACTCAGTAATCGGTGGCGGTGTAATCACAGAGAAGATAAGTTAGCGTAAGGCTCAAATTAAAAAATGCCGGAGATAACAGAAAAAATCCAAAGATTAAAAAAAGAACACAAGGCAGTAATTCTGGCCCATAATTATCAGCTTCCGGAAACTCAGGATATTGCTGATTATCGTGGTGATTCCTTAGAGTTAAGTCGTATTGCCTCCCAAACTGATGCCAATATAGTTGTTTTTTGTTGAGTACATTTTATGGCTGAGACTGCCTCTATACTATGTCCTGACAAAAAAATCATTATGCCTGAGATTAACGCTGGCTGTCCTATGGCGAATATGATTACTGCAGAGGATTTACGAGAACTTAAAGGAAGGCATCCAAAGGCAATAGTTGTTGGCTATGTAAATACTTCAGCAGAAGTTAAGGCTGAGCTAGATTTTTGCTGTACCTCAACTAATGCTGTCCAGATCATAAATCATCTAAGAGATCGTGAGGAGATTATATTTGTTCCGGATAAATATCTGGCAGATTTTGTTTCAAAAAGCACAGGTAAGGTATTAATCGCCTGGGATGGTTATTGTCCTACGCACGTAAAGATTATGCCCGAGGATATAATCCATAGCATACGCCTATATCCTGAAGCTAAGGTTATTGTTCATCCTGAGTGTCGTCCTGAGGTTATTGCCCTAGCTGATGCAGCAGTCTCAACCGGTAAGATGTGTAAGTATGTTAAGGATGTAGATGCAAAGGAATTTATCATAGGAACAGAAACAGGAATGCTTCATCGTCTAAGTAGCGATAACCCTCAAAAGCGATTTTTCCCTGCCTCAGAACATGCAACTTGTCCTAATATGAAACGCACTACTTTGGAAAAGGTGCTTTGGTCTTTAGAAGAGTTAAAAGAAGAGGTAAAGGTACCAGAGGAGATTCGCAAGAAGGCAAAAAAGGCGATTGATAAGATGCTTGCTATAACTTAATATAAGACAAGGAGTTATGACAAATAATTTATTTCATTGCCCCTTGTCGTTTAGCGATACCCATGGTATACTTGTGTATAGATAATTTGGTAAATTGGTAATTTGGTAAATTTCGCCTTTTGAAAAAGGAAACCTCAGGGAAACCTGAGACACTCAAAGCAAATACCTAAGGCCGACTATTGAGGCTATGGTGGAAATGCTGCCAGGAGGATAAAGACCCCTTGGCGAGACGAAAAAGCCAAGGGATTTTTTTTGTAGTCTTTCTAAAATGTTTTAAAAAGGATAAGAGTCATATTAGGAGGTAGTGATGAGTATGCAAATAAGGTCAAAACAAAAGAAAATATTTGGTTTCATAACAGCTTCTATTCTTGCCATTTTATTTCTTCCTTTAACTAATGCTTTCGCCTACACAGAGGCGGAGCTTTGTGTAAATCCAGATAAAGACCACTGCTTTTTTGTTGCTGAAGATGGTAGTGATACTACAGGAGATGGCAGTCTCACCAAGCCCTACAGGACTTTAGCTCCTTTGTTCTCTGTTGGTGGAAACTATAGTGCAAAGCTTGATAAGGCAGATTCTCAGCTAAGGACTGTAGTAATGCGAGCAGGAGATTATCATCATGCTGGTACTGTTTATCTACGTCGTTCCAATGTAGTTTTAAAAAATTGGCCTGGAGAAAGGCCAAGAGTTTGGCTTGAAGGAGACAACAGTGCAAATACACATAGACTTACCCTAGGAGTGGGTTATTCTGGCTACAGTTGCGAAAATGTAACTGTTGAAGGCCTAGATATAGAAGGTGGCTATTCTTATGCCTTAAAGATTTATGAAAACACCAAGGATGTAACCATAAGAGGAAATAAAATACATGGCTCAGGATATGATGTAATAAAGATTGTTGGTTGCGGAGTGAGTGGGAACTTAGATTATGACAACTATTTATGTAATCAGAACGCACTTATTGAAGATAATGAGATTTATGATTCTGGACTTAAAAGCACTATCGGTGATGAGGGCATTGATGCCATGGGGACCTATAATACAATAGTGCGGCATAATTATTTCCATGATATTCAAGGATCAGGACTTTATTTCAAGGGCCATTCTAAAGGTATTATAGTGGAAGAAAACTTTTTCTACAACACTGGAACTGGAGGGCTTGATCCGAATAACGTCAATGATACTTGGGGCGGATTATGGCTAGGGGATGACTCAATGCTTGCATATATCCCTGAGCCTCCCCACAATTATGAGATTGAAGATAGTATCGCCAGAAATAATATTATTGCAAATACTCAAGGCGATGCCTTACGAGTGATGTCTTGTAAAAATTGTTCTGTGTATAACAACACAGTTTATAACAAAAACAGAAAAGAATTTCCGCGGGGCTACTTGACTGATTATTCAGGTTCTTTTTCAATATTCAAGAATGCGAAGAAGTCCATTGATGGCATCTGGGCTGATGAGTTAAGGCTGCGCAATGCCGAGGTTTATTTTAGGAATAATATCGTAGTGGATTCTATAGAGCAAGGTTATGGAATCCAGTTACCCATAGTTGCGATTAACGGTCCTTTTTATAATGGTAGGAATTCTGACCATTTAAACATGAGAAATAATATCTACTATCGAAGAGATGGCGACTATCGATTTAGAAATTATAGCAGTGAGGAAGCAGTAACTGGTAGCACTAGTATTGATGAGTGGCAACAGGTAAGCGCGTTGGATCAAAATTCAAAGATTGCCTCCAACCCAGGAACGCTTTTGCGAATAATGGCTGACGCAAGCCTACCTGAAAATGACCCAAAGAGTTATTTACAGACAATTAATTCTGAAGCACTCACTTTAGACGCTGGTGCATACATTGATTTAAGTGTATCTCCATGGACAGAGTGGTTTCCGGAAACCTGCAGCGATGGCCAGACGCGAAGCTGTGTTACCACTCATAGCTGCGAAGGCCTACAGACTTGTAGCGGCAGCACTTGGAGTTCATGTCAGGATATAGTTGGGGATAGCTGTCCAGGTACATGCGTTGACAATGATAATGATGGTTATGGTAAACCTGCCTCATTTGCCTGTCAATTTCCTGATTTAGATTGTAATGACAGTAATCCTAATGTCAATCCTGGTCATTTAGAAATCTGTGGCAATGGCGAAGATGATGATTGTCGAAGCGGCGATGAGGCTTGCAAGCAGTGTGTAACAGGAGATACTGTTTTTGGCCAGATTCATGCAAAAGGATGTATATGTGAAGGAGAACAAAGATATACAGGATATTGTTGTGAAGGTAATATATATAATCCGTATACAGCTTGTGGCTATGAAGAATGCAGGCCGAATCAATTCTGTGTGACTAACTCTAACTGTTCGGGAACTTGTGATGCATTGGGTACGGCTTGTATAGATAATACAGCAGATAGTTGTCCTTCATTCATATTGCAGGATGGCCTGGATGGATATTCAGGAACTAAAGATACTTCTTTGTTGAGCACCAAACCTACCAGCGTGTCTGGTTCCTCAGGTGCTCTAGGGCTTTGGACAGAGGGTTCGGCAGAGTATAAATTCGTGATAGAATTTGATATTTCATCGATTCCTCAAGGGTCAAAAATAAAAGATTGCATTTTACAGATATATACGACTTCTTCTGAGCTTTCGCGTACTTCGAAAAAAAATATCTCGGCGCGCCGGATCTTGAGGCCTTGGGTGGAATCTCAAGTAACTTGGAATAAAGCTAATTCTTCTACATATTGGGCCTTAGCCGGAGCAGATGCAGATGGACTCGATAGGAATCTTACGCCTTTAGTTACTCACAATCCTACCAAGCCAGATCTTATTTTATATAGGATGACAGACACATGGGCTAGCTTTAATCTTTTAGAATCAGGTGATAACATTGCTGAAAAATGGCTGGATGGGACATACCCTAATTATGGCCTCGTTTTTGAGATAGACACTCTTGATGCACGCGGTATGGGCTTTGCCTCGAAAGAAAATAGCCTAGGTCAGGAGTTTAAACCCAGACTTATCATAAATCTTGAAGGTCAAGGATCACTGCCTCCACCTCCTCCACCATTAAATCAGCCGCCGGTATTAGACTCAATTGGCAATAGATCTATCAATGAAGGAGAAAGCCTTACCTTTAATATTTCAGCCACTGATCCAGATGGTGACACCCTAACTTACTCAGCCTCTAGTCTGCCCCAAGGAGCTATATTTATTAACCAGGCATTCAGTTGGAGGCCTGATTATGGACAGGCAGGAGAATATCTGGTTACTTTTAGCGTAAGCGATGGTGCGGAAATTGATTCAGAAGATATAACAATAACTGTTAATAAGATAGATAACTCCCCACCAGCCATAACTATTACTTCACCCGGGGATAACGCAATAGTTTTTGAGAGCCCGATACAAGTGAGCGGTACAGTTAGCGATGCTCTAAGTTCTATAGCTAGTGTTAAGGTCAATGCAGAGGAAGTAGCGCTTTCAAATAGCAGCTTCTCAGCCTTGGTAGCCTTAGAACTAGGAGAGAATATAATTACTGTTACTGCTTCAGATGCTGCAAGCAATACAGCCGAAGTCTCTATTACTGTTACACTTGATACAGCGCCCACAGGCGGTATTACATTGACTGCTTCTGCAAGTCCTACTTCTGGCACCGCACCTTTGACTGTTGATTTCCAGGCTCAGGCCTCAAGTACTGAAGGCGCTATTGTAAGATACGAATGGGACTTGGAGGGCCATAATACATTTCGCATGAAGCAAGTGGTTTCCTCTCCAGATGTAAGTTATATATATACTGCTGCTGGTTTATATGTGGCTACAGTCAAGGCGATTGATTCTGCTGGTAACTATGAGACATATTCATTTGCGATTAATGTGAACGCAAATCCTGATGCTCCAACTGTAGCACTTTCAGCAGATACAACAAGCGCAAGTACGCCTTTAAGGGTAAAATTCACTGCAAATGCTAAGGCCGCAAATACAATATCTAAATATGAATGGGATTTTGATGGCGACGGTGTATTTGAACTTAATAGTAGTAGATCATCTAAGGTTATCCATACCTATATAGTTGCTGGCGTCTATCAGGCGCGAATTAAGGTAACGGATAGTAAAGGTCTTTCTGCAGAAGACCAGGTTATAATTGATGCCCGAAGCATAAAAGGAACGCCTGAGTTTTCAATTGTAACTGATAGGGTTTCTGGAAAGGTGCCTTTATTGGTTAATTTTACTGTTAACAAGGACAACGATTTTACTGCCTTAAAATATGAATGGGATTTTGATGGAGATAAAGTAGTAGATTTGGTATCCAATAGTCCAGAAGGAGCATTCACTTATCGCAATGCTGGCACCTTTGATGTTGTTCTTAAGATTATCACTGATAAATCCATCGCAGGCTTAGGATATAAACAGATAAAGATTAAAGGGCCTGAAAAAGACTCAGATGAAAGCGGTTCAACTGTCTTAAGCTCATTGTCTCTATCTCAGGCTACAGGCATTGCCCCTTTGCTGGTAACATTTGCAAATGCCAGTCAGAATTCAATAGAGAGCCTCTATGATTTTGACGGCGATGGCAGTTTTGATTTAAGTAGTAAGGCAGCCGAATTTAAGACGTACCTCTATAAGAATCCTGGGCTTTATACCCCATTATTAAGGGTATTGGGAACAGGTGGTGATGTAAGCTTTGCCAGTAGGATTATCTGGATAAATGATGCTGTTGCCAAGCCAATAATGACAGAACCTTCTAATGGCAAGACTCTAGCTGGAGATTCTATAGGGCTTGTTGCTGATGCTCCTGTTGGCATAGATATCTTGAAATTAAGTTTCGAGTTTAAGGCATATAACGAGACTACTTGGCAGGAGGTGTCTAACTCCTTAACCGAATTTCCTTACAATCTAAAATGGGATGTTTCTGGTCTAGCGGATTCTAAGGAATACAATATTCGTGCCAAGGTAATTGACGCAGGAGGCGGAGAATACATATCTGATGCAATAACTATAACCTTGGATAATAATGACTCTAATCCTGATATAAGAGAGACAACAGCAAATGCACAGGGTGAATATACTAAGGAGGTCAAAATAAACAAAGAGGAAAATTACACAATTAGCCTCTGGGATGGTACTGTAATTATTGTTCCCCAGGGAGCTTTAGGTGCTGAAGATAAGCTAATCATGAATATCGCTGATCCGGCATTAGTGCCTAATAAACTTGAAGGTCAAGACTTAGCAGATGCCAGACAGTATAAGAAATTTAGCCTTGAAAGCGGCAGATACCTTTTTGATAAAGACCTTACACTAGTAATCCCTTACCCTGATCTTAATAATGATGGCATTGTGGACGGCACCTCTATTAATGTAGAGACGCTTAGTATCTATCAATTTAATGAAGCCAGCAATGTTTGGCAGAAGGTTAACAGTACGATTGACCTAATAGAGAAGACTGTGCGCGTAAAGATAAATCATTTTAGCTTGTTTGGTTTAGGAGGCCTTGGTGAGGACGGAGATGATGTTTCTTCTGATTCAGATTCACCTATTCTGCCTGTTTCTACTTCTGAAGGTGGCGGAGGAGGTAGTTGTTTTATTGCCACAGCCGCCTTTGGCAGTCCGCTAGAAGAAGAAGTTAAGACACTTTCTGAATTCAGAGATAGATACTTGTTGAGCAATAGAGCTGGTGAGATGTTTGTAAGATTCTATTATCAACATTCTCCGAAATTAGCAGAGTTTATTAAAGATAAGGAATCTTTAAAGGTAGCAATTAGATTATTCTTGAAACCACTTGTTAATCTAAGTAAATTTTTGCTAGAGGCAGGAGGATAGTCATGATTATCAAAAGAACAAAGATGATTATTGCTATGACCCTGGGGTTTATATTTGCAATCAACATTTCCTGCTATGCCACTGATTTTGAAAAGAATCAGATATTGAATTCTCGCCATATCTTGATTGGTACGATTGTCAAGGATAATCCTAGAGACTCCTTGGCAATCATTAGAGATAGCACGAATGATAAAGATGCAAGTTACAAGGTTGGCCAAATTCTTGATGGATATTACATTGTTAGAATAAAACGGGCAGAGGTAGAACTTTTAAGGCAAGGAAAGATTTCCTCCTTAAGGCTGCCCTTAGGAGGCGGCGCTGAATTCATCACAATCGTTTCTGGAAACGAACGCATTGTTAACCGCACTGCTTTAAATGAGCGCTATAAGAATCTGAACGAAGTTTTTGGCGCTGGTATTGTGTTTCCTCACATTGAAAAGGGCAAGTTAGCAGGATTAAAGATTGTGCGTATCAATGATGAAGAGCTTGCTAAGGCAACTGGCGTGAGCGAAGGTGATATAGTTATTTCGGTCAATAACCAGAAATTGACAGGTGTAAAACAAGCCTTAGATGTTTATAATAAATTAAGAAATGAAGAAGAGATAGAGTTAGAGCTAAAGCGCAACGGAAAGTTGCATAAGTATAGTTATTATATGAATTGGGAAGAAGGAGGCAAGATACCAAGGCTGCTCAAAGAGCAGAAGTTATAATAATCTTTATTAAGGCTAAGATTAAATCTTGAAAAAGGCGAACTCTGGTGAAAGCCAGAGGGCATCCCGGAAGGGATCTTCCTAAGGGAAGGCAAAGCCATAAGGCCTAAAGTCCCCTAGATGTTTTAGGGACATGGCAGCTGGGTTACCAAGATATAAACTATTTATAGAATATTATTTGCCCCAAGCTGTCCTTTTAGGCTTGGGGATTTTTTTGAAGTATAATTGATGAAAAGTGGGGTGATTGAAGATGGACGCTAAAAGAAAAGCACTAAAACAAAAGGTAGTTACCTTCCTAAACCGCGAGGAGATAGACTTCTTAGACAAGCTAGGAAAAGACGCCTGGTTTTCAACAGGGATGAAACTTTCTCGCACCCAGATAATCGAGGCATTGGTTAACTTGATGATGGAGATGGGTGTTGGAGGTAAAGGCGTTGATTCTAAAGAAGAGTTAAAGCAACATATCCTCAAGGCCTTAGAGCGGTTCGAAGGGCAATAGATAAATAGAGAATAGATAGGAGAAGACCTAGAATGAAAAAGACAAGGTTATTTATATTAGTATGTTTGATATGCATTTCTTGGACAGCTCGACTATCTGCTATTGATTTGACTCTAGACGTAAAAACAGATAGCCAAGTGGCAGGGCAGACGCAACCTTACGGCTATGTCAAGATAGAAGGTAGAAAGCTTTTAGTAGATTTTGATAAAGACGGAATATATGAACTATATTTTATTAAGGGTGTTGGCTATAGTCCTTATCCAATAGGCAGACAGCCTACTGAGTGGAATAAACCCAATATATTTAATGATAGCCAAATTCTTCATCGTGATTTTTCCCTGTTACAAGCAATGAATTGTAACACTATTCGTATCTGGAAAGGAGATGATACTGAAGAAGATAATGGCAAATTTCCTTGTAAGATCACCAGGACTTTTAATCCAGAAAACCCAGGAACGCTTGATATTGCAGATGAATACGGTATCAAGGTCATAGCGGGATTTTGGATCCAGACGCAACAGCCGCGCTGTGAGGATGGGAAGGTAATATATGATGAATTAGCTTTTCTTACTGAGGGCAGCCTTGAACAAGATGATTTGTTATCTAGATTCCGAGCCTATGTTAATAAATTTAAATGGGATCCTGCTATTCTCTTTTGGGCTATCGGTAACGAAAACAACTTTCATATACCGCCGGATAGATTGCATGAGTGGTATGCGTTCGTAGATAAGATGGCTGAGATTGCTCATGAGGTTGAAGATCCTGATAACTTTGGTTATTATCATCCAGTTGCAGTTGTTAACGGAGATATCATGTTTGATAAAGATACTGTTGTTATTGGAAATTATGATTTTGGAACGACAGATGCACAGATGAGCCATTTGGATATTTGGGGAGCGAACGTCTATAGAGGGGATTCTTTTGGTGAGCTGTTCTCTGATTTTGCAGCTAACTCAGATAAACCAATTTGGATAGCTGAATACGGCGTAGATGCCTGGCATGTTGATGACTGGCAGGATGAGCAGCCTGGGATTGGTTTTGAAAATCAGGATATCCAAGCTCAATGGGTTGGTAAGCTTTGGGATGAGATTGCTGCTAATTCATCAGTTGCCAAGTGTGGGATAAGCATAGGAGCAACAGTTATGGAATATTCAGATGAGTGGTGGAAGCCGATTGAATGGGAAGAATCAGGTATCCATGATTACGATGGCGTTGGCCCTACTGATACTGACTGTCCTCCTGATCCTCTTGATGATGAAGAAAGAATTGATTGGTGGCCTGCTAGTCCGGATAATTTTTTTAATTCTGAATGGTGGGGGATTATGGCTATTAGCCGTCCATACCCTGATGATGGGGGGCCAGATATTATGACACCTCGTTTAGTGTATTACACTTTACAAGATAAATTTGCAGATGAACAACCACATCTTTTCCTCTGCGGTGATGCTAATGCAGATTGTAGCCTCAATATAGGAGATCCTGTTTATTTGATTAATTATAGTTTTAAGGGCGGCCCAGCACCTGAACCTCTGGAGGCAGGCGATGCCAATGGAGACGGTAGTGTTAATATAGGTGATGCTGTTTATCTGCTTCACTACATCTTCAAGGGCGGCCCAGCACCGGTGTGCGTAGGAAACTAATAGATTATAATGAATTCTCTCCACCAGCCATGGAGGAGAATAAGGCCCTGTTGGATTTATCTGACAGGGCCTTCTCCGTTAGGGGCTAGATTTGCCCCGTTAGGTAACAAACATTTAACGGGGTTTACTTTTTGCGTTTTAGGTTGTATAATTTACATTGAAATTAAAAGGAGTACAGAGTGCCTCTACGCGATTCCACAAAAACAATCGGTCAGATTCTTGTAGCTGAGAAGATAGTTACTGCAGAGGAGTTAGAGGTTGCCCTGCGGGAACAGAGAAAAACCAGCGGTTATCTTTGCCAGATAATTGTAAATTTAGGATTTGCAAAAGAGGAAGAGATTTTTCCTATTCTAGCCAATCAGTTAGGCATACCCTATATCCGCATCAAAAACATAAATATTGCTCCTGAGGTAATAAAGAAGGTTCCGGCAAAATTTGTTTCCCATTATAAGTTGATGCCCATTTCTATGGTAGGTAATAAATTGACCATTGCTATGAGTGACCCCTTGGATTTGCATACCCTTGATGATATCCGTCTTTTTTTAGGCGTAGAAGTGGTTCCTGTATTAGCAGGCGATAACGATATTGCAGAATCAATCAGAAAATATTACGGCATAGGCGCAGAAACTGTTGATAGGATTGTTAAAGAGACTTCTCCCCAGACAAAGAAGCCAATTTCAACCAAGGCCGATATCGAGGACCTGGAGGCAATGGCAGAAGATGCCTCAATTGTCAAATTTGTAAATCAGCTGCTTGTTCAGGCCCTTAAGGACAGGGCTACTGATGTTCATATTGAGCCTTTCGAAGATGAATTGCGTGTGCGTTTTAGAATCGATGGTGTTCTCTATGCAATCAACATTCCTTCTAATCTGCGCTATCTACATGCCTCCATTGTCTCGCGCGTTAAGATTATGTCTAATTTAGATATTGCTGAGAGACGGCTTCCTCAAGACGGCCGGATTAAAGTGAAGATCGGTAAATATCAACTGGACCTGCGTGTTTCCATAATACCTTCTAATTTTGGAGAATCAGTACATATTAGAATCTTAAGTCCAGAATCATTTTTGGAGTTAGGGAAGTTAGGCCTACTTGAAAAGGACCTTAAGATAATTGAGCAAGCGATTAAGACATCCCACGGTATAATCTTTGTTACCGGCCCGACTGGAAGCGGTAAGACTACTACGCTTTATGCGGGCCTAGCTAAGATAAACAAGAGCCCCTTAAAGATAATTACCATTGAGGATCCAATTGAATATCAACTTAAAGGTGTTATTCAACTTCAAGTGCAGCCCAAAATCGGTTTTGATTTTGCCCAAGGATTGCGCTCTATGTTGCGTCATGACCCGGATGTTATGATGGTAGGAGAGGTGCGTGATTTTGATACTGCAGAGATTGCAATCCGAGCTGCCTTAACTGGCCACCTTGTATTTTCAACTCTGCATACAAATGATGCCTCTGGTGCAGTAACGCGGCTTCTGGATATGGGCGTTGAACCGTTTTTAATCTCTTCCAGTATAGAGTGTTTGATTGCCCAGCGCTTGGTGAGAGTGATATGCCCTAAGTGTAAAAACAAGCAGAAGATGAGCAAGGCTGCCCTTAAGGAATTGGGATTTCGCATTGAAGAGAATGAAGTCTTGACATATAAAGGCAAAGGCTGTTCTGATTGTCGTATGACAGGTTTTCGCGGAAGAACCGGGATATATGAGATTTTATTAGTAAGGGAACCTATACGCGAGCTCATCTTAAGTCGCGCCTCAAGTCAGCAGATAAAAAAGAAGGCCATAGATTTAGGCATGCTTACTTTAAGGCAGGATGGCTGGCAGAAGGTCTTAGAAGGGATTACTACAATAGATGAGGTCATCCGCCTAACGCAGCAGGAAGAATTACCAGTATAGGATGAGTTAATAGTCTTAGATCTTTAGACTACTTAAGATTATGCCTACATTTACCTACAAGGCAAAATTAGGTCCCAGCAAATTAGAACAAGGCTCAATCGAGGCTGAAAATCAAGAACAGGCAATTAAGAAGATAAGTGATTTAGGGCTGTTTCCTGTAGAGGTACGGCCTTATAAGCAGTCAAAGAATATATCTTTATTCGCTAGGTTTGGACAGAGAAACAAGATTAAAAATCAGGAAGTTATTAGCTTGACCCGCCAGTTAGCAAGCCTCTTGGAAGCTGGATTAAATATCCTCCCAGCCCTTAATGCCATAAAAAGCCAATTAGTAATGCCTGCTTTAGTTTCTCTCGTTGATGATATTGCCCAAAATGTAAAAGATGGTGCATCATTCTCCGAAAGTCTAAGCCACCATAAAGATATTTTCTCTAGCCTTTATATCAATGTTGTAAGAAGCGGCGAATTGAGTGGAAGGTTAAATCACGTATTAGATACCTTAGCTGATTTTTTAGAAAAAGGCGAAGATCTACGTCAGAGAATAATCTCTGCTTTAGTTTATCCTGTATTGGTTTTGGCAGTAGGCATTTTAACAGTAGCAGTCCTTTTGATTTTTGTCATTCCGCGTATCGGGGTAATGTTTGAGGATATGGGTCAGGTGTTGCCTCTTCCCACACAGATAGTCGTGGGTATAAGCTCAATGATAGTAAATTATTTTTTTGTTTTTTTTGCAATTATAGTAGTTTTATTTTTCTTCATTAATAAGAGGATTAAAACAAAAGAAGGTAGAATTTTTGTTGACCGCAGCAAACTCAAAACTCCTCTTTTAGGGATGTTCATTCGTAAACAACACATCGTTCAATTTTCTCGCACCTTATCTCTACTCTTAGCAAGCGGTATTCCAATTGTGACTGCCTTAGAGCTGGTGGCTAATACCTTATCTAACGGAATGATCAGGCAAGAGGTAAAGACAATGTCTACTGCAATACGCGAGGGAGCTAGTCTTTCAACCTCAATAAAGGAGAGCAAATATTTTCCTGCATTCGTCTCCAGTATTATTGCCGTTGCAGAAGAATCAGGAAGTTTAGATAGGTCGCTTGCGCGTTTAGCAAGCAGTTTTGAGCGTGATGTAGAAAGGATTATTAAGACATTTACCGTAGCCTTAGAGCCAACACTCATTTTCCTCATTGGTTTAGTTGTTGGTTTTATAGTAATAGCAATGCTGCTTCCAATTTTCCAGATTAACTTGATTGTGGGTTGATGCAGGGATGATCGCAGATAACCGGAGGTAAATATGCGCAAGAGTAATAGTGGCTTTACGTTGATCGAATTAATGCTCGTTGTAATCATCATCGGCGTCCTTGTTTCTATGGTTCTGCCGCGTCTTGCCGGAAGGTCAGAACAAGCAAGGATTGCGGCAGCAGGCGCGGATATAAATGCCAATATAGCTACAGCCTTAGATATGTATGAGCTTGACAACGGAAGATATCCTACGACAGAACAGGGTTTAAGGACATTGGTTGTTGAATCGGATGTTTCGCCCCTACCTAACAATTGGCACGGGCCTTATCTGAAAAAGATACCCCAAGATCCATGGAAAAGAGCTTATGTATACAAATCTCCCGGAGACCACAGCCAGGATTACGATCTATCCAGTTTAGGGCCTGACGGGATCGAAAGCGCTGATGATATTACCAGCTGGCAAAGTGAGATCTCTCCATAAAAATAAATTCGCCTTCACGTTAATTGAACTTCTATTGGTTGTAGCGGTTCTTTCCGTAATGGTTGGAATTAGTCTGCCTGCATTCAAAAAAACATATAACCGTCTGAATTTAGAAAATATTGCCCTTAATATTTTAAGTACTGCGCGCTATGCTCGGGCTAAGGCAATTGTCGAGTCAAGGATTTATCGTCTAAATTTTGATATCGAAGATAAGAGTTACTCACTCAGCACAGAAAGCGATGACAAAATCGAAGGCTTCCAGCCTATTAGTGGTCGCTTCGGAAAGATAGCTCAGATAACAGACGATATCAACATTAAGACCTCAGCAGATCATGTCAATTTTTATCCAAGCGGAGATTCTGATGAAATAATAGTTGTTCTTAAAAATACTGATGGCAGAGTCTATACAATAGGAAAGTCAGGGGTCTTTGGCGAATTTAAGATTATTGAGGAAAAAGAATAGGATATAATGACTAAGCAGATTTTTAAGCGATTCCGTGGGTTTTTAAATCAGAACTCTTATAGTAGGTTAAGGGATAAGGCAAGAGCTGGTTTTCTTTTGATTGAAGTGTTGATAACTGTAGTAGTTCTAGGTACGGCGATTGTATTTATTGTTCAGGCATTAAGCTCTTCTCTTTTTGCTGCAAGACGAGCCTCTCTTTATACAGAGGCATTGATGTTAATGGATGAACTCAACTGGGATGTCAAGTTAGAAACCTACTCCCAACCTTTTCTAAGTAGAGGGGATTTCCCTAAAAGCTCTAAAGTTTCTAAAGGTAAAACAGACTTTAATTTGAGGCAAGAATTATTTTTAACGGATTTTCCTAATCTTTCAGAGATGGTTTTGACTGTCTCCTGGACAAAGGGAGAATTCTCAACATCGACGTATGTGCTGACGGCACAAGTAGAAGAGTGAGGCAGTCTAGCATGATTTTTAATATCTTAAACTATCGGCTAAAGAGTAGTGTGCTTAGGTATAAGAGAGGCATAACTTTTGTTGAGCTCTTAATTGCAATTTTGATATTTTCCATTATTGTTACCTCGCTGTATTCGGCATTTAGAGTAGGATTGACTGCATACAAAAGAGGTGAGAGGTTTGCCTCTTGCTATCAAGGGATACGTCTGGCCTTAGATTCAATTGCCTTGGATTTACGAAATAGCTATAAATTTTCTGAATCCGATGTCAGATTTAAAGCAGAAGAATCGAAGGTCTCATTTTATACTCTTAAGAATTTTACTTCAGAACAACATAAAGATAACTTTCAGATTTGCAAGATAGAATATTGGAAAGAGGATAAAGAATTATTTAGAAAGGTTTTTGCTGGCAATTTGGCATTTTCCGAAGAAGAAGTAAGTGCTGGTCTCCTGCTGGATAATTTAAGTGAATTCAGCATTGAATTTCCCTATAAAGATGAAGAGGCTCAATCAGTAGTTTGGAATGATTACTGGCTGGCAAGCGATGAGTTGCCTTTAGCAGTAAAGATTTATTTGAAGATAGATGAACCTGAAACGGGCCAACCCATAGAGTTGACAAAAATCATATATATTCCGACGGGAGAATTAGGAAGGCCTGAGGAATAATGGGGTATTATTGTTAGGAGTTATGGATTACATAAAGCCGTATAAAAAAGTTAACAATAAGGCCTTGATTCTAATTGTTGCCTTATGGATCGTAGCTATTCTGACTTTATTGGCTATTGGCCTGGCACATCGCATATCTATTGAGCTTCATCTGATTAGATTCTCTCGTGACAGATTAAAGGCCTGCTCTGCCTTAGAGGCTGCAGTACAATCAGCAGCTTATATCATCGCCCAAGATATAAATGGTTACGACAGCATGAACGAGATCTGGGCTAATGGTATATGGGATGAATTTAACGAGTCAATCTTTAAGGATGTCAAGCTTAAACAGGCTGTATTTAGCATAATACATAAAGTAGATGATGAAACTGGCGTCCTATCTTTACTCTATGGGCTTAGCGATGAGCAGGCGAGGCTGAATATCAATACCGCTACGGCCAATCACTTGCAGACATTTTTTCTAGAAGCTGAAATAGAGAATTCCAGAGAAATATCCGCTTCCATTTTAGATTGGATTGATGAGGATGAGATTACATCTTTTGACGGAGCTGAGGATGATTACTATACTGGCCTGGATATGCCTTATCATTGTAAAAACGCACCCTTATCTAGCATTGAAGAATTATTATTTATTAAAGGCATGGATCCTGATAAATTTGAAAAAATTAAACCCTTTATAACTGTTTATGGTGATGGTAAAATAAATATTAATACTGTAAGTGAGCTCCTCTTGAGTTCCCTGCTTATTAGTCGCGGAACTTTGGATTCGACTGCCAGGAAATTAGCTGGTGAGGTTGTTGATTATAGGCTTGGCGATGATGGTGAGATCGGAACTGTAGATGATAGAATTTTTGAAAAGTTCCAAGATATTGTTTTGGCCTTGAGTAGCCAAACTTCTTTGGGTGAGTTTGCTAAGTGCGCGGATATAATTAAGTTCAACTCCAGTTTTTTTCGGGCAGATATTTGGGCCCAGTCTTTAAATAAAGTTGCTCAGAAGAGGGCATTGTGTATATTAGAGAAAGACCGAGCAGCAGTAAAGATGCCCAAGGTAGTTAAATGGCAAGAGTATTAATACAATGAAGAGATTAAAAGCCAAGAAGAATGTCTTTAGCAGCGTCGAGCTGAATCATGACTCGATTAAAATTGCTCAGGCAGAGTCAATTTTAGGAAAACCAAAATTTACCCATCTTTTTTACTCCCGCGTCGGCGACCTATCTAAGAAAGAAACTCAAGGCAAGATTAGGAGCCTCTTAAGCAAGGAGCAAATCGAAATTACAAATTGCCTTCTTTGTCTGCCTCGCCACAACGTAACAACCCGCTATCTTAAGCTGCCCAGTTTAGAAGAGCAAGAGATTGAAAAGATGCTTATGCTTCAAATCCCTAAATTGCTTCCTTATGCACCGGGAGAAATACTATCCAGTTACAAAAAGATTACTTCTGATAGTGAAGGTTATACTTATTGTATTGTGATTTTAGCCCAAGAAAATCTAGTAAGGCGTTATCTTTCGTTTCTTAAGGCCATAGGCATAGAGGCCTCAAGTGTTATTTTAAGTTCAGAAGTATGTGCTCACTGGCTAAGATTTATTAATAAAGTGAACATTAAAAATGAGACGATTGTTCTTATTGATGTCGATACGAGTAGTGTTGATATTATGATTATAAATGGGGGAGAACTAATTTTTACTCGTAGTTTTTCACGCGAATTACAAGATACGCAAGGTCTATCCTGGCAGAATAAACTTCAGGATGAGATAAGGCGTACATTGGAGACTGCTGAAAAGGAAATAGGTAAGCAGAATATAACTCGCCTTATCTTAAGCGGCAGCCGTTTAGCCACAAAGGATACGGATAAGGCATTATCCGAAAATTTTTCTCGTCCTGTAGAAATTATCTCTAGACTTGAGGAGGAATGTATTAAGTCGCAGGCCTCAATAGCAAAGACCTTACGAGAATCAGATACCTCCTTTACCTCAGTTATGGGAGCTGCAGTTAGCAGGCAGAATTTTTCTATAAATCTTTTACCTGCGGATATTAAGGCCAGGCTAAATTGGCAAAGGCTAAAAAAGGAACGAGTCAAATGTATATCTTTAGTTCTATTAATTATTGCATTTTCTTTTGGTCTCTTTGTTAAACATATTTATGATAAACAGAGGCTCTTAAAAACATTAGAGCAGAAGATAGCAACATTATTGCCAGAAGCCACTATGAGAGAGAAGATAAGTTCACGCCTGGAGATAATACGCGAGCAGTTAAAATCAAAGGTTTTTACCGCCCAGCTTATAAAAGAAATATACACTATCATTCCTGACAAGATATATTTAAATAGCCTTAGTATTCAAAAAGATGAGATTTTGATAATAAAGGGGCAGGCCGATAAATTATCTAATGTCTTTACTCTTGTAGGGGCCTTGGAAAAAAGTACATATTTCCAAGACGTACGCGTGCGTTATGCTACGAAGAGAAAAGTCAAAACAGTTGAAATTACGGATTTTCAGATAGATTGTCCCCTAAAGGATAGCGAATAGCTAGAGAATAAAATGAAATTGATAAGTCAGCTGTCGAAAAGAGAAAAGAACATTTTTTATTTTACTATATTAATTATTGCCTTTAGCCTGATATTCAAATTTATCTTGTTGCCTTTGTTTAATTTAAATCAGAGATTAACACAAGAGGTTAAAGCAAAAGAGATAGAACTGGTAAGGGCGAGGCGACTTTCTAAAGGCGGATCAGTGCAAAGTCAATATGATGCATTCATTGCTGCGATTAAGATGGGTGAAAGCCAGGATTTGGAAATGGCCCGCTTACTTTCTGAAATAGAGTCAATAGCCAAAGAGGCAGGTGTGAATATCTTGAATTTAAGACCTCATGAGATAGAAGATAAGAGGTTTTATAAGAGATTTCTCATTGAATTAAAGTCTGAAGGAACAAGCCAGCAAATTTTAAGATTTATATTTTCGTTAGAATCCTCACAACTCCTGTTGAGGATTGAGAAGTTTAACCTCAGCTCAAGAATCTCTAAGGGGAATCTCCTTAATGCCACATTAACCGTCTCTAGAGTGGCAATTCCTTAAATGAAGTCAGAACCCATTAAAAATTACTTGACAAGGTTTAATTTTTGCGGTAAAATCACTCTCTAGGTGGAGAGTGATTATGGTTCGCAACATATATCTATTAAAAGACTTAGCAAGAATTACAGGCTATTCAACGCATACTATAAAATATTATCTTAAAATTGGTCTTATTAAGGAGTTTGGCCGTAGCCCGGAAACTAACTTCCGTTATTTTACAGACAATACAGTTAAACTCCTAGGTTATATTCGGCAACTGCGTAAAGAAAAAAAATCCATTGCGTGCATAAAAGAAATTATTAAACATAAAAAGTATACTAAGTAGCTAATAGAAAAATGAGCTATTTTAGCCAACTTGGCCTAACCCAGGAACCATTTTCGACAAGCCCAGATCCTGAATTTCTTTATCATTCCCTAGGTCACGAGACTGCCTTGAGGCGGCTTGAGATCTCCATACGCTTACGCAGAGGATTAAGTCTTATTGTCGGTGATATTGGCACAGGAAAGACCACTCTTAGCCGCACCCTCTTTCAGGTATTTAAGAATGAGCCAGACTTTATTTTTCACCTCATACTAGATCCTAATTACAAAACTGAATTTCAATTTCTTTCTTCATTGATTAAGATGTTGGGGATACACCCGAATTTTAAGTCCACGCTGGATTATAAGGAGTCACTAAAGGATTATCTATTCGCAAAAGGTGTAGAGGAAAACAAGACAATAATTTTATTAATTGATGAGGGGCAGAAGTTGACTCCGGATCACCTTGAGATTCTAAGGAGCCTGCTTAATTATGAAACCAATGAGTATAAACTATTACAACTTGTGATTATGTCTCAAATGGAACTCTTACCACGTTTAAGAAGGGCGAAGAATTTCACTGACCGTATAGCCTTAAAATACATAATTAATCCCCTGGGCGAGAACGAGACAAAACAGATGATTGAATTTAGATTACATCAGGCGGGATTTGATAAAGGAGCCAGCCTCTTTAGTGAAGAGGCGATGCGATTAATCTATGAATATACTCAAGGTTATCCGCGCAAGATTACTCTTCTTTGCCATGACGCATTGGAACTTTTGATCATGAAAGAAAAGAGAATAGTAGATAGAGGAATTGTTGAAGAGATTATAAACAGAGAGTCTTTTTTAAATGGATAGACCATCACCAGAAGAAAAATTATTGCGCCTGATTAAAGACGCTACTGGAAAGGGGGCCCGGCAGAAGAAAAAGCAGGCCGATGCACAGGAGAGCGTGCAGCCTTCGTCGCCAGAGCTTCCAGTCCGAACCCAAAAGTTGCGGACACATCAAAAGCGGATCAAGAAGCTCAAAACCCCTATTTTCAGCTTTAAATTTATAAATAAGGTCTTGCATACTTTGCTTGTAATTATATTTTTATTTTTTGTTTTTAACATTATCTATAGCAGCAGAGAAATAAGCCAGGTAGAAAGAGAGGGATTTGAAAAGGATAAGGATTTAGAATTTGCTTCTTTTCCTGAAACCCTTGAGGGGGAATTTACTGACTATCTGTCAGCCGGCAGGAGGCGTGATATATTTACTTCCTCTGGCATGCAGATGATATCCGAAGGTTTAGCATCTTCTATATTTGATGCGGAGCAGTATGTTGGTAAGCTAAAATTATTAGGCATAATTTCAGGCATTAAGTCTCAAGCAATTGTTGAGGATCAGAACGAAAATAAAAATTACACCTTAAGTGTTGGTGATTATTTAAAGGAGTTCTTAGTTGAAGAAGTAGGAAAAGGTAAAGTGCTATTTGATTATAAGGGTGAGAAGTTTGATTTGTATCTATAAACGATTGTCTACCTGCGGACACGTTTGGCTAAGGTGGACATAATAGATTAAATGGAGGTCCATTATGATTAATACGAAAATATTCCCAATTTTGACATTAGTGATTTTTCTGATCTTTCCTTTTGGTGTCCTTGCCCAGCAAGAAGCAGAAGTTCAAGAAGACCCAATGAACAAGGAGCTGCAAATTAAAGAAGAGCCCTTGGATGAGACGATTTCTCTTGATATCAAGGGTATGGATATTGTAGATGTCCTAAAGACATTGGCTATGCGTTCAGGATTAAATATCGTCGTGGGTAAAAATGTAGTGGGAAAGGTCACCATCTTCTTAAAAGGTGTTATGCCGCGTCAGGCCCTTGACATAATCTTATTGGCTAATGGTCTTGCATACGAAGAGCAGGATGGAATTATTAGTGTAATGACTGACCGCGATTATGAAGCGCGCTTCGGTGAAAAATTTGCCGACAAAAAAGAGATTTCTGTCGTAAAGTTAAAATATGCTAAGGCAGCGAATTTGGTCCCTACCCTCAACCAGATGAAGTCTACGATTGGTAAGGTTTTTGTCGATGAGGGATCTAATGTAGCTGTACTTATGGATACCCCAGAGAGATTATCGCAGATGCGCCAGATGTTACTTCATATTGACCGTCCAACCCAGACGCGCATATTTGATCTTAACTACTCAGATTCGGATAAGCTCCAGAATAAAATTCAAGAAATGCTAAGTAAAAACATAGGAACCATTACGATTGATGAGCGCACTAATAAGATTATTGTCACTGATTATTCTGAAAAAATAGATAATATTGCAAAGATTATTAATGCCTTTGATTCGCGTACGCGTCAGGTGCTCATTGATTCTAAGATTGTTGAAATCACCTTAAGTGATAGGTTTCAACTTGGCATTGACTGGGAATATTGGATTGAAAAGAATTTCAAGGTTGGCAATACCTTTCCTTTAAGCCTTACTACAGGCGGCACATTGACACTGGGTACTACTAGCGCGATAGACGAGGTAGGTGAATATAAAAGTGTTGTTGACATGCTAAGAACTATTGGAGACACGCGCGTTCTCTCAAGTCCCAGAGTAACGGCATTGAATAATGAGGAGGCAAAGATTCTTATCGGCACAAAAGAAGCCTATATTACCCAGACTACTTCTCAATCGGGCACAGGAGCAACTATAACTGCCGAAAGCGTTAATTTTGTTGATGTGGGAGTTCAGCTTTACGTTACGCCCACTATCAATCAAGAAGGTTTTGTGACAATGAAAATAAAGCCAGTAGTAAGCTCTGCTGTACGCACAGAGATAACAAGCGGCGATACAATAAGTGAAATACCTATTGTCTCTACTTCTGAGGCCGAGACATCGGTGATGGTTAAAGACGGCTCAACTATAATAATTGCTGGTTTAATTAAAGACGAGATAATTCAGACAATAAATAAAATCCCGGTTTTAGGAGATATACCCATACTCGGCCACCTATTTAAAAACACGAGTGATGAGGTTAGAAAGAAGGAACTTGTAATATTTTTAACTCCTCATATACTCTCTCCTTCCTTAGTTGAAACCAAGGCTAATGCCTTAGAATTTGAAGAAAGCATTAATACTTTAGAGCATTATAATAAACCTGAGCCAGACAAGATACGTTCGCTAAAGTCCGAGGAGAGCCAAGCAGAATTAAAGAACGATGAGGATTCCCTAGATTTAAGTTACGTTGGATATCTTACCCGCTTGCGCAAAATTATAGCTGAGCAGGCAAGCAATATTGCCAGAGATGATTTTTCATCTGGGAAAGTAGAGATTTCTTTTGTTCTGGGTGCTGATGGTAAGTTGTTGGCAGATCCAGAGGTTGCCTTTGCCACAAGTGATGATTTAGGAGAGCTTGCCTTAAAGGCAGTACTTGCCTCAAGTCCTTTTCCGCCTTTTCCTGAAGATTTAAAAAGAAAACAAGAACGTTTTGATATTGTTATTTCTTATTCAGAAAAATAGTGCCTTGTAGTAATTATTTAATTAGATAAATTCGACATTTTTACTTAAAACCATGCCGGAAGAAATTGTAGAGATTAATAATTTAACTAAGTATTACAATAGACGTCTTAATCTATTCTCCCTAGAAAAGGTCCAAGCCCTGGATGCCTTGAATCTGACGATATACAAAGGTGATATCTTTGCCCTTCTCGGACCAAACGGAGCCGGCAAGACCACCACCCTAAATATAATTGCCGGATTGCTAAGGCAATCAGGAGGCGAGGTTAAGGTTTTTGGTGAGAATTTTAATGTACATAGTGATGAGCTTAGATGCAAAATTGGCTACTTGTCAGAAGAAAATATATTACCGGATTATGTCTCAGTAAAAGAACTTTTGGAATTTTTGGCTAATATCTTTGGTCAAAACTCTGCTCTTAGAAAAAAACGCATAGAATATTTAATTGAAATTTTCAACCTCGAAGGTCTACTTAAAAAGCATATCCACCTTCTTTCTAGCGGCCAGAAAAGAATTATAGGTGTTGCCTGCGCGCTTATTAATGAGCCAGACTTGTTAATTCTGGATGAGCCCACAGTATATTTAGACCCACTTGCCGTCAAACATTTAAGCAATATCATTATCAGCCTAAAAGATGAAGGCAAAACCGTTATTGTTAGCTCTCATATCTTAAGCCAGGTAGAGAAGCTATGTAATCGTTTGGCTATAATCAAAGATGGCAAACTGAAATTATCTGCCAAAACAGAAGATGTGTTAAGCCAGCGCTCTTTAGATGATGTATTCCTTGAGGTAACCTCTTAAATAAAATGTCATGCGCCAAATTTTAGCGATATCTCGCATTAGTTTGAAGTTGGCATACGGACCGACGTTTTTTATATTTACATGTATCGGCGCTCTATTTGTCCTTCCTTCACTTCTTTATTTTTTCCTGCCGGAATTAGCTCAATTTGGATATCGCAACGCAGGCCAGAATGCTGCCTTAGCCGGATTAGGTTCTATAAATCTTTTTCTTATCTTTTTGAGCATCTCTTTAAGCCTTGCGGTATTAATGAAGCAATTTAGAAGAGATAATCTTATTTTTTTGCTTTCAAAGCCGATACAGCCAACGCAAATTTTTCTCGGAACAATAATTGCGTTAATAGTTGTTTTTTTAAGTTGCTGGGCCTTTTTATCGTTAGAGCTTTTAGTTATCATTGCTTTGTTTTCAAAAGAATTTTTGTTCCGAACAATGCTTGCTTTGTTTCCCGTTGCATTACTTGCGATATTATATACGACGTTGGCAGTATTTTTCTTTTCGCTATGGCCCAGTTTTCTCTCAGCTATTTTTCCGTTTTTACTTATTCTGACATCTTTGGCTAGAGTAGATATACAATCTCTTATTTCTTCATTTAACATTCTTTGGCTTAAGAAAATTATTGATATGTCTTTCTTTTTTATCCCGCCTGTAGGCCAAGTAATGGCAATTTCTCTTAAGAAATTAGATTTTCTTAATGTCGGAGTCAATATCGGCCCTGTTTTACTACATAGTATTTCCATCACCGTACTTTTACTAAGCTTTGCTCTGTTGTGGATATCTCGAAGATTCTCAAAGTTGTGAACAGAAATAGCGAAATCGTATTTATCAGTATTGAAGGAGGAAAAACATGAAAAAGATTTTTATTTTACTATCCGCCATTTTTATTATCTCGATGTTTATTATTATTTCTGATCAGGCGCATGCGGTGCTACTTAAGTTTAACCGTGAGGTAAGCGGTAAGATTGTAGCTGTTGATTTGGAGGCTGAAAAGCCTACGATAACTGTAGAATACACTGAGGAAGATAGATATTATCGTAGTGAGCTTAAAAGAATAAATTTGATAATAGAAGAAGGGACAAATATTGTAGACGAGGCTGGAGAACAGCTAGAAAAAGATAACTTAAATGTAGGCGATGTGGTTTCAGCATCTTATAAAATTAAATATGCTAATAATGCTATCCCCTTATGGAAGATTGCTACAGATATAACTCTAACCTCGAGCCTTGAAATAGAAAGCGAAAAATAGACTATTTAAGTTTGAAATAAGATTTTGCTAATAGTATAATAAGAAACATATGAGTAAAAATTTCTTATCTAAATCTCGTAAGCGTGATAGTTGGGGGTCGCGTCTGGGTATTATTATGGCTGTTGCCGGAAGCGCTGTGGGCCTGGGTAATTTCTTAAGGTTTCCTGCCAAGGCAGCTGCAAATGGCGGCGGCGCATTTATGATTCCCTACTTTGTATCCTTGCTATTATTGGGCATTCCCTTAATGTGGATAGAATGGACATTAGGCCGTTATGGCGGCGGATTCGGTCATGGCACTGCTCCTGGAATCTTTCACAGCGTTTGGCAGAAAAACCGGTTTATAAAATATTTTGGCGTAATCGGCATTTTCGGGCCATTGGTAATCTTTATCTATTATTCTTATATTGCATCTTGGACGCTGGGTTATAGCATCTTTGCCTTAACCGGAAAATATGCTGCTGCAGTCAATCAAGAGGCAATGCAGAGTTTCCTGCGAGGCTATCAGGGGCTTGAGGCTAACCAATATTTTGCCAGTATCGCACCTGCCTATATATTTTTCCTCATTACCTTTTTTGTCAATATTGGCATTATCTATAGAGGTATAAGAGGCGGCGTTGAGAAATTATGCAAGATTGCGATGCCTATTCTTTTTCTTTGTGGTTTTGTGCTCATGCTCAGAGTTCTGACATTAGGGACACCAGATCCAACCCGGCCTAGCTGGAATATAGTTAACGGTCTTGGTTTTTTATGGAATCCAGATCTTTCTGCTTTAACCTCAGCAAAGGTTTGGCTTGAAGCTGCAGGCCAGGTTTTCTTTACCTTAAGTGTAGGAATAGGCGTCATACTCACCTATGCCAGTTACTTATCCAAAGGCGATGATATCGCGCTTTCTGGACTTTCTGCAGTTAGTACTAATGAATTTGCTGAGGTTATCTTAGGGGCGAGCATAATTATTCCCGCGGCATTTGTATTTTTTGGTCCAGATTCGGTAAGTAAGATTGCCCAGTCAGGAGTGTTCAATTTAGGTTTTGTTACCATGCCTCTGATATTAGCTAAGATTCCATTTCCCTTTATCTTTGGCTTTATTTGGTTTTTTCTCTTGTTTCTTGCTGGGATTACCTCAAGTGTTTCCTTGGCTCAGCCGGCGGTTGCCTTCTTAGAAGATGAGTTTAATATTACTCGCAAGAAAGCAGTAATATTATTTGGAATAACAGTGTTTATCTTAAGCCATGCGGCAATATTTTTCTTAAAATATGGCGTTGTGGATGAGCTGGACTTCTGGGGAGGAACTTTCTTTTTGGTTTTGTTCGCTACGGTTGAGGCCATCCTCTTTGGCTGGGTATTTGGCATAGATAAGGCCTGGGAGGAGATTCATCATGGGGCAGAAATGAAGGTTCCCAAGGTTTATAAATTTGTAATTAAATACGTTACACCTTTATTTTTACTTCTTGTACTCGGTGTTTGGTTCTTTCAAGAATGGCTTCCGATTATCTTCATGCAGAATATCTCTAGTGTTAATAGGCCTTATATCCTTTTCACTAGGCTGGGTTTATTGGTGATGCTTTTTGTATTGGTTGCGTTAGTAAAGATTGCCTGGAAGAGGAAAAGGCAGGAAGTTACAGTTTAGGGAGAATTAAGATGACTTTAGGCGGCATAATTCTTTTGGTTATTTCCTGGAGTACGATACTTTCTTTGGTATTTTTTTGTTTTAAACGCATATTTACGGCTAAGGAAATAAAATAATTTAATCTATAGAGTTAGAGGAGGGTTTCTATGAAGAGGATAATTCCAATTTTGATTATTGGATTACTAAGTGCAGGTTGCGTACCATTGATTATCGGTGGCGTGGGGGTTTTAGGCGGTTATGCAATAAGTAGAGATACTGTTGCTGTTGAGTTGAGTAAGGATACACAAGATATCTGGCAGGCAGCAAAAGATGTAATTTCAGACTTAGGTTTTATCAAAAATGCTGATGAAGAGGCTAGGGTTATTGAGGCAGACGTCTTTTCAAGTTACGTGATTATTCGTATTGAGAAATTAACTGAAGCAACAAATCGCTTAAAAGTGAAATCGAGAAAATACTTTATGCCAAACATTGGCCTTGCCCAGAAGATATTTGTAAAAATAATGCAGAAGCTGGATCGTAGCTATAGATGAGAAAGAGATTACCTATGTTGAGGCAGACTATAAGCAGAGTTGTTTTGATAGTATTATTCTTTTTCTTAAGTTTTTTAGTTGGCTGCCAGCCGTGTCCTTTTCAAAAACAGATAAATGCCAAGGTCGCTGAAGTTATTGACGGCGATACTATAGAGCTGGCAGATGGTAGACTGGTTAGATATATAGGGATTGATACGCCAGAACTAAGCGAGCGAATAGGTGAAGACTGGATTGAAAAGAACGAACCTTTTGCCCAAAGCGCTAAATTGTTAAATGAAGAACTAGTAAAGGCAAAGACTGTAAGGCTAGAATTTGATAGAGAGCGCACTGATAAATACGGTAGATTGCTGGCATATTGTTTTGTAGATAATACATTTGTTAACGAAATTATCTTAGAGCAGGGGTTTGCTCTTTTGTATTTAATAGCTCCTAATATAAAATATTCAGAGATACTGGTAGCTGCTCAAGGCAAGGCGCGTGATAACAACAGGGGCCTATGGCAGGAAGAACTTTTCCTTAGAGCAGAAGAGGCGCATCGCTTTATCGGCAATATTGCCACTGTAGAGGGTGAAGTTCTGGATGTGGTAAAGTCTAGGAAAGTTATATATTTAAATTTTGATCGTGATTACCGGACTGATTTCACTGTGGTTATTTTTCAAGGCGACTTATCGACATTCCTCGCCGCTGGCATAAGCCCCGAAAGATATAAGGGCAGGGTTATCAGGGTCTTTGGTAAAATCAAGGAGTATAACGGACCAGAAATAGTTGTTGGACATCCGTCACAGATTGAAATTATTCGTTGATTTTTTTCCTTACTGACAGTTAAGGTCATAGCTAGAAACCAAAACAGAATATTGACATCTGGCGCTATTTTGATAGAATAAGAGCCTGTCAAATCTGGCCGAGGTAGCTCAAATGGTAGAGCGCGGGACTGAAAATCCCGGCGTAGCCGGTTCGATCCCGGCCCTCGGCACCATGTATATTTAAAAGGACTTAAAGAGTCCTTTTTTGTTTATAAGGCATGAAGTTTAGCAAGACCTTCATCCTTGTAGATAGTTGGAGTTTTTGATATAATCAAAGTCTGAAATTCTGCCGATGTAGCTCAGTTGGTAGAGCAGCGCTTTCGTAAAGCGCGGGTCGGAGGTTCGATCCCTCTCATCGGCTTAAGTTATCCCTGAAAGCAAAATTCTTATAGGAAGATAGGCTGTGGCAAAATTTAGAGAAATTTTAAAAAATAAGAATTTTTTTCTCCTCTGGTTAAGCCAGATTATCTCCCAATTTGGAGACCGGCTTAATCAAATGGCGCTGATTGCTCTTATCTACAGCCGTGCTCCCGGCTCAACTTGGGAGATGGCAAAGCTGCTCTCCTTCACAATAATACCAGTATTTATAATTGGTCCGGTAGCTGGTGTTTATGTTGATAGATGGAGTAGGCAGCGCACCATGTTTGTCTGTGACTTAGCCCGTGCATGTCTAGTGTTTATAATTGCCTTTTATCTTTTGAATCTTAAGCCAATTTTTCCTATATACATTGCTATCTTTTTTGTATTTTCTGTTGGTAGATTCTTTGTTCCGGCTAAGATGTCTATAATACCGTCTTTGGTTAAAAAGAGTGATCTTCTTTTAGCTAATTCCCTAGTGCATACAACAGGCATGATTGCGGCAATGTTTGGATTAGGTATTGGGGGCCTATTAGTTTCTCCCCACATCTTGGGCGTAAAGGGTGGATTCTATTTAGATGCAGGCTCTTTCCTTGTCTCAGCTATAATGCTTTATTTTATTTCAGAAAATATTAGATTGAGAGTAACTAAAAGAGCCATTGCTGGGGTAAGCAAGGATATTGTGGAGGTTATAAAGAAATCAATCTTAAGTGAGATAAAAGAGGCTTTCTATTTTTTGATTAAAAATCGTCAGACGCGTTATGTTGTTGCTGTGCTTTTTACATTGTGGTTAGCATTGGGTGCTGTCTATGTTGTCACCATTGTTTTTGTCCAGGAGGTCCTAGGTTCGATTACCTCTCAGTTAGGCCTTTTGGCTATCTGTTTAGGAGGAAGTTTGTTTGTCGGTTCCCTTATTTATGGCCGCCTGGGTCACAAATTGTCACATCTAAAGATTATATTTATCTCCTTTTCTTTAAGCGGCTTAGCACTCTTCCTATTTGCGATTTTGACATATACATTTAAGGAGTTTTGGATTGCTGCTATCTCTTGCTTTATGCTTGGGTTGACCCTTTCTCCGATTATGATTGCTTCAAATACGTTAGTACACAAATTAAGTGATAATAAAATGATGGGTAGAGTATTTAGTTCTCTGGAAGTTGTAATGCATATTGGTTTTCTCCTGGCAATGTTTATTAGCGCCTCTTTAGCTGAATTTTTAGGCAGATTCTGGATTTTGGTAGGAGCAGGTTTGGGTATTATTCTGTTTAGTATTTTTGGGCTTATAAGAGAATCAAGACGTCGAGCTTAAGCTCGAGCTTAAGCTCGGCTTAATATAATTTTATGAAATACCATAAAGAACGTACTAAAGATATGCCGATTCAGGAGTTAGGTTTACCTGAAAGCGTTAGCATACCTCTAAGCCAGCATATTGGTAAAATCTGCCAACCCAGAGTTAAGGTAGGAGACAGGGTATTGCGGGGTGAACAAATAGCAAGTTGCGAATCTGGTTTTTTTGCGCCTATCCATTCTTCGATTTCTGGTGAGGTGACATCCATCAAGAATATGCCTCATCCAAGTAATGGAAGTTGCCTTAGTGTCCAGATAAAAAGCGATGCTAAAGATGAGGCAATAGAGGACATTCGTCGCAAGCCAAGGAGCCAAGAAGAAGTCGATAATTTAAGCAAAGATACCTTAGGCAAAATCATCCTTGATGCAGGTATTGTGGGTATGGGAGGTGCGGCATTTCCTACCCATATAAAGTTAAAACCTCCTAAGCCGGTTGATACCTTTATCTTAAATGCAGCAGAGTGCGAGCCCTATTTGACAAGCGATTATCGGCTCATGATTGAGAATCCCGAAGGTATTATTTCCGGGATGAAATTGATGCTTAAGATCTTAGGTACGCGAAATGTTTATTTGGCTATTGAAGATAATAAGCCAGAGGCTATAAAAAAATTTAAGAGTCTGGCTAAAAATAATGATTTTAAAGTCTGTGTCTTAAAGACAGTTTATCCTCAAGGAGGCGAAAAGCAGCTTACGCAGAGTATACTAGCCAAGGAAGTTCCTGCTGGTGGGCTTCCTTTTGATATTGGAGTTGTAGTTCAGAATGTGGCAACTGCATTTGCAGTGTATGAGGCAGTTTATCTTCGAAAGCCGTTATATGAGAGGGTTGTTACTGTATGTGGTTCGGCATTAGCTAATCCTAAGAATCTACGTGTAAGAATCGGTACCTCAATAAGAGAGCTTATTGCATTTTGTGCGCCTTTGCAGCAGGAAGTAAGAAAGATCATAATTGGCGGCCCAATGATGGGTATTGCCCAGAGCAGTATGGATGTGCCTATTATTAAAGCCAGCGGCGGAGTAATCCTGTTTTCAAAAAATGAGGTGAGTCTCAGGCAGGATCGTGTTTGCTGTCGCTGTGCACGTTGTGTTGACATTTGTCCAGCGCGTATTGAACCAGCAATGATAACAATCGCTATAGAAAAAGAAAAGTGGGATATGCTGGCAGAGTTCAATATCTTTGATTGTATTGAGTGTGGACTGTGTAGTTACATCTGTCCGGCAAAACGCGATTTAGTCCATTTAATCCGATATGGAAAAGAAAGAGTTAAAGTTAGGTAGGCTTGTTGTTTCAAGCAGCCCTCATATTGAGGAAGACGATCACATCATAAGAAGGATGTGGGCGACTTTTATTGCACTTCTCCCTGTGGGTTTTGCGGGAGTTTATATCTTTGGCATACACTCACTCTATGTAATATTAGTTTCTTTGGCAGCTGCAGCATTGACAGAGATTGCCTGTCAGAAAATGCAGCGGCGTAAAGTTACTGCCTCTGATGGAAGTGCCTTAATCTGTGGGCTTTTACTTGCTTACAACCTGCCGCCAGATGTCCCTGTCTGGATACCTATTCTGGGTACAGTTTTTGCAGTAGGAGTGGGAAAGCATTTATTTGGAGGACTGGGATTTAATATATTTAATCCTGCTTTGGTTGGCCGGGCCTTTTTAATGACCTCCTGGCCAACGCATATGACAAGTTGGACTAATCCTCGTTTTGCTATCGATGCTGTGAGCTCTGCGACTCCTTTAACAATCCTTAAGGAAAAAGGCGTATTCTCTATATCAGAACTCCCTTTAAATTATTGGGATCTATTTATCGGCAACAGAGGTGGATGTATTGGTGAGGTTTGTGTTATTGCCCTTCTTGTTGGTGCAGCATACTTATTATATAAACAATATATATCCTGGCAAACACCCATATCCTTTATTTTGACAACAGGATTTTTAAGCTGGGTATTTTCCGGCTCAAGGTTGTTTAGTGGTGATTTTCTCCTTTCTATACTTTCCGGCGGATTGATTCTGGGTGCCTTTTTTATGGCTACAGATTATGTTACAGGGCCGCTTACCAAAAAGGGTAAACTTATTTTTGGGCTTGGCTGCGGCCTGATTACTTTTCTTATTCGAAAATATGGCGGCTATCCGGAAGGCGTCTCTTACGCCATTCTTACTATGAATGCCTTTGTTCCGACGATCGATAGGTTTTGCAGGTTGAAACCCTATGGGTTTAAGAGGGGTTAATAAGATGTTTCGTTATGCTTTGATATTAATGACTATTTGCTTAGTAAGTGCATTTGTTTTGGCAGGTACTTACAAGGTTACTCATCCTGTTTACTTAGAACAGATGCTAGAAGAGGAAAAACAGGCCCTAGGAGAGATCCTGCCTAAGGCAGTGGATTTTAAAGAGAGACAATATTGTGATTCATCATATTTTGTAGGTAGAGATATTCAGGGAAAGACTGTAGGTTATATTATTAGAGCCGAGACAAACGGATATTCATCCATAATCAAGATGCTCGTCGGTATTGATGCTGAAGGTACAATTGTTGGCATCAAAATTTTATCTCAACAGGAAACGCCCGGATTAGGTGCTAAAATCACAGAGGTAAGAAGCGGCAAAAAAAAACCTTGGTTTATTCAACAGTTTAAAGGTAAAAATTTCAAAGATTTAAATCTAGAAAATATTGAATCAATTACTGCAGCTACGATTACCAGCCAGGCAATTGTGGAAGGACTTAAAAAAGAAATTAGCAAAATTCTGCCTTATTTAAAATGAAGAGAACATTATTCCAGGAATTTTCAAAAGGCCTTAGCGTTAGCAATCCTGTATTCGGTCTTGTTTTGGGCCTATGTCCGGCCTTGGCAGTCTCTACCAGTGTAAGCAACGCCATAGGAATGAGTGCAGCAGTCATTTTTGTCTTAACTTGTTCAAACATTATAATCTCAAGTATCAAGAGATTAATCCCAAAAGAGATTCGCTTGCCTTGTTTTATCGTTGTAATTGCTACATTTGTTACTATTGTTGAATTAGTTCTACATGCATATTTTCCTAATCTGCGTACATCCCTGGGTATATTCGTGCCTTTAATCGTAGTTAACTGTATTATCTTAGGTCGGGCTGAGGCCTTTGCCTGCCGTAACACAGTTATGCGTTCGATGTTTGATGGCTTGGGAATGGGAGTGGGCTTTTCGTTTTCGCTTATTATTATTTCCGTGATAAGAGAGGTTTTAGGTACAGGGGAAATCTTAGGAATTCCTGTTCTAGCTAAAGCAGAGCCAGCTCTATTTTTTGTTTTAGCCCCAGGTGCTTTGTTTACGCTTGGAGTTTTGATTGCCATCTCCAACCATTTTCGCTATAAGAGAGGCCAAACAGTTAAACTCAAAGGGGGCTGTCATTGATGGATGTTAATTTTAATAAAATCCTGACCATAATCATCAGCATGGTCTTTGTCAATAATTTTATCCTCTCTAAATTCTTAGGGCTTTGTCCTTTTATTGGCGTCTCACGAAGAACAAAACCAGCTCTTTCCATGGGCGCTGCAGTCATATTTGTTATGACCGGATCAAGTATTATTACCTGGCTCCTTTATCGTTATATCTTGGTTCCTTTTCATGTTGAATATTTGCGTACAGTATCTTTTATATTGGTTATTGCAACCTTCGTGCAATTCGTGGAAATGTTTACGCTAAAAAATTTCCCAGCCCTTTATGAAACCCTGGGTATATATCTACCTTTAATTACTACTAACTGTGCAGTCTTAGGTGTAGCGGTATTAAATATCAATGATTTCTTTATGGAAGGCTATTCTGTTTTGGCGAGCTTTTCCTATTCTGTGATTCAGGCATTTTTTGCCGGAGTTGGTTTTACATTAGCTCTATTTTTGATGAGTGCAATCAGAGAACGATTGGATTTAGCAGAAATACCCGAATGTTTTAAAGGTGTGCCAATTGCATTTATTGTTGCCTCATTAATGAGCCTAGCGTTTATGGGGTTTACGGGGTTTAGGTTTTGATATTGAGCGATGCGCATGGAGTTAAAAAAGAGGTAGCCATGAAAAGGAAAAAGATACTTATATTATTTCTCACGTTTTTATTTGCCAGTTCATTGGTATTTGCCGAGCCAGAAAATAACCCAAGAACAAAGGTTGTTGTTGATGGAAATAGTTCGTTTGCACTAGCTCTTTATGATAACCTGAGGAAAGAGAAGGGTAATTTGTTTCTTTCTTCCTACAGCATTTCAACTGCCCTTGCTATGACCTATGCTGGCGCGCGCGGCAATACTGCAGCACAAATGGCTGATGTTCTGTGTTTCACATTGAGTCAGGAACAATTGCATCCTGCATTTGCTGATTTGCAGGCACAGCTGAACGAGGTGCAAGCAAAGGGTAATATTGAATTGAACGTTGCAAATGCTTTATGGGCTCAAGAAGGCTACTCTTTTCTTAGTGATTTTCTTGGTTTGACAGATAGGTATTATGAAGCAGCACTTTTCCACGTTAACTTCGAAAGAAATACCGAATCAGCGCGCCTAGAGATTAATGCCTGGGTAGAACAAAGAACCAAAGACAAGATAAAGGAGTTAATAAAACAAGGACTCCTAAATTCCTTTACGCGTCTTGTATTAACAAATGCCATATATTTTAAGGGTGATTGGCTAAGTCAATTTGAAAAAGATCTTACAAAACAAGCTTTGTTTTGGTTATCTAGCGATAATTCTATCAAGGTGCCCATGATGACTCAGCGAGGGAAGTTCGGTTATATGCAAGATAGTAACTTGCAGATTCTCGAATTGCCTTATAGCGGCAATGATCTTTCTATGATTATATTGCTTCCTAAAAGAAAAGATGATTTAGCTCAAGTTGAAGAGGCACTGAATGAAAGGAATTTGAATTTATGGACGCAACATCTCAAGACCAAAGAAGTTATAGTATTCTTGCCAAGGTTTAAGATGACTTCTGAATTTTCACTGGCTGAAACGCTTGTCTTGATGGGTATGACTGACGCATTTGATCGGTCTGCTGATTTCTCTGGAATGACTGGCAAGAAAGATTTATATATTTCCAAGGTAATTCATAAGGCGTTTATAGCTGTTGATGAGGAAGGCACTGAGGCTGCGGCAGCAACAGCAGTAGTTATGAAGCGGCTTTCAGCTTCAAATGAGGAGCCTACTGTCATATTTCGAGCTGACCATCCTTTCATATTCTTAATCCGCCATAATCCTTCTGGAAGCATTTTGTTTTTTGGCAGAGTGATTGATCCGACAGAGTGAAATAATAAGGAGCAAGTAATTTAATATAGAGATAGTATGACGGAAATACTTTATCCAACACTAACCTTAGCTATATTAGGATTGGCCTTTGGGCTAGGTTTGGCCTTTGCATCCCGGAAGTTTTGCGTGGCGCACGATAAGCGCGTTGATCAAATTGTTGAAAAGCTTCCAGGCTCAAATTGTGGAGCCTGTGGTAGGGCTGGTTGTATACAGTTTGCGCAAAGTTTAATTCAGGGCACTTGTACAATTAACACTTGTCCTGTTACGTCTTTAGAAGGCAAAGAAGATATCGCAAAGATGCTTGGTAAGGAATTAGAGGTTGAGGTAAAAAGAATAGCTATCCTGCATTGTTGCGGCGGAAATAAAGTTGACGAAAAAAGCGATTATGACGGCGTTAAAGATTGTATAGCAGCAAATTTGCTCAGCGGAGGTCAAAAGGCCTGCAGTTGGGGCTGTTTAGGCTTTGGAAGTTGTGTAGGCGCATGTCCTTTCGGAGCGATTGCAATGGGCAATGAGGGCCTGCCTGTAATTGATGAGGCTAAATGCACTGCCTGCGGCAACTGCGTAAAAATTTGTCCTAAAGATTTATTTATCCTTGAAGCCGTTAATAAGGAATACTTTGTTGCCTGTTCCTCGCCTGATTTAGGGCGTGATGTGATGGCAGTATGCAAAGTTGGCTGCATTGCCTGTAAGAAGTGTCAGATTAACTGTCCAACTAAGGCAATAGAAGTAATTGACAATCTAGCAAAATTTAATTATGATAAATGCCGAAATATCGGAAAGTGTCTGGAGGTTTGTCCGACAAAGGTAATCAAGAAACGGAGGATTAAATGAAGATAGCCGTATTCGCATCAGGCCGCGGCACTAATCTAGCTGCGATTATTAAGGCAAAGAAAAAAGGTATAATTAATGCTGAGATTAGCCTTGTTGTTTCTGATAATAAAAAGGCGCTTGCCTTAAAAAAGGCCCAACGCGCCGGGATAAAGGCAGTATTTATTGATCCTTTAAGGTTCCTATCAAAGCAAGAATTTGAAGCAGAGATTATTAAGGCGCTAGAGGCCGAAGGCATTGACTTGATAGCCTTGGCAGGGTTTATGCGCATATTGAGCACTGATTTTGTGATTCGTTTTAAAAATAAAATAATTAACATTCATCCGGCGATATTGCCTTCTTTTAAAGGCGCGCATGGTATAAATGAAGCCTTTGATTATGGCGTGAAGGTTACAGGGGTTACTGTTCATTTTGTTGATGAGGCCATGGATCATGGGCCGATTATATTGCAGAAGGCAGTTTCTGTTGATGAAAAAGACACGTTAGAGACCTTAGAGTCTAAAATCCATAAGGTTGAACATAAGATTTATCCAGAGGCTATTCGTTTATTTGTTGAAGGTCGCTTAAGAATAGAAGGCAGGAAGGTGTATATTGCTTAAGATTATCGGCTTCATTTTATTATTTCTATTTATTCTCTCTCTTGTATTATTTGCACAGCAGGCAGAGAAATTGAAATTTTCAAGTTCAGTCGATAAGACAGAGATTAGCCTTGGAGAGCTACTCAATTTTAAGGTTACTGTTGAGGGCAGTTTTAAAGGAAGCCCAGAGATAAAGCTGCCTAAGTTAAGAGATGATTTTGATATTGTCTCCCAAACGCAATCGCATAGAATATCTATCGAGGCAGGCAAGAAAAACAGGATATTCGTTTTAAATCTCATGCTTTTAGCCAAGCGGGAAGGCCAAATTAATATCGCTGCAGCAGAGCTAAAGCAGGGATCAAAGGTCTATACTACAGAGCCTATGGAGATAACTGTTAAACCAGGTAAAGGTGAGAAGAAATTCCTGAGAGAACCAGAAGAGGAATTTCCCGCAGAAGAAGAAGTTGAGAGGATTACTCTTTAGAACTTATTTTTTATAAATGGGGGTTAATAATGGCAAAGATTAGTAAAATAATAGGACGCCAGATTTTAGATTCGCGCGGCAATCCCACTGTTGAGGTGGACTGTATCTTGGATAATTCTTGCTTAGCCAGGGCAGCAGTGCCATCTGGGGCATCAACAGGAGAGCTTGAGGCATTGGAATTGCGCGACGGCGATAAAACAAAATATCTAGGTAAGGGTGTTACCAAGGCAGTAAATAACATAAATAATATAATTGCCAAGAAAGTAGGAAGTATGCCGCCTGATTTTAGAAAGGTAGACTCTTTAATGCTTACTATGGATGGCACTCTGAATAAGTCAAAGCTGGGTGCGAATGCGATCCTTGCAGTATCATTAGCTGTAGCTAAGGCAGCAGCAAATGATAGGGGAGTGCCTTTTTTTCGATTCTTAGGAGGCAACAGCGCTAATATCTTGCCGGTTCCCTTGATGAATATCTTAAATGGCGGGATGCACGCAGATAATAATCTTGATATTCAGGAGTTTATGATTGCGCCAGTTGGCGCGCCTACTTTTAGTGAGGCATTGCGTTATGGCTGTGAAGTATTTCACCATTTAAAAGAGATTCTTAAATCCAAGAATTTGACTACTTCCGTCGGAGATGAAGGGGGTTTTGCACCGAATTTAAAATCAAACGAAGAGGCAATTGAACTGATTATGCAGGCCAGCGAAAAGTGCGGGCATCGCGCTGGCGAAGATATCTTTATAGCACTTGACGCTGCAGCCAGCTCTTTTGGTAAGAAGGGTACATATAATCTAAAAGAAGCAGAAAAGCCATTAAGCTCGGATGAAATTATTGCGATATATGCTGATTTGCAGTCTCGTTATCCGATTATTTCTTTAGAGGATGGTCTAGGTGAAGATGATTGGGGTGGTTGGGCGAGGCTAACGGAAAGATTAGGGCCGAATTTGCAATTAGTGGGTGATGATATCTTTGTTACGAACCCTAAGATTTTCCAGAAAGGCATCGATGGCAATATTGCAAATGCTATCCTTGTGAAGGTAAATCAGATTGGCACGCTTTCAGAAACATTGGAGACTATTGACTTGGCAAAGAAAAATAAGTATAATGCCATTATATCTCATCGCTCCGGAGAGACAGAAGATGTAACCATAGCACATCTTGCTGTAGCAACCGGCGTTGGCCAAATCAAGACCGGTTCGGTTTCCCGCACAGACCGTATTGCCAAATACAATGAGTTGTTAAGGATTGAGGAATTCTTAGGTAAAGATGCTGTCTATGCAGGAGTGGAATTCAAACTAAAAGGTTGATGATGGTACGCTCAATTATTATATGCGCGATTGCCATTATTGTTTTAATAATCTTTATTCCCGGATTTGCCAGGATGCAGGAGTTAAAGGCAAAAAATAGAGATTTAAAAAAACAGATTGGGGAAATAACAGAAGAAAACCTCGTCTTAAAAAAAGACATAGATAGATTGCAACATGATAGTGTATATCTAGAAGGCGTAGCCCGGGAAAAGATGGGCGTTGTTAGAAAGGGAGAGGTAATTTACCATATAGTTCCTGAAGAGAAAAAATAATCGCGGGGTGGAGCAGCCTGGTAGCTCGCAAGGCTCATAACCTTGAGGTCAGTGGTTCAAATCCACTCCCCGCAACCAATAAAAGAGGCGCTAGACACGGGTGCCTCTTTTTATTTATAACTACCTGAAGATAAAAGATATCGAGAAGCTAAGATAAATTCATTTTCTCTGGTAATTTCTATAAGATTCTGGTATTATTTACTGTAGAGGCGTAATTATGAAAAAGATACTTTATATTCTCGGATCAGTAGTATTAGGTTCGGTGATAATCTTATTTGCTAAATCGACTTTTGTTACTTTATCTATTGAGGATAAGATTGCTAAGATTACTGGTCTTCCTTCAGAAGTTGTCAGTGTGGATTCAGGTTATTTTCTAACAATTAAAGGCCTAAAAATAAGAAATCCAGAAGGTTTTAGCGATGAGGCAATGATTGATATTTCCAGTATGACCATTGATGAGAATTTAGGCCAGATGGAACTTATAGTTGATGAGCTTTTAGTTGAAAAGAGTCCCACTGGCAGATTAAATATTGATTACCTAAACGCGGAGGAAGCAGGCGAACCAGATTTAAAGATAAATCGATTAAGGCTTCATATTAACAAGGTGAAATTTAAGGACGGCACTAAAGAAAAAGAATTTGATGTAGATATTCATAAAGAATATGTGAATTTGCCCCAGCCGCTTGATGTGGCTAAAATCATTATCGTAGAAGGCATAGGTGATACTCCATTAGGCGATGATGAAGATATTGATACAGATGATATGGAAGATGATGTCGATGACGTTATTGATGACGGAGAGGTCATTGATGCTGACGGCGATGGCGATGGAGATGATGACGGTGATGGAGATGATGACGGTGATGGAGATGATGACGGTGATGGAGATGATGACGGGGTTGACCCGACTTGGCAAGGAGGATGGTACGAGTAGTGAAATTAAAACTTAAGAGATCGATAGGCTTTAGTCCCTTAGAAGTAATCCAATCAAAGCAGATGTTCCGCTTGCGGCGTAGACTTCTAAGAGGATTTACTCTTATTGAGTTAGTTATAGCTATAGCACTTTTGGCTATTCTTGGGGCAGCAGCAGTAATTGCTTTCCAGAGTATTCATACTAAGGCACAAATAGCTAATGCAAAAGCAACCCTTAAAAGTGTAAGAAGCGCTATCCTTATTCAAAGGGCTAATAATGAACTTAACAATATTACTAGTGATGGCTGTCATCAGCGACAGAATTCTTGGCCTACTTACGAAGAAGTTAGGAGAGCGTCTTACAATGCAGAAGTAGATAATTCTATTTTAAGTTCGCGCATGCCGCCAAATCTTTTGATGGGACCTCCTCCTGCTAATCTAGTAGCACCCAGAAGCCCTCCTTTTACTAACAGTTTTGTAGCTAACACTGATTGCGGTAGTAATCCGGGTCAGATAATATACTCCCTCCCTGATACTTTAGGCGCTAATCCTTCCAATAATTTAGTTGTTGCTACGACTGATCCCAAAGGATCCCTTTGTGTTGCTGATCCTTGCAAAGCAGCTTGGGCCTATAATCCTTACACCGGTGACTTCTGGGCTAGTTCTAGTGCTTACGGTTCAAATAATTGGTGATTTTTTAACTTCCCGCCTCTAAAACCTTCCTTAATTAATTTATGCAATTTCTCTTTTGACGAATAGGCCTTAAATTGATATAATAAGTCAGTATATGCGCTATATAATAATATTAGTAAGTCTGGCATTGTTCTTAGCCGGTTGCAGTCAGAATCTTAACTTATTGTTGCGCCTGGATAAAGAAAACAAGGCAATAAATCGGCAACTTAAGTTGCAAGAGGGAAAATTTGAGTTGTTGCTTGCTGATATAGAGCGGGGCAGCATAAAGCAAGGACTCACGAAAAAATATATTATAGCCCGCTACGGCGAGCCTATCTTAGAAATACCTCTTGAGGGCCGAGTTGGACTTATGAAACTATTGTATCGGCGGCCTCTCGAGTATTTTAATACTACTAAGGTCTATTTATACTTTGATAGCAGCGAAAAGTTATTGAAGTGGGACGTCATAGTAAGAGATTCAGGATAAGTCTCGTTTATAATCTAGGAGATAGTTTATGTTTGTCTTATCTAATTTTGTATCAGCCTTAGCCCAGATAGTAGATGTCCTTCTGACCATTGCTTATTGGCTGATATTGATTCGAGCCCTTATCAGTTGGGTAAACCCGGATCCCTATAATCCGATTGTGCAGATTCTCTATAAGACGACCGAGCCAATACTTTATCCGATTCGCAAAATATTACCTTTGGATTTTCGTTTCGGCATAGATATTTCGCCGATAATAGCCTTTTTGGCTATATTCTTTTTAAAATCATTTTTAGTAAAGACCTTGTTGGATTTAAGTATTAACTTACGATAGGATGCGAACATGATTAGTATTATTGTGACTACTTTTATTATAGTAGCGCTTAGCGCTATTATGGAGATTGCTGCTACTGCCCTAAAACTTACTGGGATAAATCTCCATATTGCCCGTTTTCAGGCGCTTTCTGCCTTAACCGGTACAGGCTTTACTACTAGAGAGGCCGAGTCAATAATGGAACATAGACAACGGCGGATTATTATAATGATTCTGATGATTGTTGGGCCTATTGGTTTTCTTACTATATTGGGTTCAGTATTAGTTTCTATTAGAGAAGATATATTTCTTTACGAATTACTTAGTATCCTTGTTGTAATTTTTATAATCTTAAGAATTTTTAAGAGCAAATTTATTGGTTCTATATTTCACAAAATTGTCGAACGACAGATAAAAAAGAGGCGCTTATTCAGAAAGGTCATATTAGAAGAAGTGCTCACCCTTGATGAAAATCTTGGTGTATGTGAATTTATCGTTACTGAGAATTCTAAGGTAGTTGAAAAAAAGCTCTTGGACACTAATTTTAAAAACGAAGGTTTTATAGTTTTGGCCATTGAAAGGGGAGATGGCGTATTAAGTGCTCCTAAGGGTTCAGAGACGATTCAAAAAGGAGATAGATTAGTAGTTTTTGGCAACGTAAAAAACATGAAGCAGGAATTAATTGGTTAGAATAGATTGACATTTATTAGAGAAAATAATACAATATGTTCGTATAAAATTTGGAGGTTAGGCGTGCAAAAGAATATCAGAGATAATCATCATTTAAAAGGATTTACCCTTGTTGAGATTATGATTGTTGTAGCTGTTATTGCCCTTCTGGCTGCCTTTGCTATTCCCAATTTCCTACGAGCAAGAGTAAGCGCAAATGAGACCGCAGCTCAAAGTTCTTTAAGGACAGTCCATACTGCTGTTGAAAGCTATAAATCAGTAGGCACTTCTTATCCTTCTGACTTAAGTATTTTGTCTTCCTCTACTCCGCCATATATAGATTCTGTTTTGGGAGCAGGCTCAAAACAAGGTTATAGTTTTGTTTTAACAGGATTGGCTAATACCTTTACTGCAACAGCGCGGCCACAGACTTTTGGCAGAACTGGTGAAAGAAGCTTCTATGTTGACGAAAGCGCGGTTATTCGCTATACACATGAAAACCGCGACCCAACTTCTGCTGACTCGCCCATCATACCCTAGAAACAGGCTTATCGCTATAATTCCTAGTCGAATAAAAATACTCTAGATAAAGCTTGGCCTATTAAAAAAAATCCCGCCCCACAACATTATAGCAGGGCGGGTAAATTATTATTTTATTATTCCTGGCGAAACCGATTCTGCTGTTGGTCTTCACTTCGGCAACCCAGCCGCCATATTACTTTTTGTCCTGAAAGATTATCTGCACTTTTTTCGTCTCTTCCTACCAGAAGGACACTGGTAGGCTTCTCGTGCATCTTCTTATCTAAAAGTAACTTAGGTCTGTTGGCTTTGCCTCTAGGCATTCAACATGCCTCGAGATCCTGAGAGTTTTAACCCTCAGGACGTCCTTCGATTTCTCGAAGTTTGCCCCTCCTAATCCTAAGGAGGACCACTGCTACTGCTCTTTAAAGGCAGTGGCTTTATCGGCTCCGCCAATTAAAATATAACATATTAGCGGGTCTGTTTCAAGGCAAGTATAGCAAAATTAAGCTTTGAGAAAGCGCTTTCTTTTTGATTGACTCTTGTGTCTCTTTTGAGCTATAATAGATATTCTTGGGGAGGCTAATACATGATTGAAAGATACACCTTAGAGAAGATGCGCAACATTTGGTCTAGAGAAAATAAATTCTCTAAGATGTTGCAAGTAGAGATACTTACATGCGAAGCCCTAAGTCATTCTAAGGTAATACCGTTACAAGCCTTAAGGCGCATTAAACGCAAGGCAAAGTTTAACATAAAGAGAATTGACGCCTTAGAAAAAAAGACAAATCATGATGTAGTTGCCTTTCTTCTTAATCTGGGTGAGGGCCTAGGAGAAGATGCCAAATTCTTACATCGGGGCTTGACCTCATCCGATGTCTTGGATACTGCCCTTTCCATGCAATTAAGAGAGTCTTGTGATATTCTTTTAGATGACCTAGAAAAATTAAGAAAAATTTTGGCCAAAAAGGCCAGGCAGTATAAACATACACCTTGTATTGGCAGGACGCATGGGATACATGCTGAACCACTTGCCTTTGGCTTAAAATTCGCACTCTGGTTTGATGAGATAAATAGGGCGCTGCTTAGAATGCGCAGGGTGCGAGAACTGGTTTCTCTCGTAAAGCTTTCCGGCGCTGTTGGTACATATGTACATTTGCCTGCTTCTGTTGAAAAATATGTAGCTTCAAGGCTTAAATTAAAGTCAGTCAATGCTGCTACTCAAGTCATTAGCCGCGATATCCACGCTGAATTTGTCTCCTCTCTAGCTTTGGTTGCCGCAAGTATCGAGAAATTTGCGACTGAAATCCGTCATCTGCAACGTACAGAGGTAAGAGAAGCAGAAGAGCCGTTTGGCCGAGGCCAGAAAGGTTCCTCTGCAATGCCTCATAAGAGAAATCCGATTATCTGCGAACGTCTCTGTGGTCTTTCGCGTATTATTCGCTCTTATGTTATCGCAGCCCTTGAGAATGTAAGCCTCTGGCACGAGAGGGATATCAGCCATTCTTCTGTAGAGCGAGTCATATTGGCAGATTCTTGTCAGGTTTTGGATTATATGTTGGTAAAATTCACTAATGTGGTATCTGGTCTTTTAGTATATCCTCAAGCCATGTTAGCTAATCTAGCCAAGACAAGAGGTCTTATTTTTTCACAAGGCATTCTGGTCAGACTTATGCAAAAGGGTCTTGCTAGAGAGAAGGCCTATGACATTGTGCAAGATGCCTCAATGCATGTATGGAAGAATATAGGCGCAACATTTATGGATGTGTTATTAGTTAATAGCAAGGCACGTCGATACCTCTCAGAGAAAGAGATCAAGGATTGCTTTAGCCTTAATTATTATTTACGTAATGTAGATAACATCTTTAAAAAAGTGGGGTTATGATAAAAATGCAAAAAGGCAACAAGATATACGAGGGGAAAGCAAAGATTCTCTATGAGACAGATAATCAGGATCTCTTGATTCAGTATTTTAAGGATGATGCCACAGCCTTTGATGCTACCAAACGCGGTCAGATTAATAATAAGGGTATTTGCAATAACAAAATATCCATAAAGATCTTCGAATATCTAGAAAAAGAAGGTGTGCCTACGCATTTTGAAAAGGTGCTTAATGACAGAGAGATGCTTGTTAAGCGCGTTGAGATTATTCCGGTTGAGGTAACAATACGTAACATTGTTGCCGGTGGCATGAGTAAATTGCTGGGATTGGAAGAAGGCATAGTTTTAAAGGAGCCGGTTTTGGAGTATCATTATAAAGACGATTCCTTGCATGATCCATTGATTAATAAATATCACATTTTTGCCCTGGGTTTAGCCAGCGAGGTGGAGCTTAAAACTATTGATGATTTTTCGTTTAAGGTTAACGATAAACTGCGTGAGTTCTTTTCTAATATAGGAATAGACTTGGTTGATTTTAAACTTGAATTTGGTAGATTTAAAGGAAAGATATTATTAGCAGATGAGATTTCACCCGATACCTGTCGACTCTGGGAGAAAGGAACAGGCAGAAAAATGGATAAAGACAGGTTCAGGCGTGACCTGGGGAGAATCGAAGAAACCTACCAGGAAGTGACAAAGCGAATTTTAGCTTGATATATTTACCTCAGATAATCCTATAGTTCTGTGTAATTCCGTAAGGAAATCCTATTTAGATATTCTGAATCTTTTTTATTCAGCATTGCGCCAACCCTATTTTTAGTAAACATTAAAGATTTGAGAATAGTATAATATGTTAGATAAAGCCGCGAAGAAGCGGCTAGATGTTTTAAGTTAATCTGTAAAGAGGCAGATACGCCAAGGATGGCCTCCAGGGAATAGTTTGTATTAGTACAGGTAAAGAAGCTTTTAAATTTGATTAAGGTAAATAATGGAGGAATTTAAGATGTCTGAGAGTACAATTGTCATTACAAAAGAGATAATCGAAAAAGAAGGATTATCTTTAGAAGAATACGAGAGGATAAAAGAGTTTATTGGTCGGGAGCCTAATTATACAGAGTTAGGGATGTTTTCGGCAATGTGGAGTGAACATTGTTCCTATAAAAATTCAAGGCCGGTATTAAAAATTTTTCCCACTAAGGGAAAACAAGTTCTTCAAGGCCCTGGTGAAAATGCAGGGATTGTTGATATCGGCGAGGGCTATGGTGTTGCTTTTAAGATGGAATCACATAACCATCCTTCTGCTGTTGAGCCTTATGAGGCTTCTGCTACGGGCGGAGGGGGTTGTATGAGAGATATTTTTACCATGGGCGCAAGGCCGGTTGCCTTGTTGGGATCGATAAGATTAGGTGCTTTAGGTGATAAAAAGGTCCAATGGTTATTTAAGGAGATAGGAAGAGGCTTTAGTAGCTATGCTAATGTCGTTGAAGTACCGGTTGTTGGAGGAGAAATATATTTCGATCAAAGCTATGAAGGCAACCCCTTAGTTAATGCAATGACAGTCGGCATCCTCAAGCACGGTGAAATTACCAGGGCTAAAGCAGCCGGCATAGGTAATATTGTAGCAATGATTGGCGGCGATACTGGTAAAGACGGCGTAGGAGGAGCTGCTTTTGCATCTGGAGGGCTGCAGGCCGGCGCTCAAGAGGATACATCTTCAGTTGCTATTGGAGATCCGCAAATGGGCAAAAATTTAAGGGAGGCCTCCTTAGAGCTTATTAAATCAGGCATAGTTGTCGGTATGCAGGATATGGGAGCAGCCGGCTTAGTTTGTTCGACCTCGGAGACCGCATCAAAGGGCAATGTTGGAATAGAGATTGATATTAGTAAGGTTAGGAAGCGCGTTGCTAATATGAATGCCTATGAGATAATGCTTTCTGAAAGCCAGGAAAGAATGTTAGTTATTCTGGAGAAGGATAAAATAGCCCAGGCCAAGGAGATCTGCGATAAATACTGCGTTCCTCTAGATATTATTGGTTTGGTAAAAGAAGGGGATATGCTAACAGTTAGAGAAGGGGATAATGTGGTAGCAGAGGTGCCGGCAAAGGCATTGACGGAGAAAGCGCCCGTTTATATTAGAGAAGAAAAAAAGCCGGATTTTTCTAAGTTTAAATTAGACCTCAAAGAGATAAGTCAGCCAAAAGATTATAACCAGGTTTTAATTAAATTATTGAGCTCGCCGACAATAGCAGATAAAAATATAGCTTATAGCAAGAGTGATGCGAGTTTATTCTCTAGGGTTATAATAAAGTCGGGCCAGGCAGATGCAGCGGTGATTAAGGTTACCGAAAGAAGAGGCGTTGCTGCCACTACTAACTGTAATGGGACCTATTGTAGGCTTAATCCTAGATTGGGAGGCCAAATTGCAGTAGCAGAATCAGCTAGGAATTTAGTTTGCGTGGGAGCAAAGCCCTTAGCTATTACCGATTGTCTAAATTTCGGTAATCCAACAGATCCTGAAATATTTTGGGGCTTTAGAAAATGCTGCCAAGGAATAGCAGATGCCTGCAAGACTTTAGATACTCCGGTGGTAAGCGGTAATGTGAGTTTCTATAATGAAAATCCGAAAGGTACTGTAGATCCTACTCCGGCTATTGGCATGGTCGGGGTTATCGAAGATATTAATAAAGTGCAGACCCAAGATTTTAAAGAGGAAGGAGATGTCATTTTATTATTAGGCCAGACAAAAGAGGAAATTGGAGGCTCTGAGTATCTTAAGGTTATTCATAACTTAAAAAAGGGAGATGCCCCTTCTTTAGATTTAGAAAGAGAGAAGGCACTTTGTGAGGTTGTTCTTACTGCAATAAGGCAAGGGTTAGTTCAGTCTGCGCACGATTGTTCTGAAGGAGGTTTAGCTATCGCCTTAGCAGAGAGTTGTATAAGCAATCCAGTTAAGAAACTGGGGGCTAGGATTGATTCAGCCGGTCAAAACATCAGAACAGATGCACTTTTATTTGGAGAGACACAATCGCGTATAATACTAAGTGCAAAGCAGGAGAAGGTCCAAGAAATAATGCAGATTGCCAAAGAGCATAAAATTCCAATTTCTATAATTGGCAAGGTGGGTGGCAATAGGCTCTTAATTAACCAATCAATAGATATATCTGTTGATGAGCTAAATAAAGCTTGGCGCAATTCAATAGGAAATTACCTTAAATAATATAAGGTAGAGAGGGGAAGGGTAATGAGCAAGAAAAATTCCAAGAGTGGATTTATCTCTGAAGATCCTTGGCGAGTATTTCGCATTATGTCTGAGTTTGTGGAGGGGTTTGAGGTTATGTCCCAGATCGGTCCAGCCATGGCTATTTTTGGTTCATCGCGCACGAAGAGAGGCGATAAATATTACAAGATTGCCGAAAGAATAGCCTATTATTTAGCAAAGAGTGGTTACGCGATTATTACTGGCGGCGGGCCAGGTATTATGGAGGCGGCTAATAAAGGTGCCAACATGGCAAAGGGGAAATCCGTCGGCTTTAATATCCATATTCCGAGTGAACAGAAGGCAAACTCCTATGTTAAAATCTTGCTTGATTTTAGATATTTCTTTGTGCGTAAGGTAATGTTTGCAAAATATGCCAAGGCATTTGTAATCTTGCCCGGGGGTTTTGGCACCTTGGATGAATTATTTGAATCAATTACCTTAGTTCAGACAAAACGCATTGAACCCTTCCCCATTATTTTGGTAGGGAGTTCCTATTGGGCAGGACTGCTTGATTGGATTAAGGTTTCGGTGTTAAAAAATAGTTGTATTTCTAGAAAAGATTTAGAGATTTTTAGCATTGCCGACAGCCCCAAAGAGGTAGCGCAGATAATAAAGAGATTTTATAAGCACGGTTAAAATATGCCTTTAGGTATTTATAGCCAAGAGAAGGATTATTATCCGAGAGAGCACTGCGGGCTTTTTGGTATATATGGTGCCAGAGAAGCAAGCTATTTGACATATTTAGGGTTGTATGCGCTCCAGCACCGGGGTGAGGAGTCAGCAGGAATTGTCAGCTCTGATAAAGGAATAATCTCTATATACAAAAATATGGGCTTAGTTAATGAGGTCTTCACTCCTGCGAGGCTAAAGACTCTTAAAGGCAGCATTGCCTTTGGTCATATTCGTTATTCTACCACTGGCTCAAGCTCAATAAAGAATGCCCAACCAATAGTGATTGACCATCTGGGCAGCTCTTTATCTATAGGTCATAATGGTAACTTGGTAAATAGTCTAAGCCTAAAGAAACAGCTAGAGGCGAAAGGCTCAATCTTTAGGACCGCTACTGATTCTGAGATTATCCTGCATCTTATGGCCAGGGCCAAGACTAGAAGCCTGAAAGGGATGCTGACGTATGCCCTTAGTAAGATTAAAGGAGCCTATTCTCTTATTTTAATGACTAATGATGCCTTAATTGGTGTGCGTGATCCTGGAGGTTTTAGGCCACTTTCTCTGGGCAAGAAAGGTAAAGGCCTTTGTTTAGCCTCTGAGACATGCGCCTTTGATTTAGTGGGTGCCCAGTTTATAAGAGACATCAGGCCAGGGGAGGTAGTTATCATTGACCGCAAGGGGCTGCATTCCTTTTTTCCTTTAAAAGTCAGACAGAAACCTTCTTATTGTATATTTGAACATATATATTTTTCCCGACCAGACTCATTTTTATTCGGGGAGTCGGTTCACGTTGTACGAGGGCGTCTAGGAGAGAATTTGGCAAAAGAACATCCTGTGGATGCAGATATTGTGGCCAGTGTTCCTGATTCAGGAAATTCTGCCAGCTTAGGTTTTTCCCATGCCAGCGGCATACCCCTAGAGATGGCCATTATTCGTAATCACTACGTAGGTCGGACCTTTATCCAGCCACATCAGGAAATTCGCGATTTAAGGGTGAAGCTAAAGTTCAATTTAATAAAAGATATAATTAAGGGAAAGAGGGTGGTAATTGTAGATGACTCTATTGTGCGGGGGACAACTTCACGTATCCGTGTCAATAGCCTTAAAGAAGCAGGAGCAAAAGAAGTGCATTTACGTATCTCTTGTCCGCCCCATAAATTTGCCTGTTTCTATGGTATAGATTTTCCTCGCTCTAGTGAGTTGATTGCCAATAGATTGAATTTACGAGAAAGAGAAAAGTTTTTAGGTGTGGATAGTTTAAGATATTTAAGTTTAGAAGGTTTACAAGTTTCAGTTGAATCGCCCAGCTGTAATTATTGCTTTGCCTGTTTTACTGGAACTTATCCAGTTGCCTTTGAGAACAAAGGTAAATATGACCTTGAGCCAAGATGTTAATTTAGGTGAGCTATTAATTTAAAAAGAAGAGGTATTTATGATGAAAAAATTAACCTATAAAAAAAGTGGCGTGGATACAAAGAAGGCAGCCAAGTTTATTAAAGACATTACCCCGTTGGTTAAACAGACTAAAAGGTTTGGAGTCTTAAAGGATATTGGCAGTTTTGGAGGTTTTTTTTCTTTTTTAAAACCTAGTCTTAAGCATCCGGTCTTGGTCTCTTCTAGTGATGGAGTGGGCACCAAGATTAAAATTGCCATCTTGGCTAATATTCATGATAGCGTAGGCATTGACTTAGTAGCAATGAATGTTAATGATGTCCTTTGTTCAGGAGCCCAGCCTCTGTTTTTTCTTGATTATATCTCTTGTTGTCAGATCCAGCCCAAGACTTTTAAGTCAATTATTAAAGGGATTGTTAACGGTTGCAAACAGGCTGACTGTGCTCTTTTAGGCGGAGAGACAGCCGAGATGCCCGGGATGTATAAAAAAGGCGATTATGACCTGGCGGGTTTCTGCGTAGGGGTGGTAGAAAGGGATAAAATAATTAGGCCAAATAAAGTATCCACAGGAGATGTTGTATTAGGCATAGCCTCATCTGGACTTCATTCTAACGGATTTTCCTTAGTACGTAAGATATTTAATAAAGCGCAACTTTTGTCAAATAAAAGAGAGTTGCTTAAACCAACCCGTATCTATGTGCGGCCAGTATTAAAGTTACTTAAGGAGTTTAACCCTGGTACAGATTTTAAGATCAAAGGCATTGCCCATATCACCGGAGGCTCATTCTATGATAAGGCTAGCCGCATTGTTCCTAAAGGGAAAACCATTCTTATTAAAAAGGGCTCCTGGCCTATCCCAAAGATCTTTAAGGCAGTTGCCCAAAAGGGTAAGGTCCAGGAAAAAGAGATGTTTCATACCTTTAATATGGGCATAGGTATGGTTTTAATCCTGGATAAAAGAATTGCTAGGAAGGCATTAAATAGATTAAGATCTCTAAGGTTTAAAAGCTGGATTATTGGAGAGATTGTTAAGGGTAAGGGAAAGGTCACTATAGCCTAGACAATGAAGATTCTAGTTTTAGGTAGCGGCGGAAGAGAACACACACTGGTTTATAAGATTGGCCAGTCTTCTTTGGTAGATAAGATATTTTGCATTCCGGGTAATGCTGGAATAGCTCAAGATGGCGCAGAGTGTGTTAATATTTCACTAGATGATCAGCAGGGATTAATTGAATTCGCAAAGCGTGAAGCAGTTGATCTTACTGTTGTCGGACCTGAAGTTCCTCTGGCTGAGGGCATTGTAGATGCATTCGAGGCAGCTGGTTTAAAAATTTTTGGCCCGAGAAAACAAGCAGCTCAATTAGAATCAAGCAAGATATTCGCCAAGAATTTGCTTAGAAAATATAATGTTCCTACAGCTGATTTTAAAATATTCTCTGATCTTAAGCAGGCCCTTAGCTTCCTGCGCTCTAAGGATTTTCCTCAGGTGATAAAGGCCGATGGCCTAGCTGCTGGTAAAGGGGTGAGGATAGTAAATTCTTACCCTGAGGCTAAAGTAGCAGTCGAGGATATGATGCAGAAGAAGATCTTTCAGAAAGCAGGAGAAAGAATCCTGGTTGAGGAGTGTTTGATAGGCGATGAGGTTTCGATTATGGTCTTAACTGATTCTGAAACAATCCTGCCTCTTGTATCGAGTCAGGACCATAAGAGGGTATTTGATAATGATAGCGGCCCAAACACAGGTGGAATGGGCGCATATTCTCCTGCAGCAATCGGAGGCGATTTATTTAAACAGATTATAGATTCTATCGTAGTTCCTGTCATCTCTGGTCTTAAAAAACAGGGCATTGTTTATAAGGGTGTACTTTATGTAGGTATTATGCTTACCTCAGAAGGTCCAAAGGTCTTAGAGTTTAATGTACGTTTTGGTGATCCGGAAACGCAGGTTATATTACCGCGTCTAAAAACAGATATAGTTAGAGTTTTTCAGGCTGTGGTAGAGGCGAGATTAAAAGATATAGAATTAGATTGGGATGAACGCAGTTGTGTCTGCGTTGTGTTAGCCTCTGGCGGATATCCTGGTCACTACGAAAAGAACAAGCCAATATCTGGTTTAGGCAATCTGGCTAAAGATAAAGATGTATTTGTTTTTCATGCTGGGACAAAATTTTATAACGGAGAATTGGTTACCTCAGGAGGCAGGGTATTAGGAATAAGTGCCTTGGGCCCTACTCTAGATGAAGCAATCACTCGTATGTATGAGGCAGTATCACAGATTTCATTTAAGGCTATGCATTTTCGAAAGGACATTGCCCAGAGGGCATTGAAGCCGAGTGTTTCTGTGGGTTTTGATCCCGGGATAGAGTTAAAGAGAAACGTTAAATAGGAGGCTAATAAATGGCAAAAGCAATAGTTAGTATTATTATGGGCAGCTCTTCTGATACACAGGTCTTGAAAGAAACAGAAATTATCTTGGAAAGATTTTCAGTGCCTTTTGAAAAGAGAGTTCTCTCGGCTCACCGCAGCCCGGAGGATTTAGTGGAATATGTTAAAAAGGCACAGGATAAAGGCACCAAGATTATTATTGCTGGCGCTGGTGGTGCAGCAGCATTAGCCGGAGTAGTTGCTGCCCATACAGTCTTACCAGTGATCGGCATTCCTATGGAGACAAACAGTCTAAAAGGGCTTGATTCGCTTTTGTCTACTGTTCAGATGCCATCCGGCGTTCCTGTAGCAACAATGGCAGTTGGAAAGGCGGGAGCTAAAAATGCAGCTATCTTGACTTTGCAGATTCTGGCAATAACCGATAAAAAACTCCAGAGGAAATTAGCGGCCTATAAAAAAGAATTGGTTGATACAGTAAGAATTCAGAACAAGAAATTCAAGAATAAAAAATAGAATATATGCAGACTAAGATTTTTAAGATGAGTGAGGAGTCTATTGATTATAAGGCATTGACTGATTGTGTCCAGATTATGGAAAAAGGAGGCATTGTTGCCTTTCCTACGGAAACAGTCTATGGTCTAGGCGTTAATCGCGATAGCAATCAAGCCTTAAGACGCCTATCTGAGATTAAGAAGCGGTCTTTAAATAAGCAGTTCAGCGTGCATATTGGACCATATCAGCGAATAGAAGATTTTACTTCTGATAATTCAAGCAGTATTTATAAACTCATCGATAAATTTTGGCCAGGACCCTTGACCTTAATTCTTAAAGCGAAAAGGCGAGGCGAAAAGGTAGGTTTACGTTGTCCTTCCAATAGAATAGCACAGGAATTAATTAATAGGGCAGTTAATGTGATTGCAGCAACCTCTGCCAATTCATCGGGTGAGGAGCCGGCAGTTGATCCCCGGAGAGTTTTAGATGAATTTAACGGCAATATTGATGCGTTGATAGATTCAGGTAGAACTGAACTGGCTAAGGAATCTTCTATCGTTGATTTATCAGAGGAAAGCCCTAAATTATTGAGAATCGCAGCCATAGGAAAAGAGAAAATAGAAAAGGTACTAAATACGAAAGTTGTGCTTTTTGTTTGTACTGGGAATTCATGTCGTTCTGTTATGGCAGCTGTCTTGTTAAAGGAAAAGCTTAAAAGTGATGCTAAAGATGATATTGAGGTTATTGACGCAGGTATTGCTACATTAGGTGGTATTTCAGCATCGCAACCTAGTATAGAACTCCTAGCGCGCGTTGGCATTGATGCCTCCAAACATCTTTCTACTCAATTGACGCGCAGAATGATTAGAAAGGCAGATTTGATTTTTGCTATGGCCAGAATTCATGAAAAGCATATCTTGTCTTTAGCGCCCGAGGCAAAAAATCGCCTGTATCTTTTAAAGGAGTTTGGCCAGGAAAAAGACGTCTCCAAGACAGATATAGACATAGTTGATCCGATAGGCAGGTCAATGGAGGTTTATGAGGATTGTTTCAATATAATAAAACAATCAATAGAAAGGGTGAGTGAGCTTATATGATAAGAATAGCTATTGGTAGTGATCATAGAGGGTATTTTCTAAAAGGCAAGCTTAAGAATTTTTTAAGAAGCAATAAAGTGCCAGCTATTGATGTTGGTACGCATTCTCCTAAGTCTTGTGATTATCCGCTGTTTGCTAAAAGGGTTGCGCATCTGGTTTCTCAAGCAAGAGTAGATTACGGAATTTTAATATGTAAGACTGGAATCGGAAGCGCAATAGCAGCAAATAAAATCAAGAATATACGCGCAGCACTTTGTTATAATATAAAGGCAGCTAGATTTTCTCGCCAGCACAACAACGCCAATATCTTGGTGTTGGGTTCAGATTTTGTTAGTGAGGATCGTGCTAAAAGGATAGTGCAAGAGTGGTTATCGACTAACTTCGGCGGCGGCCGGCACGAAAGAAGGTTAAAACAGATTACTAATATTGAGGAAGAATAGAGAGGCTACTTACGATGCAGAATATAAAAAGACATGATCCAGTATTGTTCAAGTTAATTAAAAAAGAATTAGAACGGCAGAATGCAAATCTGGAATTGATTGCCAGCGAGAATTTTGCTCCGCCTATTATACTTGAGACCCAGGGAACTTGTCTTACGAATAAATATGCCGAAGGCTATCCGGGGAGGCGCTGGTATGGGGGCTGCGAGGATGTAGATAAGATTGAGGATCTGGCAATTGAGCGGGCAAAAAAACTTTTCGGTGCAGAACATGTTAATGTCCAGCCGCATTCAGGTTCTTCTGCGAATATGGCTGTTTATTTTAGCGCTTTAGAATTTGGAGATACTGTACTTGCACTTGATCTAGCCTGCGGCGGACACCTTACTCACGGGCATGTGCATAACTTTTCCGGACTTTTTTATAATATCGTTACTTATGGTGTCAACAAAGACTCGGAAATGCTAGATTATGATGAGATACAATCTCTGGCTAAAAGATTTAAGCCAAAGATGATTATTGCAGGTGCCTGTGCCTACCCGCGTATAATAGATTTTAAGAAATTTAGAAAAATTGCTGATAGTGTTGGCGCTTATCTATTTGTGGATATGGCTCATATTGCAGGACTGGTTGCAGCAGGCCTGCATCCTTCGCCTTTGGCCCATGCTGAATTTGTTACCACGACTACTCATAAAACCTTGCGCGGTCCACGTTCTGGACTTATTATGTGTAAGAAGGAATTTGCTAAAAGAATCGATTTAATGGTCTTTCCTGGTATTCAGGGCGGACCCCTAATGCATGTCATTGCTGCCAAGGCAGCTGCGCTCAAGCTTGCTTCAACAAAAAAATTCAGAGATTATCAGCGTCAGACTTTAAATAATGCTAAGGCCCTAGCAGTCTCTTTGGCTGATTTTGGTTTTCGTATTGTTTCAGGCGGGACCGATAATCATCTTTTGTTAGTAGATCTATCAAACCGTTCTATTACTGGCCGTGATGCATCAGCAATCTTAGATGAGGCAAATATTACCGTAAATAAAAATCTTATACCTTTTGATAAATTAAGTCCTTTTATCACAAGCGGTATCAGGTTAGGGACTCCTGCTGTTACCTCCAGAGGTATGAAAGAGCACCAGATGAGAAAGATAAGTGGTTTCATTGATTCTCTTTTGGTGTCTAGGGTTAATAGCGCGGCAATCTCGCATGTTAGGCGAGAGGTTAAAAAAATAACAGATAAATTTCCTCTATATACGGCATTGAGAAAGATATGAAGAAATCAATCTCGCAGCGAAAACGAGCTGATAGGAGACCTAGTTGGGATGAGTATTTTATGGATATTGCTAAACTGGTCGGAAAACGCTCTACCTGTTTAAGAAGACGCGTGGGCGCTATCATTGTTAAGAACAGAAGGATCTTGGCAACAGGCTACAATGGAACGCCTTGCGGGATCAGACACTGTGATGAAGTTGGCTGTATAAGGATTAAATTAAAAGTTCCAAGTGGCCAGCGCCACGAACTCTGTCGTGGTTTGCATGCAGAACAAAATGTGCTCCTGCAGGCTGCGCTTTACGGTATCAGTGTTGAGAGTGCCTCTCTCTATATTACTAATCAGCCCTGTATTATTTGTGCCAAGATGATAATAAATGCAGGAATAGAGGAAGTTGTGATTGCTGATGGTTATCCCGATACTATGGCTAAAGAATTTTTGAAAGAAGCAAAGATAAAGATAAGACGATTTAAGAAATGAAATGTCCACATTGTGGATATAAGGAAGATAAGGTAGTGGATTCGCGCTCAACCGCAGATACTACTGCTGTGCGCCGTCGCAGAGAATGCCTTAAATGCGCCAATCGTTTTACAACCTATGAATATATAGAACTGACGCCCCTTTTGGTAATAAAAAAAGACAGCCGCAGGGAGCATTTTGAACGCCAGAAGATTATTAACGGACTTCTTAAGGCATGCGAGAAGCGGCCGATAGGCATTGAGCAGTTGGAAGAACTTGTTAGCCGCATAGAAAGGACGCTGCGGCGAAAATTTGATAAAGAGGTCGACTCTAAATATATTGGCGAGCTTGTAATGGAATATTTAGCAAAGACAGATGAAGTGGCATACGTCAGATTTGCTTCTGTGTATCGACAATTCAAGGATGTAGGTCAATTTATGAAGGAGTTGAAGGTATTTCTTAATAAATAACTTTTATATGAGGGCAACGACATGATCGAGATGGAATTAAATAAGATTATCATTGATGAAAAAAGGCAGGAACAGGCCATAGTCTTAAAGGAAAAAAACGGAGAAAGGCTCCTGCCGATAATTATTGGATTAAATGAAGCCTCAAGCATTAAGATAAAGCTTGCGGGAGTCAACACGCCCCGGCCCATGACGCACGATTTGCTCAAAAACATTATTGAACAGCTAGGGGCGAAAGTAGTAAAGGTTGCCATAGATGCACTCCTTTCTAATACATTCCACGGTAAGATTTTTATAAACACAGAGGATGATAAACAGAAGATTATCGATGCCCGTCCTTCTGATAGTATTGCCTTGGCTGTTCGCACCAAATCCCCAATTTTTGTGGAGGAAGATGTTTTAAAAAAGGCGCAAGTCTTTAAGGGTATCTAAATAACCTGCCTCTATGAAACTACGTTTATCCGACCTAAAAAAGATAAAATTTCTAAAAGATATCTTACGTTTAGCAGATAATAGCCAGATACCCATCTATTTAGTAGGTGGCTGCCTGCGTGACTGCTTATTGTCAAGAAATCGAGAGTACCTAGATTTTGATTTTGCTTTATCAAAAGGCTCTCTAAGGTTTGCCAGGAGAGTCTCTCATAAATTAAATGCACCCTTTGTTTTGCTCGATGAGCCGCATGGTGTAGCGCGGGTAGTATTTAAAAATAAAGATTTAATAGCCAATCTTGATTTTTCAGATTTTCGCGCTGCTAGTATTGAAGATGATTTAGGCCTGCGGGATTTTACGGTCAATGCCTTAGCTATTAAGCTCTCTGATATCTTTTCAAAAAGGATCAAGCTAAAGCAGGCGATAATTGACCCTTGCAACGGAGTGAGTGATCTTGCAAGAAAGATGATACGTCATCTGAGCAAGGTAAGTTTCAAAGATGACCCCTTGCGCATGCTGCGTACTTTTAGCCTTTCTGGCCGCTTAGGTTTTAGGATTAAGGAATCAACAATTGAGTTGATTAAAAAAGAAAATCGTCTAATTGAGAAAATCAGCCCAGAGCGCATTCGGGAAGAGTTGTTTAAGATTTTTTCTCATAAACACTCTTCTAATTTTATTATATCCCTGGAGAAAAGCGGACTGCTTGTGAGATTGATTCCTGAGATAAAATTAATGCATAGACTCAAAGGCGGTGCTTATCACCACCTTGATGTCTGGAGGCATAGCTTAGAAACCCTAAGACAGCTAGAGAATATAATAGATGTATCAATCAAGAAGGCTGATGTTCGCAAATATCTTTATGAGGAGATATCTAGTTTTCATAAACGCTTCACTCTCCTTAAATTTGCCAGTTTAATGCATGATGTCGGAAAGCCTCAAACCTTTAGCAGTAAAGGTGAAGAGATTCATTTTTATGGACATGAACGTATCGGCGCAAAAATCGCAGAAAGAATCGGTGAGCGTTTGCGCTTATCTCTAAAAGAAATAAAGATGCTCAAAACATTAATCTATTGGCATCTGCGGCCTGGTTTTATGGCAGATATCCAAGATTTAAGCCGGCGGGCATTATTCAGATATTTCCGCGATACTGGTACTGAGGCAGCAAGCGTTGCCTTGCTTTCTTTGGCAGATCAGCGTGCAACCAGAGGCAGGCTAAAGAGAGGTCCAGATAGAAAAAGTCACGAACAGCTTATAAGACTACTTCTGCGCCACTATTTTAGCAAGGCAAAAAAGAGAAATAAGCCGCCATTTATCAATGGTCATGATGTTATACGCAGTCTGCGTTTAAAACCAGGGCCTTTAATTGGCAGGATTTTAAATGAGGTAAATGAGGCTCAGGCAGAAGGTGTATTAAGGAATAAACGCCAGGCGCTCTTATGGGCGAAGAAATTTTATAAAAAAATAAATAAACTCGAGGCATAATTATGGATTTTAAATATAAGAATACTACTATAAAGATAGTCAAGGCCGATATTAGTACGTTAAAGGCAGAAAAAATTGTTAGGTTTGATATAGGTCAGGATGAAGTAAAAATTCGAAAAGATTGTTTTGCTGCATTAGATGCTGCCAATAAAAGCAAATTGAAGACACTTATATTTGCGCCGTCAAATTATAAGGCAGAAAGACATTGGTTTGAGATTAGCGCAAAGATTATGGCCCAGGAGATATTTAAGCACATTAAAGATAGAGATGCTAGTTTAAGAGAAATCACATTTGCACTTAATGATGAGACCTGCTTTGCTTGTTTTAAAGACAACGCCCCAGGATATATTAAATACATTACTTATAAACTTTCAAAAGGGCCATTTTCTACTATTGATATTATTATTAAAGTTAAAGGCGGCATTATTTTGATAGAAAGAAGCAATCCTCCCTTTGGCTGGGCATTGCCAGGTGGATTTCTTGATTATGGAGAGAGTTTAGAGGAGGCAGCAATACGCGAGGCAAAAGAAGAGACAGGTCTGGACATATATGATCTGGCTCAGTTCCGCGCCTATTCTGAACCTGATAGAGATCCTCGTTTTCACACAGTTTCGAATGTGTTCACTGCCAAGGCCAAGGGTAAACCTTGCGCTTCTTCTGACGCCAAGGCTGTGGGAATATTTGACTATAGCAAGATAAAGAATATGCAACTTGCCTTTGATCACAATAAGATTATATCGGATTATTTTAATGCTCATAATTGACGGGGATTACTCTGAGGGTGGCGGGCAAATCCTGCGTACTGCAGTTGCACTTTCTATAATTACCAGACAGCCCCTTAAGGTAATCAATATTAGAAAGCGAAGACCCAAGCCTGGTTTAAGACCTCAGCATTTAGCTGTTCTTAAGGCGTTAGCTGAAATTAGTAAGGCGACTACGAGTGGTTTTGATATCGGATCGCAAGAGATAGAATTTGAACCAACTTATTTTGCTAGCTTAGATTCTCAACTTGAAATAGACACCCAAACATCAGCTGCTATAGGTCTAGTATTACAGCCTTTATTGTTGGTAGCTGCTTTTGCAACGTCCGGACTTTTATGTCGTATTTATGGAGGCACATCTGGTTTGGGTGCCATGCCCGTTGATTATTACAAAGATATAATTTTACCTGTTTTAAGGCATATTGGTTTAAGAGTTGATTTAGAGATTATTCGTTATGGTTTTTATCCTAAAGGCGGTGGGCAAGTCAGTCTGTTTGTAGATGGCATCAAGAGCAGCAAACCTTTAATCAGAGAAACTCAAGGAAAAATCAAAAATATTAATGGTTTAAGTGTTGCCAGTAAAGAACTAGCAGACAAGGAGGTAGCTCAGCGACAGGCAAAGGCTGGCGAAGATTATCTTAAGAGAAGTTTTGATTGTCCGATTAAGATAGATTCACTTTATGTAGATACTGAGTCTGTTGGTTCGCAGATTAGTCTTTTTGCCCATACTAATAAAGGCGTGCGTTTGGGCGCTGATGCAAGAGGTGAAAAGGGCAAGGCCTCAGAAAGCGTTGGAAGGGATGCAGCATGCCTCTTGGAAGAAGAGATAGCCAGCGGTGCTGCTGTAGATAGACATCTTGCAGATAACCTTATTCCTTGGCTTGCGCTTTTAGGCGGCAGACTAAAAATCGCAAGATTGACTAGCCACACAAAAACCAATATCTGGGTTTGTGAGCAATTTTTTGGTAAAATATTTAGGGTAGAAGAAAATGAGGTGTCAACAGGAGGATGTTATGCGGCCATTAAAAAAGCAAAAGTATAAATTTGATATTAAAAGAATAAGTGCGGAGAATAAAGATGTAAAGAAGGATAAAGATTTAACGCCGCGTGAGCTTTTTGATGAGATTGTAAGAACAAAATCCAGAAGGAGACATAGGTAAGATGGCTGAAAGGAAAGAACTTAAAGATATTTTAGAGAATTTCTATCAGCTGCTTTATCAGAGATTTGGTCCGCAGCACTGGTGGCCGGCAAAGACGCCATTTGAGGTTATTGTAGGCGCAATCCTAACCCAGAATACTAACTGGGCAAATGTAGAAAAGGCGATTCTTAATTTGAAGAGGGCCAAGCTTATTTTTCCTCGCAAGCTACGTAAGGTCTCGATAAAGAGATTAGCAAGATTAATAAGGCCGGCAGGCTACTTTAATATAAAGGCGCGCCGAGTTAAAAATTTTATCAATTTTCTTTTTAGTCGTTACGGAGGTAGTCTATCGAGGATGTTTAATGTTGATCCCTGGAGTCTGCGGGCAGAGCTCTTGACGGTTCCAGGTATTGGTCCTGAGACTGCAGATTCAATACTTCTTTATGCAGGAGATAAACCTGTGTTTGTAATCGATGCCTATACGCGGCGCTTTCTCTCGAGGCATAATATTATTGAGGCAGATGCCACCTATTCGCAGGCACAGGATATATTCTTGGACAATCTGCAGATAGACGTAAATTTATTTAAAGAATTTCATGCCTTAATTGTTCGTTTGGCCAAGGAGTCTTGTAAGACTAATCCCCAGTGTCAGGGATGTGCACTGGAGGAGGCGATGAAGGATATAGAATATATCTGTGACTCTTGCGGTAGCGAGCTGAAACATCCGCGCCAGCGCTATAACTGTAAAATTCAATTGTATGCCTCGCCTAAGGTGGAATTGACCAAAGAAGATTTAAAGAAAGACACCCAGATTGAATTGCGTCGGCTACTTAGGCAGCTTGAAACTATGGATCCAAAGAGATTAGAGGAACAGGTATTCGTCTCTTATAAGTTAATACTTTGCAAAAAATGCCGCGATATATTCAATGAACGCATAAAACATAAAGAGTTTGTCTAACAACTTAGGGTTAAGATGAAGATTGGCATAATTGGTCTACCCCAAACTGGTAAGAAAACCCTCTTTGGTCTTTTGACTGAATCAAGGCACGATAAAGATGCTGATGTTAAACGGCCGCTTACTGGTATAGCCCGAATAAGAGAGCCTCGCCTTGATTTATTAGTAGACGTTTATAAGCCTAAGAAGTACCAGCAGGCCAGGATTGAGGTTGCACTCCTGGAGACGATTGAGAAAGATTCAATATCGAGTGGAAAAATCTTTAAGGATATTTTTGATATGGACGCCATCTGTCATGTTGTAAGGGCGTTTGGCGATGATACCATATATCATGTAAACGGCGAAGTCAATCCTGAGCGCGATATCAAGACAATCAACGACGAGCTGATTATGCACGATTCGATTTTTATTGAAAAGCGCTTAGAAAGGATTGAGAATGATAAGACCAAGAGCAATAGTGACATTTTGGCCAAAGAGAAAATCCTGCTTTTAAAATTAAAAGAGCATCTTGAGAAGGAATTGCCGCTTCGATTGTTTAAGCTAGAGCAAGAAGAGAAGAAGATCTTAACAAGTTATCCTTTGTTGAGTTTTAAAGAAGTGGTTACACTGCTTAATATTAACGAAAATGATTTGAAGGATGAGACCCTGCTTAAAAAACTACAAAATAAGTTTGCCTCTGATAAACAATTGTTTATGCAGGCCTGTTTAAAGATCGAAGCAGAGATAGCCTCATTGGATTCAGATCAAGAAAGATCAGAGTTCCTTAGAGACTTAGGGATTGGTGAATCTGCGCTTGAGTGTTTAAGCCGCATATCTATACAGGCATTAGGCCTTATATCTTTTTTTACGGTGGTTTCCTCTGAAGTTAGGCAGTGGACTATTAAAGCAGGCTCCAATATTCTAGATGCAGCCGGAGCAATACATAAAGATATGCAACGCGGTTTTATCAGAGCCGAGATTATTAAATTTGCCGATTTAAAGCAATTGGGAAGTGAGGAGGCAGTTAAGGCTGCTGGAAAATTCTGCCTAAAGGGTAAGGATTATATAGTTGAAGACGGTGATATTATAAAAGTGAGATTCAGTGTTTAATTATGATGTTAGTTAATCTTTTATTTCTATTAATCGGTTTGTTTTTACTGTTTAAAGGCGGGGAGCTCTTTGTTGATTCTAGTGTAGGCATATCCCGTATTCTAAAGATGCCAAGACTCATTATCGGGGCAACAATTGTAAGCATTGCTACAACACTACCTGAGCTGACAGTATCCGCTCTTTCATCTTTTAAAGGGGAGCCTGGTCTTGCTATTGGCAACGCTGTTGGCTCCTGTATTGCCAATATTGGTCTGATTATTGGCCTTGTCTGCCTAGTAAAAGGTGCTCTTATTTTTAGGAAAGACGAAGTTATCTTTCCTTTGCGCGCCATGCTTTTAACTTCATCTATTATTTTTATCTTAACCCTGCCGTTAAAAATTCATCGAGTCTCTGGTTTTGTTCTTATTGCCTTTGCCATTGTCTTTCTTATTCTTAATATAAAAAAGCGTGCATCCGCCAATCAAGCTAAAGATCTTAGATTTTCTGATAGGAAAGAATCACTGTCTCGATGTATTATTTTTTTCATAATTGGCATCTTGTTAATATTATTGGGAAGCCGCTTTCTTGTTTCTTCAGCAGTAGCCATTGCATATTTTTTTGGTATATCTCCTACTGTGATAGGCCTGACAATAGCTGCAGTGGGGACATCATTGCCAGAGCTTGTTACTGCCTTTGTCTCTGTCAGGAAGAATGAGACGGATTTGTCTTTAGGTAATATTATCGGCGCAAATGTCTTGAATATGACTCTTGTTATTGGAGGGGCTGCCTGTATTAATCCCCTATATTTGAGCCGTTTTACGCAAATTTACTCAATACCAGTAATGCTATTGATTAGTTCTGTTCTTGCGTTTTTTATTTTAAGGCGAAAGCAATTAACGCATAAAGAGGGTAAGATTATTCTTACTTTGTATGTTATATATATTTTTGGTTTAATTCTTGCTACATTGGCCGGGATCAGATAGGCCCTAGGAATACTTGATTATAAGTTAATAAAGGTATAGAATAAAAGAAGCCATAATTTAGCGATCAGGAATTGTAAACTAAATTATCTGTTTATTAAAGGAGGATAAAATGGATTCAATAATGGGATTTTTTCTTAATATCTTTTCGCCTCAGATTTTCTGGCCTATTATTGGCGTTATTAGTATTGGCTTTATACTTGTAGTTGCCTTTTCAATTATTGGAGAGGGCAAGAGCAAAAAGAAAGATGAAGATATGACTAAGAGGCTAGAGTTGTTTGAAAAGGATATAACTGAGAAGGATGCTGAAACTAAAAATTTAAAAGATAAATACAAGGCTAAAGAAGGAGATTATTGTCGGCAGTTAACAAAATTGGAAGAGCAGATTAGTGAAAATGAAGCCAACAGGGCAAAGATTAATAGCCTGGAAGCTGAATTGAAGCAAAAAGATGCATCATCACAGAAAGATAGGGCGCTGCAAGAAGGTTTCGACAAGAAAACTAAAGAGGCTCAATTAGAAATAGAGAAGGCGAAGAAGGAAGCCACTTTAAAGCTTGAGATGTATAATGGTCTCAAAAGCCAGTATGACGAGTTAGAAACCCAGATGACGGCTAAGGTAAAGGAGTTAGAGGAAGCAATAGCGAAAAAAAATAGTTTTCAGGAAGAGGTTGCGAAACTAAAGAGTAAATTAAGCGAACAAGCTAAGGTTATTGAGCAGCATAAGAAAGAGCAGGCCCAAGTAAAAAAAGAAGTCAAGCCAGAAGCAGTACAGCCTGCGCCTAGTGAGAGTAAACAGCCTGCGAAGCAGGGTGAGGGCGTTTCAGTATCAGATGCCTTAAAGAAATCAGAGCCTGTTCCTAAGCAGGAGGAAAAGGAAAAGAAAGAGCAGGCCCAAGTAAAAAAAGAAGTCAAGCCAGAAGCAGTACAGCCTGCGCCTAGTGAGAGTAAGCAGCCTGAGGGTGCTTCAGTCTCTGATGCTTTAAAGAAGTCAAGGCCTGCTCCTAAAACTGAGGCGAAAGTAAGACTGGCCCAGGTCATGCAGGAGGCAGCAAAGGTTGCCATAAAAAGAGATGATAAGCTAAAGCAGGAAAAATCCAAAACGGAAGAAGAAAACAAGGCCAAAGAGCAAGAGAAAGATAATAATCCCACCGGTCCTTAAGGATCTAGGCAGTAAAATTTCTTTTATTTTTTTATGCGTTTATATGGTAAGAATTCTATATTGGAGCGCTTAAAGAGTGCCCCCCAGACAATAAATAAGATTTATATAAAGAAAGGTCTTAATCTAGAGGCAATCGTAAAACTTGCGCGCGATAAGGAAATTGCCTTTATCCATATGCCGGATAAGAAATTCTTTAATTTCACTAGCGGCATTCATTGTCAGGGAGTAGTGGCGGAGGTTGATAAGTTTGCCTATAACTTTTTGGAAGATTTCCTTAATCGTCCCAAGCAAGAACTGCTTTCACTTGTTTTCTTAGATAATGTATGTGATCCTCAGAATCTTGGTGGTATCTTGCGAACGCTGGCTTGTTTTGGAGGATTTGCTTTAGTCATACCTAGGCACAAGAGCGCTGCTGTTAATGATACTGTTTTGAAGGTTGCCTGCGGAGGAGAAAGCTTTGTACCTGTAGCACAAGTTTCTAATCTTTCAGTTGCCATTGAGCTTGTAAAAAAAAGTGGTTATTGGGTTGCGGGTGCTGTAACTGAAGCAGGCAAGGATTTGTTAGATATGGAGTTGCCGTTTCCACTGGCAATAGTTATCGGTTCAGAAGGAAAAGGCATTCGTCCAGGTGTAGCTAATCATATTGATTTAGGCCTTACTCTTCCCATGCCTGGTACGCGGCTGTCTTTTAATGTAGCAACGGCCACAGCCATTTTTTGCTATGAAATCTTCAGGCAAAAGAGTAAAGGGAAAAGATAGATTTAGCAAAAGGAGGGTTGCCATGTCTGCAAAAGGAATGGTTCTAGTAAAACTTGCTCCGGGAGAAGAGAAGCAGGCGATCGAAGGGATAAGAAAGGTGCCCGGCGTTAATGACGTTACTGGAGTTTTTGGGGCCTGGGATGCAGTTTGCCATGTTGAAGGTGTGGATTTAAAGACTCTGGCTTCAGTAGTGGTAGAGAGGATTCGCGGTCTGCGGGGAGTCGTCGAGACTGAGACGCTTATTGAAGTGAAATTGTAGTATAGATACGAGATTATTAGTTTTGCCTCTTGGTTTTGGTAAGTTAAGGATAGACTATGAATATTTTGATAGGTGTAGGATTTTTTGTTGTCGTTTTAGCAATCGCTGTATTTTTAATGATAAAAAATACAAATACGATGAATACTCGCCTTGATTCAATAATGAGCGGGGTGAATAAACAGTTGAATTCTTTGACATCACAGCTTAATGAACGTATTAAGGAAGTCAGTCATACAATTTCAGATACACATCGGACTGTGGGTGATCGGCTTGACAGTGCAACAGAGATTTTTGGTAATGTCAGGGAATCTTTAGGTAAACTGGAAGAGACGAATAAACAGATATATGAGATAGGTCGCGACATAAGTAGTCTGGAGCATCTATTGCGCGCCCCTAAATTTAGAGGTGAATTGGGCGAGACCATGCTCGGGAATATCTTATCTCAGGTGTTGCCCAAAGAGCATTATAAGCTCCAGCATACATTTGATTCAGGTGAGACCGTAGATGCTGCTATTTTTATTGGAGATAATATCCTAAGTATTGATGCAAAATTCCCATATGAGAATTTTAAGCGCATGCACAATGCTGAAAACGAAAATGAGAAGAAGCAATTTATGCGCTTCTTCATCAGAGATGTAAAGAACAGAATAACCGAGATATCTTCCAAGTATATACTCCCTGATGAGAAGACATTTGATTTTGGCCTGATGTATGTTCCTGCTGAGTCACTCTTTTCTGAGATTACACGCGATTCTACAATCAGCAATTTTGCTAAAGCAAAAAAAGTAATACCTGTCTCGCCGAATACCTTTTACGCATATCTGCAGGCAATATGTCATGGTCTAAAAGGACTAACCATCCAGCGCAATATCGTAAAGATTATGAGAGAATTAGGCAAGGTAACTGGCGAATTCTCTAAGTTTAAAGGAGAATTTTCTGTACTAGGCGGCCATATTCGCAATGCCAAACAGAAATTCGACGATGCCCAGTTACGCTTGGATAGATTCGGCGATAAATTAATTAGTACGCATAATATTAAGGCCATAAAAGATGAAGCAGACGGGGCCTAATTTTTCCTCCAGAGATAAGATTTTAGAAGAAATAGATGGCGGATATCAATTTAGATGCTTTAAAGACAACGGCGTTATTGGTTTATTTACGGCCGAGAGAAAAGACTATAGATTCTCAAAGCAAGCTATCTTGAATCGCCAGAGCCTGCTTGAAAAATTAAATTTAGATTCTTCAAGAGTAGTCCATTTTGAGCAAGAGCATTCTTCTGATGTAGTTTGTGTTGATGATTTCAGGTTGAGGCAAACAAGCGGGCATAGACTAGTATGCGCTGATGGCCTGATCAGTAGTCTAAAGAATTTAGCTTTAGCTGTTTTTATCGCAGATTGTCTGGCAGTTTATTTTTTGGATCCTCGCAAGAGAGTAATAGGTTTAGCGCACGCAGGTTGGCGGGGAACCCTGCAGGAGATTTGCAAAAATCTGATTCAGCTTTTATCTGTTCGCTTCCAATCCGCCAGTAAGGATTTAATCGTTACCTTTAGTCCTGCAATTCGCAGTTGTTGTTATGAGGTAGGTCCTGAGGTAGCTAAATTCTTTAAAGATAGCGTCAGAGAGAAAAATGATAAATCGTTTTTGGACTTGGCGGCTGAAAATAAAAGGCAGATTATAGAGGCTGGGGTGCAACCAGAAAACATCATTGATTCTGAAATATGCACTTGCTGTAAAGGGAAAGAGTTTTTTTCTTATAGGAAGGAAGGTAAAAAAGCAGGGCGGATGATGGCCCTGATGCTACTAGTTTAAGATGTAGATAAGAGGTGGATAAATGTCTAAGGCATTGATAATTTATTATTCCCGTTCTGGTAATACGGCTAAGATGGCCCAAGAGATTGCAGCAGGAATAAAAGAAGAAGGGATTGAGGTAGATATAAAAAAGATTAACGAGGTAAAGCCAGAAATGCTTTTTGATTATGATGCGATAATTATAGGTTCGCCGACTTACTATGGTTCTATGGCAGCACAGATAAAGAGCCTACTGGATGAAACTGTTAGATTTCATGGCAAGCTCGATGCTAAGATAGGAGCAGCATTTTCCTCTGCAGCTAACATTGGTGGTGGCAACGAAACTACAATCCTGGATATATTACATGCCATGCTCATACACGGGATGATTATTCAAGGTGATCCTTCTGGTGATCACTATGGAACAGTTGCAATTAATAAGCCTGATAGCCGCAGTCAAAAGGGGTGTTTGCGTCAGGGAAAACGTATAGCAGGACTGATTAAACGTCTTAAATAGTGTTAGCTAAAATAAAGGATGAGACAATGAGTAAATACAGCCTTATTTTCGTAACAGTGCCAGACAAAAGGCATGCTAAAAAGATAGCTCGCGCCCTGCTTAAGGAAAGACTTGCTGCCTGCGTAAACATTATAAACAGCTTGGAATCTTTCTTCTGGTGGCAGGGTAAGATTGATAGGGCTTCTGAATCACTTTTGATTATCAAAACTAAGAAACAATTATTTTCGAAGATCTCTAAACTGGTAACTAAGTTACACCCTTATGATACACCGGAAGTAATTTCTCTTTCTCTAGAGAAGATTATTCCACGTTACCGTCGGTGGCTAGATGCAAGTATCTCTAAATCCTCTTAGTTTCATAACCGTATTTTTTTATGGGGTGCTAGTAAGTTTTTCTCCCTGTATTTATCCTTTTATCCCTATTACCCTTTCCTATATCGGAGCAAAAGGCTCTTCTTCTAAGATAAGAGGTTTTTACCTTAGTCTGGTCTATGCGATTGGGTTGGCCTTTGCCTTTTCTGTTTTAGGCACTCTAGCAGCATTGAGCGGAAAGGTCTTTGGCACCTTTACTCAAAGTGCCTATTTTTATTTACTTATTGCTAATATCTATATATTATTAGGACTAAGCCTACTTGGAGTTATAAATTTTCCCTCTAAGAATATTGCCTTCTTTGGCAATATGGCCAATAAACTATCTGCAGCCAGAGGTCTGATTGGGATATTTCTGTTAGGCCTACTTTCAGGTGTAGTTGTTAGTCCTTGTGCTGTAGCATTTCTGGGAGCGATTCTCGCGTCTATAGCAAAAGAAAGGAGTATTTTTTTAGGAATTAGTTTGCTTTCTTGTTTTGCCCTGGGCATGAGTTCTTTATTGATCCTTGCCGGCACCTTTGGTAGTATCCTGTATTCCTTACCTAAGTCCGGCCTCTGGAATGAAAGATTGAAAAAAGCAGGCGGTCTTATATTAATAGTCGGGGGAGAATATTTTTTAATAACTGCCGGCTTCTTACTATGAAGGAGATAAATAAACCTATAATGAAAAAAGCCCAAATCTTATTTTTTGTTATTTTTTTCCTGTCTCTACCCTTAATTAAAATAGGTTATGCAGATACAGTTGCTGCACCTGATTTCACATTAGGAGATATGAATGGTCAAGATTTTACTCTTTCTGATTTTAAAGGTAAACAGAAGGTGCTTCTTTTCTTCTGGGCAACATGGTGTTTTCATTGTCGCCAGGCCTTAAAAGAAATAAATCAGAAAAAATCAGATTATAAGATAGTAACTATCAATATCGGCGAACCTAAAGACAGGGTTAAGGAATTTCTTGCGAAAAACAACTATGATGTTTACACATTGCTTGATGAGAAGAATAAAGTGGCCTTTTCTTATTTTATCTTTGCAGTACCGACCTTTGTTTTAATTGATAAAGATCTTACAATCGAGTATATGGATCATGTCTTTCCACCCGATTTAGATTAGGGCTAGGTTCATAATTTATTAGCGCAAATGAAAAAAGCCAAGTTAGATTTTTATCCTAAGTGTTCAGCTTCTGCTATTGGAAGTCTTCCCTTTATCAGCCCCCAAGAGGCAGTCGAGGCTGTGTTTGGCGCTGGTCTTGAGATTCCTTTTTGGCCTCAATTGCCAAAAAGAGACTTCCGAGAAGGTATGCTATTTCAATTTATCGAGAATTTAAGTTTTTTGAATATAAAAGATAAATCAATCGTACTTAGTGATGGTTATAACCGCAACCTGGAGCATGTTTTTGAAGCGATAATAAAGAAAGACTTAGATTTTTTTTCTATTAGTAATGAGTATGCAGCAGGCTTAGTTGAGTTTCTAGATTATCTAAAAAAGAAAAATCCGGATGTTGAATTTATCAAGGGTCAGATCACCGGTCCATTTACCCTTGCCTCGCAGATTAAGGCCCCAGATGGCAACAGCCTGCTTTTTGATGCACAACTCTTGGATGCCGTAGTTTCAGGGCTGGCAATGAAGGCAGCCTGGCAGATAAGGGAATTTAAGCGGCTGAAAAGACGTGGCATCATTTTTATTGATGAGCCCTATCTTGCCTGTTTTGGTTCAGGTTTTACTCCTGTTAACCGCAAGGATGTGGTTGAAATTATAAACCGTCTTATCCAGACCATAGAAGAGCCAGAGTGTCTAATCGGCTTGCACTGTTGCTCTAATACAGACTGGTCACTTCTATTAGAGACAGATATTGATATTATAAGTTTTGATGCCTTTTCTTATTTTGAGCGCTTTAGTCTTTATCCTAGAGAGCTAAAAGACTTCTTAGGAAAGGGCGGCGCAATTGCCTGGGGTATTGTTCCGACATCGGAATTTAACTCTAATATTAGCAGCGAGGATCTAGTTGCTAAATTCGAAGAAGGCCTGACTAGTTTAGAAGCTAAGGGATTGGATAAGAAGGAGCTTATCAACAGCTCACTTATTACTCCCAGTTGCGGTATGGGTTCATTATCTGGCGGAGATTGCGAGTTAATATTGAAGCTACTTTGTCAAACCTCAAGGCGTCTGAAGGAGAGATTTTCTCTTTCTTAATCAGCCTTGATGCCTTCCTATTCTGGACTAAATCGTTCTAAATTAATTAATGTTTACCTCTAAGTTGGTCGTCAAAATGGCAAAAAATAGCATAGAAAGTAAATGAGAAGAGAAGAACAGCAGTTAAGGCAAGAGATCATCAAAATAGGCAAAAGGCTGTATGATTTGCGTCTGGTGGTAGCTAAGGGCGGTAACTTAAGCGCAAGCCTGGGTAGTGATTTAATTTTAATAACCGCAAGCGGCTGCTGTCTAGGCCAACTTAAAGAAAAGGATATTTTGAAGGTTAACCTTACTCAGGCTCGAAGTATCGAGGATAAGGCCTTGACTACAGAATTTTCTTTGCATAGTTTAATTTATAAAAATTTTAAATTTAAAACAGTAATCCATTGTCATCCACCTTTAATTAATGCCTATTATTCAGTTAATGATAGCTTAGAGAATATAACCTTTGAGAGTAAATTGTTTTTAGGTAAAGTGCCTCAAGTCAAACAGGCTACGCCTAATATAAGCCAGCCTCAAGATGTAATTGAGGTATTAAGGCTTAGCAATATCGTGGTTATTAAAAATCACGGAGTTGTTTGTATGCATGAGAGTTTTGATGAGGCATTTTATCTGATTGAAGAATTAGAAGAGGCTGTGAGAACAGCCGCAGTTGCTAGACTTTTTAAAAAAGAGAATTTGAATCTTCTCAACCAGCAGCTTAAACAGACATTATCACCCCCTAAGTCAAAATCTAGGTATGATATGTTTACTAGAGAGCACATAGAGGCAATCCTAGATCTAGTAAAGAATGACGAATTTATCTTAAAGAAAGGTAAGGAGCTGGATTTGACCTTAGGGCTTGCTATGAAGGTTGAAGGAGAAGATGAAGTCTATAAATTTCATTTTGAACAGGGCAAGGTCAAGGGCCTAGAGTTTGATGATAATACACCTTTTGTAATCTCAGCACCACAAGAGGTCTGGAGATTGATATTTCAAGGCCAACTCGATCCCTTTGTTGCAATTACGCAAGGCAAGATGAGGTTAAAGGGTGGCTTAGGCAGGCTTTCGCGCTGGTATGAACCTTTGAGTCGTCTGTTTGAATTATTTAAAGCGATAAGCCTTAAATAATAGTTTTTTTCTTGACAAAAGAGGCAGGCACCCCTATATTAATAACATTGTGCTAAGTTTAGTGCCCGTCTGATTTTTATCTTAACCCATAGAGAGATATAATGAAAGAAATACGTATTCATGCCCGTGCCGGCCAAGGTGCAATAACTACTGCCACAATCCTAGGTCATGCCTATTTTGCTGAAGGCAAATTTCCCTATGCATTTCCTCATTTTGGTGCTGCAAGGATGGGGGCGCCGATGAATGCCTTTGTGCGCGTAGATGAAAAGAAGGTACGCTTGCGCTCTCAGGTTTATGAGCCAGACTTTTTAATTATTGCAGATGCTACTTTAATGCGCGGATTTAATTGTTTTACAGGATTTAAGCCCGGCGGTATAGCCGTCATTAATGAGCAAGAAAAATACGAGATTAAAGAGATAAAGGATGATCAGAAGGTCTTCTTTGTGCCGACAAACAATATTGCCAGGGAGACTATAGGAAGGCCTATTGTCAATACTACACTTTTAGGAGCCTTTGCTGCTGCCTCGGGTGAATTTAAATTAGAGTCTTTAATTGAAGCAATAAATAAACGTTTTAGCGACAAGTTAGCCGAAGTAAATATTGCTGCTGCCAAAAAAGGTTTTGAATACATAAAGAACAATTCCTGAATTGCAACTACTATTTTAGGTAAGGAGAATTGATGTTTGGTCCAAGAGTAAGTAAAGCTGGCTCAGGCCTAAGGCATAAGACAGGTGCTTGGCGCACAGAAAAAAAACCGAAATTTCTCAAAAAAAATTGTATTGCCTGCAGGATGTGTGTGATGATTTGTCCTGAAGGCTGTATTACAGGTAAGGAAAAGAATACTTTTATTTGTGATTATAATTATTGCAAGGGTTGCGGAAACTGCGTAGCAATCTGTCCTAAGAAAGACATTATTATGGTTAAGGAGGCGGAGAAACTCTGATGAGGCAGTTCCTGGAGGGTTCACAGGCAGTCGCTGAAAGCGTAAAATTGTGCAGACCAGGTGTTATATCTGCATATCCGATTACACCCCAGACACATATTGTCGAAGGCTTAGCGCAGATGGTTGCTGACGGAGATTTAAAAGCCCAATTTATTAATGTCGAGAGCGAACATTCAGCGGCTAGTTTAGTTTTAGGTGCCAGCGCTACAGGTGCACGAGCCTTTACTGCGACTAGCTCTCAAGGTCTGCTTTTGATGGCTGAGGTATTGTTTAACATTGCTGGTATGCGTCTACCTTTAGTATTGACTTGTGCTAACCGTTCAGTGTCTGCGCCTATAAATATTTGGAATGACCACCAGGATGCAGTAACTGTGCGTGACAGCGGTTGGATTCAGTTCTGGGCAGAGGATATACAGGATGTTATAGATCTACATATCCAGGCATACCGATTGAGTGAGGATAGCCGCGTTTATTTGCCAGTTATGGTGAATATGGATGGTTACATTTTAACCCATGGCCTTGAGGTTGCAGATCTACCCAGCCAGAAAGATGTGGATAAATTCCTGCCCGCTTATAATCCGTCCTATAAATTAGATGTAGAGAATCCTATGACCTTAGGATTTTTGGCTACTCCTGATTATTATATGGAGACACGTTTTGCCATTGCTAAAACACTCTCAGATACCTTAGAGATAATCCCGGAAATTGCCAAAGGATTTAAGAAGGTATTTGGCAGAGAAAGCGGTGGATTACTGCAGGCCTACAGATGTGAAGATGCTGAGGTAGTTCTTGTGGCCAAGGGTTCACTAATAGGCACGATTAAAGATACTGTTGATGATTTAAGAGCCGAAGGTAAAAAAGTAGGCGTCCTAAAACTGATTACCTACCGGCCTTTTCCAGCTAAGGCTATTTGTGATTGCCTGGCTAAAATTCCCAATATAGGCGTAGTTGAAAAATCTATTTCTCTGGGAGCAACCGGGCCATTGTATGCAGATATAACCTCAGTTCTTCCTAAAGAAACCAAACGCAATATTGGCGGTTTTGTTATTGGATTGGGTGGTAGAGATATTAAAAAGCGCGATATACGAGAGATTTTCGATAGATTAATCGAAAGTCCAAATCCCTGTCAGTTTATCGGCATAAAGGGAGATTTACTAAAGGAAGATTCTAAGAATGAGTAAAGCCTTATTTACTTCAGGACATTCTGCTTGTGCTGGATGCGGCCAGGCAATAGCAGCGCGTTTAGTTGTTGAGGCCACAGGTGAGAATACTATTATTGCTAATAATACAGGATGTCTGGAAGTATTCTCCACTGCTTATCCCCAGAGCTGCTGGAATGTTCCTTGGATACATTCTCTATTCGAGAATGCTGCTGCAGTCTCCAGCGGCATTGAGGCAGCATTAATATATTTAGGCAAAAAAGAAGGCACGACTGTAATCAGCCAGGCCGGAGACGGAGGAACAGCAGATATCGGCCTGCAGGCACTTTCAGGTATGTGGGAGAGAGGCCATGATATCTTAAGTATCTGCTATGACAATGAGGCCTACATGAACACCGGTATACAACGCAGTGGCCTGACACCATTTGATAGTAATACTACAACCAGCCCTCCAGGTAAAGAGTCCTTTGGCAATCCTAAACCAAAAAAGAACGTCTTAGAAATTGCTGTTGCTCATGGAATTCCTTATGTCGCTACTGCCTCTATAGGATACCCTGCAGATTTGACTCGTAAGATTAAGAAGGCAAAAACTATAACTGGACCTAAATATATTCAGATTCATGTGCCTTGTCCTTTAGGTTGGCGTCATGAGCCAGGCGCGACATATGAAATCGCAAAACTTGCAGTTGAAACTGGCCTTTATCCTTTGGTTGAATTTGAGAATGGAAAATTGACTGGTAAAAAAAGGCTTACTGCCCCAAAGCCAGTAGAAGAATATATGAAGCTACAAGGCAGGTTTAAACATATATTAAAGTCTACTGATGAAACAGCCAAGGTTCAGGCAATTGCTAATGCCAATATCGAAAGATATCAATTAAAAGATTAGTCTCTTCCCGCCTATAAAACTTTTAACAAGGAGAACTTTTTATGCAGGATTTAAGTTTTTTTAATATTGAAATTTCGCCCTGGATACTTGCTCCTGTTATCTATTTTATCTGGGTCAGCTTGCTACTTATTCTTAAGAAGATAGCTTATGCTAGAATGCAGCAGTTAGCAGGCAGGACAGCTTCGGAGCTGGATGATGTATTTTTAAATGCACTCGATTTTCCGCTCCTGCTTTTGATATTTGTAAGTGGTGCAGTTATTGTGGAGAAGGTTGCGCCGCTTGCCTTAGAGCAAGAATTAACGCAAGGCTTTGTGATTGCATTTAAGGCCACAACCGTAGTTGCCATTGTCTTGTTTCTGGATAGACTTCTTAGAAATCTTATCCAGGCATATTCTTCAAAAATAAACATCTTGAAGACTTCCGGGGGTGTAGCCCAGACATTTGTCAGGATTATTGTTTTAGCGCTGGGCCTATTGATATTATTGGACAGCTTCGGTGTATCTATTACGCCTGTATTAGCTTCTCTAGGCATAGGTTCTTTGGCAGTAGCCTTGGCCTTACAGCCTACTTTAGAAAACTTCTTTTCGGGAATTCAAATCGTTATTGATAAATCTATTAAGGTAGGTCAGTTCATTAAACTTGACTCCGGAGAAGAAGGCTATGTGCAAAAAATCGGCTGGCGCTCTACTTGGGTGAGGATGCTTCCGAATAATATAGTGGTTATGCCGAATAAAACTCTAGTTAATTCCAAGATAGTTAATTATTATTACCCTGATCAGGAAATGGCTGTCCTAGTTCAAGTTGGCGTTCATTATGAATCAGATCTAAAGCACGTAGAAAAGGTAACGATGGAAGTTGGTGAGGAGATAATGAAGAAGGTCAAAGGCGGAGTGCCTGAGTTTAAACCATTCATCAGATATCACACATTTAATGATTTTAGCATAGATTTTACGGTTATATTGCGCTGCAAAGAATTTGTAGATAATTATCTTATAAAGCATGAATTCATAAAAAGGCTTCACGAACGCTACGCAAAAGAAGGTATAAATATACCTTAACCCATACGTGCAATCAATTACTCACAAGAGAAGGCACAGGGTCCTATCAAGAAATAATCACCTATATCCCTTAGAGCCAAGGTTATTGCCATGTTTAAGAATATTCTCATAATTGGGCACTCCAATATTGGTGACGTCTGTTATAATTTAACAGTGATTGCGCCATTGGAATCGGCATTCCCTGCGGCACGCATCAGTTTTCTGACTTCTTCTCGGGCAAGAGAGTTAGTTGAAAATTATCCCGGAATAGACAGGATTATTACTTTTGATAAACATACAGAGGATAAAGGTATAATTGGACGCCTGCGTTTAATAAAGATATTAAGAGGTGAGAGATTTGATCTTGCAGTTGTTCTTAAAAAGAGTCTTTTCTTTGTTTTTGCCCGCATTCCTTGCGTCTGGAGGCTGAAGAGAGAAGATGTTTATGATTCTTCAGGTGAGCGGTTGCATATAGTTTTAGGATATCTCAATCTTTTGCGTTCTCACGGCGTTTCAGTTAAAGATAAACCCGAATTTAATTTTAAATTTAGAAAGCAAGAATTAGATTTTGCCGATTCCTTTTTTAAAAAGAACGGAATAGGCAATACAGATACGCTGATAACAATATCACCTCTTTCAAATTGGTCTTTGAAATGTTGGCCCATCCAGAAGTGGAAGGAACTGATGAAAGCCTTGAGCAGTTTTAATAGAGTGAAAGTACTCATATTAGGTAAGGAGACTGATGATCCTTTCAGTAAAAAGGCAGCTAGAGAGATATCCGGCTTGGCTATTTCAGCTATTAATCAATGCAGTTTAAAGATGAGCATGGCACTTATAAGAATGAGCAAATTATTTATTTCTTCTGATTCGAGCTTACTTCATATTGCAAGTTGTATGAAGATTCCCTCTATCGGTGTTTATGGCCCTACTGCTACAGGTAGCTATTATCCTTTTTTTCATTCTCAGGAAGTAATAATCGCAAAAAGCCTGCCACCCTGTGCGCCTTGTCTTTCTACTAAAAGATTTGCTCAATGCAGGGCCAAGGATGCCCAGGCGCCGTGTATGCAGGCAATCAGTGTTGTTGAAGTATTAGAGACGGCCTTAGAAAAGCTTAACCTGCAAAAGTCTTGACAGTTTAAGGCTCTCTGATAGAATATCTTCTATTATTTTTTTAAGTCCTTACGGACAAAAGAATGGGGGGTTAAATGAAGATTGTTGTTGATGCTGAGACTTGTGTAGGTTGTGGCCTGTGCGAACAAAGTTGTCCGGATGTTTTTAAGATGGGAGATGATAATATTGCTCAGGTATTAAGGCATGAATGTTCAAGTTGCGATTTGAAAGAAGTTGCAAGTCAATGTCCGGTTGAAGCAATTAAGGTCGAGGATTAAGTCTTTAATACCTTAGGAGGGGATTGTTTTAACTGTTATTATTGTTGGATAAGCTTTTTAGAAGAGCTAAGATTAGTTTTAAGCTTAGCTCTTTGTTTTAATTCCTGCAAGAAATTATAAAAAGATTCTTGTTCTTTTTGCGCTATTAATCTATCGTGATATTCTTCCTTTTTAAATTTTTTCTCATCTGCACCTTTAAACTCAACTAATCTTATTACATAGCTTGCCTTGGGGCTGCTTGCAATGGCTAACCTTTTGGGACTATCGGCCAAAGAAAAAGCAGCCTTTGAAAATTCATCCGAAATACCTATGTTTTCCAGATAGCCTCCGTGTTTAAAAAATGGCGTCTGGAGCAAATCAAGATCAAGATCATTAATAAGCCGTTTAAATTCTAGCTTGGGATTTTCTTCTAATTTCTTCTCTAGGAGATCTTTAATTTCATAGGCCTTTTTTAGCGCGAGTTCTTTGCTCTGCCTTATTTTAAGGACATCCATAACCTTATCTTTTGCCTCTTGGAACTCAGGCAGATAGGGTTCTTTTATTTCGATTAATTCTGCTATATAGTAGCCTTGAGTTGTTTCGATGACCTCACTAATTTCTCCAGGTTTAAGACTAGAGATGGCATTAAGGAATTCCAGCGACCAACCAATATCTGGTATTGGTTGGTCAATACTGAATAGCCCAGTCTTATTATAAGACAGTGAATGTTCTTTACTTAGAGAGAGAAGATCGCTTTCTTTGGTTTGCTCTAATATTGAAAGCATGAGTTCACGTTTTTGTGTTTTCTTCTCTTGATTTTCTTCTTGATCAATAGTGATTCCGATATATTCGATGTTGATTTGAGACTGGGTGTAAAAATCGCCTTTATTTGTTTTAAAATAATTATTTGCCTCTGAATCACTAATATTTATTCCTTTCTTGAAGGCCTCATTATTAAACGTGACGTAGGCCACCTTAATTTCTTCATTCTCTTTTTTAAATTCACGCATTAAATCTGCATCATTTACAGTTACTTTTTTTGTCTTTTCTTTGAGTAATCCTTCGATTTCTAGAGACTCTCGAATATGGCGTTCAAAATCAGATGTCTTAATACGCAGGCCATAGAGTAGGACCTGTTGATATATCTCATTATTGAATTTTCCGTCTTTTTGAAAAAAGGGATATTCGGAAATTGTCTTTACTATATCTTCGTTTGAGACCTTTATTTTTTCCTTGCGGACCTCATGCAGTAATATTAGTCTTTCCCAGGTGCGCTCTTGCAGATTAAGCATTGGTTCAACCTGGGAGAAATTATCGCCAAAACGTATAAGCGCCTGAGTGCGCACAGCAATAAAGGCCTCGCGAAAATCATCAACAGAGATTTTCCTGCCGAAAATCTCACCTGCGTGAGAAGGGTTCATCTTATCACGAATGAGCGAGCCTGAACCCCAGAGCACGAAGGCCGGTACGATAATTACTGCCAGAAAAAGAAATATTTTCTTTGCAGTTTTTTTATGTCTTAATTGTTTTAACATAATTTAATCCTTCCCTCAATTAATCTCAAGAGCTAATCTTAACTAATCTTCATTTTTAAGTCAAGCTCTAATTGGCTCGCGGGCAAGATAATCTTTTTATTATTTTAAACTTATCTTTTAATGCAGGAGATTTATAATGATAATATGTGGAAAAGATATCCGGGTATTTAATGATAAGCCCTTTCATATCTTTTGTATTTATTAGAAGAGGGCTTGAATCCGGGATTGCGGCCTCAGAAAATCTCAATATTTTTTTATAATAATTATAAATCTGTGTATTCGGTAATGGGCATAAGAGGTAAAGTTGCAATTTTATTTTCATAGATTGCAGGTAGGCTATATACGTAATAGTATCCAGGAAATCATTTTTGCTTTCAAAAGGGAATCCGTAAATAAAACTTGTACGTACTTCTTTAAAGTATTTTTTTGAAAGTAGTAAAATTCTTGTTGCCTCTTCTATTGTGAATCTTTTTTTGATCTTTTTAAGTATAACATTTGAGCCAGATTCAATTCCGTAAGCAATTGCGCCGAAGTTATTCCTGGATAGATCTTTTATTATTTTTTCACTCATAAAGTTGATTCTTCCATAGCAGCGGAATTCTATTTTCCTTTTGAATCTCATCTGCCCAGAAAAACTCAAAAAATCATATAGCCTTGATTTATCTGATAAGAATGTGTCATCTCGAAGATATAATATCTTCGGGCAATTTTTCTGTTTGGATAGATATAAAATTTCGTCTTTAACTATGTTTAGGTTACGTTTTTCATGTTGCTTAAAATATTCTGGGATACAACAGAAACTACATCTAAAAGGACATCCCTGCCCAGTTAATATCATAATTTTCTTATAAGATTTAAGATTTATATTTTTGTATGCCTCAATAAAGCTATCAGACATAATGTGAGAATGCGTCCTTTTTGGGGTAAATATGACAGAGGGGCCTAATCTAAAGCCGATTCCTTTTACTGATAAGTAATTTTTGTTGTGTTTAATTACTTTTAATAATTCCGGTAAGGTTTCTGTACCATCGCCAATAACGATAATATCTATGCAAGGGAAATTATCTAGTATTTTTCCTGCCACTAGGCTTGGCCCAATGCCACCTAATATTATTATTTTTTCAGGGGTCTCTTTTTTTATAATCTGGACAATCTCTATAACATAAGGCAACATATACGAAAAACAGCTTATAGCGATAATATCCGCCGCATTTTTAAAAAAAGAAGCCATATCTTTCAGTGTGTGTTTTTTTCTTGGTTTAAAGAGTTGGTAATCGCGGAAGTCAACAGTAAAATTATTCTTTGAAAGGGATGCTATCAAGGAAAGACAGCCTAAGGGAAGACTGAGGTGTGCATCTATGCCGTCAATAAAATTTATTAATGTGATATCTTTATTACTCATATAATACCTATAATTTTAGCATAAGATCTTGCAATTAAAAGATAATTGTTGAAAGATAATAATCGTTATAACCTATTTTAATTACTACAGTTGCGCTCCCTAGATTATATCTGAGCGCCTGCCTTGATTCAAAAAGAGCTGATTAAAAAATTATTTAATATATTTATAAATGCGTTATAATATTGATGTTAATTAAGTTTTATCCCTTATCAATTTATGAAACTATTACCTAAAGAAAATAAACTGTCCCTAATAGCTATTTATTCTATTCTTTTTTTCCTGGCAGTCGGCTCTCTTTTTTATGGGTTTTTCGGACACAGGCTCATTGAAGCGATGTATAAGGGCGAGTCGATTGAATTCTTGAATAAAATCATTGTAGGTCAGGCCAGGCGGCCATTAGAGCATTATTTAAGGACAGCTAATCGGCTCTTCTTTTATTTTTTCTCTTTGTCAGCTTTGCTTATAGTATTTATTATGCTTTTTACCTTTGTTGTTAATTATCTAAAAGCACGCAGAAATAAGTTCCTAGCTGATATTTCGCTTGTTTGTCTTACGCTGCTTTTTCTATTTCTAACCTTAGAGGTTATAGTTAGGACATATTATTTTTTCCAGGGAGAACATAAATTTTATATGTTGGTGGAATCCTTTTATGATTCGAAACTTGGCTGGAAAGGCAAGCAGATCTTCGGAGATCCAGAAAGCGAAAAATATAAAATCTTTTTTATTGGGGATTCTTTTACCCATGGCTGTGTGCTTAGTGAAGAACATATGTATTATACAGTCCTTGCAGATAGTCTGGATGCTGAAATATTTGCCTATGGCGCAGGCGGATATGGTACTCTCCAGGAATACCTTATACTCGATAAATTCTTCGATGAGATTAAGCCTGATTTAGTTATGCTCCAGGTCTGTGATAATGATTTTGTTAATAATTCCTGGGAACTTGAAAGCAGGAGTTTTTATAACAACCATCTCATGATGCGACCTTATTTAAGAGAGGGAAAAATCGAGTATCGCTTTCCCAGGTCCCTGGGAAATATTAGGGTATTCCTTTGCCTTCATTCAAATCTTTTTTATCTATCATTCAACAGGATAGATAGAATTCTTGCAATTCTGGCCAAAAAAGGCTTACTGCATAGCGTTGAGGAAGATATCAGTAAAAAAGAATTGGATTTTGTTCCTTTTAAAAGAGCAGTCTTTACTACTAACAGCATAATAGCAAAGATGAAACAGAGAGTTGGTAATACTCCAATAGTTGCCTTTTCTGTTGATAATAGGCAACCTTATTTTAAACACTTTAGGAGAATCTTTAAGAAAAATAATATTGAATTTATTGAGGCTGTGCCGAAGTTAATAGGAGAAAGTGAGGAAAAGGGTCTTGGCTTAAGGCTAGAAGAGCCCAGTCCTTTTGCCGGACATTTTAACGGACTCGGCAATAGAATTTGCGCAGAGACCTTGATAAAGGCAATGGGAGACCTTGGGCTTATACGCAAGTAAGGCATTAGAAAATGCTCAATATTATTTAGTTGTCTCCTCAAAAAATGGTATAATAGAATCGAAAGCTTAAAATATCAATTTTAAAGAGTTGTTTTCTCCCCTGATAAAAAAATATAATTTATAGACACCTAGACCAAACGTGAAGCCTCATCTCATAAAGACCAAAGAAAAAGACAATTATATCCAGCAGCTTGAAGCAAAGCTCCTACCCCGCGGCCGTCCGCTTGCCGGGCAGATTGATGTTACATACCGCTGTAATCTAGCCTGCCAACATTGTTTTATTGTCCCTGAAGAAAACACTGAGGAACTTAAATTTAGCCAAATAATATCTATTATAGATCAGCTCTATGAGGCAGGCTGCCTTTTTCTTTACTTTAGCGGAGGAGAACCTTTTTTAAGAGAAGATTTTTTGGATATCTATACTTATGCCAGAAACAAAGGCTTTTTAGTCAGCATATTCACAAACGGTACTCTTATAAGCGAGGAGATTCTAGATTACTTAGTTAAACTTCCTCCCTATTCTATCGAGATTACATTAAACGGAATAACCCAAGATGTGTATGAACAAATAACCCAAGTTAAAGGTTCTTTTTCAAAAGTGATGAAGGCAATAGAGTTGATTAAAGATAAGAATCTGCCTCTTGTTCTTAAATGTAATGGCATGAAGATAAATTACGATCAGATTTTGAAGATAGAAGAGTTCTCACAAGATTTATTAGGCAAAAAATACTTCCGCTGTAACCTTTCACTTGATCCTGCAATGGATGGTTCAAAGAGGCCGTGTGCTCTTAGGCTTAGTCCTGAAGAGACATTAAATATAGTGCATTCTGATGAGGATATGTTTTCACTCTGCCGAGAAGAATTCCTGCATCACAAAGATAATTCACGCTTAAAAGATGGCTATCTATTTCCTTGCGGCTTGAGTTATTTTAATATTGACGCTTACGGTAAGATGAGACTTTGTTTATTTATCAGAGAGGCCTACAGCGACTTGAAGAAAGAAAAATTCTTAAGAGGCTTTGCAAGAATTTATGAAAATCTTTCCGGACTTAAATTCAAGACTAACAGCAAATGTCGAAATTGCAATATAAGTTATCTCTGTCGGCAGTGTCCGGGCAGGGCCTTAGCAGAGAATGTTGATATGGAGGCTCCGGTTGAGTTTTTCTGCGAACTTGCGCATAAAGAGGCGCAGAGGATGGAAGAGGTTTTAGTTAAAAAGTAAAAAATTTAAAGGGAGGTGAACAAATGCTTAAGTTAGATGAAGTTTATGTAAAAGAGCAAGATTCCTGGGTAAGCAGACATATTTTGGATGAGGTAGTGATTATGCCTTTATGTAGAAGCGCTGATGACATGCAGTATATCTATTCAATTTCCAATGAGACTGGTTCAAGGATTTGGCAGCTTCTGGATGGTGATAATTCGACCTGGGATATCCAGGAGACAATAAAGTCAGAGTATCAAGGTCAGTTCGAGGTAATAGAGCGAGAAGTGTTGGGATTCTTGAAAGATCTTTCTGAGGCAGGGCTTATTCGCAAGGCCAGAATTAAACCGAAAACCGAAAACCTAAACCCGAAACCCGAGATAAAAAAGAAACCCTACAAGAGCCCAGAGATTGCCAAGGTAAAGTTACAGCCTGAGCAGGCAGTCTTAAGTTGCTGTACAATCAACGGCGGTTATAAAGGAACCACTGTAAATAGATGCGCTGGTCTATGTCCAATTGATGCTTCATGCAACGCATTATCGGATCAATCCCGTGATGCGCTTGCCACTTAAATAGTGCAACTTGATTATACATGTCTATCCGCTGTAGGTACAGATCAATACAGATTAATCCGCCTAGATCAATAAAGAGCTCTTACATCGCCTTCCTCATCCTAGCATCTATCTGTCGTTGATATAGAATGAGGTTACGGCAGATAGAGACTAATCAGTGAAAGAAACATGATAAACCAAGGTGATTACGATAAATTTCAAGCAAGATTAATCAAGAAGGCAAGGAACAAGGCCTTTCCTCTTAAGGCAATGTTTGAACTTACCTATAGGTGTAACCTTAAATGCCGACACTGCTATGTGTGCGATGGCGAGAATAGAAAAGAATTACAAACCCAGGAGGTCTTTTCTATTCTTGATCAGTTGGCAGAGGCAGGATGTCTAAATTTAGGTTTTACAGGAGGAGAGCCTTTCCTGCGAAAGGATATATTTGATATTTTAAGATATGCTAAGAATAAGGGATTTAATACCGTACTTTTGACCAATGCGACTTTGATTGAAGAAGCTGATGCAGACAGGTTAAAAGAGTTGGGTCTAAATAAGATTGATGTATCTTTTCATACTAGGAAGCAAGAGGTTTTTGATTGGTTTACTCAAAGGCCTGGTACATATAAAAGAGTCTCAGAGGCAGTCAGGCTCTTAAGAAAAAAAGGCATTGATGTTTTTCTTAAAACGACTGCAATGACTATAAATAAGGATGAGATTTTAGCCTTGAGGCATCTTGCAGTAGAGAAATTTGGCGCACATTTTCGCTGGAGTTCGATAATAACTCCAGACCTAGAGGCTAATAAGGAGAATTTGAGGTTTCGTTTAACAGCAGAGGATGTTAATTGTCTAGAGAAGCAGATTAGAGATGATAGTGTAATAGAATTTGAAAAACTAGACACCTTGGAAAAAATAAATAGAAAGTCAGCGAAAAGGCAAAGGCCTATTAGAAAGATAAATCATAACCAGCTGTTTCATTGTGGTGCAGGCAAAACAGAGGTTGTAATAGACCCCTATGGCCAGATGAGATTATGTCTGGATATACCATTCCCAAAATACGATATTTTAAAGAGTAATTTCTCCCAAAGCTGGAAGATGTTAACTGATTTTGTAAGAGATACAGCTGGCGGGTCTAGTTATCAATGTCAAGACTGTGAACTTATTCAATATTGTAAGTCTTGTCCTGCGTATGCATGGCTTGAGTGCGGTGACATCAGTGCTTGCCCGCCATATTTTAGAGAGCTGGCGCGTCTGGCAAAGATGGAATCCGAAACAGAGGATATAAAGATTGCATGAGGAAAGAACTTAGATTAGAAATTGCCGGGATTGGATTTTTATTTCGTTATAATAATTGTCAGATTAAAGAAGGCAGATATAGTCCAGCATACCTTGAGGATTTTATTAAACCGGGTAATAATAGTGATTTCATTATTGATCTTGACGTGGGATCTCTTCCTGCAATTCCTAGGGGGAGGCTGTTGTTTGAATCAAAGGAGAATTGGCGTTCCTTTGCGCATAACGGAAGTTTCCTAATCGAGACTTACTATGGTAAGTCAGAGATAACCAGGGTTTGTGTAATAAATAAAGATCTAAGTAAGGCAAAGGTATATATCTCACCCTGGACAGACGAATTTGATAAAAAGAAAAGACTTAAAAACAATCCTCCCAAGAACTGGTCACTGGAGACATTTTTTTCTGTTTTAGGCCAGCTTATTTTAATCAACCTATTACATAAATATCAGGGGCTTCTTTTGCATGCCTGTGGTGTAGTTGTTGATGGTGCGGGATTAGTTTTTCCCGGGATATCAGGCGCAGGCAAGACGACTCTGACAAGGTTATGGCAGAAGAGGGGTGGCCTTGGCCTATTAAGCGATGATCGGGTAATTATTCGAAAGATAAATAAAGAATATTTTGTTTCTGGAAGCCCTTGGCCAGGCGAGGCCAGGATTGCCTCTGGTAAATCAGCGCCGCTTAGTAAAATCCTGTTTCTTTCCAAGGCCAATCAAAATAAACTCAAAGCCCTAGGAAAAAGAGAAAGTCTATATCTGCTTATGAGGCAGTGTTTTCCTCCTATATGGGATAGACAGGCGATTGATTTTTTTCTTAAGTTTTGCGCAAGTCTAGTCGAAGATGTCCCCTGTTTTTCATTTGGTTTTGTTCCGGATGAAAGCGCGCTAGATTTTATTTTAAAAAACCACTCATGATTAAAGAGTTAAGATTTAGGAAAGAATTTACAGAAAGGCTGGAGCGAAAGCGCGATAAGATGGATTTTCCCCGCAATGTAATTTTTGAGATTACACATCAATGCAATCTGCGTTGTCGGCATTGCTATGTAGTGCCAGATTCCAGAAAAAAAGAATTAACGACTTCGCAGGTTAAATCAGTTTTTAAGCAATTAGTTGATGTAGGTTGTCTTCATCTGACCTTAACTGGTGGTGAGCCTTTAGTGCGGCCGGATATCATTTCCTTGATTGACTATGCCCGCAGGCTAGGGCTTTTTATCCATCTTTTTACCAATGCCACCCTTATAAATCTTGAGATTGCTGATAAATTAGGAGAGCTTAGCCTTACATCCTTAGAGATATCTTTTCACAGTCTTAAGCCTAAACGTTTTGATTCCTTTACTAGAGTGGAAGGTTCTTTTGATTCGGTGATGAAGGCAATCAGGCTTGTTAAAGAGAGAAAAGAAAGCATTGCCTTAAAGATAAACATAACCAAGGCAAACCTTGATGAGATTGATGATTTCAAAGAGTTTGCGAATGATTTAGACGCGGTCATTGAATGGGGAACTATTCTTAGACCAAGGAATGATGGTTCACAGGATAATCTATCTTTACGTCTTGAGCCAGAAGAGGCATTAAAGCTAGGCTATATGCTTGGTCTTGAATCTATTCTTGATGAGCCAATACATAATAATAAAGAATGTCATCCTCCAGAAAATAAACTCACCAAGCCAAATAGAAATAGGATAGAGAGCGAGTTATTTCGTTGTGGGATCGGCAGTGAAGGTTTAGTTATTGACCCCTACGGAGAATTAAAGCCTTGTCTTGTGCTTGGCCTTTTAGGCTATTCTATTTTTGATAGCAGTCTAAAGCAGGCATGGATAAATTTAAGAGCTGATTTGAATTCAATGAAACCGACAGCTGATTATAAATGTCTTGATTGTAATCTAGGGCATTATTGTTCATCTTGTCCAGCAAGAGCGAAACTTGAATGTAATGATATGAACTCATGTCCTGATTATTATCGTCGGCTGGCAGAATTAAGGTGTCAAAATAATGGCTATAAGAATTCAAGAATATAAGGACTTTAGCTTGAGGCTTCATGATAAAGGTTCAAGAAAGCCGATTCTGGGACAATTTGAGCTCACCCATAACTGCAATCTTGCTTGTCAGCATTGTTATGTTGTAAATGAACCCCAAAGGCAGGAACTTTCTTACAGTGAGCTTTGCCGTATCTTTGATGAAGTTTATGAACAAGGATGTTTCTGGCTCTGTTTTACTGGAGGCGAGCCCCTGTTGCGGAAAGATTTTCTTGATATTTACTCATATGCCTACAAAAAAGGATTTCTTATTAGTATCTTTACTAATGCGACACTTTTTAATGAGAATATAGCAGGACACCTTAAGGATTTTCCGCCCTTTTGCATTGAGGTAACCTTGAATGGCATTACTAAAAAAACATACGAATTAATTAGCCAAAGGCCGGGTTCTTTTGAGCTAGCAATGCGCGGCATTGAACTTATCCGAAAGTTTAAGCTCCCCTTAAAGTTAAAATGCCAGATAATGACTTTAAATATAGATGAGATCGATTTGATGCGTAAATTTTATGATAAGATGAACATGGCTTTTCTTTGCAGTCTGATAATTAACCCACGCTTAGACGGTTCGACTCAGACCACTTCTTTGCGTTTGCCGATTGAGAAAATATTGGAACTTAGAAGGCAAAAAGAAGGACTAGCTGAATGTAGTGATTCTTCAAGGGATATCTTAGGTATGTTGATGCTTCCAGATAAGAAAGAAGACATTTTTTTAGAGGAAGATTCATCATTTGACGGGGATAATGAATTAAACCTTGCCTCTGATGCGCTGTTTCGTTGTCCAGGAGGAACATGGGCATTCTATGTTAATCCTTATGGTGAACTTTGTTTTTGTAATTCGCTAAGAGAGCCAGCGTGGGATTTGCGCAAGAATTCATTCAAGCAAGGTTTTTATGAATTTTTTCCAAAGATTCGCTCAGAGAAGTTTAAAACCGATTCTAAATGCCGAGATTGCGATATCAAGTCAGACTGCCTTAGTTGTCCGGCAAGGGCTTATTTAGAGACAGGTGATAGAGAGGCCCCTTTGCCCTATTATTGTGAGTTGGCTCAAAAAAACAGGAAGAAAGAAATCAGGACTTAAATTGTAATTATGAATAGTAGGCGTTTACGTGTCGGCATAATATCACGAAAGAATTTAGGTTCATTAAACAGCCTAAGCTGTAGGGTGCTTTTTAAAAACGCCTTAAAGATCGTTGAGAGTAGATTCAATGCGTGCTGTTGCTTCCTGAATAGCTCTACTAACTCAAACAAGAAGGAGATAGCACTTAAGAAGCTTACCTCTTCTTGCGATGTGATTTTGGAATTAGCTCCAGGGCAAATGTTTGATATAAAGGCCAAATCAATACCTAGAGTCTTTTTTGCACTTGGTTTTATGTCAAATCCTTTCAATCTCATGGCTAGCTTTAACAGAAAACTCATGACAGCCAATTCCGTTCTTTTCTCATGCAAAGCGGATTTGGAAATGTTTAATAAAATATTTGGCAAGACAGGACGCAGTATGGGCTATATTGTGCCTTTCCCTCTAGAAGTTAATGAATTCAAACCACAAAGTGAGCTTGAAAATAAACGCATGCGAGAAAGATTTGGTATTGGAGGAGATGTCTTTCTTATCTTGTATGCGGGAAGAATTAACGTGCAGAAGAATATACACACATTACTTAAGATATTTAGAGAGGCCATTAAGAGATTTCCGCAAACAAGACTTTGTATAGCCGGCGAAGAAGACAGGGGTGGCTTTGAAGAGTTTGGTATTAGTAATAATGGATATACCGGCTATATTAGGAGGAAATGCCTTGAATACGGGATTGCCGATAAAGTAATATTTACTGGAAAATTAAAAAGAGAAGACCTTATATCTTTATATTCAAGTGCTGATGTTTTCATGAATTGTACTATCAGCCAGTATGAAAATTTTGGCTATTCCCAGGTTGAGGCTATGGCCTGCGGCACGCCGGTTATTTGTTCGCATTGGGGTGGATTGAAAGATACAGTTATTCATGGTAAGTGCGGTTATCATATGCCAACCATACTTAGCAATAACGGCGTAAAGGTTGACTGGCAAAGTGGCTTAAGGCAGTTGATAGGTCTCTTAGAAGATAAGGATAGACTCAAAGAAATGTCAAGACAGGCAAGAGAACACGCAAAGCTAAACTTCTCTTTCGATAGATTTGCTAAGATGTTAGAATTCGTACTTTTAGATACAATGAAGCGCAATAATAAGAATAAAAAACACCACTATTTGCTAAAGATTAAAAAAGAAAATCCTCATTTTATGAATTTATTCATGGAGTATCTGTATGTAAACCGTAAAAATTACAAGAAGGGGCCGGTCTGTGTGAATAGCCCCAAAAGCCTCTTCTTTAGGCGAAATTATAGTCACTATAAATCTTTTATAAAAGCCTACAGTTCTCTATCTGGTTCTGAAATGCTTAAAAGAAATGGCTCCATACCCTACTTTCTACAGGATGTCAGACTTATGTATAAAGGGCAGCGCCTTTATATCCAAGATCCTCTCTGGCCAGCAAGATACAGATTAGAGGATTGGCAATTTAGAATTGCCTCAGTTATTGATGGCAATAGAAGCCTGGAGGATATTAATTCTAATTTTATACACAGGGGTTTTAAAAAAAGGAGAGATTCGCTTAAGAGGTTCTATAAGCATCTTGCTGAAGAGGGCGTAGTATCATTTCTTAGTAATTAGTTTAAGAGCATTTGAAAGAAATATATGAGCAGAAAAACTTATTTTGATTTACTTTACAGACTAAAGGATAATATCTTTCCTTTAAGGGCACAGATAGCATTAACCTATAGGTGTAACTTAAACTGCGTTCATTGTTTCGAGAATAAGGACAGTCGAGATGAGTTAACCCTTTCAGAAATAAAAGATATATTAAATCAGCTAAAAGATCTGGGTTGTTTGCGGCTAAATTTTACAGGAGGAGAGTTATTTTTAAGAAAAGATGTATTAGAGATTTTCGAGCTTGCGCGCAGGATGAATTTTGACTTTAGCCTAATAACTAACGCTACGCTCCTAACAGAAGGCCTAGTCAGGAATATTAAAAAATTTAATCCTTCAACGATACAGATTAGTCTCTATGGGGCAACTAAGAAGGTCTATGAATCTATTAGCAATGTTTCTGGCTCTTTTAAGAAAACATTAGATGCAATTTCACTTTTAAAGGTGCATAATCTAAAATTAAGAATAGCTACAGTTGTAATGCGCCAGAATTTTCACGAAATAAAAATTATAAGACAGATGGCCAGAATTAATAAATGGAATTTGATAACAGATTATTGCATATCGCCAGGATATAATGGTTCAAGAGTTCCTTTAAAATGCAGAATGACTCAAAATCAGCTTAAGAAAGCTGTTACTGAACTTAAGTCAGAAGGCAGGTATTTAAAAAAAATGAACACTATCTCTAAAGAAAGGCTTTTCTGTCTTTTATCTTTTTGTCAGCATGAGTGTTATATTTCAGCACAGGCAGATGTGTTTCCATCATGTACTTTAAGAATGAAACTAGGCAGCCTAAGAGAAAAATCCTTTGAAGAAATCTGGAGAGATTCCCAAGTTGCCAAGACCTTAAGGGGCTTGAAAAAAGAGGAGTTATATTGTCTGCGTTGTAGGCTTTTTTTCTACTGTTGTTTTGACAAAGGCATGGCCTGGTTGGAGCATGGAGATTTTAGGCTTCCAGCAAAAGAGATATGCAGGGTAATGAAGGCAGGAATAAGGAGAGATGGTAAGCTCTTGCCGCCAGGATTAGTGTCAAAGGTTAAATTCCCGTCCACTATTTCGTTTTCTTAGCAAAACGAAACAGGACTATTGGGGGAGATTAAAGGGGGTGTAATGATGAGAAAGGATTCCAAAAAAATTTCAAAGACAAGAAATGCTAAGGACAAATATGAGAAGCCAAAACTTTTCAAATACAGAATGGTAGATGTTGCCAGTGCTTTAGTAGCTGGACAGATAGAACCTTTATGAATAGAGCAGATGTTTGCTTGATATCCTATGGCTTGAATTAGTTTTTCTAATGGGTAGATTATATATTTACTGAAGGAAAAATCTATCTGTTAACTAATAAATAAACTTGGAGGTAGATATGGCCTTAAGGGAAGGATGCAATCGTTTTAAAATCCAGAAGGATAAAATTGCCCACCGCTTAATTAATAATGAAGTGGTAATTTTGCATTTAGAGCGTGGTCTTTATTTCAGTCTTAATAAAACCGCTACTTTTATCTGGAAACTTATAGAGCAAGGCAGGGATTTAGGCCAGATGTCAGAGGCGTTCGCTAAAAGGTTTGAATGCAAAGAGGCAGAGGCAATAAAGGATGTCAATGTCTTAATAGGCGATTTAGAAAAAGAAGGACTCATAGATAAGATTAAGAAATAATGAACTGTTTTGAGATTATTGAAAAATATTAAATTAAAAAACACGCAAACCAAAGTATTAAAGCTCAACTTCAGCCTATGAATATTGCTATTATTGCTCATTCCTATTTGCCTGATGTTGGTGGTAGCCAGGAAACAATCAGGGGATTAGCTAAAGAATTTTCAAAGCAAGCTCATGAAGTAATTATTTTGGTACTTACTCCTGGCCCAGGCGGAGAATTCAAGAATGCAACAGAAAACCATTTTTTTAGATTTAAGGCATTCGAGGTTATTGAGGGGATAGATGTTCATAGACTACGCGTTCCTTTTCTAGGAGTTCCCCGCATAGGAATAAAAGGACTGATTGACACCTTAAGACTCCTTGTTTTTTTACCGGGTGTATTAATAAAATCAGCCAAGATAATAAAAGACAATAAGATTCAGATAATTAATGTCCATTATGCAGGCATAAATGCATTTTGTACTTGGCTGCTTTCCTACCCACTCTCCTTAAAATACATAGTTACATTGCAGGGTTTTAATGTGCAGGTACTCCCATTTTTAAAAGGTTTGAGAGGATTTATTATTCGTTTTGTTTTTAAGTCTATATTGCAGCGCGCCAGTTTTGTTACTGCCTGTTCTGAGTATCTACTTAATGATGCAAAAGAAAGAGTCCCCCAGATAAGAAATAAGTCTTGTGTTATCCCCAATGGCATAGATTTGGATGAGTTTAAGCATAACGGCCGAAGTTTAATAGATTATCCCTACATCCTTTGCCTGGGAAGACTGCATGCACCCTTTAAAGGTTTTGATATTGCCCTGCTTGCACTCAAGGATATCCTAGATTCAGGCCTTGATATAAATCTGGTTCTAGCCGGAGACGGGCCAGATAGCGCTGAATATAAAAAACTTGCAGAATCTTTAAGCATAGAGAAAAATGTGCATTTCTTTGGTCTGGCCAACCGCGTAGAGGCAGTATATTTTATTAAAAACTGCCAATTCTTTGTGATGCCTTCACGCGTTGAACCTCTAGGTATTGTAAACTTAGAGGCCATGGCCTGTTCTAAGGCAGTCATTGCCTCAAGAGTAGGCGGTATACCAGAGGTAGTTGAGCACGGTGTAAATGGGTTATTAGTTGAGCCTGCGGATGTCAAGGTGCTTGCTAGAGCCATAAAAAGATTATTAGTTGATAAGGACTTAAGAGTTAAACTCGGCAGAAACGGCAGGCGCATGCTAGAGGCTGGAGAATTTTCTTGGCAGAGGCTATCTCGTAGATACCTAAAACTGTATAGAGAATTTTTATAAATAATGCAGAATAATTCCTTCGACTTTAATTTAGCTTCAAAGATAAAGAACAAAGAGGCAGGCATAAGAGATATACGCAATAGGAATGGAATATGTGAAGGCTTGCCTGCGGTTTTAACCATCGTTGATACTACAAGATGTAATTTAGACTGCATAATGTGTGTAAGAAATAAAGGCTACTTACAAACTGCTTTAAGGTCTTTTAAGCGCTATAGTCGGCGTAGAGATGAGACTGTCATGAATTTTAATCTGTTTAAAAAAATAGCCAGCGAGATGTTTCCTCATATTAGCCGAGTTTGCTTAAGCGTAGCAGGGGAGCCTTTTATTAATCCAAATTTTCCTAGACAGCTAGAGCTAATTGAATCCTATAAGGTTTGGCTAGACCTCTTTACTAACGCTACTCTCATACCCAAGGATGAGCTTTTGAGGAGATTAGTTAATAGGCTATCGCGCATGGTAGTTTCTATTGATGGCGCCAGCAAGAAGACTTACGAGAGCATAAGAAAAGGAGCTAGATTCCAGGAGGTTATAGATAATATTAAGCGTCTTAATACAGAAAGAATGAAGATAGATAAAGAAATAAGGCCTAAGCTCGTCTTCTGGTTTGTATTGATGAGAAGGAATATCGAGGAATTGCCAGAATATGTGCGCTTAGCCCATAGCCTGGGGGCAGACGGGATAGGTGCGGCGCATGTTACTATATTCAAGAAAAGCTTAGAGAAAGAATCGTTGGTTTATCACAAACAGTTAGCCAACCGCTATTTAAAACAGGCAAGAGATTTAATTGACAAATTGGGCCTGGAGACTTTTGATTTTCCTCCTTTGTTTTCGCAGGTTCCTGTTTCGCAAGATAAAGTTGATACTCCAATGCCTAATTCGCCGTGCAAATTTCTCTGGAGAGAGGCGGTCATTGAATTAAATGGAGATGTTTATCCTTGTTGTGCTCCCGAGAAAACCGGTTTACTGATGGGAAATGTCAGCAAGCAATCTTTCAGAGAAATCTGGAGTGGTAAGCGCTATCAGATATTAAGGGCAAGTTTTGAGGATGGCTATTTATATCCACCTTGCAAGAATTGTTATCAACGATTAAAAGATCGTACCTCAGATAACAGCGGTATCTATTTTTTCGAAAACGTATAGTTAGGCCTTAAGAAAGTAATTATGAATATAACAATTTTTCCTCATGCCTATTTGCCTAGCGTAGGGGGCGTAGAAGAGGTAGTCAGAAATCTAGCCAGAGAATTTAAGGCAAAAGGCCATCGTGTAGGACTAATAGTATTTGTTCCACTTAGAAGATTCAGGGCACGTGAGATTATTGAAGGAATAGAAGTTAGAAGATTCTATGTTCCCTTTGTAATATTGCCCTATAGAGTGAGCTGGCGAGCTTTTCTTGATGTAGTTGAAATGCTTGTTTGTTTGCCTCTTGCCCTGGTTAGAATAGCGCGCATACTCAAAGAAAATAATAGCCAAATAATACACATACATTATATTGGCGTAAATGCATTTTATATTTGGTTGCTTTCCTATTTTCTCTCCTTAAAATACATCGTAAGTTTGCACGGCTTTAATTTACAAGTAATACCTTTCCTGAAAGGCGCAAGCAGAGCTGTTCTTAATTTTGTTTTTAAGTCTATATTGCAGCGCGCCAGTTTTGTTACTGCCTGTTCTGAGTATCTACTTGATGATGCAAAAGAAAGAGTCCCCCAGATAAGAAATAAGTCTTGTGTTATCCCCAATGGCATAGATTTGGATGAGTTTAAGCATAACGGCCGCAGTTTAATAGATTATCCCTACATCCTTTGCCTGGGAAGACTGCATGCACCCTTTAAAGGTTTTGATATTGCCCTGCTTGCACTCAAGGATATACTAGATTCAGGCCTTGATATAAATCTGGTTCTAGCCGGAGACGGGCCAGCCCGCACTTCTTATGAGAGATTGATAAGATTATTAAAGATAGAGAAAAATGTGCATTTATTTGGTTTGGCAAATAGAAAAGATGCAGTAAATTTAATCAGAAACTGCCAATTCTTTGTGATGCCTTCACGCGTTGAACCTCTAGGTATTGTAAACTTAGAGGCCATGGCCTGTTCTAAGGCAGTCATTGCTTCCAGAGTAGGCGGTATACCAGAGGTAGTTGAGCATGGCCTAACCGGATTATTAGTTGAGTCATGCAGCGAGAAAGCACTGGCTGCAGCGATAAAGCGACTTATGGAAGATAAGAATTTAAGAATCAGACTTGGCAGAAACGGCAGGCTTAAGGCTGAGCAACGTGGATTTTCTTGGGAGTTTATAGCCGATAAACATCTGGAGATATCAAAAGGATTTTTGAATTATGAAGATTGACCCCTTTGATTATACAATAGGCTTAAAGATAAAAAATATAGAGGCGGCCTTAAGGGATAGGGAATTTCAAAATAGCACCTGTGAATCTTTCCCTGCATCTTTAACCATTGCAGATACTACAAGATGTAATCTAGACTGTATAATGTGTCATCACCATTTGGCCAAGACATATACAAAGTCTGCAAGCAATATTAATATGGATTTTAATCTATTTTCGAAGATTGCCAAAGAGACATTTCCCCATATTAACCTTGTTAGTTTAAGTGTATCTGGAGAACCTTTCATTAATCCAAATTTTTCTAAAGAGTTAGAGTTAATCGCTTTCCACAAGGTTAAGTTAGGTATTATTACTAACGCCACACTCATGCCAAAAGGCGATAGCCTAAGGAGACTTGTTAATAATCTCTCTAGTATAATTGTTTCTATTGATGCTGCTAGCAAGAAAACTTACGAGGCTATAAGAAAAGGCGCTAGATTCCAACAGGTTATCGATAACGTCAAGCGGCTTAATAGGGCAAGACTAAAATTCAGTAAAAGTTTTAGACCCAAGCTTATCTTCTGGCTAGTTTTGATGAGGAAAAATATTGAAGAGTTATCAGAATATGTGCGCTTAGCTCATGCTCTTAAGGCAGACGGGATAGGACTGGTCCACATGTCAATACATCATGAGAAATTAAAAAAAGAATCATTGATTTACCACAAGCGATTGACGAATCGCTGCTTAAAGGCAGCAAGAAAGCTAATAGATAGTTTTGGCATTGAAGTCTATAATATTGCACCTTTGTTTTCTTTTGGTAGGACACCCATTAAAAAGAGCTATTATACTTTAAACAAGAGACCTTGTAAATTTCCTTGGCGGGAGGCATTTATTGAAGTAAATGGTGATGTTTATCCTTGTTGTGCTACGGACAAAAGTGGTTTATTGATGGGTAATGTTAGAGAGCAGACGTTTAGACAGATTTGGAATGGCAGGCGCTATCGATTATTGCGAACCAGCTTTAAAAACGGCAATCTATTTGCTCCTTGCAAGAACTGTTACCAAAGATTAAAAGATTATACCTCAGATATCAGCGGTATCTATTTCCCGCCGCCTATTGCATGAAAATGTCAGAACAAATCCACAAAGAACAAGTCGCTAAAGACCTCCTTTATGAATCTATAAAAGATGGCAGGAAGCGATCTCTAAAGGTAATAGGTAGTTGTATGCATCCAGTGATACAGCCAGGGGATGAAGTATTTTTTGGAAAAAGAGAGAAGTTTAGATTCGGTGATTTAGTGGTTTACAGGCAAAGTCAGGGCTTTATTGTCCATAGGTTTATTAGAAAGGCAAAGGTTAATAACAAACTAGTTTTTATATTAAAGGCAGATAATCCCTCTGAACTTGAGGAATTCATCGGGCAGGATGAGATTATCGGCGTAGTTACTAAACTGAGACGTAACGGCAGGATTTTAATTATTGATACATTTGCAGGCAGACTTACGAGTTTATTTTATTTCTGTCTGGCTAATTTAAATCTTGCTCAAAGTAGGCTAAAACAAAGGCATGAGCTCTTAGCTATTAAGGCACTGCCTGCTAGATTAAAGAGTATAATTTCTACTAAAGTCTTCAACCTAAAAGACGTTTTTGCCTTTGGGATAGTAGAGACTGAGCAAGATTCATTTTTGAAAGAAAGGAAGACATTAAAACTAGTCGCTAAAGATTCGCTTTGTAAGGATGAGGAAACGCAATTAATAGATTTATTGAAAAATGGCCTTGATTGGCAATACGTCCTAGAGAGAATTAAATGGAATTTTATCATACCTTTTTATATTCAAAAGCTAAAGAGTTTCGGCTGGGAGGAAGATTTATATAGAAGGAATCACTGTTTAGATTTAGAGAATATCCATAGACTTCAGCTTATACAGGATACAAAAACTAGGCTTATTCTAGACGGGGTATTAGGGGAATTTAATAAACATGGTATTAAGGTGCTCGTACTTAAAGGAGCTCATTTAGGAATAGAGGTTTATGAGGACAGTTCCCAGCGCTGGATGGGAGATATTGATTTAATCTTGAGAATAGAAGATTGGTCTAAGGCATGCAAGATCTTAAATGATTTGGGTTTTGTGCTTGATTGGTTTTGTAAAGACTATAATATTTGGAGCATAAGATATCTAGATAATCATATTGACTTTCGCAAGCAAGGTATAAAATTAGAATTAAAAACAGGCATTTGGGCCATAGATTTTCCTTATTTCAATTATAGTCTTTGGCAAGATGCCAGATTAAAGAGGATAGGAAAAGCAGATATATATTTTCCTTCCTATGAGGATACTCTTCTGATAGCCTGCGTTAATCTCGTTCGCCATAATTTCTCAGGATTAATCTGGTTCCTGGACACAAAAAAGATCGTTGATAAATTTAAAGACTCATTAGATTGGGATGTATTTTTAGATAAAGTCTCTAGATACGATTTAGGAACCGCAGTTTATTACGGACTTTATTTAACTGATAAGTTATTTTCTTTAACATTACCCCCTGATTTGTTAGCTAAATTTAAGCCGCCTAGATTGGTGGATAAATTATTCAATTTCTTCTGGGATAGGAAAGCGATATTACTTGAAAAGGAAGGCCTTGTATTTAAGAACAAGGTGCCTTTTGAGTGCGCTTTTGTTTTATTCTGCGGCAAGTTTAGTTTTAGGCCTGAAAAATTTGTAAGATATGTAGTATATTTATTAAAGCTGATTTTTCCTCCCCAAGACTTTATCAGAGATAAATACAAGATTAAAGTCAATCTAGTTAGCCTATCAAGATGTTATTTAGTTAGATTGTTTAGTTTTTTATCTACGTTGTTTAGTTTGCTCTTTGACTTATTTGCGGATAAAGACAGGCGAGCCTAATTTATAGCAATTTGCCTAGAAGCCTGGGGATTTCTCTAATCTGATCTAGGCTATAAGAAAGGGCATAGGATCTTGCCTGGTAGGCGAGTCGACAGAGATTCTGTATTTGGTGTTGGCGGATAATTATGTTTTTTTCCTCAGGAAGACTATTTACCTTATCATAGGCTAAAATAGTAAAACTTTCTTTTGTCTTCAACTTTTTTAATTCAGGCGGCCGCAGGGGATTGTCAGATTGACAAATGAATAGTATTACGCCTAAGCATGCGCGTTCAGCCGGCTTAGCCGGGAAATACTCTTGTGCATAAAAAGAGGTAGCAATTTTTCTTCCTTCATTTAATGTAAGGAATTTTAGAGATTGTTTATCTAATTTCATTTTAAGAGGAAAGGAGAGTATTCTATCTTCGTGCAGGATAGCAAATTCATCTGAAAGAAAATTATAACCTTTATCTATAAGGGCTGCGGCTAAGGTGCTTTTGCCCATACCGGGACCGCCACAGATAAGCAGGGCCTTATTCTTTTTAGATACTACTGCCGAATGTATTAAGGATATATTGTGATATGCCAATATTCGCCGTAAGGGCGAGATTATTGTTAAGTGCAGCAGGTTTTCTATTGTTAAACTGGAGGGGTAGAGCAGCTTGGCGTTGATTTTATTCTCTTTGGGATTGGCCTCAAGCGATATATTTTTTATCCAACAATCAAGAGAAAAGTTCTCATCTTTTAGGCCAGCAACGTCAGAACGCCCATTTTTAAACGCCTTATTTTTAACAGAGAGATTTAGATCGATTTCTATATATTTATTATAATTACGGAATTTTGGAAATTTCAGTTCTTCGCAAAAGGCGTTAAACAGAGATTGGCAGTCAGACTTAAAATTTAATTTGATGTTATGTAGATATATATTTTTTGAATAGGTTTGCATAGCTTAAATTGGTAATTAATTTTAACTTTTTTAATTGCCGCAAGAGTGTTAAGTAATCAGCCCCTGCCTTTTTGTAGCTTGTTTTGTGTTTTTTCATTAGGCATTTTATAATTTTTTCCGGAGATTTTTTTAATAGAAGGCCTTCTAGTATATCAAGGGAGGATTTTGTAGTAAAATTAAGTGATTTTAGGATGTCGGCGAAAGAATATTTGCTTTCATCTATGACTACAAAGACAAATTCATTGCATAGTTTTGCCCAGACAATTTTTTCATGTTTTAGCTCGTATCTCTTTTTTAGCTCGTCCATTTTTACACCCCTGTTGATAGCTAAATATTAACACAGTCAAAACCATAGGTCAATTGTTTAAGAAATTTAGCAAAAGATTATGTTTGATTCAGGCATAAACCAAGACAGGCTTAAATTAAAAGATGTAAAAGAAGGATTTAGGTTTTTTCTTCGTTTCAATAAATATATATTACGTTACTGGAAGATACAGCTGCCCATTCTGATTATAGGAAATGCAACAATGATGCTGGGTCTTGTTAATCCTTATATCGGGAAATTGATATTGGATAAGGGCATCCTCGCCAGAAATTTTAATGTATTTATTCTCTTTACCATTATCTCTGTAACGATCTTTTTCATTTCTATTCTTTCAAACATTGCCTATGATTATTTGAAAAATTATGCACTGGTTAATATTTCTATTGATCTTAATCGGGATGTATTTAGGAGGCTAAAAAAATATTCCTTGAGCCAATTGCAGATGAGCTCAACCGGTGTGCGTATCTTTCGTATAGTCAATGATATCGGCAATGCCTCCGAGGTTATCAATGTTACACTTGTACACATTATAAATTCAATTATTAAGATGATTTTTATAACCGCTATCATAATATTTATTAACCCTCTTTTTTTGTTGATTATTATTGTTTATCAGTTTTTGGTTATTATCAGGATGAGATTTTTTGTTAAGTCTTTTGAGGAATTGAAAAAGATGAAGTTAAAAGCCGTTGAGAGGCTTTTTCATAGTCTTAATAATTTCTTCTCACATCTTTATCTTAGTAAGACCTTCGGCACCATGGGTAGGGAGATAGGAAGGTATATGCATAGCTTCTTTGAGCATATAAGGTTGCACATGAGAGGCGTACGTTTGGGGGCGATTGCTGGATTTATATCCAGCATTTCTGATAAATTCTTCTTTGGGGCCTTAGCTTTTTACGGAGCATATCTTGTGATAAAGGGCGAGATAACCTTGGGCACAATGGGTGCGATGCTTGCCTATATTAGTCAGGGAGTAGGGGCATATACAGAGCTTACTAGTTTGTGCGAAAAACTGGTGTTTAACAAGATTTCTTTAGAGAGGGTAGCAAAGGTATTGGATGAACCACTTCCTGAAAATCTTCCTCAGAGAGGTGGAGTTAGGCCGCAAGATTTAAGGAGGATTGAATTTAGGCAGGTGAGTTTTGGATATCAAGCCAATAAAGAAATAATAAAAGGTTTAAATTTTAGTATCGAGGCTGGGTCTCATATTGGCCTGGTTGGCCATTCTGGTTGCGGCAAGACAACGCTGCTTAGCCTTATTTTAGGGCTTTATCCTGTTGAGAACGGTAAGATATTATTGGCTGATAGCCAGCTAGAGGCAATAGATTCTGCCTATCTTCTTTACAATATTGGCATAGTTTTGCAGGAGCCGTTTCTTTTTGATGACACTATCGCTTATAATATTTCCTATGCCTTAAATGAGGCTAGAGATAAAGATATTATTGAAGCAGCAAGGCTTTCTGATATCTATAGTTTTGTTAATTCTCTGCCTAAAAAATTTGATACAACTGTGGGAGAGAATGCCTACAGGCTTTCTCAAGGCCAAAAGCAGCGGATTGCTATCGCGCGTGCATTAATAAAAAGGCCGCAAATTTTAATTTTAGATGAAGCGATGTCTTCTCTTGATTCAGAAACAGAAAGCAAGATAATCGCTAATATAAAAAACAAATTTTCCGATTCTACGATTATCTTGGTATCGCATAGATTGTCAGCTGTAAAG